>Ga0316578_10000137_pt1 | contig 18706 bp, 14 predicted proteins | sample J0NA_2_FD_203076 | JGI IMG/M metagenome (GOLD analysis project Ga0316578, IMG submission 203076) | Rhizosphere microbial communities from salt marsh grasses in Alabama, United States - J0-2_160517rDrC | ecosystem: Host-associated > Plants > Roots > Rhizosphere | place: USA: Alabama | collected... | reverse complement strand
GTCCTACGGGAGTATGCGCACCTGTTGCCCGCGCCAGGCCCATCGCAGGCCTCCCAGCGGGGCGAGGCCCTGGACTTGGCCTGCGGGCTCGGGGCCGGCGCACTCTGGCTGGCGCGGCGGGGCTTCCGGGTCGGCGCCTGGGATCTCTCACCGGTGGCGATCCAACGGCTCTCGACCTCGGCCCGGGAGCGGCGACTACCCGTGGCCGCGTCCGTGCGCGACCTGATCTCCGAGCTGCCCCCGCCCGAGCGTTTCGACCTGATCCTGGTCGCCCACTTCCTCGACCGTGAGCTCTGTCCGGCCATCGCCCGCGCGCTGCGCCCGGGGGGCCTGCTCTTCTACCAGACCTTCAGCAGGGAGGCGGCGAGTGATCGCGGACCCTCCAATCCCGCCTATCGCCTCGGCCCCAACGAGCTTCTGGACCTGTTCCCTGGTCTGGTCGTGCGCGCCTACCGGGACGAGGGGCGGCTGGGTGACCTCGGCCGCGGCACCCGAGACCTCGCATTGCTCGTCGCACAACGGGCGGTCGAGGATCCGGGCGTGTAGGTCGCTCCGAGCCGCGGCGCCCAGGCGACCCGAATGCCCTCCGATCACGCCGGCGCCGCGTCCCCTTAACCGAGCCACCGTTCGCCAAGGCCTTGAACCCCGGGACCTTGCGCATCATCTTGCCGAAAAACCACAGGAATCGACGGAGTACGACATCATGCGCATGGACAAACTGACGGCCAAGTTCCAGATGGCCCTGGCAGATGCCCAGAGCCTGGCGGTGGGCCGCGATCATCAGTTCATCGAGCCCATCCATGTGATGACGGCCCTGCTGGATCAGGAGGGTGGCACGGTCCGGCACCTGCTGGCCCAGGCGGATGTGAACGTGAACCGCCTGCGCTCGGCCCTCGGCGAGGCCCTGGAGCGGCTGCCCCAGGTGGAGGGGGCGGCGGGCGACGTCCACGTGGGCAACGAGCTCAATAGGCTGCTCAACCAGACGGACAAGCTGGCCCAGCAGCGCAACGATCAGTACATCTCCTCGGAGCTGTTCGTCCTGGCCGCCATCGCGGATCGCGGCACCCTGGGCCAGCTCATGCGGGAGGCGGGCGCCAGCAAGGGGGCCGTCGAGCGGGCGATCGACTCGGTGCGGGGCGGTCAGGCGGTGAACGACCCCAACGCGGAAGACCAGCGCCAGGCCCTGGAGAAATACACCATCGATCTCACCGAGCGGGCCGAGCAGGGCAAGCTGGACCCGGTGATCGGCCGCGACGACGAGATCCGCCGCACTATCCAGGTGCTGGCCCGGCGGACCAAGAACAACCCGGTGCTGATCGGCGAGCCGGGCGTGGGCAAGACCGCCATCGTCGAGGGACTGGCCCAGCGGATCGTCAACGGCGAGGTGCCGGAGGGGCTCAAGACCAAGCGGCTCCTGTCGCTGGACATGGCGGCCCTGATCGCCGGGGCCAAGTTCCGGGGCGAGTTCGAGGAGCGCCTCAAGGCGGTGCTCAACGATGTGGCCCGCCAGGAGGGCAACATCATCCTCTTCATCGACGAGCTCCACACCATGGTGGGGGCGGGCAAGGCGGAGGGGGCCATGGACGCGGGCAACATGCTCAAGCCCGCCCTTGCCCGGGGCGAGCTCCACTGCATCGGCGCCACCACGCTGGACGAGTACCGCAAGTACGTGGAGAAGGACGCGGCGCTGGAGCGGCGCTTCCAGAAGGTGCTGGTGGACGAGCCCAACGTGGAGGACACCATCGCCATCCTGCGGGGACTCAAGGAGCGCTACGAGGTCCACCACGCCGTGGAGATCACGGATCCCGCCATCGTCGCGGCGGCCACGCTGTCCCACCGCTACATCACGGACCGCCAGCTCCCGGACAAGGCGATCGACCTGGTCGACGAGGCCGCGTCCCAGATCCGCATGGAGATCGACTCCATGCCCGAGGAGATGGACAAGCTGGATCGGCGCCTGATCCAGCTCAAGATCGAGCGGGAGGCCCTCAAGAAGGAGTCCGACGAGGCGTCCAAGAAGCGGCTCGCGGACCTGGAGGCGCAGATCGAGCGCCTGGAGCGGGAGTTCGCCGACCTGGACGAGATCTGGAAGGCGGAGAAGGCCGCGGTGCAGGGCACGGCCCACATCAAGGAGGAGCTGGACCGGGCGCGGGTGGAGATGGACACCGCCCGGCGGGCCGGTGACCTGACCCGGATGTCCGAGCTGGCCTATGGCCGCATCCCGGAGCTGGAGAAGGAGCTGGCGGCGGCGTCCTCCGCGCCGGAGCGGGCGGACCTGGGGGAGACCCGGCTGCTGCGCAACAAGGTCACGGAGGAGGAGGTGGCCGATATCGTCTCCAAGTGGACCGGCATCCCGGTCTCGAAGATGCTCGAAGGGGAGCGGGACAAGCTCCTGCGCATGGAGCAGGAGATCGAGAGGCGGGTGGTGGGCCAGGGGGAGGCGGTGCGGGCGGTGAGCGACGCCATCCGTCGCTCCCGGGCTGGGCTCTCGGATCCCAATCGACCCATCGGCTCCTTCCTGTTCCTGGGCCCGACGGGCGTGGGCAAGACCGAGCTTTGCAAGGCCCTGGCCGCCTTCCTGTTCGACACCGAGGAGGCCATGGTGCGCATCGACATGTCCGAGTTCATGGAGAAGCACTCGGTGGCGCGGCTCATCGGCGCTCCGCCGGGCTACGTGGGCTACGAGGAGGGCGGCTATCTCACCGAGGCGATCCGCCGCCGCCCCTACAGCGTGATCCTGCTCGACGAGGTGGAGAAGGCCCATCCGGACGTCTTCAATGTCCTGCTCCAGGTGCTGGACGACGGGCGCCTGACCGACGGCCAGGGCCGCACCGTGGACTTCCGGAACACCGTCATCGTGATGACATCCAACCTGGGCTCCAACGTGATCCAGGAGCGCGCCCTGATGGGATCGGGCGAGGCCGACTACGACGCCATGAAGGAGGCGGTGATGGAGATCGTCCGCCAGGCCTTCAGGCCCGAGTTCATCAACCGCCTGGACGAGATCGTGGTCTTCCATCCCTTGGGTGCCAGCCAGATCCGCGCCATTGCCCGTATCCAGATCCAGTACCTGCAGAAGCGGCTCGCCGATCGGGACATGACCCTGGCGGTCAGCGACGCGGCCCTGGACCACCTGGGGGAGGCGGGGTTCGACCCCGTCTATGGCGCCCGGCCCCTCAAGCGGGCCATCCGTGCCCAGTTGGAGAACCCGTTGGCGCAGGAGATCCTGGCGGGCAAATTCGGCCCGGGAGACCGGATCGAGGTGGGGGTCAGGGACGGGAGTCTGAGCTTCGAGCAGGTGATCGAGGGCGAGTTGGTCGATTGATCGATCTGCCGTCCGGACCGGCCCTCCTGAAGGATCGGGTCGGTCCGGGGTCCGCCTCGCCCTGGATGGGTGCGCGCTTCCATGAGACGGGGGCGAGACCCCGATCACTCGGAAAAATCTGACACGGGCTTCGTCCCAGTCCCGATGGCCCTGCCTAAACCCGAGCACTAAGGTTCGGATTACCAGAACCTACAGCTCGGGAGGAAGTGGTCATGAAGACCCTAAAATTCATCCAGTCGCTCGCCGCCGGACTACTGCTCGTTAGCCCTGCCCTCCAGGCCAGGGATCTGCGCGACATCGAGCTTCGGCGTCTCTTTGAGCCGACGCCGGCCGAGCGCCGCGCGGAGCGGGCCGGTCGTATCTACATCTACGAAGGTCTCCGGGAGGACGACGTCGAAAGGGCCCTGCGGGAGCAGTTCGACCGGGCGAGCTCCATGATGTTCATCCGGGTTCAGCCCAATCCCGCGACCTCGAGCAGGCCCTCGGACGACGGGTCAACACCCGTCCACTACCAGGACGATGGTTGTTGACGAATCCGGGCCCCGGACCCAACTTCGCGAACCAGGGTGCACCGTCGGGCCCGCCATGGGCATCCCGCTTCCCGTGCCCTATCCACCGATTCCATGTGGTCCGAGGTACACGATGGATCAGAGCGAGCGCGCCGCGCGCATCGTGTTTGGGCGCCTCGGGGTCATCGGTCTGGGGGCCCTGTTGCTGTCCCCAGCCCTGGGCTGGGGCTCGGAACCGAGCTGTCAGGCCAACCTGACCTGCGCCCCCTCCTCCCCCTCCGTGGTCCGAGTGCCCAAGTCGCAGGGCCCCGACCTCTCCAACTGGGGGCTGATCGCCACGGCCGGGCCGTCCGGCTCACGAGACCGGACGGAGCCGCCGCCCGCGCGGCTCGCCGATGAGACCCTGGGCATGGAGATGGTCCTGATACCAGGGGCCTGCTACGAGGTGCCCGAGGAGCCAGGTGCCGTAGCAGAGGGCAAGAAGGGGCTCTGTCTCTCGCCCTTCTATCTGGGTGTTCACGAGGTCACCTTCGACGCCTACGACCGGTTTGCCCGGGAGACCGGCCGTGACCTCCCGGATGACGAGGGCTGGGGCCGCGGCACCCGACCGGTGATCAACGTGAGCCTCTACGGTCCGAGACCATGCGGGACGCCGTCGGCGATGTCACCGATGGGGAGTTTCGGGCGATCGCGGACTGGCTGTCGAGCCGCTGGTAGCCGGTGGTGACAAGGACCGGGCGGTCCGCATCAGGATCGGGCGTTGGCCCTTCAGCGTAGGCGCCTGGTCTTTTCCACCATGCGGTACGTGGATCGGTTGTTGTTGAACCGCGAGACCTCGTCGAGGGGCACCCAGAGCACCTGATGGGACTCGTCGTTGCCCGGGATGGTCAGGTCATCGTCCATCTCGACCAGGAAGCGGACGTCGATATGCTCGTGGCGCGGGTCCCCATGGGTCGGCGGGATGGTGTGGACATCGAGATCGAAGATGGCGGTGTCCACGAGTCGGATATGGGAGAGGTCCAACCCCGTCTCCTCGGAGGTCTCCCGCAGGGCCACGCGCAGGATGTCCGCGTCCCCGTCCGCGTGTCCCCCGGGCTGGAACCACTGGTCGTGCTTGACGTGGTGCAGCATCAACACCCGGCTGCGGTCGGGGCTCACCACCCAGGCCGAGCCCGTGACGTGCCCCGCCCACAGATGCCGCTCGAAGCAGTCCTCGTGGGCCTCCACGAAGGCGCGCGCCCGGCCCAGGTAGGCCGCCTCCTCCATGAAACGGGTCCGGTAGTTGGCCAACAGGGTCAGCAGCTCTTGGCGATGCATCGTTCGAGGTCTGAGGTCGGGTGAAATGCTTCCCGGGGAATGGATCGGACCCGGGTCGCAACGGGATGGCCCCCCGGACTAGGTCCCGGATGGGTTCTTGACCGCGGCAATCGCGGCGGCGGCGGCCTCGTCCACGTCCGCCTCCCCTCCGGACAGGGTGAGCCGGCCAAAGGCGCCCACCGCGCGCACATCGATCAGGGTGATGTTGGCGGCCTTCTCCGCCTGATTGGCGGCATAGACGATATAGCCGGCGGGCTCGGTCTCGAGGATGAACATGCTCTGGCCGGGCAGGATCATGGAGCCGCGCCGGTTCTGGCGGTTGATCAGCACGCTGTGGTCGGGCGTCATGGCGCGGATGGTCTCCTGCCAGGCGATGCGGCAGGGGTGCCGGTCCTCTTGCCGCGCCTCCATGTTGGAGAGCAACATGCGCCCGGCGGTGATCACGTCGCTCTGATCCCGCTGGTGGATGACCATCGAGCCGAAGGCCCGCTCCACCACCTGCTGGGCCAGGTGGACCCGGGTTGCCTTGAGGGCCATATCCGTCAAGCGGTGGACGGCCATGCCGGGAGAGACCTCGACCCAGAGGCAGGCGTCCCCCGGGATCGGGAGGAAGCCCTGGGAAACGGTGGCCATATATTCCGCGAGCTGGGGCTGCAGCGAGTCGATGTAGACGTAGGTCCGAAGCTTGATCATCCAAAGGCAGCGCCGTTTGCGGCGCGCTCCCGAAAGGTACGGTGGGCGTGGGTCAATGCCACAATTGTACAGGGGAATGGGGATGAGCCGGGTGCCGAGGTGAAGGATCTTGTCCCGGTTGGAGGGATCCACAGCGTCCGTAGTGCCCTGAAGCACGGTCGGGAGGGCGTTGGCGAGCTGTGGCTCGACCGCGGCCGCCGCGATCGCCGGCTCGCCGAGTTGGCCGAGTCGGCCCGCGAGCGCGGAATCGCGATCCGCCAGGTGACCGGCGAGCAGTTGGACCGGGCGGCCCCCGGGACCCGGCACCAGGGGGCCCTGGCCTGGGTGCGGGGCCCTTCCGCGCGCCCACCGCAGGACCTCGATGCCATCCTGGATGGTATCCACGACGCGCCCCTGCTCCTGCTCCTCGATGCCGTCCAGGACCCCCACAACCTGGGTGCCTGCCTGCGGACCGCCGACGCCGCAGGGGTCCACGCCGTGATCGCCCCCAAGGATCGGGCGGTGGGCTTGACTCCCGTGGTCTCCAAGGTGGCGAGCGGTGCGGCGGAGACCGTCCCCTTCATCCAGGTCACCAATCTGGCGCGTACCATGGACGGGCTCAAGGGCCGCGGCATCTGGCTCATCGGGACCGCGGGGGAGGCGGACTCGGAGCTCTATGGCCGGGACCTCCGGGGTCCCCTGGGGCTCGTCATGGGCGGTGAGGGGGAGGGGTTGCGCCGCCTCACCCGGGAGCGTTGCGACGCCCTGGTGCGCCTGCCCATGTTGGGGCGCGTGGAGAGCCTCAACGTGTCCGTGGCCGCCGGCATCTGTCTCTACGAGGCCCTGCGCCAGCGCCGATCGCCAGCGGGCTGAGGGCCCAGGAGCCGAGTCCCGAGACCTGAAGTCGCCCCCCGCATCGTCGCGTGTTGTCCAGCCTGGACCAGATCCGGCGCAGGGGCGCACCGACAGGATCAGGCGCCTTCGCGAGCCCTCACGGGCGGGGTCGAGTCTCGATGGGGCGCGACTGCCTCCACCAGGGCGGTGCGGTCCTGTACCCGCCAGCGCACATCCAGGTCATAGAGCCGCAGGGCGAATCGTTCCCGATCGGGATAGCGGTCCATGTAGCCCGGTCTCGGGTCCTGGCTCAGCACCTGGACGATCAGGTCCCGCAGCCGCAGCCCGCCGTCGGGGTCGGCACCGGCGACGCCCTGCTCCGCCTCGGGCGTGAAGGCGACCTCCCAGTCGGCCTCCGGGGCCTCCAGGGCGAAGCCGGAGCGGGCGTCTGGAATGGCGTCCGCGTAGGGGACATAGGGTTTGATGTCCAGCACCGGGGTGCCGTCGAGGAGATCGGCACCGCGCAGGCGCAGGAACAGGCCCTCGGGTCCCCGCGCGAGCCCCTGATGCGCCACGGCCGAGAGTCCGATGCAGTTGGGCCTGTAGGGGGCACGGCTCGCGAAGACCCCCACGCGCTTACGCCCGCCGAGCCGCGGCGGCCGCACCGTGGGCCGCCAGCCCGCTTGCGGGCAGTCGTCGTGGAAGAGGAAGAGGAGCCAGACATGGGAGAAGCCCTCGATCCCCTTGAACGCCTCCTCCCGGTCGAAGGGGGGCAGCATGACCAGCCGGGACTCGGCGGCCGTCACCAGTCCCGGCTGGCGGGGGATCCCGAACCGGTCGGTGAACGGGGAGCTCAGGATGCCGATGGGTGTGAAACGGGGCTCCATCGACACGTCAGCCCGGCCTGCTCGGTTGCATGGGGATATCGGTCCGCGAATGAACGCAAATGAACGCGAATGAAAACAAGGTCGTAACTGATGGTGTCCAGGATGGAAGGCTCATGAGCAGGGCGGCCCAGCCCCAGGGAAGCGCTAATTCATTGCGCTTCCGGTCCGGACGTGGGATCGTCCGGTAGTTTCGGTGGCGATGAGTCACTGAAAATGGAGCGCTTCGAGAGTCGCGTCTCTCGAAGCGCGAGCTGATCGAATGCCAGGGAGGTAATTGATCAGCCCCTCCTTATAGTTCACCGGTCAGGAGCTCATTCGCGTTCATTTGCGTTCATTCGCGGACTGAAAAAGGTGGCAGCTTCGCTGCCTAGACCATGACGCCTGGCGAGAAGCTGTAGCTGTCCAGGATGTGGACGTAGTTGGAGCGCTCGAACTCCGCCGGGTTGGGGACCGAGAGCGCGCTCACGCGCCCCCGGAAGTCCGCGACCGACTCGAAGCCCTGCTCCTCCATCCATTCGGTGATGCCCCGCTCGATCTGGCTGAGATAGGCGGGTCCCTTGGCCAGGAGCGCGCTGCACAGGTGGACCACGTCGGCCCCGGCCAGCAGGAGCTTGATCGCATCCTCCGGCGTGTGGACCCCGCCGGTGGCGCCCAATGACAGGCCCTCGATGCGACTGTAGAGGATGGCGATCCAGCGCATGGCGAGCAGGGCCTCGGCGGAGGTCGAGGGGTGCAGGCTCGGCTGCAGGCGCAGGGTGTCGATGTTGATGTCCGGCTGATAGAAGCGGTTGAACAGCGCCACCCCGTTGGCCCCGGCGGCGGCCATCTGGCTCACCAGGTTGCCGATGGAGCTGAAGGCGGGCGAGAGCTTCATGTTGATGGGGATCTGGATGTGCCCCCGCAGCTCCTTGAGCAGATTGAGATAACGCTCCTCCACCTGGGCGCCGGTCATGGCGATGTCCCCCGCCACGTAATAGACGTTGAGCTCGAGGGCGTCGGCCCCCGCCTGCTCTAGCTCCCGGGCGTGGCTGATCCAGCCGCCCTGGGTCACCCCGTTCAGACTCGCGATCACCGGGATCTCCAGCGACTCCTTGAGCCGCCGGACGTTCTCCAGATAGATATCGAGCACGCTTTCGAAGTCCTCCCAGGCAGGCAGGAAGCCCGCGTCGGCCTCGGCGAATCCGATCTCCTGGTGGTGGAGGAAGCGCACCATGGACTCGGACTCGGCGGTGATGGCCTCCTCGAAGAGTGACCACATGATGAGGGCCGAGGCGCCGCTGTCCTCCAGCTCCCGGGCCAGGTCCAGGCTCTTGGAGAGCGGTGAGGCGGAGGGGACCAGTGGGTTCTTGATGGTCAGTCCGAGGTATTGGGTGGTCAGGTCCACGGCAGTTGCTCCGTTGAGAATTGGGTGGCGTGACGGGTCGCGGCGCGATCGGCCGTCACTCCTCCGGCTTGGCGGCCCCGGGTGTCCCCGCCTTCTGGACCGCCAGGCTGGCCAGCTGCCCGTAGAGCTGGAAACGGGTCTCCACGTGCCTTTGGGCCTGACGCAGGAAGCGCTCGGCCGCGTCGGGGTGGGTGCGGTTCAACACGCTGAAGCGGGTCTCGGTGCTGATGAAGTCCCGATAGGGGATGCTCGGCGCCTTGCTGTCGATGCGCAGCGGGTTCTCGCCCGCGGCGGTGCGCCGGGGGTCGTAGCGGAACAGGGCCCAGTGACCGGAGTTGACCGCCAGGTCCTGCTGGCGCAGGTTGTTCGAGAGGTCCACCCCGTGGGCGATGCAGGGTGAGTAGCAGATGAGCACCGAGGGACCGGGGTAGCTCTCCGCCTCCAGGAAGGCGCGGACGGTCTGGACGTCCTTGGCCCCGAAGGCGACCGAGGCGACGTAGACGCTCTCGTAGGCCATGGCCATCATCGCCAGGTCCTTCTTGAAGGTGGGCTTGCCGCCAGCGGAGAACTTGGCCACCGCCCCGAGGGGGGTGGACTTGGAGGTCTGGCCCCCGGTGTTGGAGTAGACCTCGGTGTCCAGGACCAGCAGGTTCACGTCCCGCCCGGACGCGAGCACGTGATCCACGCCGCCGTAGCCGATGTCGTAGGCCCAGCCGTCGCCGCCGATGATCCAGACGCTGCGCTTGACCAGCTGCTCGCAGAGTCCCTCCAGGGTGCGGGCCTCGGGCAGGTCCAGGGTGGCGAGCCTGGACTTGAGGGCGGCTACCCGTTCCCGCTGCTCGTGGATGCCCGCCTCGTCGGACTGGTCCGCGCTCAGGAGCCCGTCCGCGAGATCTCCGCCGATGCGATCCGCCAGTCGCTGGACCAGCTCCCGGGCCTGGGTGGCCTGCTTGTCGACCGCGAGCCGCAGGCCCAGGCCGAACTCCGCGTTGTCCTCGAAGAGCGAGTTGTTCCAGGCGGGTCCGCGTCCCGCCGGGTCCTTGGCATAGGGGGTGGTGGGCAGGTTGCCGCCGTAGATGGACGAGCAGCCGGTGGCGTTGGCGATCAGCATGCGGTCGCCGAAGAGCTGGGTGGCGAGCTTGATGTAGGGGGTCTCGCCACAGCCCACGCAGGCCCCGGAGAACTCGAACAGGGGCTGCAGCATCATGGCGTGCTTGATCTTGGTCCCGTCGAGCCGGCGGCGGTCGTACTCGGGGAGCGTCAGGAAGAAGTCCCAGTTGTCCTGCTCGACGTCGTGGCGCTCCGTGGCCTCGACCATGTTCAGCGCCTTGCGGTTGGGGTCCTTGCGGTCCCGGATGGGGCAGACGTCGACGCACAGTCCGCAGCCCGTGCAGTCGTCGGGTGCCACCTGGTAGGTGATGTGGTGGTCGGCGGGGAAGTCCTTGCCCTTGATCTGGACGTGCTGGAAGCTGGCCGGGGCCTGGGCGGTGAGGGACTCCGGGTAAACCTTGGCACGGATCGCGGCATGGGGGCAGACCAGGGGGCACTTGCCGCAGTGGGTGCATAGGTCTTCTTCCCACTTCGGAAGCTTGAGCGCGATGTTGCGCCTCTCGAAGCGCGTGGTGCCGGTGGGCCAGGTGCCGTCGACGGGCATCAGGCTCACGGGGAGACTGTCGCCTTGATCGGCGATCAGGGTGGCGGTGACGGTGCGCACCAGCTCCGGCGCGTCGGCCGGGACCGTGGGAGGCCGATCGAAGGTGCTCGTGACCTCTCCAGGGACCTGCACCTGGTGGAGCCCGCCGAGGGCCTCGTCGATGGCCGCGTAGTTGCGCTCGAGCAGGCGCTGGCCCTTCTTGCCGTAAGTCTTCTTGACCGCCTCCTTGATTCGGGCGATGGCCTCATCCCGGGGCAGGATCCCGGAGATGGCGAAGAAGCAGGTCTGCATGATCGTGTTGATGCGCCGCCCCATGCCGGTCCGCTCGGCAATGGCGTAGGCATCGATCACATAGAATGACAGCCCCTGGTCGATGATCTGTTGTTGCATGCGCCGGGGCAGGTCGTTCCAGACGCGCTCCGGCGGCGTGGGCGAGTTGAGCAGGAAGACGCCGCCGGGCCCGGCCTTGGCCAGCATGTCGTAGCGGTTGAGGAAGGTGGGTTGGTGGCAGGCGACGAAGCTCGCCTCCCCGTCCCCGATCAGATAGGTGCTCTGGATGGGGCTGGGGCCGAAGCGCAGATGGGAGATGGTGACCGCCCCGGCCTTCTTGGAATCGTACTGGAAGTAGCCCTGCCCGTAGTTGGGGGTCTCCTCGCTGATGATCTTGATGGAGTTCTTGTTGGCGGAGACGGTCCCGTCCGATCCCAGGCCGTAGAAGACGCAGGCCGTCACCCCGGGTGCCCGGTACTTGAAGCCGGGGTCCCAGCCGAGGCTCAGATGGGTCAGGTCGTCATGGATGCCGACGGTGAACTGGGTCCTGGGCTTGTCCGCCGCCAGCTCGTCGAGCACCGACTTGACCATGGCCGGGGTGAACTCCTTGGAGGCGAGCCCGTAGCGTCCGCCGATCACCCGCGGCATGGCGGCCATGCGTCCGTCGGCCACCGCCTGGGCCAGGGCCGTGATGACGTCCTTGTACAGGGGCTCCCCGTCGGCCCCCGGCTCCTTGGTGCGGTCGAGCACCGCGAGTCGGGTCGCGGTCACCGGCAGGGCGGCGAGCAGGGAGGCCGGATCGAAGGGGCGGAAGAGGCGCACCTTGATCAGCCCCACCTTCTCACCCGCGGCCACCAGGGTGCCCACCGTCTCCTCCGCGGCCCCGATGCCGGAGCCCATGAGCAGGATCACCCCTTCGGCGTCCGGTGCGCCCACGTACTCGAAGAGGCCGTAGCGGCGTCCGGTGAGGGCGGCGAATCGCTCCATCGCCCTCTGCACGATGCCCGGCACCGCGTCGTAGTATCCATTGACGGTCTCGCGCCCCTGGAAATAGACGTCCGGGTTCTGGGAGGTCCCGCGGATCACCGGGCGGTCCGGATTCAGGGCCCGGTCTCGGTGGGCCTGCACCAGCTCCTCGTCGATCATGGCGCGGATCTGCTCCACGGACAGGCGCTCGATCTTCGCCACCTCATGGGAGGTCCTGAAGCCGTCGAAGAAGTGCAGGAAGGGCACCCGGGACTCCAGGGTGGCCGCCTGGCTGATCAGCGCGAAGTCCATCGCCTCCTGGACCGAGGCCGAGCACAGCATGGCGTAGCCGGTGGCCCGACAGGCCATGACATCCGAGTGATCCCCGAAGATCGAAAGGGCCTGAGCAGCCAGGGCGCGGGCCGATACGTGCAGGACCGTGGGGCTGAGCTCCCCCGCGATCTTGTACATGTTGGGGATCATGAGCAGGAGTCCCTGGGAGGCGGTGAAGGTGGTCGCCAGGGAGCCCCCCTGGAGGGCCCCGTGGATCGCCCCCGCGGCGCCCGCCTCGCTCTGCATCTCGATCACGTCAGGGATCGTGCCCCATAGGTTCTTGACCCCGAGCGCGGACCACTCGTCCGACCACTCCCCCATGTTGGAGGCCGGGGTGATGGGATAGATGGCGATGACCTCGTTGGTCATGTGGGCAACGTAGGCGACGGCCTCGTTACCGTCGAGGGTGACCATCTGGGGCTGCGACATCTCAAGGATCTCCCACAGGTTGATCTGGTCGGCGTCCGGGGTGTGCTCGGTCCCCGAGGGGCGGAGGTGGACCGGCCTCACTATAACCGCAAAGCCGGTGAGGGGCGCGACCGTGCCGCCGTCGCCATCTCCCTGAAAAAATTCCGCGAAAGGCTGGTGTCGTCGGTGGCGAATGGCTTAACTTGACGACGGGGGACCTCAGGGGCTCAGGCTCCGAGCCCACCTTCATTCGAAGGCATCGACCGAGACCGAATCATGAGCGCCGTCGCGCTGGACCCGGATGTCACCCTGAGGCCCATGCGGGATCAGGATATCGAGGCGGTGGTGGGCTGCGAGCGGGCGGCCTACGAGTTCCCCTGGGCCGCCGACATCTTCAGTGACTGCCTGCGCGTCGGTTACAACTGCTGGGTCGTGGATCTGGACCGGCAGGTGGTGGGTTACGGGATCATGTCCGTCGGGGCCGGCGAGTGTCACGTGCTCAACCTGTGCATCCATCCGCGTTGGCAGGGGATGGGTCTCGGTCGCCTGCTCCTGCGCCGTTTGTTGGCCCTGGCCCGGGCAAAAGGGACCGACACCGCCTTTCTGGAGGTGCGGGTCTCCAACCACCTTGCCCGTGCGCTTTACGCCTCCGAGGGATTCTGCGAGATCGGTGTGCGCCGCGGCTATTACCCCGCCCGCAACGGCCGGGAGGATGCGGTGGTCTTGGCGCGGGCCCTCTGACCGGCCCCGCGGGTCGATCTCGGCCTCGCCGGGAACTTGGCACGAATCGCGTCCGCCCGGGGCGCCTCCAAATCAGAAGGCACGAGTATGCGGCTGGGATCGAAGGATGGGGCCTTGGGGCGGCTGATTTTGTGGGCTTTTCTTGCCCTCTGTTACACGAGCGGGGCGAGGGCCGAAGGAGCCGATCCGGCCTCGGTCTCGACGATCCAGGTACCCCTCGAGCTGGACCTGCGGCCCTTGTTCCAGGCTGCGGAGAACTCCCTGCCCACCCAAAGCGGCCACTGGCCCGGATGGCTTGACTGGCACGGGATCGACATCCGCTACCGGGCCTGGCGCGGACCCCTGCTGCTGACCATGCGGGGGGAGGTGCTCCAGGCCCAGGCCCACGTGCGTTATCAGCTCGAGGCGCGCAAGGACTTGATTGGTGGCCTGGGGCTGTCCGCCGACTGTGGGGTGGACGAGCCGCCTCGCCAAGCCCTGATCGGCCTCCTGGCCCGGATCGACTGGGGCCCCGACTGGTACCCGCATCCGCGGTTCCGGGTCCTGCCCACCCAAGGATTGGACCGCTGCGAGGTCACGGTAGCGGATATCGACATCTCGTCCCTCTTGGGGCGAGTCTTCGAGCAGCGGATCGAGGCGAGCCTCCGGGAGGGCATGGCGACCCTAGTGCCGCGCCTACAGGGGCTGCGCAGCGAGGCCGCGCGCCTTTGGCAGGCCTTGCAATCCCCGCGGGAGCTCATGCCCGGGTTGTGGCTGCGCATCGAGCCCCTGGGGCTCGCGCTGGCGCCGTTTCAGGGCTCCGGCTCCAGCGTCCAGACCGCGGTCCTGCTCGCGTTCCGCACGACGATCTCCGGAGATGCGGGCCCAGCCCGCGTCCCCATCGCGCTCCCGCCCCTCGTCCCCTATCGGCCGGCGCGGCCCGGCCTCAACCTCGCCCTGGGGCTTCAGCTCAATTATCCCCAGGTCTCCACCGCTTTGGCGCAACGGGCGGCGGGCCAGATCCTGGCCCTGGATGACAGGCAGGTGAGGCTATCCGGGATCGAGCTCGGTGCCAAGGGCGAGGACCTGGTGTTGTCGGCGGACCTCGTGGGGGATGTGGTCGGGCGGTTGACCATCCTGGCCCGCCCTGCCTTCGATCCGGCGAGCCAGACCCTGCGTCTCGATCGGCTGGACTATATCTTCGACGCGGCGGATTCCGACCAGGGTTTAATCGCCGGCCTCTTCTACCAAAGGATCCGCGAGCGTATCGAGCGGGAGGCGAACGCCCTTCTGGCGGAGCGCACGCGAGGATTGATGGACGCGCTGGCGGCTGCCCTGGCGGAGGAGCTGCCACCGGAGCTGGCGCCGGACCTTTCAGCCCTGCGGATCAGCGACCTCGAAATCGGGGTAAGACAGACGGGGCTCGGACTCACCGGATCGGTGGCCGGTCCCCTGAGGCTCGGCGTTTCCGTCGATCCGTGAGCCGTAGATGTCGTGCGGTTGTGCCGCGCTCCTATTCGAAGAGGTCCCGGAAGGCCTTGGCGAAGCTCCTGTAGGCATCCCAACCGTCCTTGTCCATCACCTGATCGATCACCCAGCGGTTCTCCTGGGACTCGCCCATCAGCGCTTGAATCTCGAAGCCCAGGTGGCGCAGGAAGGGGTAGCTCGGACCATCATCTGCCAGTTGGTATTCGGCATACTCCTCGGAGCGACGGTTGAGCAGATCGATGAAGGGGCTACCGTAGTCGCCGGGGCCCAACAGGTCCTGGCAGTTGTCCTGCACGTGCTCGATGGCCTTGCGGGCCAGGGCCATGATGAGGGTTCGCCGTTCCTCATCGGGTAGCAGATCGTGGGCGAGGCGATCGGCGATCTGGATCAGGAAGACCAGATACTCTTGGACCACCGCCAGGCGCTGTGCATCGTCACGGTAGACGAAGCGCTCACAGTGCAGGTTGATCGCCTTGTCCACCGAGACCCGCCAGGCGATGAAGGCCAGGGCCGTCGCGATCTCGGCCAGGGACCGGTCGCTCTCGTCGTTCCACCAGTGACTCTTGATGCGCAGTGCCACGCGTTCCTCCGTTCGTCTTTCATCGTCCGGCGTTGATGGAGCCCGAGGGACGGCGTTGCATCCGTCGCGGGCTACCGATTCCACTCCATGTGGGGTCCCCAGCGCTTGGATTCAGGGGGAGCAGCCCCTAGGGTCATCAGATAAGCGGGAAGATTCCACCGGCGGGCCGTCGGCCCCGCCCCCCAGTCCCGAGGTGCCCCGAATGACCGATCCAGTCCTCAAGTCCCTCGCCGAGACCGTGCAGCACAACTGCAATGTCTCCGATGCCCGCCACGGAGCGGACTACTCCCTGTGCGTGTATTTGATGAAGATGAGGGAATACTTTCGCTGGGAGAAGCAACTGCCCTACGGGGCCGTTCTGGAGCGGGAGCAGGTCGGCGACTGGCTGGCCGCTCGCGAGCGGCTGTGGGAGGACCTGGAGGGGGCGGAGCTCGAGCCGTTGCCCATCGGCGGGCGCACCTTCGACCCCTTCGATACCGAGACCATCAACGAGCAACTGGCGCAGGAGGGGTTGGTTTACAGCGCCGGCCTGGGGGCCCGTGCCAAGCCCCATTTCTTTCTCGGGGATCTGGAGTGCACGCAGCGCAGCGGCGACTATGCGGTATTTGTCTCCGCCGAGGAGTACGCTCGAGACCTCACCGCCCCACCCGCCATGACCCTCGGGCACAGCATTTACCTGCGAAGGGAATCGCTTCGCCGCATGCTCTGGGAGAAGCTCGAGAGCTGGCGCTGGAGCCGGCCCGACAACGCGCTCGGCCGCGCCTTTGCCTGCTACGACTTCGAGGGCGACCTGGAAGAGGCGCTCGACGCCATGACGGATCATGAGATCCGCGCCGTGCTGCTGCACGAGCAGGGGGAATACGCGGCCGGTGAGCGCCTGGGCCCGGACTGGAACCGAATGGTGCTGGACCTAGCCCACACCCCGGCCGAGCTCATGGCCAGGGCCGTGCGCGACCATCTTGCCGACTGTCTCGTTACCCTCCCCGCCTTGGCCCAGGTGGATGAGCCCGCCTCACTGCACTTCTACGTGGGTAATCTCACCGCCATGCGCAAGGAGGTCTTTCCGAGCCTGCTCAGCGCCTACCAGCACTGGTGGGAGCGTGCGGCCGCGGGGGTGGGCGATTCCCGCGTGTTCGCCGAGCTGGCGGACCGGGCCCGCGACCACTGGGAGAATCTGGCCCGGGGGATGCTGACGCTTCACCGGGAACACGGCGCCGAGGCGGCGGCTGCCATCGCTGCCCTCGCGAGTAACCGGAAACTCTGAGTTTCCTCCCCCTCGCCCGCTCTGTCGGCGGCGTCACCTGGCACATCAGCTTAGGGATCCGTACGCCCCAGGTGCGGCGACCTGATTGTGTTGGGCACGACGACCCCGGCTCAGCAGCATCGGCCGCAGCGAAACCGCGCAATCCCAGCGCAGATCCTCCACGCGGCCCGTGCGGCGCATGGGGATGCGTGAGCTAACCCGGCGTTTGGTTATCCAACGATCGAACTGGCTGGCCGGTCTCGGAATCCTCGCCACTCGTCGCTCGCTGCTCGCGACGCGCAACTGTCAGGTATCCCTCGGCATTTTCGGGCACACGATTGTGAGATGATGAATCGGCTCGGAGGGCCCCAGTCAGAAGCGAATTCGAATCGGGAGGCGATCAAGCGATGAAGTCTTCCCGCGGAGACCAACCCACGTCGGACGCGGAAGAACGCGCATCCGAGGACATCGATCTACGCGCCAGGGCGGAGCATCTCCGCGCCGTATTGAGGAACTCCTGGATAGTCTTCCTAGGGAATGCGTCCGGGGGGGCGGCCTTGGCGTCGGGATTGTGGCCGGTTGCGTCAAGAGCTCGGATAACGGTATGGCTCGCCGTATTGATACTGCTGAACCTCACGCGCTGGCTCATAGGGCGCCAGCTTGCGCGCAAGCCCTTGGAGGTCACCGAAGTGCGGCGACACGAGGGGCTCTTTCTCTTGGGCACCTTGGCCTCCGGACTGATCTGGGGTAGTGCCGCGCTCCTCTTCAACATGCCTGGTCAGCCTGACCACAGCATGTTTCTTGCGCTCGTTCTTGTGGCGATGACGGCGGCCTCGCCCGCCTTGTTGTCGTTTCACCGATACGCCTATCTCATTTTCTGCACGCCCGTCCTCGTTCCGCTCGCCCTACGGCTGGGCCTTGAGCAGGGAAGCCCTCATACGGTGGTTACCCTGGCAATTCCGATCTACTATTCGTTGCTGTTTATCCTGTCTCGACAGATATACCAGTTCACTCATGAGGCCATCGTCACATCCTTGACCCGGCAGCGCGATGCCCTGGTGGATCAGTTGACCGCCATCCCTAACCGCCGGGCATTCGAGGAGTTTCTGGAGCGTGAGTGGGTGAGGGGAATCCGATCGGGTCGTCCACTGACCCTGATCGTCTCGGACATCGACGGTTTCAAGACTTACAACGACCAATACGGACACGCGGTCGGCGATGCGATCCTACGCTCCGTGGCGAGCCTGTTCCTGCGCGCCGCCCGTCGTCGCACCGACCTGGCAGCGCGGATTGGGGGGGACGAATTCGCGATCATTGCGCCAGAGACCGAGCGCATGGGCGTTTCCCGCATCCTGGCGGGTATCGAGAGAAACCGGGCGCAATTGGCAAGGGGCACCTTCGAAGCATGGGAGTTTCCTACCCTCAGCTTTGGCTTCTGCACCGTACAGCCGAGCGATGCGGGAAGTGTCTTTGAGCTATTCGAAGCGGCGGACGCCGCCCTCTACCAGGCGAAGCTCGGCGGACGCAACCGTGCATCGGGGTGCGTGATTCAGTAACCACGTTCGAGATGCAGATCAGAAGCCGTCTCTGCACTTGATCAGCCCGCGCCCCGAGACGCGTCAATCCCAAGGCGCGGACGTCAGGGGAGCGTCGGCTCTCCGGTCCCCGGCGCCGCCGGGCAGCGATGTTAGACTGAGACCGATCGCCCAAGGAGATGCTGATCAACGGCCATCCTGGCCACTGATCAGCTGACACTTCAAGGGGACCACGCGAATCCCTACTCCCCATTCTTTACCTACTTCCGTTTCTTTAACCTGCGGGGTGACGGGTTCTGGTATCTATGGCCCCGCACGAGGCGAGAAGCCGTGCTCGCGACCATGCCCACGATCATTCCGACGGTGACCCGCATACCGCGAATGCGTGGCTTCCCACCCATGACCGCGGGATTGAAGGTGATTCGATCGAGTTGCCTCAGCTCCACGGGGGGAAGCCCCCTGGGCTCAAGAGGAACCTGCAATTACCGGATACTAGCGCGACAAGGGGCTCGGGATAGATAGCGGGGCACCACCATCCGGGTGCGGGGCGGGGCGGGGATCATGGCATCAGCCTGGTCCGA
>Ga0316578_10000136_pt1 | contig 18803 bp, 16 predicted proteins | sample J0NA_2_FD_203076 | JGI IMG/M metagenome (GOLD analysis project Ga0316578, IMG submission 203076) | Rhizosphere microbial communities from salt marsh grasses in Alabama, United States - J0-2_160517rDrC | ecosystem: Host-associated > Plants > Roots > Rhizosphere | place: USA: Alabama | collected... | reverse complement strand
GGTGAAACGACATGAGGCGTTTTGAGTATATTGAACCGGTTACGTTGGATGAGGCCGTGGCCTTATTAGGAGAGCATTCGGGAAAGGCCAGTTTACTGGCCGGAGGTACTGATCTTCTGGTGGAAATCAAGGAACATTTGCGTGAGCCCGATTATGTCATCAATATCAAAAAAATCGAAGGTCTGCATACTCTGACCTACAACGACAAGGACGGCCTGATCATTGGGTCATTGACAACCGTACGCGAGGTAGAAAAATCAACTGATGTGAATGAGAAGTATGCCGGCTTAGCCCAGGCAGCAAGTGCGTTAGGATCGATCCAGGTACGCAATCGCGCAACTGTGGCCGGAAATATCTGTCGCGCTTCGCCATCAGCAGATACGCTGCCGCCATTGATTGCTGATGGGGCTGCTGTCAAACTTTTTGGCCGGGATGGGGAGCGCGTCCTCCTTCTGGAGGAATTCTTCACCGGCCCGGGCAAGACCCAAATGGCCGCGGATGAAATACTTGTTGAGATTGCCGTCCCCCCACCATCGCCACACACGGGCAAGGCTTATATCAAACATGGCCGGCGCAAGGCTATGGAATTAGCTACAGTTGGCGTCGCTGTGACTTTGACGCTGGACTCGGGAGATATTTGTAGCGATGTTCGCATTGTCCTCGGAGCTGTTGCCCCCACACCTATCCGAGCGCTAAAAGCGGAGGCGGTTTTGCGAGGAAAAGTTGTTGATGAGCGTGTCATTGAGGAAGCGGCCGTTCGAGCGCGGGCGGAGTCACGCCCCATCAGCGATGTACGCAGCAGCGCCAGCTACCGGCGGGAGATGGTTTATGTTCAATCGCGCCGCGCTCTTGGCTTGGCTTTCAATCGTGCTCGGGGAATCATTTGATTGCCGGCTAAGTGGCAAATTTGCTTGAGGACTGTTTGATTATGAAAAAATTGATCACGATGTCGCTGAACGGTGAAACCCACGAAATTGCGATTTTGCCCTATCGCAGCCTGCTTGATGTATTAAGGCAAGATCTCGGCCTCACCGGGACTAAAAAAGGATGTGATGTGGGAGATTGCGGCGCCTGTACCGTTATCATGAATGGCAAGGCGGTTAACGCCTGCTTAGTCCTGGGCGTTGAGGCAAATGGCGCGCAAATCGAGACCATTGAAGGGTTGGCCGAGATTACGGCAAATGGTTACAAACTCCATCCGCTGCAAGAGAGTTTCCTTGAATATGGGGCCGCACAATGTGGTTTTTGTACACCGGGCATGATTATGGCGGCTAAGTCCCTATTGGACGAAAACCCTCATCCCACAGAGGCCGAAGTGCGCTTCGCTATTGCTGGAAACATCTGCCGCTGCACGGGATTTTCGAAGATTGTCGAAGCAATCGTCCATGCCGGGAACGGAGAGTGAGCAGTTTCGATTCGTTAAAATCTGAAATTGCGCTTGGAAAAATCTTATGACCAAAAAACGAACGATTATCGGGCAAAGTCCGCAAAAGGTGGATGGCATTGAGAAGGTTACTGGGACGGCAATGTACGGGGCAGATTATCATTTCCCTGGAACCCTTTACGGCCGTATCAAGCGCAGCCCCCACGCGCATGCGCGTGTCCTCAAAATTGATACTGCAAAAGCACTGGCTCTCGACGGCGTCAAAGAAGTACTCACCTATCAAGATGTCCCGCTCAAAAAACACGCCGGACTTCCGGTTCCGCGTATCGGCTCTCTGGCGGTTGACCAAAACATGCTTACGGGAACAGCGCGTTTTGTTGGTGACGGTATTGCTGCTGTGGCCGCCGTTTCCGAAGAGATCGCTGAAGAGGCATTAGACCTGATCGAAGTTGAGTACGAACTTCTTCCCGTCGTCCTGGATATCGATCAAGCTGTTAAGGTGGATGCTTTCCAGATCCATGAAACCGAAAGAAACATGGTGATGCCGCCAATCATTGCCAGCCATGGTGATGTGGCTGCCGGTTTTGCTGAAGCAGATTACATCATTGAAGAAGCCTATTCAACGGGACGCCCGGTTCATGCGTATATGGAGCCGAACGTCTGTGTTTGTAAATACGACTTAAACGCCAAACTCACCATTTGGAGTTCCACACAAGGTGCTTTCTCGCTGCGCCGCACCTTGAGTGAAGAACTGGGAATCCCCTTGCATAAGGTCCAGGTGATTGTTGAGCATATGGGCGGGGGATTTGGATCAAAGCAAGATATCTATCAACATGAGTTCGTTTGCGCACTTCTGGCAATGAAGACTGGACGTCCGGTCAAGGTGGAATATTCGCGTAAGGAAACTTTTCTGGCAACGAAAACCCGCCACCCCGTCACCGTCCGTTTAAAACAAGGCATGAAGAATGATGGGACATTGACGGCAAGAGAGGGACTTTATATTTCGAATACCGGCGGCTACGCTTCCCATGGCCCTGGAATTACGGCCGTGGGCACCTTCGACATGACTTCTCTCTATCGCTGTAATGAAAATTGGAATCTAGAGGGGCGATCGATATACACCAACGCTCCGGTAGCCGGTGCCTTTCGAGGTTATGGCGCTGTCCAAGGCTTTTTTGCCCTGGATGTACAGATGGACGAGATGGCTGCCAGGTTGGGAATCGACCCGGTGGCTTTCCGAATTAAAAACGCTGTAGGGGAAGGAGATCTCAGCCCATCCGGCCATCGTCTGCACGCCGATTCACTGGCCAAATGTTTGCAGGTTGGAGCAGAGGAGGTGCGCTGGTCAGAAAAATGGGAATCACCGCAGAGTAAAAGCGGCCGTGTGCGCAGAGGTATCGGTGTGGGTACCGAAATGCACAGCAGCGGCGCTTATCCGGACATCACAGAAGTCTCCGGCGCGATCCTAAAAATGAACGAAGACGGCACCATCAACCTGCTCACCGGTGTTGCCGACCTGGGTACAGGTGCCCTGACGGCCATGGCTCAAATAGCCGCCGAGGAACTCGGAACCAATTTGGAAGATATAACCGTCATCTCCGGAGATACTGACGTTGTCCCCTATGATATTGGCGCCTATGCCAGCCGCACGACTTTTATTGGCGGCAAAGCCGTGCAAAATGCTGCGGCAGGCCTCAAGCAGCAGTTATTGTCCCTGGCGGCGAAACGACTGGACAGCGATGAATCCGAATTGGACATTGCCGGCGGACAGGTTGTTCGTGACGGGGAAGCAGTCTTGAGCATTAAGGAGCTTGTCAAAGGTGAAGGCGGCACCCCGGCCAGTTCGCTTATCAGCGAAGTGACCCATAAATCGAAGGTAGCCTATTCTTTCGCCGCTCATTTTGTTGAAGTCGAAGTAGACACAGAAACAGGGCAAATTGAAGTTAAACAGATCACTGCCGTCCATGAGGTCGGCCGTATCATCAACCGTCAAGGTGTTGAAGGGCAGATTGAAGGGGGAATACAACAGGGTCTAGGACATGCCATTAGCGAAGAACTCATCCTCGATCCCCAGACCGGCCGTCCGCTCAACCCAAGCTTTGTAGATTATAAAATGCCTCTGGCCATGGATATGCCGCCGATTAAAACCATCATTCTGGAAGAGCAGCCCGATCCTGGTGGCCCTTTTGGTGCTAAAGGAGTGGGCGAAGATCCGATCATCGCCATCGGCCCAGCCATCGCCAATGCCGTATCTAACGCCATCGGCGTACGTATCCGTCATTTACCGATTACGCCCGAGCGTGTCCTCGAGGCGCTTGAAGAAAAGAATCAAAAAAGTAACTAGCATGAATGGAAAAAGGAGTAATGTTATGACCATTCCCATTATTGATTGCCTGACCCATATTGGTCAGACCGAAGATCATGTCATTGGTTGGGGACCGAAATTCCTGGCCGAGGATCTCATCGCCCAGATGGATGCCCCGCGTACAGTGCTTGGCGAAGCTAACCGCTGTGTTGACAAGGCTGTCGTTTTCCCCGCCTTAGGCCTCACCGTTCCAACATCAACGCTTTCCTTTGATGAACAGCACAGCTACATCGTGGAAAGTGTCCGGAAGTATCCCGATCGTCTCATTGGAGGCATTGTCATGCATGCGCGTCTTTGGAGCGACCAGGTCCATGATTCAATTCGGAACATGGTTAAAAATTCTGGTTTCAAAATGATGTATATTCACCCGTCGCTGCACAAATATTGGCTGCCTATCGCCACACCAAGTGAAGGTGAGGGTTCCAAGCAGATGCTTTATCCACTCTTTGAGGCAGCGCGTGAACTGTCCATCCCCATCTATATTCATACAGGTGACCAGCCGTATGCTTTGCCTTCAACCGTTGATTTTGTAGCCGGTGAGTTTCCCGACGTTAAGATCATCATCGGTCATCTGGGAACTCAAGGAGAGATGTTCACGATTGAAGCGTTGTTGGTTCTTAGCCATCACGACAATGTGTTTATCGAGAGCAGCTTTGCCATGCCGCATATGCTCATTGAGGCTGTGCATACAGTTGGTCCTGATCGAGTCATATTTGGAAGTAACTGCCCTCCCTTGGAAATAACCCATCAACTCCTAAATGTTGAGGAAGCTTTAACCCTTGATCCCCCGGTGGGTATGAATCTCTCTTATGAAGATACTCGCAAGGTTATGGGTGGAAATCTGGCTAAACTGCTGGATATAGAGTAAGTTGCTTCTGATCTAGATAAACCATTTCTCACCTGATATGAAGAGGAAAAAACCATGAAATATACAATTTTAGACCCGCACACCCACATCATACCCCACCGCGAACCCGTCTGGGGTTGGGGTCCGCATTTTTACGCTGAGGAACTTCTGGAAACGCTCGACCGTGGATATGATGTCATGGGCGAGAACAAACGTATTGAAAAAGCAATCGTCATGACCGGGATTGGTCTAACGGCCGTTGGCCATCGCTCCATCACCGAATCTCACGAGTACGCCTTGGAGAGCGTTAAAAAATATCCCGATCGCCTATATCTGAATCCGATCATCAACCCGCGGCTCGATCTCGAAGATCAACTATACACCATCCGCGAATGGAAGGATGAATACCAGGTGGTCATGCTCAAACTGCACCCCAGCATGCACAATTATTACTTGCCCACCTATCGGCCGTATCCGGGCGAGGCAAGCAAAAAAATGATTTATCCAACATTTGAATTGTGCCGTGAGTTGGATGTACCCATGATGATCCACATGGGTGAAGCGCCATATTCTTTCCCGGCCCAAATTGCCCCCATCGCGGAAGCCTTTCCCGATGTGCCCATCATTTGCGCCCATTCCGGAGCGAATAATGTCCCCAGCAACGCCTTGGATGCCATATTACTCGCCAAGACCCATGACAATGTTTACTTGGGCAGCAGCTGGGTCCAGATGCCGGAACTTATTGAAATGTATTATGCGTTAGGCCCGGAAAAAATAATTTACGAGAGCGATTGTTCACCAGCAGCATTAGGCCAGGCGCTGCGCCTGGTAACAAATCTTCATCTACCACTACCTCTGGGTGTAGGAGCCAGCAAAGATGAAGTTTATCGCATGATTGGTGGCAATGCGGCTGAGTTGTGCAAGATACCATTATGACATCCTTACGAGATTTTCTAGCTTCCCTACCGGAAGATCAGACATTAACTGTTAACGAGCCCTTCTCGCTGGATTACAATCCCACAGCGATGGTTTTGGAGCTAGAAAAACGCGGCCAGTTTCCCGTCTTAAGTATTCCGCAGCCGGAAGGCTTTGATATGCCGGTGTTCGCCAACCTCTTCGCCGATCGCGGTCGCATTGCCCGCATGGCCGGCGCGGAATCCCCGGCTGATTTCAATGAGACCTGGCTGCATGCTGAATTGAATCCGGTTCCGGCTGTGATCGTTGAGTCCGGCCTTGTGCAGGAAGTCATCATCACCGGAGAGGATGTCGATGTGGGTTCTCTGCCCATCAGCCGCCATTTTGAGCAGGATGCCGGTCGCTATATTGGCTCCGGCATCCTGATTTGCAAAGACCCGGATACAGGAGTACGCAATCTCAGCTACCAGCGTTTGCAGATGAAAGAGAAAAACCGCTTTGGGGCCAGTCTTCACTCTCGAGGGCACATCTGGGATCATCTGTTACGTTCCGAAGAACGCGGCAAAAACCTGGAAGTAGCCGTCGTTCTAGGGGCTCATCCGGCAGTTCACCTGGCGGCCGCGGCCAAAGTGGCTATGGATGTAGATGAATTCGATATCGCCGGTGGTTTATTGAAAGAACCGGTTGAATTGGTGAAATGCCGGACGATTGATGTTGAAGTGCCGGCTAACGCAGAAATTGTCCTTGAGGGTGAGCTAATAGCTGACATTCATGAAGATGAAGGACCCTTCGGCGAGTATACAGGCTATTCGACTTATCGTTCGACCCGCAACGTGTTCGTCGTCAAAGCAATAACCCGTCGTGAAAAACCGATTTACCTGGATATTATTCCCGGTTACTCGAACGAACATCTTCTATTGGGACGCGTGGCTAAAGAAGCGCACGTCTTTGAGCGCTTGAAAGAGGTTTTGCCGACCTTAAAGGCGCTCAATTACCCGCATTCCGGCACTCATTTTCACGCCTATTTCTCATTTGAAAAGACGGCCGAAGGCCAGGCTCGCCATGCCCTGATGCTTCTTTTTGGTCTTGATTCTTATATTAAGCTGGCTGTTGCTGTTGATGAAGATATTGATGTTTACAACGAAGAAGAAGTGCTGTGGGCGGTAGCAACCCGCTTCCAGGCCGATACGGATATGTTTGTTGTGCCAAAAGTATTTTGCAACAAGCTCGATCCCTCATCTGTTGATGGCATGTCAGCCAAAATGGGTTTAGACGCAACCGCGCCTTTGGTTTGGGATGTTGAGCGCACGTCTCTACCCGAGGAAGCGGTTGCCAGGGCGATAGCATTCTTGGATCGGCGGCCGTAAACGGGCTGCGCCTACTTGTAAAAGCAAGAAAGGAATTGGGTGGTGGCTATGAAAATTCGTGAAACTAAAGGTCTAACCTTTGACGATGTGTTGCTTGTACCGCGGCGATCTCCATTTGCATCGCGCAAAGATGTCGATACCACTACCAGGCTGACGGCCGATATCCAGTTGAATATCCCGATCATCAGTGCCAACATGGATACGGTTACGGAGACGGAGATGGCCATTGCCATGGCTCGTGTAGGGGGCATCGGCATCATCCACCGCTTCATGACTGTCGAACAGCAGGTCCAGCAGATTAAAAAGGTCAAGCGGGCGGAAGCGTTTCAGGTGGATGATCCTTACTCAATTACTCAAGATGCCACTATCGCCGAAGCTCAAAAAATGATGGACCGTTATGGTATCGGGGGATTAATCGTTACCGATAATGGCAAGAATTGTGTTGGGCTTGTAACTCACCGAGATATCCTCCTCGCCACAAACGACAATCTATTGGTCCAATCAGTAATGACCTTACCCGATCAGTTGATCAGCGCCTCGCCGGGCATATCGTTGACAGAAGCGCAAACCATTTTGTATGAGAACCGCCTCGAAAAACTACCCCTGCTCGATGATGAAGGGAAGGTAGTTGGCTTGATCACGGCCCAGGATCTGATCAAACAGAAGCAGCACCCCCTGGCAAGTAAAGACGAGAAGGGACGATTGCGAGTTGGTGGTGCGATCGGCATTAAGCCGGCTGACTTGCAAAGAGCTGAGTTTTTGCTCGAAGCTGGAGCAGATGTCTTGGTATTGGACATCGCCCATGGCCATGCTGATCATTGTATTGATATGGTGAAAAGCCTACGCCGCTATTTCCCATCATCACGGATCGTCGCCGGCAATGTGGCCACCAGAGATGGCGCACGTGATCTTGCCGAGGCTGGCGCTGACTGTATTAAGGTTGGTATCGGACCGGGCTCCATCTGCACTACGCGCATCGTAACCGGATTTGGTGTGCCGCAGCTCACTGCAATAATGGATAGTGCCGCTGGAGTCCGTGATACCGGAAGAGAAATACCCATCATAGCTGACGGGGGCATCAAAACCTCCGGTGATATGGTAAAGGCGTTGGCAGCCGGCGCGGATACAGTTATGATTGGCAGCCTATTCGCCGGTTGTGAAGAAGCACCTGGTGCACCGGTGATCCGTAATGGACAGAAGTTTAAAGTTGTGCGCGGCATGGCTTCGCTGGGAGCAGCGATGGGTAGAAAGGCAGCCGAAGAGCAAAACGGAGAAAGCGCCGAGAGTCAGGAAGAATGGGACAAAGTCATTCCTGAAGGTGTTGAGGCGGTGGTCCCTTACCGAGGTCATGTGAATGAGCAGGTGCTGCAGTTAGTTGGCGGTCTTTGGTCCGGGCTCAGTTATGGCGGCTCAAAAACGATCGGCGAACTGCAGCAAACGGCTGAATTTATCGAGATTTCCCCCGCCGGCGTAAGAGAGAGCCATTCCCATGATGTTAACCGAGTTTGATTCAACCTTTAATAAGTCTCAATCAGAGAAAATTCAATGGATATGGAGGTGTTGATGATGACAAATGGCTTTCAAGTTCCGCGGTCTCGAGAACTTAAAAGCCGTAAAGCCCTTGATTTGGTGGAACTACATGTAAGAACAACCTTTGCAAAACCCTTTCTATGAAACTATTCGAGGAGAAATTTGATGAAACGTGTATACAAAGTTGTTGTATTTTTATTAGTTGCCAGTGTTATCCTGGTTGCCTGTGGGAGTCAAGCAGCTGCACCCGCAGAAGATGATACATTTAAAGTAGGTTTACTCAGCCCAGGATCAGTAAATGATGACGGCTGGAACAGCACTGCCTACAACGCTTTACTCCGTATTGAAGATGAATTAGGCGCAGAAATCAGCTATGTAGAAATGGAGCAAGACCCAGCATCATTTGAGAAGGCATTCCGCGATTATGCCAGTCAAGGTTACGACATGGTTCTGGGTCACGGCTTTGAATTTCAGGATGCGGCGGTGACGGTTTCCAAAGAATATCCGGACACGACCTTCTTCATTTCCAGCAGCCGTATTCATGATGGCAATGTCATTGGCTTGAATTCCGATTCCAGCCAACCGTTTTACCTGATTGGTGTTCTCGCGGCGATGACAAATGACGCGGTTGGTTTTGTTGGCGGAATGGATATTCCTCCGATTCGCGAGGCTTATATCGGCTTTGAGGAAGGCGTGAAGAGCGTCGATCCTAATTTACCCATAAGTGAAGTTTTCATTGGCAACTTCACTGACTCTGCCGCGGCGAAGGAAGCTGCCCTGGGCATGATAGCCGAAGGCGCGACTTTTGTTGTGCCCGATGCCGACGTGGCTGGGCTGGGTGTTTTCCAGGCGGTTGCTGAGACCGGACCGGAAATCGGCACCTTTGGTATTTTTGGCGATTTCACCGATAAAGCGCCTGACAATATCTTAGGTAACTACTTCCTGGACTATGGTCAGGGCATTGTAAACATTGCCAAGCAGGTTAAGGATGGTACTTTTGAACCGACCGGCAACATCGAATTTGGCCTGGCTGATGAAGATGTGATTTGGATTGAATTTAATGATAACAATCCTTTATCTGATGAGGTGATGGCCGCTGTCGAGCAAGCGAAACAAGGCATTGTTGATGGCACCATTGATACTTTACCCGACAATTAGTCATTGATGGATCTTGTTTAGATAAATAAAGCGCGCCTGCGAATCCTGCTTGCCAACGATCTCGAGGCGAATGATTTCCCGGCGCGCTTTTTAAGTTATTGGATTAACTATCAGCTTACTAGGTTAAACAATATCATGGAGGTCAAATGGCCGAACCCTCAACATCGTCATCGGAAACGGCCGTCACCTCAACAACTTCTGCTGAGGAACTTTTAGGCCACAAAGAAACTTCGCGCCTTAGCAAATTTCTTTGGGGAGTCGTCGGGCCGATTGCAGCCATCCTGGTCGCTTTTCTGGTCAGCGGAATTATCCTCCTGATGGCCGGGTACAATCCCGTCTTCGCTTATATTACCCTTTTAGAGGGAGCTTTTGGCGACATGCGCGTCATCACTGAAGTCCTGCTCCAGGCGACGCCGCTTATACTTATTGGTGCAGGACTTTGTGTCGTCTTTCGCGCCAATATTTGGAATATCGGTGCTGAGGGCCAGTTTTATATTGGCGCGGTCTTAAGTGCCGTTGTTGGTATTTACCTGGGTGATTTACCGGCAATTATTCTCATCCCGCTCTTGCTCCTGGCAGGGATGCTCGGTGGCGCCTTATGGGCCATGCTTGCCGGGTGGTTTAAGGTGCGATTTGGTGCCAGCGAAATTGTGACCACGATCATGCTCAACTATATTGCCATTATAAGTACCGGGTACCTGGTTACCGGTCCTATGATCGAGGAAGTCGGTAAATTTCCTCAGACGGCTCAAGTTGCTGAGGCGGCGCGCCTGTTCCGTTTTTTGCCGCCGACCCGGCTGCATATCGGATTCATCATCGCCATCCTGGTTGCAATTTTGTTATGGGTCTTTCTTTTCAAATCCAGTATGGGATTCGCCATTCGCGCCGTAGGGCACAGCCCTGAGGCTGCAAGTTACGCGGGCATTGACGTCGGCCGTAATGTGCTGTTGGCGATGGCTATCAGTGGTGGTGCGGCTGGGCTCGCTGCTGCCGTTCAAGTGAGCGGGCTAACATTTCGCCTCTACCAGCAGATTTCGCCTGGTTATGGCTTTACGGGGATCGCCGTCGCCTTGTTGGCATACAATAATCCTCTGGGCGCTATTTTCTCCGGCATTTTATTTGGCGCGCTGCGATCTGGTGCAGAGGTAATGCAGATCAGCGCGGGCATTCCTTCCGTGATGGTAGTTGCTATACAGGGCCTTGTTATTTTGTCGGTGGCAACCTTTAGTGTTTACCGCATGAAATATACGAGTCGTTAATCAGGAGTCAGCTATGGAGTCATTACCTTTTTTTGTCATGCTGCCCGCCATCCTTGCAGCGACCTGGCGCATGGCAACACCGCTCATTTATGCTTCCATCGGTGAGTTGTTTACTGAACGCACAGGCGTCTTGAATATTGGCCTGGAAGGGATCATGCTGTTTGGCGCCTTCACGGCTTTTGCGGCTGTTTTATTTACCGACAATCTAATCATCGGCATCGCTGCGGCCATACTAGTGGGCATCCTGCTGGGGTTACTTTTTGCCTTGTTCACAGTAACTATTAAAGCAAATCAGATTGTAGTCGGTGTCGCCTTTAATTTACTTGGTTTGGGAATGACTGGGTTTCTATTTCGTGCGCTATTTGTGGGTACCGACAATGCCGTTAGGACGGTACCCGTACTAAATATTCCCGTCTTGAGCGATCTTCCCATTATTGGCGAGATTGTTTTTCGTCAAAACCTAATGGTCCTTGCGACATTAATATTAGTCCCGGTTGCTTCATTTTTACTCTACAAGGTGGCTTTCGGATTATCTGTACGTTCGGTGGGCGAACATCCAAAGGCGGCGGATACGGTAGGGATCGGTGTTGCGCGTACGCGCTATGCCGGGGTGATTATTGGCGCAACTCTTACAGCAGTCGCCGGCGCTTATCTCACGATTGCCCATACGAACCAGTTCGTTGAAGGGATAACCTCAGGACGCGGATTCATTGCCTTGGCAGTCGTGGTTTTCGGACGCTGGAGACCCAAGGGCGTCTTCTGGGCCTCAATATTGTTTGGCGTTTTCTTTGCCCTACAGCTGCGCTTGCAGGCGATGCCGGATCTTATTATTCCCTATCAAGCCCTTCAAATGCTGCCTTACGTGGCTACGATCGTGGCCTTGTTAAGTGTGCGTGGAAAGACACACGCGCCATCTGCCCTGGCAGTTCCATATGAGCCGTAGATTGAGAGAGGCACAAAAGGTTTATTACTAATGTGTTGTGGCAGGGGGCTCTGAGATAATTATGGATATGAAAAACGATTACGAAATCATCTTGCGCATGGAAAACATGGTTAAGACCTTTCCTGGAACAGTTGCCAATCGCGATGTCAATTTGGAAGTCCGAAAAGGCGAGATCCATTGTTTATTAGGTGAAAATGGCGCCGGCAAAACGGTCTTGATGAGCACACTCTATGGTCTGTTCCAGCCTGATTCGGGACAGATTATCTATAAAGGAGAGCCCGTTCATTTTCATTCTCCGAAGGACGCCATTCAACAAAATATCGGTATGGTTCACCAGCACTTCATGCTTGTCCCTACAATGACTGTTGCGGAGAATGTTATTCTTGGCCAGTACGAGCCATGGAAGGTCCTTAACGACATGGAACAGGTATCCAATAAAATTCGCGAGATAAGCGAGAAATTTAACCTGCAAATAGATCCCGATGCCTTCGTACGTGATTTATCCGTAGGTGAACAGCAGCGCCTGGAACTCCTGAAAACTTTGTATCATTGGGTAGACCTGTTGATATTAGATGAACCAACGGCCGTTCTAACTCCGCAAGAGACAGAAGGTTTGCTGCGATTACTGCGTGAATTATCTGAAGAAGGGTTGACCATCATCTTTATCACCCATAAGCTGGAAGAAGTGATGCAGATAAGCGATCGCGTAACTGTTTTGCGCGACGGTCAGGATGTTGCAACAGTCAATACGGCCGATACAAGTCCCGAACAATTGGCGCGCTTAATGGTGGGGAGGGATGTCCTGATGGAACTCCCTGATCGACATGGTGCTGTAGGCGATGCCGTCCTGTCTGTCAAAAATCTAGTCGTTGAAAACGAGCGCGGTTTAATAGCCGTTGATAATCTCTCTTTTGAGGTACATGAACGCGAAGTCGTTGGTATTGCCGGTGTTTCCGGTAACGGCCAGACAGAATTAGCCCTGGCCCTGGCCGGACTTACTCCCATTTCCAGCGGTGAAATTTATCTCGATAACCAGGATGCGACGCACGTGACCCCGCGTCAGTTAAGTCAAAATGGTTTTGCTCATGTGCCTGAAGACAGGCACAAGATGGGAATCATTTTACCCTTCACCGTATCCGAGAATTTCATACTGCATGAATTCAAAGACCAACCTTATGCCCAGCACGGCCTTCTTAAAGAGAGCATCATCGAGGAAAACTCAACCCGCTTAGTTGAAAAATATGATGTGCGTCTGGCCAGCGTGGATGAGCCCATCTCAAGTTTGTCAGGGGGCAACCAGCAAAAAGTAGTTGTTGCGCGGGAGCTTAATCGTAATCCCCGGTTTTTGCTGGTTAACCAACCAACACGCGGTATTGATATCGGGGCAACGGAATTCGTGCGTCAGCAGATATTGCTCCAGCGCGATGCCGGTACGGCCGTACTACTTATTTCAACTGAGTTAGAGGAAATTTTCCACTTAAGCGATCGTATTCTCGTTATGTTTGAGGGGAAAATTGTCGGCGAAGTACCACCCGATCGCGGGTTAATCGATGAAGTTGGACTAATGATGGCCGGGAAAGAGGTTCGAGTTTAAAAAAATTGGCGAACAGCCCCGAAAGCATTATTTACGCACGTACCATCCTAACTTCAAATGAGCGTTCCAAAAAAGAAAATGTTCTAGACGGCCTGCCCCCACGGTGGCAGGCCGTCCGAGAGCTAGGGGAGGGTACGTCCTTGAAGGCCCGTGGGCAGCCAGGTATGTAATTTGTTCGCTTGTCCGCCCTTAATCAGCAAACAAGACCTTATGAATTTCGGCAGTTACGGCTTGCGGATCTTCAGCCTGCCACACTCGCCGGCCAATAGCAACACCGGCAGCACCAGCGGCAACGACATCCCTTACCAGGTCGATAGTGTCGCTGTCATTTCCCTTACCAGGCCCGCCGGCTACGATAATCGGAACCGGTGCAGAAGCCGTGATATCACGAAATGCTTCCACATCACCACAATAGTTTGTTTTGATGATATCTGCGCCTATTTCCATACCAATGCGTGCGGCGTGGGCGATAGCGTCCGCGTCGTAGAATCTATCGCCGGGAGGCATCATTTCGGCTACAACCGGCATCTCGTATCGTGCGGCTGAATCAATCAGTGACGCAAGCCAGCGATATATCTCGATGTCCCCGGAACGGCCGAAAAAGACAGAGACCGCCAGGGCGTCCGCATCCATCCGCAGTGCTGTTTCCAGGGAAGCAATAGGCGTTTCCTGAGTTCCTTGCTCACTCAACCCGGCCGTGAGACTGACCCGTAAAACAATACCGGTAGATGGCGGCACTATTGGGGCTACGCGCCGGTAAAAACCAGGGGAAAATAGAAGAGCATTTGCCCCTCCGGCGATCACCGCTTCGACGATAGCCCGCGGCCGGTGAATCCCTTGAACCGGGCCTAGCCAACCCCCATGATCCAGCGGGGATAGCAAACAACGCTGTTGTGGCCCAACTAAAAGGCGGCTGAGCCGTCGGTTTTTGCCAGTCATAATACTTTCTCCTTATTAATCAAATTTAGACTCCAACAGTTTTTTTAAGGATTCGATAGTTGATCGATCCAATTATTTATTACAAGGCCTCAATTTCGGCAGCGAATGCCGGAAAATTGGCGGATGCTGCAAAATCCGCAAGAACTCGATAAGATTCGTAGAGTGGATTATAAGTAGCTGTTTGTTCCGATCTAGGAACGACAATTCTGGGTTCTTCGTAAAAAGTACGCAGAAGCGCTTTATCAAAACTGATCGCCGGTTCCAAAGCCTGAGTGCAGTAAGCATACAACGGGCGCGTCACGGTTTCTTGCTCAGAATAGATGACCACTGGCAGCTGGCAAACATCAGCAATTATTTGTGGCCAACCCCTTGTTCCTGCTCCACCACCTGAGAGAGCTATTTCACTGATTTCTACACCTAGTTCCTCGCTGATTTCGATCAACTGGCGCAAGCTGTATGCAACACCTTCCATCACAGCACGCATCATGTGCGCGCGATTATGAGCCAATGTCAGCCCGTAGAATCCACCTCTTAATGAGTCATTCCAATAAGGGCTCCTTTCACCTGCCAGGAATGGTAAAAACAGTAAACGTTCTGCGCCTGGAGCCAGCTTTTCTACTGCTATAAGTATGTTTTCCAGCGGCGTTCCTTCATCGAAAAGTGATTTCCAGGCCCATGTCAGTGCTGCACCGCTTGTTGACAAGACGCCGTTAATCAAGTGATAAGGGGGTACATAGATTTTATACAACCGGCTTTGGGCATCCTGGAAAGATTGATCGTTTTTCAGGGGAGATGCGACCATGCAGGAGCTCCCGAGGCTGCACGTCATACGACCCGTTTTTGGAGGTGCGGCGGCAAGTAAAGAAATCATATCCCCCGCACCGACAATGACCATCGCCTTTGCGGGTAGCCCAAATTGACGCGCAATATCCGGCAGCAGCGAACCGGCATTATCTACTGCAGAGCGTATGGGCGGCAATATGGCCGGATCAATTCCGGTGGGGGTAAGCCGCTCCACAGCCCAAATTCCTTGCTCCATGTCCAATAATGCTGCGCCATAGGCTTCGGTAGCATCGGTAAACCGTTTTCCGGTCAGGCGATATCGTAAATAATCCTTGGGCCACAGTATGGTTTGAATATTGGCTGTTACATCCGGCTGGTGGCGAGCCAACCATAATAGCTTGGGTAAGGTGTAAGTGGAATTAAGCTGGTTAGGCGGGAGACCCAGATCGCGGTTTAATTCGGCCGTTTCCGGTACTGCGCGCCTATCCAACCATAGGATCGTTGGCGGTAGCACATCCCCTGCCTTATCCAGCAAAATCGGCGTGTGCATCTGGCCGGTTAGGCCGATCGCCTTGATGTTCCCCATTTCAAAATTGTTGTCTCGAAGGTCGGTTAAGGCGGTTCCCAATGCGGCCCACCAATCTTCGGGGTTTCCTTCCGCCCAGCCGGGCTGGGGGGTTTGATAGTCATATTGGCTCCTGGTGACGGCTAACACACGCCCACGTTCATCATACAGCACAGCCTTGAGTGCTGATGTCCCGGCATCAATGGCTAATATAGTGGGGTTTTGTGGCAAATCATTCATTCCAGCAGCCGGCGATTTCCTGTAGTTATTGACAGCTCTAGGGGTTAATCTCCATCATGACTTTCAACCCCTGGGCGTTCTTAACAATCTCAAAACCTTTACCCAACTCTTCCAGAGGCAGCAGGTGGCTGATTAAGCTCTCAGTATTTACATGACCGTCCTCTATCAACTTAAGTGACTGGAAATTATCTTGCGGCGTGCTGTCGGCCGATCCGGTGAGAACATACTCTTGATAATGAATAAGATTCGGATCGATGTGGAGTTCGTCCTTTGGATAAATTCCCGCGAAGATATTTAATCGACCTGCCGGGGCGAGCATGGGCAGGGTTTGTTCTACTAAACGCGCTGAACCCACGGCGACAACCCCCGTATCTGCTCCCCAACCATCGGTTACCTCTTTAACAGAAGCAGCTACGTCGGTTTCTTGGGCATTTACCGCCCAATCAGCCCCCAGTTCCTTAGCCTTATCGACCCGAGCTTGAATCAGATCAACAGCGATAGTTTTGGCGCCAAAACTGCGTGCTACCTGCATATGCATGAGGCCAATCGGGCCCAGACCCACTATTATTTGGACCTCGCCCGGTTTGACATGAAGGCCATTTTGTCCCCGTACCACGCAGGCTAATGGTTCCATAAATGCGGCGGCCTTCAAGCTTGTTTCTGGTTGAAGAGGATAAATATTACTCTGCGGGATACGGATATAGTCGGCGTAGCCGCCTCCATACTGCTGGTAAATGGGGTGTTGGCAGCGGTTCGAAAGCCCTCGGCGGCAGGCTGCACAACGGCCGCATTTGACTATGAAATCTGCGGCGACCGCCTGGCCGACCTCCAAATACTTGACATTTGAGCCAATCTCGGCCACTTTGCCCACGCACTCATGGCCTAAAACCCGCGGAAAAGCTACTGAAGATTTTCCGGTAAAAGCGCGTACGTCCCAGGGACATATGCCGGTATAGGCTACTTTTACAAGGACGTCATCGTCGCCGACTTCAAAGATCGGCCGTGTGCGCATTTCTAACTGTCCTGGTTCCTCACACCACATCTGGCGCATTTCTTGTTCTTTTATCATGGTAATCCTTTTAGTTATTCGTTTAGATTTAACTTGGTTTTTCTAGTACTGAATCAGACTTGATCAAAAAAGATCAAAATCTGGAATTAACCCTTCGTTGCTCCCATTGTCAGTCCCTGGACGAAATAGCGATTTAAGAAAAGGGAAATAATCACAGCCGGAACAATTGCAAAAAGACTGGTCACCGCCATATGCCCCCAACTTATTTCCGAGGCGCTAAAACTGGCCAAAATACCTAAAGGTATGGTTTTGGTAGATGGTGAAGTTAGCATTAAAGCAAATAGGAAATCATTCCACGAAAAGATGATGCAGTAGAGGGCGGCGGCGATAATTCCGGGAATAGATAATGGCAGAGCTACCTGGAAGAAGGATTGCCAATGAGAAGCCCCATCTACCAAAGCGGCTTCCTCCATTTCCTGCGGCACACCTTGAAAGTAACTACGCATCATCCACACAACGAATGCCGCGTCAAACGCGGTGTCGAGTAGAATGACTGCTAAGTAAGAACCTAACAGATGAAGATCGCGCATGATCAAATAAAAAGGGATCAGCATTGCAATGGGCGGGATCATCAACAGCAGTAAAAAGAAATAAGAGGATAAATTGATGAATTTCGTTTTACTGCGTGCGATAGCATAGCCGGCCGGCACTCCCAATGCCAGGGATAACAACGTTGTCCCGGTGGTGATGATGATGCTGTTCATCATGAATCGCCCGGTCTTGGTTTCGGTAAGCACCTGTTCGAAATTTCTTAGTGTGTAATCAAAGAAGATCCACTTCGGTGGAATCGCGAAAGCATCCCGCCCAAATTTGAATGCGGTCGTAACCAGCCAAAAGATTGGCATCATGAAGAAAAAAATGACCAGAAGAATCAAGATTTCCTTCAGTACTTTTTCCCAGGTAGGTGTCTTCATGAATAAGTCCTGTTAGATCGGCCGTTCAAAGCTGCTGTCTTTCCAATACGATCACGTATATCACGGAGATGATCGCGACAATGATTAAAAGAATATTGGCCAGTGAGGCCGCGTAACCCATATTAAAAAACGTCATACCCACGGTGAAAATGTGGAAGTTGAGGACAGTGGTTTTCGTGCCCGGTCCACCGGCGGTCGTGGCGTAAATAATGTCGAATACCTTAAATGATTGCATTGTGCGTAAGAGTAAGGCGATAAGAAATATAGGCTGCAACAATGGCAGCGTGATGTGCAAAAAGCTTTGCAGTCTCGATGCTCCGTCAACGCGGGCCGCTTCGTAGGGTTCCTGGGGCAAGCTCTTCAGCCCGGCCAGGAAAATCACCATAAGCAGAGGACTCCACTGCCAGATATCGATCAATATAACGGCCGGCATGGCTGTTGAAAGTTCCCCCAAAGGACCTCGGCCGACATCAACTCCCAAGGCTTTCAGATAATAGGGAATGACTCCGAAATCCGCGTTGTAAAGAGACTTCCAGATCAGGCCGACTACAAGTGGTGGAATGGCCATGGGAATGAGTAAGAATGCACGGGTAATGTGAATGCGCCGTGATTCATCAGTAAGCAGCAGTGCCATTCCCAAACCAACAACTATTTCTAAAGAGACTGTACCAATGACAAATATCAGCGTATTTATTAGGGCTTTCCTGATATCCTGATCATGAATTGCATCCAGGTAGTTGGTCAGCCCGACAAACGTTCGCACTTGATTTGGATCTGTCAGCCGGTATTTAAAAAAGCTGATATAGATGGAGAAAAGGAGTGGGTAGATTGCAATAGCCACTACAAAGATTAGGAGTGGCGCTAACATCCAAAAATAATTCCACTCCTTAGTGGAGTACCGCCCGGCGAAAACCCTTTTCATAAGTAGCAA
>Ga0316578_10000135_pt1 | contig 18848 bp, 17 predicted proteins | sample J0NA_2_FD_203076 | JGI IMG/M metagenome (GOLD analysis project Ga0316578, IMG submission 203076) | Rhizosphere microbial communities from salt marsh grasses in Alabama, United States - J0-2_160517rDrC | ecosystem: Host-associated > Plants > Roots > Rhizosphere | place: USA: Alabama | collected... | reverse complement strand
GAAATCCCTATTTATCGGTAAAAAAAAAGAAATTCTATCACGAAAACACGAGATCGCGAAACAATAAATATTCGTAATAGCTTAGTTCTTTAAAAGAAGTCGCTTTCTGGAAAGCTTCAAGTATGATTAAATTTTTTGCTAGAAGCTGTCTGAGTGGATTAGGGATCGTTATGAAAAAAACCACACGAGATATAACTTAATGGATGAAACCGTTGTCAATGCAAAAGATCTTTATGAATAGTCCGGGCAGGTTTTTTTCATTACAAGCCCTTATCCATGAGTTTTATCCGCCTCTGGCGTGATCTTTCAGGAAAAATTTAATTATACCTGAAGCAGTAATGGTTTTACAAGGCTAAGCTATTACATATAATCTTTTTTGTGTTTTCGTGATTGATTTTTTACCGTCCCTGTTACTTTTTGAACTTTAAGCATTCAGCTTTGAGCTTTGAACAGAAGTTCCCTCCGCAGGATGTCCAACGCTTTCATGGCAAAAATCTTTTTATTTCGCCCCCTGCTGTTGAATGGAAAAAAGAACCGAAATCCCTGTGTAGACCTGCGGGTGGCCACCCCAATGCAAACCGTCCCCACAGGTTTTTCGTCGGTTCCCCCATCCGGTCCGGCAATACCGCTGGTTGCTATTCCGTAATCCGATGCTGCGATTCGCCTTACACCTACTGCCATCTCTTTTGCTGTGTATTCATGAACCGCCCCATACTGTTCGAGAATTTCAGATGACACCCCCAAAACTTTTTGCTTGGCTTCATTTGAATACGTGACCCCTGAGAAAAGAAAGTAGTTTGAACTGCCCGGCACATTAGTCAGCAAGTGGGATATCAGACCGCCGGTACAGCTTTCGGCAACAGCTATCGTTGCATTTTCTTTTAATAGTAATCTGCCCACCACAGCCTCCATGGAACTTTCATCTTTAGAGAAAACTTCGTCCCCTATTTCCTCTATAACCGCTGCAGCTGCCTTGTCCATATATTGATGAAGTGCCTCTTTGTTTTTACCTTTGCCATAGAGTTTGATTTGAATTTCCGGAAATTTGGCACGAAATCCAAAGTTAATTTCCGGAAACATCCCACTGATGCCTGTTAATCGTTCAGCTGTGGCCGATTCCGCCAAACCAAAGGTTGATATGGTTCTCGTCATGTTATATTCAAAAACATCTCCCCTTAATTTTTCCAGCTGGGCCAGTACCGTATCTGATAACATCTTTTGCATTTCAAAGGGAACCCCGGGTAAAAAGAAAAACAAACATCGGTCTATTTTTAGCATAAATCCCGGAGCCGTTCCCACTGGATTTAAAATTATTTTAGCCCCCCGAGGTAACATGGCCTGTTTTTTGTTGGAATCGGGCATTGTACGGTTTCTGGTCTTGAAATAATTTTCAACCCCTCGAAGTGACGTTAGATCTAATACAAGATCAACGCCTAGTGATGTTGCGGCTGCCCGGGCTGTGAGGTCATCCGGAGTCGGTCCCAACCCTCCGGTAACCAAAGCCGCATCAGATCGGCTCCCAATTTCGTGAAGAACTAAAACAAGGTCCTCTATGTTGTCACCGACACACGTATGACGCATGACACTAAAACCGGCTTCTTCCAGCTTCGCAGCAATGTGGGCTGAATTTCTGTCAATCACCGTACCGGACATGATCTCGTTGCCTGTGGTGAGTATCTCTATTTTCATGATTAGATCTCATTACCTTTTCTTAGATTGTTATAAATTGATCGAACCTGGCGGCACATCTTATCAAACTGGTCCGGATAAAGCGACTGGGCACCATCGCTCAATGCTTCTTCAGGTGCATGATGCACTTCTACAATTAATCCGTGAGCCCCGACAGCCACAGCTGCCCGACTCAAAGGAATCACCTGATCACGTTGACCAGCTGCATGGCTGGGATCTACGACAATAGGCAGATGGCTTTCTTTAGCTACAACGGATACAGCCGAAAGATCAAGGGTGTTTCGACTGTGATGTACAAAGGTTCGCACACCTCTTTCGCATAAAATAACCTGTGAATTTCCACCTTCCATAACATATTCTGCCGCCATGAGCCACTCATCAATTGTCGCTGCCATACCCCTTTTAAGCAAAACCGGTTTGCTGGCCCGACCGGCCTTTCTCAGCAAACTGAAATTTTGCATGTTCCGTGTGCCAATCTGAATAACATCGGCATATTCGGCAACCAGGTCCATATTTTCTACGTCCATGACCTCAGTGACAACCGGCATGCCTGTTTTTTCACGAACCTTTGCAAGGATTTTCAAGCCGTCTTCTCCAAGCCCCTGAAACGAATACGGTGATGTTCGGGGCTTAAATGCGCCGCCTCTAAAAAGCTGCGCACCGCTTCTCTGGACATGCTCTGCTATTGTCAAGGCTTGGTATTCACTTTCCACGGCACAAGGGCCTGCGATAATCGTCAGATTGCTGCTGCCTATGGATACATCTCCGATCTGAATGACGGTGTCTTCAAATTTAAATTCCCGGCTGACAAGTTTATATGGCCGTGTTACATGGATCGCATCCTTAACCCCTGGCAGTCCTAAAAACGGTGATGCATCAACATGCCCCTTATTGTTTAAAATACCGATGGACATCCTTTCACCGCCCGGAATAGGACGCGCCGTAAACCCCCGTTGCTGGATTACGGCGATAACGCTATCTATCTCCTCTTGTGTTGCTTTTTTATCCATAACAATGAGCATGGTCTTTCCTCCTTTTCACCCAAAAAAAAACCGTGAGCTTAGATGCGCCCACGGTTATTAATTTATTGTTTTTAAAATTAGCTCAGACTGCTTCCAACCGGTCGGCACACTCCTTTTCTCCGGTGATCCACCACCAACACCAAAAGCAATATTGTTGAGCTAAATACTTCATCAATTCAATTCCCGATCGGTTTGTTTTATATCCGATTGATCCTTTCGAATTGAAACTTAAATTACCGAAATGTAGTCATCATTGTCAAGATAATTTTCACCGGGATTTTTGTTCAACCAAATAATTGTAATCTTAAAATTGAATTTAATTAATTTTTGACGAAATAACTGCACAGATCCTGGAAAACATTTAAAACATTTTATCAATATTTTAACAGAAACTTTAATTCTTAATGATAAAAAATCTTGACAAATATTTTTAATAAAAGGTAAGTTCATTTCAAGTTAGGTGAACCGATGAAAATTGATAAGAACAAACATCAAATCTACAAAATCGATATAAACTGGTGGTGGCAAATCCAAAGCAACGGGTGTGCCCAGTGACCTAACCAGGCAGCATATTAAAAAATAATTAGAGGACCACGGGCAATCCAACCCACGGTCCTTTTTTTATTTTGTATATTAAAGGCCGTGGAAATCTCTACGGCCATTATAGTTTGGTCCTTTTAAACAAATAGATTTCCAAGAAGCTTCATGTATGATTAAATTTTGTACTGGAAGCTGTTTGAGTGAATTAGGGATCGTTTTGAAAGAACCATAAACAATTTATTTTATGGATGAAATACTCTGTTAATAGAGGAGGTTTTTATTAATTACCCGTTCAGGTTCTTTTATTATGAGCCCTTATTCACGAGTTCTTTCAGCAAAAATTTAATTATACCTGATGCGGCAATGTTTTCAAAAAGCTAAGGTGTTACCTAAGGTCGTTTTTTAAACCATTCAGAAAGGAGTTTTCATGCTCATCAATGAATTCCCTGCCATCGAACAATTTCGAACCCTGGCAGAACAGGCCAATGTCATTCCGGTTTGTGTTGAAATGCTGGCTGATACGGAAACGCCGGTTTCGCTGTTAAAAAAGATATATAAAAACAATGCCTCTTTCCTTTTTGAGAGTGTTGAAGGAGGAGAAAGATGGGGAAGATACAGCTTTTTGGGTGTTTCCGCCAGAACAAACATAAGGATATTCAAACAATATGTGGAAATCTGTGAAAACAGTTCCTGCCACAATATTGCACACAATGGAGACCCTCTCAATGTTTTGAGGGAAATCATCGGTCAATATAAACCCGCACAAGTTCCAGGACTTCCAAGATTCTGGGGTGGAATGGTGGGGTATCTAACCTATGAAATGGTATCTTTTTTTGAATGTATCCCCAATCTTCTTCCGGAAAACAAACCTCTTGCCCATTTCATCATACCGGATGAACTTCTGATATTTGATAATATACAACATACAATGTTTCTGGTGGTTATCTCTTATCTCAAAAAAAGTCAGGATCCCGACCAAGCTTTTCATGCTGCAACCCAACGCCTGAACGCTCTTATGACCCAAATTAAACAACCGGAACCTGAAGAAGATATCGAGACAAATGAAAAAAGTTCATTGGTTTTGGAAACACCATGGGAAGAGGAGCATTTTCGTGAACTCGTAAAAAAGATAAAGCAATATATTCGGGCCGGTGATGTGATCCAGACCGTCATTTCGAAACCTTTTATTTGTTCATTACCGCCCGACCCCTGGACACTTTATCGTACTCAAAGATTCATTAATCCGTCACCATATCTCTATTTTCTCAGCCTCGGAGATTTAACACTTATCGGTTCCTCTCCGGAGACAATGGTTCGTTTGGAAAACCGTATCGCCACCCTGCGCCCAATCGCCGGCACTCGTCCCAGAGGAAAGAACGAACAGGAAGACCGATCGTTGGCCAACGAACTCCTTGCCGATGAAAAAGAACGGGCTGAACATTTGATGCTGGTGGATCTTGGGAGGAACGATTTAGGCCGTGTCGCGGAATTGGGAACCGTTCAGGTTACCGATTTAATGATTGTTGAACGGTATTCCCATGTCATGCATTTGGTGTCCAACATTTGCTGCGATTTAAAACCCGACGTTGATGCTTTTGATCTGCTACGGGCAACTTTTCCTGCGGGGACATTGTCCGGAGCTCCTAAAATAAGAGCCATGGAAATCATCGCCGAGCTCGAAAAACATCCCAGGGGCCCTTATGGCGGTGCAGTAGGGTACATTTCCTTCCATGGAAATATGGATATGGCCATTACCATTCGAACTGCCTGCATTGAAGACAATCTCCTCACGGTTCAGGCCGGGGCAGGTATTGTTGCCGATTCTGACCCTGAACGTGAAAGACAAGAAGTCGTAAATAAGGCAATGGCCATGCAGAAGGCACTGGAATTGGTTTCAAAGGGGAAAAAAACAAAATGAAGGAGAGAAAGCAATGATCATCATGATCGACAACTACGATTCATTTACCTACAATCTGGTTCAATACCTGGGCCAAATCGGCGCCTCGGTCAAGGTTGTTCGGAATGATGCTGCATCCATATCGGATCTTATTTCATTGAAACCCTCGGGAATTGTTATATCACCCGGACCAGGTCGTCCGGAATCAGCGGGTATTTCTTTATCTGTGGTGGAACATTTTTCTGGTAAGATACCCATACTTGGTGTATGTCTGGGCCACCAGGCCATTGCTGCTGCGTTTGGTGGGAGAGTGGTTGCTGCAAAGAGTCTTATGCATGGAAAAACATCAATGATCCATGCGGACGGAAAAATGATCTATCAGGGAATCCTTAAGCCTTTTGAGGCGATGCGGTATCATTCCTTGGCCGTCTCAAGGGAGAACCTTCCAGAATGTTTGGAAATTACTTCTGAAGCGGACGACGGCGAAGTCATGGGCATTCGGCACAAAGAACATTGCGCCACGGAAGGTATTCAATTTCATCCGGAATCTATTATGACCCGAGTGGGGAAACGGATTTTGAGGAATTTTTTAAATAACAAGTAATAGGTTAAGGATTCAGGTTTCGGGTGTCAGGTGCAAGGTTTACTCGTCACTGGTCTTTTTAACTGTCTGACCAAATTAGAGGAAAGGATTGACGATGTTTAAGGAAAATCTCAACAAAATTGTTAAAAGAGAAAATCTGAATGAAGAACAAATGTCTCAAATGATCACCGATATTTTTTCCGGAAATATCACCGATGCTCAAATCGGCGCTATGATGGCCGCTTTGGCAACAAAAGGAGAAACCTTTGAAGAACTTGCCGGTGCGGCTCGCGCCATGCGAAGGAAAGCGCTTCGTATCCAAACATCAACATCTACCGTTGTCGACACATGTGGTACAGGAGGTGACGGCGCTCATACGTTCAATATTTCTACGACGACGTCATTCGTAGTCTCAGCATGTGGTGTCACCGTTGCCAAGCATGGAAACCGTTCCGTATCGAGTCAGTGCGGAAGTGCAGACCTTCTTGAAGCGCTGGGAGTTAAACTCGACACGGCTCCAGAAATTGTGGAAGAAGCGGTTCAGGAAATCGGTATTGGTTTTCTTTTTGCGCCTTTGTATCACGGCGCCATGCGATTTGCTGCAAAAGCGAGAAAAGAAGTGGGACTGCGAAGTATTTTTAACATGCTGGGGCCACTTACAAATCCTGCTGGAGCAAACTGCCAACTTCTAGGGGTTTATGCACCCGAACTTACTGAAATGTTTGCTCATGCCCTTCAGCTTTTAGGCGCAAAAAGAGCGTTTGTCGTTCATGGCCACGATGGATTGGATGAAATTTCTGTTTGTGCTCCCACCCGTATTTCAGAACTCAAAGATGGTCTTATTCGAACATATGACATTTCTCCCGAACAATTTTTCAGTGAAAAGGCGAAACCAGCAGATCTTCTGGGCGGAAATCCCGAAGAAAACGCTCAAATTACCCGTAACATTTTAAATGGCGAAAAAGGGCCCAAACGAAATGTCATACTCATAAACACCGCTGCTGCCCTTGTTGCCGCAGGACAGGCCGAAGATTTTAAGCAAGGAATTCTTATGGCGGAAACAGCTATTGATGATGGTAGTGCTACCAAGAAGATGGAAGCGTTGATAAAATATAGTCAGGGAACCGGTTAATGGTAAAAGATATTTTAAATAAAATCGTTGAAGATAAAAAAGAAAAAATTATTGCAGCGAAACAAAATATTCCGGAGTCTTTTCTTCGTAAAAAAGCATTTGCTCCTCGGGAGAGACGCTCTTTTATAAAAAAGCTGGAACAGCCTGGGCCGTTTGGTATCAATATTATTGCTGAAATCAAGCGGGCATCCCCATCCAAAGGTGATATTCGTGTGGACCTGAACCCTGCCGTTTACGCTGGTGAATATGAAAAGGGAGGTGCCGCAGCACTCTCTGTATTGACCGATGAGCCCTACTTTAAAGGGAGTCCAGAAGATTTAAAAATTGCCCGTAGGACCACGACGCTCCCAGTCCTTCGAAAGGATTTTCTGATTTCCTCCTACCAGATTTTTGAGTCAGCAGTTATGGAGGCCGACGCTGTGCTTCTGATCGTCCGCATTCTTGATCAACAGCAACTCAAAGATTATTTGAGTTTGTGTAACGAATTAAAGATGGATGCGCTAGTGGAGGTTCATTCGGAGGCGGATATCGAAATGGCTGGATTGGCAGGCGCCCGACTTATCGGAATTAACAACCGCAACCTGCAATCTTTTGAAACCGATATCGAAATCGCAATTCGGATGAAATCATTGCTTGGAAGTGACCAGATAGCCATTGCGGCCAGTGGTATCCGAACACGAAAAGATATTGATAAAATTAGAGATTCGGAGATATGGAATTTCTTAATTGGTGAAAGTCTTGTACGGGCGAAATACCCAAGAGATTTCCTTGAGACACTCTATGGTAAATAAATCACTTGCATCTCATCCATCCCGACGTTTATAATAATTCAAATCTTACATCTTATTAAAAAAACATAGGAATGATTCTTCACAGCCAACATCGGATAAAAACATCACCATTAAACGAATTAACGACTTAAATCAGTCAGCAAGAGGTCAAACATGCGTAAAACTATAGAACTAAAAAGGGTAGTGATTACGGGTCTTGGGATGGTCACTTCACTGGGGCTTGATGTAAAAAGCACATGGGAATCCATGATTGCGGGCAAGTCCGGGATAAATTACATTACACAGTGGGGGGATCTGGAAGATATTAAGGAAAAGTATAATTTATCGGACGATTTCCCTCTCATTGCCGGAGAAGTAAAACAGTTTGATATAAAAGAAATCGTTAAACAAAGAAAATACGGATTTTCAAAAGACGATTTAAAACAGATTAAATACATGGATCCGTTTATTCAATACTCTTATGCCGCAACATTGGAAGCAATTGCCGATGCTAATGTAAATTTAGATAATGACGATATCGACCCTTATCGGGTCGGTGTTATCATCGGATCGGGTTTGGGAGGGCCTCAATCTTGGGAAAATGAATTCGGTCGTTTTATTAAAGGAAAAAGAGTGTCTCCGTTTCTTATTCCACGTTTGATACCAAATCTGGCTGCAGGTAATGTCAGTATTTCCTTTAAAGCCAGAGGTGCCAATGCCTGCCTTGCGACGGCATGCGCTTCGGGTGCTCACGCAATCGGTGAAGCTTTCCAGAGAATTCAACTGGGAAAAGAAGATGCAATTGCTTGTGGTGGGACGGAAGCAGCTATTACGCCGTTAACCATCGCCGGTTTTCATGCCCTTAAAGCCTTATCATCGTCATATCAAACACCCCAATCCGCCTCTCGTCCCTTTGATATCAAACGAAATGGCTTTATCATGTCGGATGGATCAGGCATCCTGATTTTAGAAGATCTGGATCATGCCAAGGCAAGAGGGGCTAAAATATATGCAGAACTCATCGGATTTGCCATGACCGGAGATGCCAGTCATATTACCGATCCTAATGTGGACGGTGCCGTTAGATGTATTAAACTGGCACTTGAAGATGCACAAATTAAGCCGGAAGATGTCGATTTGATTAATCCCCATGCCACTTCAACCTCAAAAGGTGATATCAATGAGGCCGCCGCCCTAAAAGCGGTGTTCGGCGCTGGAAAAGAAAGACCGTTTATTACAGCCAACAAATCTCAACTCGGACATTCACTGGGCGCCATTGGTGGAATCGAAGCAATCTCAAGCGTATTATCGGTATATAATAATCAGATACCGCCGATCCTGAATCTGGAACAGATTGACCCGGAATGTGAAGGTCTGAACTATGTCATGGGGCAGTCAAAAGCGGTTGATGTCAATATTTCGCTTTCGAATTCATTCGGTTTTGGGGGAACCAATGCAACGCTGATTTTTCGAAAGTACGTTTAATGCCTGAAAGATAGCACCTTTTTTGAAAATATATGACGATGGATCGATATTATTGGCTTATCTCAAGCTGTTGATAAATTTACCTACTGCATCAACACCTTCAGTATCCACCAGACGGATGGTTTCAGAGCCGATTACGGCAATGTCTGCTTTTCCTTTTAAGAATTCAACATCTTCCCTTTCTTTCACACCGAAACCGAGTGCCAGAGGAAGATCTGTGGCCTTTCTACACTTCAAAAGATATTCCGTAAGCTGTGTGGAAAAGTCCGTCTCCACACCAGTAACCCCTTTTCTGGCTACACAGTAGACAAATCCTTTCCCAAAAGAGTTTAGGTAAACCATCCGTTCTTCCGGTGTTGTTGGAGAAAATATAAAGATCGGTGATAGATGATATTTTTCCATTGCATCAAGATAATCCCCTCCTTCTTCAGGCGGGAGATCCGGAACAATAGCCCCCACAATTCCATTGCTGTGCATCGTATCGATAAATCGATCAACTCCGTACTTAAAAAGAATATTATAATAACTCATAAATAAAAAGGGAATATCAAAAGATTTGACAGCTTTTTGGGCGAAGTCCATACACTTTTGTACGGTCGTTCCTCCTGCAAGCGATTTTTGATTGGCGTTTAAGATAATGGGACCGTCAGCAATTGGTTCTGAAAAAGGGATTTGAAGTTCCATCAGGTCGACACCAGCGTTTACCATTGCCTCAACGATCCTGAAAGCATCCTCGAATGTGGGATACCCAAGTACGATATGGGTCATTAAAAGAATCTCTTTTTCTTTAAGCCTTTTCTTAAGATATGTTTCAAGCATGATATTCCTCCGCTTTTTTCTTTATAAATTCCTGCCACTTAGGATCTCCAAAAGCATCGGCGACGGTAAAGATATCTTTGTCTCCTCTGCCGGATTGGTTGATCAGAATAATATCTTCGGTTGACATTGCAGAGGCTTCTTTAAATGCCTGTGAAAAGGCATGGGCTGACTCAAGTGCTGGAATCACCCCCTCTTTTCTGATGGTAAGTGAGAGAGCATCCACGACGTCCTTGTCTGTCGCTGCTTCGAAACGAATCCGGCCTCTTTCTGAAAAGCTCGACAGTATCGGTGAAACACCGACATAATCAAGACCGGCTGCGACACTATGGGTCTCTTTCATCTGTCCGTCATGATCTTGGAGAAAATAGGTTTTATATCCCTGGGCAACACCGATGCTGGCGTCTTTGGAAGAAAGTCGGGACGCGTGTTTTCCGGTCTCCAATCCTTTTCCTGCCGCTTCAACACCCACAAGTTCAACCGGATCATCAAGAAAAGACTGAAAAATCCCCAAGGCATTGGATCCCCCGCCGACACATGCATAGATGCGTGAAGGGAGTTTACCTTCTAATTCAAGGATTTGTTCTCTGGCTTCTTTTCCGATAATGGATTGAAAAAAAGAAACCATTTCCGGAAAAGGATGGGGTCCACATGCCGTGCCCAGAACATAATGGGTGGAATCCATGTTTGTCACCCAGTCTCGAAAAGATTCATTTATGGCATCCTTTAATATCCGGGTACCCTCTCTTACGGTAACAACTTCTGCACCCAACCGCTCCATCCAGAATACATTTGGACGCTGACGTTTGACATCGACCTCTCCCATATATATGGTACATTTAAATCCAAATCTCGCGGCCATAGTGGCGGTGGCCACTCCATGCTGGCCTGCACCCGTTTCGGCGATGACCCGCGTTTTTCCCATTCGTTTTACCAAGAGCCCCTGCCCCATAACATTATTGGCTTTGTGTGCGCCGGTATGGTTGAGGTCTTCTCGTTTAATATAAATACGGGCTCCCCCAAAATGTTTCGTAAGGTTTTCGGCAAACGTCAATGGTGTTGGTCGGCAAGAATATGTGGACATGATATCGACATATTCTCGCCAGAAACTGGGATCGTTCTTTGCCCTTTGAAATGTTTCGACCAGTTCATCGAAAGTGGCAACAAGGATTTCAGGGAGATAAGCCCCCCCGAAACCTTCATAATATCCTCTGTTTTTCATCGCAATACTCCGTATTCATAAAAGATTTGTAAGTTCCTATCATTGATCGATTTAGTTTACGAATAAGCTCCTAAAGTCTGTGAAAAAACAAACTGATCAGTTCGACAATAAAGTTCCGAATAAATGGCGTTTTTCATTTGTTCAAAGTTCAGAAAGCGTTTTACCATAAGAATTGGCATGTCTGGTGAAACTTCTAACGCATTTGCTTTTTCGCCGGTTAAATAACCAATCCTAAAGTTCTGTTTCCCACCAGTAGGTTTCATATAATAGTATTCATCGACAATTTGGGAAAGAGATCGGGAAGTCAGATCCATTTTATCAATTCCTTTAAACACTATATCATGAAGATATATATCTTCGACAAGGACCGGCACATTTTCAACTCGACTGAGCCGAGAATAAAAATAGGCTTTCTTGTTTGCGAACGGATTCTCCGAATCATGCCTGATTTTTTCTATCCGAATCTGCTGAAGACTTTGTATTGAAACCTTTATCCCCTTTTTATTAAAAGCTGATGTTGTGCCTGCCAATGAGAAAAGATCAACCTCTTTTTGCTGTTCACATACAAAGGTTCCTGAACCCCTCTTTCGCACCAGTAGGCGTTTTCTAATGAGAAGATCGGTCGCCTGTCTGGCTGTGGGCCTTCCTATGCCGTAACGAACAGCAAGTTTATTCTCGGATAGAATTTTTGAACCTGGCGGATATTCTCCAGATCGTATTTTATCCAGAATGATGTTTGCCAGCTGAAGATATAAGGGAATCGGAGATTGTGAATTGAGCATAGACGAATCTTGATATAAATTGGTAAAGTTGTCAAGACATTTTTTAAATAGCCCTTTGACATTTCCGTATAACGTGCTTTCAAAATACGATATTTTAAAAAAAAAGCGTCAGTAATTTAACACTCTCTCAAATACTGATTCATACTTTTATATCATTCCGTTTCTATTTTTATGGGCATTTCATTCCCCTGGTATTTTTTTTGTTATGCTATGGACAAAAGTATGGAAAAAATTACTCCCGAAGAACATAATTCGACAAATAATATGTATTATCATGAAGTTGGCATAATTTGTGCTTTTAAACCATTTGGAGTTTTGCATGATTTTTTTTATGCGAAATGAATAAATTATTGTTAAAAAAGATACGAAATCACTCTGTTTATTATCTTTAAAGGAATAAAAAATGCCAACCGCAAAGGGACTGCTCAACAAATTTACAACTGCCAAGACCCTTCCTTACATAACGATTCAGATTACCAAGCTAATTTCCGATGAAAACAGTACGATGAAAGATTTTGAAAATATGATCAAAATGGACCCAACTCTTGTTTTACGCATACTGCGTTCAGCCAACAGTCCCTATTATGGCCTAAGGCAGAAAGTTAATAGTATCTCCAGAGCGATTGTCATTATCGGTATCAATAACTTGCGAAATATGATCGTTACTGAAGGATTAAAGGACCTATTTAAAGACAAAAAAGGTAAAAATGCTTTTTCCAGAAATCGATTGTGGCTTCATTGTGCTGCTGTTAGTATTTGCAGTCAAATGATTGTGGAACGAATATTCGGCTTTAATGGTGAAGATGCATTCTTATGCGGCATACTTCATGATATTGGAATGATTGTTGAAGATCAGACGGCACCCGATTTATTTTATGAGACATGCAATACATATGATGAAAATTCTAAACTGATCACTGATCACGAAAAAGAGATCATCGGCACCGACCATTGCGAAATTGGATATCTGTTGGCTAAAGAGTGGCGACTTCCCGTTGAAGTTCAGGAAGGCATTCAACACCATCATAAAACTCTGGATCATGTTTCTCCTTCAAGCCTTACAGGAGTTATTCAACAGGCAGAATACATTGTTTCACAATTGGATTATACAGCCATTCCTGGAATGAAGGCGATCCTTTCACTTCCACTAGCCAACCACATTCGCAATAATGTAAAAGAATATAAAGCGCTTGCCAGAGATTTGCCAAATGAGATGTCTAAAGCCAAAGATCTTTATGAGCCACATGAGGAGTAAAATAGATGTACATCCCAGGAGATATTTTCAGTGAATTTACAGATCAAGGAGCAGACCTCAAACAATTTCTTTTGTTTTTGACAAAAAAAATCCCCCAAGGCAAGTTTCAGATTGTTCCAAATGATGATAGTGTGTGTCTGTATGGAGACAATCTCGTTTCATCATCTGAAGTTCGCGAAACAATTGTTCATCGTACTCAACAGGAAAAAGGCATATTGTTGTTCGAATTGGATGAAAGGAATCCTGTGCGTGCTATTTTTATTCAAGAGTTTAATGCTGTATTAATATATTGCTTTTCGAAGAATAATGTTTCCAATTCATTTATCGAACAATATGAAGACACCGTCATTCAACTGTGTATCGAACTCTTTCTATCTCAGATTTCCCTCCAAAATGAACAGGAATTTTTAAACACTCTTAGAAAACAATATGATCGGAAAGTCAGCGTCCTTGAAATAAAATATCAAGAAATTTTGGAAGATAATCATCGTGGATATCAGATCATCCAACAACAACAAGAAGAGTATTCTCAAACCCTAAAATCTGAAATTGCTCGGCAAACAGCGCAATTAAGAGAGACCAACAATAGCCTTAAACAAGCACGTGAACTGGCGGATAACGCAAATAATGCCAAGAGCCAATTCCTCGCCAACATGAGTCACGAAATTCGCACTCCTATGAACGGAATTATCGGCTTTACCGAAATGCTTCTTGATACCAATCTCAGTCAAAATCAAATGGATTATGTGGAAACGATACGAAGAAGTGGTGATAATCTTTTATCTTTAATCAACGATATTCTCGATTTTTCTAAAATAGAAGCAGGACAGCTCGATTTTGAGGATGCCGAGTTTAATCCAGAGCTTGTGGCATATGATATATGTGACCTCACCCTGCCGAAGGTTCAATCAAAACCTGTTGAAATCCTTTGTCACATCGGTGATCGTCTCCCCTCATTTGTCAAAGGAGACCCATTACGGTTCCAGCAAGTACTTACCAATCTTATGGGAAATTCAGTTAAATTTACCGAATCCGGCGAAGTTGTACTCTTTATTGATGCTGATGATGAAAATGATACACAAGTAAAGATTCATGTTAAAGTGATCGACACCGGTATCGGTATCCCAAAAGACAAATTGTCCTCTATCTTTGAACCTTTTAAACAGGCTGATGGCTCGACTACCAGAAAATACGGCGGTACCGGTTTGGGCCTTTCGATATGCAAACAAATCTCAAACATGATGGGCGGTGATGTATGGGCCGAAAGCCCTGCCGATACGCAATTAAACTATGAAAATTGTCGATTCCAAAGCCACTCCCAAATATCAAATAATCATCAAGCGTTAACCTTTAGTCATCCATTCAACGAAAAACCCGGAACCATCTTTCACTTTACTGCATGGATGGATAAAACTGACCGTAAAAAAGGCTCAATCGTTGCTCCTTCGACGCTATCCGGTAAAAGAGTAATTGTTGTCGATGACAACCTCAAGAGTTTAAATATATTAACCAACATTTTACTCTCATCAGGAATGGATGTTACTGCAATTAATAAGGAGGAAGATGTCTTACCTACATTGCAAAAGGCTTTGGATACTAAATATCCAATTGATGTTTGCATACTTGGTATCAAGATACCGATTATAAATGGGTATGAAATTGCAAAGCAAATACGTAATGCTAAATCTTCAATCAGCGATCTCCCTCTGATTGCTTTGTCTAAACTTTTAGATCGAGAAAACCTAAAAGACAATGAAAAGAACTTTGATGGTTTTTTACATAAACCGGTTCGAAAGGAAAAGCTTTACCAGATACTGGAAAATGTCCTGCATAAACAAGATAGAAATAATGCGCGTCGAGATGTAGAGGATCCTAAGAATCTGAAACATTTAAAACCGACTTTTTCGGATCAGATAGAGGGAAAGAATTCTTCATATATCCTTTTGGCGGAAGATAATCTTATCAATCAGAAGTTGGCGAAGATGATGCTGACAAAAGCCGGGTATCAAGTAGAAACAGCCGATACTGGGAAAAAAGCGGTTGACAAATTTATTTCTTCATCCGGGAAATTTGATCTAATCATAATGGATATGCAAATGCCTGAAATGGACGGAATAGAAGCCACCAATCTCATACGCAAATGGGAAGAAAAAAATATAGCTCCAAGCTCAAAACTCAAAGGAGAAGAAAAAGTCGATCTTTCAGCTTCAAATGTTGAACTTTTACCTCATGTGAAACGGGTTCCAATCGTTGCATTGACAGCCAATGCTATAAAAGGGGACAAAGAAAAATGCCTTGAAAATGGTATGGATGATTATATTACAAAACCGATTGACAGGAAAATCTTCTTTGAAGTCATCAAAAAATGGATTTCGTTTAATAAGCAGAGTCAAATCTCGAATCAGCTGGATTAACTTACAAAGTTCTTAAAAGCTATTTCAGACGGAATAACCTTCTAAATGTTCAAGTTTCACACCTGGCTTTTTTATGGAGTGGCTGAGCTATCTAAATCGATAATTTTGCTATTTATGTAATCTTTGGTTTTATATCTTGTTACCCGTTTTAATTTCCGGGTGATATCCCCCATCCGATCAATCTGGTCTTTAATGGTTTTAATATTTCGATACAGAGGATTGTCTTGTTGAATGCTCATCAGTATAAGTTCTGAATTCCCTGAAATAGCCTGCATCGGCTGAGTCAACTCGTGGCATATGGCACCGGTCATTTCAAAAATCACTTGAAGTTTTTCTTTTTCCAAAAGGGCTGTCTGTAATTCTACGACACGGCGGCCAACATCGATTCTCGCACGGAGCTCCTCTTTATCAAACGGCTTAGCAATATAGTCATCAGCACCGGCCCCAAGACCTTCGACAATGTCATTTTTTTCATCACGCGCAGTCAATAGAATGATATACATCGGCTTTTCAGGATCTTCCTGGCGAAGTTTGCGGCATAATTCAACCCCATTTATTCCTGGCATCATCCAGTCCAGAATGATAAGCCTAGGAGGATTTTTTTCATGAAGCTTTTCCCATGCTTCGTTTCCGTCACATACAGAAATCACATCATAATTCCACTTGACGAGAATTGCCTCTAAAATTCGCCGAGTTGTTAAATTGTCTTCTGCGATTAAAATTTTCATAATAAGCTCACGTAACCTTCAACCCTTGGATTGAATCAATATGTTTTTTCAGAATTTCATATTGTTCGTCGAGTTTAGAAACAAACAATCCAGTCCTAACAAGATCTTTTTCCTCACCGGCAATCTCGATTTGTTCTGCAATCTTCTGTAAGGCCAAGGCACCAACATTGCCTGAGGAGCCTTTGATCAAATGGGCCTCTTTCTTAATAAGTAGCACATCTTGTTTTTTTAAAGCTTCTTTAACAGCATCAATATTGAAAGGTATCTGTTTTAAAAAATCATCAATAATCTCTTTGGCAAGGTCTTCATCCCCCATGAGTCGATGCAACAGTCCGTCCCAGTCAAAAATAGAGTCTGTCAACACAGAAGATATAATTTTTTCATCGAAAGTAGAAGAGTTGGCTTGTTTCATACGCTTCCTTTTTTGTCTTGTTGCGCTTTCATCATATTATTATCTTTACAATCTATTTTTTGAATCTTTAGAAGGAAGATACAATATCAAGGACCCTGTTGACACATTTATTCGGATCAATACTATGAGTAATTATCACTTGGCGAATTTCAGATACGACGTTTTGAAGTTCTGCGACGCTCATCTCAAGTTGTTGAATGGTTTGAGAGGCATTCTGTTCGGTTACGTCCATCGCTTCACGTAGATCCTGGGCGTTCTTAAGCAGTTTTTTGTAGTTTTTTATTTTTTCAATACGCAGTATCAGTTCATAGAAATTAATCGGCTTTTTAAGATAATCACTAGCACCTCTTCTCATGGCTTCAACCGCATTTTCCACCGAAGCATGAGCTGTCAGCAATATCACTTCAGTCTGTTTGTTTTTATTTTTAGCTTCATTCAGAACATCCATTCCGTCTACGCCGCCAGGCATTACTAAATCTGTAATAATAATATTATAGAACTTTTCTGAAATAAGCTTTATAGCTTTAATGCCGTCTGAAGCCGTTTCGATATCATAACCTTCTTTGCCCAACTTTTTTTCAAGCATCTTCAGCGTTAAAGGATCATCGTCAACAGCAAGTATTTTTAGCTGTTTCATGGGACACCTCTTGGTGATGTTATGTTCTTTCTAAAAACATAGGTTCTTTATCTCAATTGATAGTAAATTGTCCTTAAATATTTTTTTGGCTCAAATATATTACAAATTCCGGTTAAGGATTCTGTAGAACCGACAATCAAATACCCATCCGGTTCTAAAATACCGGCAATGTTTTCAAACAGCTTTATCCTATCTTCAAGATTAAAGTAGATAGCAACGTTTCGACAGAAAATAATGTCTAATTTCCCTAAACCCACCAAAGGTTTTAATATATTCCGCTTAGAAAATGAAACCATGGTCCTAATCTCATCGCATATCCTCCAATTTCCTCCATTGGGAACAAAATATTTTTGCAGTTTATCCTTTGAAAGTCCCCGTTCAATTTCAAATTTATTATAGGTGCCATAACTGGCCTGTCCTATGGCAGAATCTGAAATGTCGGTACCAAGCAACTTGACATTATATTTCTTTAAATCCGGCAAAAGTTCTTTTAGCACGATGGCAATGCTGTATACCTCCTGCCCTGTTGAACAAGCCGCGCTCCAGATACGTATCGGAATAGGAAGTATGCCGGATGATCTTTCTGTTCTCCTGTCGATCAAATCGGGTAAAATCTTGTGTTGAAGTACTTCAAACGGTCCTGTATCGCGAAAGAAAAGCGTCTCATTCGTAGAGATAGCATCGATGATCCTATTCTCAATGGTTTTATTAGGACTTGTTTTGGCTTTGATGCATAATTCTCTATATGAAGAACATTTATACTCTTTAATCAAGTCGCTAAGCCTTGCTTTAACGAGATACGCCTTGCTTTCGTTCAAATGGATGCCCGAAATGTCTAAAATATATTTTGATATTTCTTTTATATCATCTGTTGCAATTTTTAACATGAGTCCACAGTCATCAGCTTTATGTAAAGGGCCGTTCCAGGTCCGAGTTATTTACTTGTAAAATGAGGTTATGCACTCTTCTTCACTACTGCTTGCTTTACCGTATAACAGATTTCGCTGGCTATCATGCCCAGGGGAGCAATAATATCTACAATACCTGCCTCTATTGGTGCTTTGGGCATGCCATAAACAACACTCGTCGCGTCGTTCTGTGCGATGATGGTGGACCCATTTTTTTTCATCAATTTCAGACCCAAAAGTCCATCTGATCCCATCCCTGTCATGATGACTCCTGTTGCACGGCCCACATAATGATGTGCAATCGATCTAAAAAGATAATCCACAGAGGGTTTGCAATTGTTTTCAGCAGGATCATCTGTAATTCTAATTACTCGGCTTTTGCCGTCGGCTCCAGCCATAATCTTCATCTGTTTGCCGCCAGGTGCAATAAACGCAACGTTAGACAAAACAGTTTCTCCGTCTTTTGCCTCTTTTACTTCAAAAGAACATTTGGTGTCCAAGCTCTTTGCCAGAGAAGCGGTAAACATCGGCGGCATGTGTTGGACAATAAAAATTG
>Ga0316578_10000134_pt1 | contig 18909 bp, 15 predicted proteins | sample J0NA_2_FD_203076 | JGI IMG/M metagenome (GOLD analysis project Ga0316578, IMG submission 203076) | Rhizosphere microbial communities from salt marsh grasses in Alabama, United States - J0-2_160517rDrC | ecosystem: Host-associated > Plants > Roots > Rhizosphere | place: USA: Alabama | collected... | reverse complement strand
ACCCGGTGGAGATCGGGATCATGATCGAGGTCCCCTCCGCCGTGATGATGGCCGAGGAGCTGGCCGCCCAGGTGGACTTCTTCTCCGTCGGCTCCAACGACCTGACCCAGTACACCCTGGCCGTGGACCGGATGCACCCGGTGCTCTCGCGCCAGGCCGACGGGCTGCACCCGGCGGTACTGCGCATGATCGAGCGCACCGTGCAGGCGGCCGACAAGGCGGGCAAGTGGGTCGGGGTGTGCGGCGGCATCGCCGGCGATCCACTCGGTGTGGTCCTGCTTACTGGGCTGGGGGTGCGCGAGCTCTCGGTCAGCATCCCGAGCATCGCCGCGGTGAAGGCCCAGATCCGAGGCCTGAGCATAGAGCGGGCACGCAATCTGGCCCAGCGCGCGCTGGCCTGCGGCAACGCGGCCCAGGTCCGGCGCCTGCGGCTCGGGGCTTGAGGGAGACGAGACATGAGCACTCAGACACGCATCGCAACCTTGAGCCTCAACCCCGCCATCGACCAGACGGCCCGGGTCCCCAACTTCACGGCAGGCCGGGTCAACCGGGTCGAATGGGAGCAGGCGGACGCCGGCGGAAAGGGGGTCAATGTCGCCTCCTTCCTGGCCGACGCCGGGCTGAAGGCCACCGCCACCGGACTGCTCGGCAACGCCAACACGGAGCCCTTCGTCGAGCTCTTCGCCCGCAAGGGCATCCTGGACCGCTGCCTGCGCCTGCCGGGCCGCACCCGGGTGAACGTGAAGATCACAGACCCGGCTCTGGATCAGGTCACCGACATCAATTTCCCGGGACTGTCCCCGATGCCCGCGGACCTGGTGCGCCTGATCGAGACCATCGACGCCCTGTGCGAGGACACCGACTGGTTCGTGCTCTCCGGCAGCGTTCCGGCCGGGGTGCCGTCCCACGTCTACGCGGACCTCGTCAAGCGCCTGCGGGGCCACGGCAAACGCGTGGTGCTGGACACCAGCGGGGCGCCCCTGGCCGAGGCCACCTCCAGCGCCCCGGACATCGTCAAGCCCAACATCGACGAGCTGGCGGAGCTCGTCGGCCGGCCACTCTCGGGCCACACGGAGGTCATCGCCGCCGCACGGGCCTTGATCCAGGGCGGCGTCGGACTGGTGGCGGTCTCGATGGGGGCTGACGGGGCCCTGTTCGTGGAGGGGGGCGCCGTGGTTCTGGCCACCCCGCCCACCATCGAGGTCAAGAGCACCGTTGGGGCCGGAGACGCCATGGTGGCCGGGATCGTCACCGGCACCCTGCGCGGGCTTGACCTGGCCGGCCGCGCCCGGCTCGCCACCGGATTCTCGCTGGGCGCACTCGGCGAGGTCGGACCCCACCTGCCCAGCCAGGAGCAGATCTCATCCCTCGCAGAGCGCGTCCAAGTGACGGCGCTCTGACACCACTGATTTTGGAGCAAACAATGGCAAGACTCATCGCAGTCACCTCCTGCCCCACCGGCATCGCCCACAGCCTGATGGCCGCGGAGGCGATCAAGAAGACCGCCGAGCTGATGGGCCAAGAGATCCAGGTCGAGATCCACGGCGCGGAGGGCACCACCAACCCCTTGTCCGAGGAGACCATCGCCGCGGCCGACGCACTGCTGATCGCCGCGGACATCCATGTCGAGACCGAGCCCTTCGGTGACATGCCCACCCTGACGGTCTCAACCAGTCGCGCCATCCGCGATACCCGGGGCGTCATCGACGAGCTGCTGACCCTGGTGCCGGGGCTGGCAGCGCAACCGGCCGAGCCCGCGGTCCCGGAGCCTGCTGGGGCGCCCGCCGCCGGCCGGCGCATCGTCGCCATCACCGCCTGCCCCACCGGCATCGCCCATACATTCATGGCCGCGGATGCCCTGAAGAAGGCCGCGGCGGCGGCCGGCGACGAGATCCATGTCGAGACCCAGGGCTCGGTGGGGGCCAAGAACCAGCTCACGCCCGAGCAGATCGCCGCGGCCGACCTGGTGGTCATCGCCGCGGACACCCACGTGGACCCCAGCCGGTTCGCCGGCAAGGCGGTCTACACGACCTCGGTAGGCGCGGCAGTGAAAGGCGCCGCGGACGTCATCACCAAGGCCAAGGCCGAGGCGGCACCGCTGAGCGGTAAGACAGCCGCCGCGACGCCGGCCGAGAAGGGCGGGAAAAAGAAGATCGAGGGCCCTTACAAGCACCTGCTGACCGGGGTGTCCTACATGCTCCCGATCGTGGTGGCCGGCGGGCTCTGCATCGCCCTGTCCTTCGTGTTCGGCATCGAGGCGTTCAAGGAGCAGGGCACCCTGGCCGCGGCCCTGATGGACATCGGCGGCGGTGCGGCATTCAAGCTGATGGTGCCGATCCTCTCAGGCTACATCGCCTACTCGATCGCCGACCGCCCCGGCCTGACGCCCGGACTGATCGGCGGCATGCTCGCGGTGAACCTGGAGGCCGGCTTCCTCGGCGGCATCGTCTCGGGATTCCTGGCCGGCTATATCGCCTTGCTGATCCGCGACCGGGTCCAGGTGCCCCAGCACTTCGAGGGCCTGAAGCCGGTGCTCATCATCCCGCTGCTATCGACCCTGGCGGTAGGGCTCCTGATGATCTACGTGGTCGGTGCCCCGGTGAAGGGCATCATGGACGGGCTGACCCACTTCCTGCAGGGCATGGGCTCGACCAATGCGGTCATCCTCGGCCTGATCCTCGGCGCCATGATGGCGGTGGACATGGGCGGGCCGGTCAACAAGGCAGCCTACACCTTTGCGGTGGGACTGCTGACCAGCGACACCTACATGCCGATGGCAGCGGTCATGGCGGCGGGGATGACGCCTCCCCTGGGAATCGCCATCGCGACCATGATCGGCGGCAACCGCTTCACCCAGGCCGAGCGTGAGGCCGGCAAGGCGGCCGGCGTGCTGGGGCTCTCGTTCATCACCGAGGGGGCCATCCCCTTCGCCGCCAAGGACCCGCTGCGCGTCATCCCTTCCCTGATCCTGGGCTCGGCGGTGACTGGCGCCCTGTCCATGTATTTCGGGGTCGGACTGCGCGCGCCCCACGGCGGGGTCTTCGTACTTGCCATCCCGAACGCCGTCAGTCACCTAGGCTTGTACGCACTGGCGATCGCGGTCGGCACCGCCCTCACGACGATCGCGCTTCTGATCCTCAAGCCGTCTCTGGAGGAGCCGAAGCCCGTGGCTGCAGTGCGTCTCGCGACCAAGTGATTCCCTGCGGGCCCCTTGCCGAACAAGGGGTCCGCGCCACCACGAATGGAGACCAAACCATGTTGCATCGTCACACCGTTGGCATCATCGGCACCGGACAGGTCGGCATGGCGGCGGCGTCCGCCCTGTTCCAGCAACGGATTGCAAATGAGCTGATCCTGGTCGACCTCGACCGCCGCCGGGCCGAGGGTGAGGCCATGGACCTGATGCACGCCCAGGGCTATGTGGGGCGGCGGAAGGTCCGGGCCGGGGACTACGCGGACCTGGCGGAGGCACAGATCGTGATCGTCACCGCCGGGGTGGGCCAGCGACCCGGGGAGGACCGCCTGTCGCTCCTCAACCGCAACGCCGCTGTCTTCCGCCAGATCGCCGAGCAGCTGGACCGTCATGTCCCGGAAGCCATCCTGCTCATCGCCTCCAACCCGGTGGATGTGCTCACCTTCGTGATGCAGGAGCTCTCCACCAGGCCACACGAGAAGGTGATCGGCACCGGGACCATGCTGGACACCACCCGGTTGCGCAGCCTGCTGGCGGAGCACTACGGGGTGGACCCCCGCTCGGTCCATGCGCTGATCCTGGGCGAGCACGGCGATTCCGAGATCGCGGTCTGGAGCGGCGCCAACATCGGTGGCACCCCCCTGCGCAACCACACCATCCTCGGCAAGCCCTACGACCCAATCTTCCTGGAGTCCATCCTGACCCAGGTGCGCCGGGCGGCCTACGAGCTCATCGAGCGCAAGGGGTACACCAACTGGGCCATCGGACTGGTGCTAGCCCATCTGGTACGCACCATCCAGGAGGACCAGGGCAGCGTGCTGCCGATCAGCGTGCGGCTGCACGGAGAATACGGGATCGACGAGGTCTGTCTGAGCATCCCGGTCGCCGTGGGGATTCAAGGCGCGGGCGGACGCGTGCCCATCCCTCTGGAGGACGCCGAGAGACAGGCCCTGGTAAATTCCGCCGAGACCCTGCGGCGATGGCTAGACTCGCTGGACCTGTAAGATGGGGGCCGGACTGACGGACAGGTCCAGCGAGCCCCGGAGCCGGCAAGTGCCCAACGAATGAGCCGGATGCCTCGGTCCCGGGTGGGCCCTGCACCGGCGGGAGGACTCAGTGCCATGAGCGTCATCACGAACCCCTTGTTCCCTGGGAAGCACTTTATCGGCACGGTGCTCGAGGCACTCGAGACCAAGACCGCGATGTCCGGCAAGCTCGCCCAGCGATACCTCCAGCGCGCGGCGATGGCGGGGGTGGTCATCGGGCTGCTGTATACGGTGAATTACGCCCTCATCGCGACATTCGACGGCGTGCGCCTGGGTGAGACCACGCTCCATGCGTTGGGCAAGATCGCGGGCGCGCTCGCCTTTGGCTGGGCCCTGGTCTTCATCCACTACTCGAAATCCGAGCTGCTCACGTCGAACATGATGATCGTCTCGATCGGCGCATACCACCGCCGAATCGGATGGTCGAAGGCGGCGCGCCTGCTCTCGCTCTGCTACGTCGGAAACTTCCTGGGTGGGCTCTTCATGGCCCTGCTGCTGCGGTTCAGCACCCTGGTGGATGGCCCGGTATCGACCCAGATGCTGCACTCGGTCGCCGTCAAGCTAGCCTATGTAGCCAACGGCGCTGCCGGCTGGGGCGACCTCTTCGTGCGGGCGATCCTATGCAACTTCATGATCAATCTGGCCATGCTGCTCGTCTACAACGGCCTGATCAAGGATGACCTCACCAAGAGTCTCGTCATGATCGTGTCGGTCTTTATCTTCGCCTTCCTCGGCTTCGAGCATTCGGTCGCCAACACCGTGCTGTTCACCATCGTCGGCCTCAAGGAAGGCATCGACGTCGGTCTCGCGGCGGGCAATGTGGCCATCGCCCTGCTGGGCAACTTCATCGGGGGCGGCCTGCTCATCGGGCTCTACTACGCTTACGTCAACGACGACGCCAGGTACCTGCGCACACACCCGTAATCCGCATACGGGTGGCGGTGACAGTGGATGAAGACCCGCGGAGCCGGGTACGCCGGGCAATGGTTCGTAAACAATGGGGACACTTATGTACAAGATGGTTTTGATCCGCCACGGGGAATCGACCTGGAACAAGGAGAATCGATTCACCGGCTGGACCGATGTCGACTTGAGCGAGCAAGGCGTGGCCGAGGCCCTCGAAAGCGGCCAGGTGCTGCGGAGCGAAGACTACGTATTCGACCTAGGCTACACGTCGCTGCTCAAGCGCGCCATCAAGACCTACAACACGGTGACCGAGGAGCTGGACCAGATGTGGATACCGGTCAAGCGATCCTGGCGTCTCAACGAGCGGCACTACGGCGCACTGCAGGGCCTGAACAAGAGCGAAACGGCCGAGCGGTTCGGCGAGGACCAGGTCAAGGTCTGGCGCCGCAGCTATGACATTCCACCACCGGCACTGACACCGGACGATGAGCGCTATCCAGGCAAGGATCCGCGTTATGCAGACCTCAGTGCCGCGGAGCTGCCGTTGACAGAGTGCCTGAAGGACACCGTGGCGCGATTTCTCCCACTCTGGCATGACGAGATCGCGCCGACGATCAAGTCAGGCAAACGGGTCCTGATCGTGGCACACGGCAACAGCCTGCGCGCCCTCGTGATGTATCTGGATCACATCAGCGAGGCGGAGATCGTCGAGCTCAACATCCCGACTGGGATGCCGCTGGTCTACGAGCTGGACGCGGACCTCAAACCGATCAGGTCCTACTACCTCGGCGACCCGGAGAAGGTGAAGGCGGCCATGGAGGCGGTCGCTCAGCAAGGGAAGAAGCACGCATGATGCGGGATGGTGGCGGCTTGGCCAGCGGCGCCGGCGGCGTCGGTCGGTCCCTTGCCAGCCGATTGCGCGCGAGCTCGATCCCACCGATGTTCGCTGCGTTTCCGCCAGGGAGTCGCTTGGCCAGGGATAGGCAGTCTTGTGGGAACGATTTCACCACTGAGTACCGAATAGGTCGGGGAGACCACCATGCAGATCGACATCAAGACCAGGCACATCAGCCGTCTCGCCCGAAACACCCTGGCGCTGATCTTGGCGGGCGGACGGGGCTCGCGCTTGCAGGACCTCACCCAGTGGCGCGCCAAGCCCGCGGTCCACTTCGGCGGCAAGTTCCGCATCATCGACTTTCCCTTGTCGAACTGCGTGAACTCGGGCATCCGGCGCATCGGTGTCCTGACCCAGTACAAGGCCCACTCACTGATACGCCATCTGGTGAGGGGGTGGGGACGCCTCCAGAACGAGCTCGGTGAGTTCGTGGAGGTACTGCCCGCCTCCCAGCGGACCACGGGCAATTGGTACGCGGGAACAGCCGACGCCGTCTATCAGAACCTGGACATCATCCGCACCCACCAACCGGACTTGGTGCTGATCCTGGCCGGAGACCACGTCTACAAGATGGACTACGGCGCCATGCTGGCCTTCCATGCCGAGTCCGGAGCGGACATGACCGTCGGCTGTGTGGAGGTGTCCCTGGAGGAGGCACGGGGCTTCGGTGTGATGGCGGTCGACGAGCAGGGAAAGGTGGCGCGTTTCGACGAGAAGCCCACGCATCCGACCCCCATGCCCGGAAGCACCGATCGGGCCCTCGCCTCCATGGGCATCTATGTGTTCAACACGGAGTTCCTGTACGACGCGTTGATTCGGGACGCGCGCGATGTCGAGTCGGAGCGGGACTTCGGCCGCAATATCATCCCCGACGCCATCGCCTCCAGCCGGGTCTTTGCCTACCCCTTCCGCGATCCGGAGACGGGCGCGCAAGGCTTCTGGCGGGACGTCGGCACGGTGGACGCCTTCTGGTCGGCCAACATGGAGCTGGTGGAGCAGAACCCCGAGCTCGACCTCTACGACAGCAAGTGGCCGATCCTCACCTATCAGCAGCAGCTGCCGTCGGCCAAGTTCCAGGCAGACGAGGGACATCCACAGGGCACCGTGATCGACACCATCGTCTCGGGTGGCTGCGTCATGCACTCGGGCCAGCTCAGCCGCTGCGTGCTGTTCTCCAGCGTCGAGGTGGAGGCCGGATCCCAGCTCCACGAATGCGTGGTCTTTCCCGACGCCAGCGTGGGACGTGACTGCCGGATTCGCAAGGCGATCATCGACGCAGGCTGCAGCATCCCTGACGGTACCGTGATCGGTGAGGACCCCGAGAGTGATGCGCAGCGATTCCATGTCACCCGGGATGGGGTGGCCCTGATCACCCGGGAGATGCTGGGCCAGAGGACGCCCCAGTTCGGCTGACGCGTCGTTGAGGATGCGTACCGATGCCCCCGCGTCCGTGGTCCAACCTCGTCTGGAGCAACCATGGCCCTGCGAATCAGCAAAGACACCCGCCTGTGCATCTCACTGGCCGGCCGGCCGAGCAACATCGGCACGCGCTTCCACAATTTTCTCTACGACGAGTTGGGGCTGGACTTCGTCTACAAGGCCTGCACGACCAGCGACCTGGCGGCGGCCATCGCGGGAATCCGGGGCCTGGGTATCCGCGGCTGCGGCGTGTCCATGCCCTACAAGGAGGCCTGCATCCCCTATCTGGATGAGCTGGACGGCTCGGCCAAAGCGCTCCGCTCGGTCAACACCATCGTCAACGACGACGGCCGCCTGTCCGCCTACAACACCGATTACATCGCGGTTCGCGCGCTGTTGGAGAGGCGCGGGGTATCTCCCGACCTCCCGTTCGTCCTCCACGGCAGCGGGGGTATGGCCAGGGCCGTGGCCGCGGCCTTACGCGATGCGGGCTTCCGCTCCGGCATCATCCTCGCGCGCAATGAGACGACAGGCAGGCAGCTCGCGGATGCGTATGGGTACGAGTGGCGGGCAGCGCTCGGCGAGACCCGCCCCGGCCTCCTCGTCAACGTCACCCCGATCGGCATGGCCGGCGGGCCGGACGCCGAGACGCTGGCCTTTGACCCCCAGGTCATCGACGCCGCCGAGGCGGTCTTCGATGTCGTCGCCCTGCCGCCAGACACCCCAGTCATTCGGTACGCCCGAGCCCAGGGCAAGCCGGTCATCACCGGAGCCGAGGTGATCGCCCTCCAAGCGACGGAGCAGTTCGCACTCTACACCGGCGTTCGGCCGTCCGAGGACCAGATCCGGCGCGCCTCCGAATACGCCCGCGGCTGACCCAGTGGACTATCCTTGGATCTCAGGCTGGGTCTGAGGCCAATTCCGATGCATACCCCGATGAGAATCGTGCTGGCACCGAATGCCTTCAAAGGCAGCATGTCCGCAATGCAGGCGGCCCTAGCCATGGAGCAGGGTGTGCGTGCCGCCTTCCCCGCCGCGGAGGTCTGCAAGGTCCCGGTCGCGGATGGCGGCGACGGGCTCACCGAGGTGCTGATCGATGCGCTGGGCGGTGAGGCGCATTCCGTAACGGTCAGCGGCCCCTTGGGCGAGCCGGTGCGGGCCACGCTGTGCAATGTCCCTTCCCGAGGCTTGGCGGCGGTGGAGATGGCGTCTGCCAGCGGGCTCGCGCTGCTCGCCCCAGAGAGGCGCGAGCCGACCCGCACGAGCACCTTCGGCACCGGGGAGCTCATCCGGGCCGCCCTCGACCTGGACGTACACCACATCGTGGTGGGCATCGGCGGCAGCGCCACCAACGATGGCGGAGTTGGCATGGCCGCCGCGCTTGGAGTCCGCTTCTTAGACGCCGACGGTGCCACGGTCCCACCGATCGGCGGTGCCCTGACTCAGATCCGACGCATCGACACCACCAAGCTCGATCCACGCCTGAGGGGGGTGCGTTTCGAGGTCATCTGCGACGTGGACAACCCCCTGGTCGGACCACGGGGCGCGGCGGCGGTGTATGGGCCGCAGAAAGGGGCGTCTCCGGATCAGGTCGCGGCGCTGGATTCGGGTCTGGTCAATCTGGCCGATCGCATCGCCGAAGGGCTCGGCCTGGAGGTGCGGGACCTCCCGGGCGCGGGCGCTGCCGGCGGATTGGGGGCTGGACTGCACGCCTTCCTCGGGGCCGAGCTGCGTCGGGGCGTGGATCTGGTGCTGGACTTGGTCGGACTCGATGCCAAGCTCGAGGGCGCCGACCTGGTCATCACCGCAGAGGGCCAGATCGACTTCCAGACCGCATTCGGCAAGGCCCCCGCCGGGGTTGCCGAACGCGCGAAGGCGAGAGGCATCCCCTGCTTGGCCATCGCCGGCGGTATCGGCGAGGGAATCGCCGAGCTCCACCCGATCGGCATCGACGCCGTCTTCAGTCTCTGCCCGGGGCCGGTAGCGCTGGAGCAGGCGATGACGAGCGGCCCCGCCCTGCTCTCGGCGGCAACGCAGCAGGTGGTGCGTTGCTTCTTCAGCGGCCGCGACAGTTGGGACGCTGCTCGAAGCGGCCGAGGATGAAACGCGCCGGCGCTTGAGACACGGCAGGGATCCTTGCTCGCTGCACGGACCGCCGGGAGGATCGGCGAATCCGCGAAGCAACCGAATACCAACAACAACCACCACTCGCAGGAGAAAGACCATGTGGCTCATCGCACTGCTCGTGCTGTCGATCGCCTTCATCGTCCTGGCCACCACCAGGCTCAAGCTGCATCCCTTCCTTGCCCTGTTGCTCACCGCCTTTGGATTCGGGATTCTCTCCGGCATGCCGCTCAAGGAGGTCGTGGACTCGGTGAACCAGGGCTTCGGCGGCACCATCGGCTACATCGGTATCGTCATCCTGGCCGGTGCCATCATCGGCGCCTTTCTCGAGAAATCCGGCGGAGCCTATCGGCTGGCCACCAGTATCCTGAAGATCACCGGCGAAAAGCAGGTCCCCCTGGCGATGTCCGGCATGGGCTACATCGTCTCTATCCCGGTGTTCTGCGACTCCGCCTTCGTCCTGCTCTCTCCGCTCATGCGCGCGCTAGCAAGCAAGGCCGGCATCACCCTGGCCTCGGCCGCTATCGCCCTGTCACTGGGGCTTTACGCAACCCATACGATGGTCCCACCCACCCCTGGACCGGTGGCGGCGGCGGGCATCCTGGGCGCTGACCTGGGGCTGGTCATCCTATGGGGCATGCTGGTCGGCCTGATCTCGATGATCGCCGGCTGGCTCTTCGCCGTGCTGGTCGCCTCGCGGACCTATATCGCGCCCGAGGGAGACTCGGGGGCCGACAGCGAGCCAGCGACGTCCCATACCTTGGCACATGCGTCCGACGGACCGACGGTGCTGCGCTCGCTCCTGCCGATCTTTCTGCCCATCGTCTTGATCGTGGTCCGATCCATCGCGGAACTGCCCGCCAAACCCTTCGGCGAGGGCGGCGTGGTGCTCGATCTGCTCGGCTTCCTGGGCCAGCCAGCGGTGGCACTGCTCATCGGCGTCGCCTTGGCCATGACCCTGCCCAAACGCTTCGACCGGGAGATGCTGTCCATGCACGGCTGGGTCGGGGAGGCGATTGTCGGGGCGGCCACGATCATCATCATCACCGGCGCCGGCGGTGCCTTCGGCAAGGTCCTTCAGAACTCCGGGATCGCCGACGTGATCGGCGAGGCGCTGACCGGCACCCACCTCGGTATCTGGCTTCCGTTCCTGATCGCCGCCGGCATCAAGACCGCGCAAGGCTCATCGACCGTGGCCATCATCACCACCGCCGGACTCCTTGCGCCGCTGCTCGAGAGCCTCGGCCTGGGGGGCGAGACCGACCGTGCCCTTGCGGTGATCGCGATCGGCGCCGGGGCCATGGTGGTCTCCCACGCCAACGACAGCTACTTCTGGGTCGTGACCCAGTTCTCCGGGATGGACGTCAAGACGGGGTACCGACTCCAGACCCTGGGCACCTTGGTCCAGGGCACGGCCGCGGCACTGGCCGTCTATCTGGTGACGACCCTCGTGGCCTGATAGGGGACCTGCGCGTCGACGAAGCAGGCGGCGCAACGCAACGAGAACGGGTCGGCCTGCCGACACGCGAGCGCACTATCCCTGGGTCTACCTGCGCCGGATCAAATGGGGCCGCACCCTCGCATCGCCCCGTCGATCGAGGGTGACGCCTCATTGGGTCTTCGCCTTCCATTGCGCATAGTTGCTGCGAATGTCCTCAAGGACCTCGCGGTCGATCTGAACGTCGTCGCGGATACGGACGTCGTAGTTCTCCCAACCCATGAAATTCTGAAGCGCCTGCTTGGTCTTGGCGTCAAAGACGCCATTGATCGGACCCCCGTAGAAGGCGACCCCCTTATATGCCTTGTCGCTCAGGATGCCCTGAAGCTCCGTGCAGAGCGCGGAATCGATGGGGAGCAGATTGCCCGCGTCGGTGCGGAAATAATGGAGCTTGTGGAGCTTATAGAGCCGCTGCAGCTCTTGAAGCGGATGCGGATGGTCGTAGACGCTGATGTCGACCAGGTCGTCGGTGGTGCCGTCGTAACCTGCGCCCTCGCGCTTGACCAGCAGCGCCGCGGACTGCTCCCCGCGGCGGTCCCCGCCCGCCTTGGCGCCCGCCACGATCGCGGCCACGAGCCTGTCTGCCAGGGACCCCGTGGTCTCCTCGAAGGTCCTGGCGAGCACCTCCACCGTCTCGCGCCCCACCAGGGTGTTCCCCTGGGCCGCGAACCCCGCTCCGGTGATGACCTCCCCCTTGCCGCCGCTGCTGGTCCCCGCAATCCCGCCCGCCCAGTCGAAGCAGTTGGCCCCCGTCCAGCTCGCCGCGTCGCCCTGCGCATCGATGACTCCGACCTGGCGCAAATCGCGCTTGGGATCGTGGCCGATGAGGACCCGCAGCGTCTCCTCCGCGGAGGCACCGTTGCGCAGCAGCGCCAGTCCACGGGGACCGTAGGACACGTTGATATAGGACTGGGTCGCAATGGCCCCGACTCCCGCCTCGGCCCAGGGGATGATGGGCCTCACGTTCGGGAACTTGGATTGAACGACAACCCCCACCTCTCCCGCGGCAAGATCGACCGCCACGATCGAGAAGGTCGCGGCGAACGGCTCACCAGGTGCCGACACCTGCCATCCATCGCCGGACGGGAGGATCGACGCGGACAGCGCAAGCGCAATTGCGGCAGTGCGGGTCAGGAGACCTATCCGGCCCATGCTCCACCTTCCGAGTATCTCATTAGTCGGGACCGCGAAAGATAATCGACCAGCTCACCCGGTGGAGGCCGGCAGGCACGATGGGATTGGACCGGCGGCGCTTGGGCAGGCACCCAGGACCGTCGAGGTGGGGAAAGTGGGCCCTTGCACGGAGATCCGGGGATCGATGCATCAGGGACTGCAATCAGCTGACGCCCTTTGAACGGTGGTAGTCCCGGCTTGCGCTGACGATCAGGGCGGTTGTGTTCTTCACCCAATCTGCCCTGGACTTCCTCCAGCGCTCCCAACCCTCGGGCAGTCGCTTGTGCACGAACATGGACCGCAGGTCGTCCACGGCCAAGGCGGGCTCACCATCGACTCGCCTGGCACCGGGCTTGTTCGCCAGAAACGCGAACAGCAGGCCGAACTCGCCGGCGGACCCGACAAGATTGTTCTCCCCGAGAAGCTTGGTGAGCTTCTCCTTCAACTCCCGATGCGCGCGCCCCGCATCCTCGTCGGAACCGAAGATCCGCTTGATCAGCGCGGAGCCCGTGGACTCGACAAACTCGACCAAATCCCCGGCGAGGAGCTCGGCAGCCTGTATCCCAAAGACCTTGGAGCTCGGGTCCCTGAGCAGATTCTCGGCGATGAAGCCTCCAACGTCGGACCGCTTGACCCAGCCATCCTTTGCCCGATTGACGAGCCTGGCGAAGTCCGCCGCGCTGAATCGGCCTGAATCGAGCTTCTCCGGATCTCCCTGGAGAATACCGCTGTGGCCCGGGTGAGCGCCTTGAGAGCCGGGGAAATCGAGGGAGAACAAGCCGGGCGCGACCGGTCGATCCAGGCGTCCGGATTCGCCCCGCATCAGGGAATGGTTGCCGCTAGCAAAGAGCACGAGCAGGTCGCCGAGGTCGCCGCCGCCGGAATTGCCCAGCCTCCGCACGTCCTCGACGCTGGCGAGCGGATCCCTGGCGCTGCTTCTTACCGCAAGGGCGCCCTCGGTCACAGCGCTTCCGATGAACGGACAGGTGGCCTTTCGGTCCACCAGAGCGGCTCTCGCAGCCACATCTAGCGCAACGGGCTTTCCCGGATCGTCGCTCATCCTAAGACCCTCAGGTGCTGGGGGCGGTCCTTGGGGAAGCGCCGAGACATGCCATCGCGGCGTCCCTTCGGCGCTTCCCCAAGTCCAAGCGTAGGCGGTCAGCCCAAAACATCTACCTTGCAGTCCCTGGGGGCGGGCGCGACATGCCGCTGCGTGCCCATGGGCGACTATGCCGGTAGGCGGGATCCCCGTCGGCCCGGCAGGGACCGGCGCCGCGCAGGGCGCCGAGATCGCTGCCATGAACCGCGCCGCCGCCAGCGGTGTCGCAGCCGAGGATTGCGCTGCTGCGTCGGTCGTTGCACACGCGCCGTAGCAGGCGCAGAGCCCGCGTCAGGTTTTACGGGAGGGTGGCGGCGAACCGCCGATGAGATCCGGTTTCCGTGGTGACGCGGCCCCGCGGGTTGGCGGGGCGCGTCGGGTCGGACGATGCTCTCAACGACGCCGGGGCACTATTGGGCCGGCTGCTGCTCCTTTTGCTGCGGGGCCTCCTTTTGCTGCGGCGCCTCCTTTTGCCGCTGCTCGTGCATCTGGCGTATCCGCTCCTGCACCTGACCGAAAAAGGTGTTGGCCTCGTCCGCCGTGGCGAAGCCGTCTCCATCGGCGTCCATGTGCTTGAATCCCTCGACGGTCGGCTGCTCGAATTCCTCGAGATCCACCTTGCCGTCTCCGCTCTTGTCCAGCCTCTTGAGAATGGTCTCCGCGGGGTCGGGCAGGCCGCGATCCTTCAGCTTCTGCTGCGCCTCCGGGGGGATCTGGGCCATGAACGACTGACGGAGCTCCTCGACGGAGACGAATCCGTCGCCGTCGGTGTCCGCCTCCTTGAAGCGCACCGCTTGGGGCGCGACCGCCTCTGCCTGGCTGACCTTGCCGTCGCCGTCGGTATCCTGGTGCTTCACAAATGCCTCCGCCGGGTTGGCGACAGCGGATGGCGGCTGCCCTTGGTCCTGGGGCGCTTGGGCCGTAGCGGCGGTCGCGATGGCCGCACCGAGCACACCGGCAATGGCGAGGTGTAGGACGCTCTGCATGAGATGACTCCAGTCTTGTGGTCGTGAGGAATGTTCGGCAGGGTTGCGGAGTAAGTGGTCAGCCCCACCCCCTGTCCAATCTCTGCGGCGGGAATGGCCCGCCGCATAGTGGTAGCCGGCACCGCCCCTAGGGAGGCCGGCGAGATTCGGCCGCAAGATTAGGGGCAGCCGCAGGCGGTTGCAAACAGGAGGCAGCGGGGCTTCGCGGAGACGCGCCAGGACAGGCGCTCGGATAACCGCCCCGCCTCCGGACAACCCGCGGTTCGTCCTGGTCGACGGCACCGGTAGGGGCTCGGCTCGAGCGGCGAGCCCGAGCCCGCACGCCTCCTGCACGCTTACCCAACCCGAACGTGGTCAGTCGACCGGCGCTCGGCGGCTCATTCGTGAGGCGTGGAGCCGCCGGCACGCTCCAACGCCTTGGTGCGGGCGTAACGCTGATAGGTCCAACCCTTGTCGTACGCGCGCTCGCGCACAAAGCCCAATGCGTTATTCATACGGCCCTCGAGCACCAGGGCATCGCTCCGAAGGACGTTCTCGCCCTGCTCGCTGACGAATAGGAGGGCCGGCAGATCGGTGAATCCGAGCTCCCGATACCAGGCGGCCGGGGTCGTGCGCTCCCCGGATGGGGTCAGTAGCGGCGTGCGCTCATCGGCGACGTCGAGCTGCACAACCTCCATTGCCTCGAGCTGGGAGCGAATATCCGGGTCCTGGATCACCTCTCGGTGGAAGCGTGGACAGCGGGAGCAGGCGGCGGACTCAAAGATCACCACCAAGGGGCGTGCCGCAGGCATGTCCTTGCGGGCGAGCGCGTAGGGCGGCGGGGCGAACAGGGGATCCGGGATCAACCTGCCCGGTCCGCCCGACGCGGCGGAGGGCACCTGAGCGGCGGCGGCCAGGTAATCCTCGAGGGGCTGGCGCCGCCACTGGCCGTCAGTCAGGTAGTCCAGCACGCGACTGAAGCGTTCCGGTTCATAATAACCGGATACTCGGGCCAGGAGCCGCGCCCCACCGGTGCCGTCCGGGGCGTAGAAGAGCAGCGTCGGGGCAAACTGAACCCCCTGACCGAGCACGAATCGCTTGACAGGCTGGGTTTCTCCATTGAAATCGATCAGCTCGGCATCGTCGAAGATCTCCAGCCCGATGGTGTCGAACTGGGCCTGAACACGCTCGGCGATCGCCGGGTCCCCGAGACTCTCCTTCAGGAACAGGTGGCAATACGAACAGCCCTGGGTGCCGACGAAGAGCAGCAGTCCCAGCTTGCCCGCGCCGACCGCATCGGCAAGATCCTGGTGCAGGTCGAGAAAGGAATGCTTGAACCACGACGGGTATGTGATCCGGGCGATGGCCGCGTCGTCGAAGTCGCCGGCCCAGGCCCCGATACACGAGGCGGCGAGCAGGAGGCAGGCCGGTACAATTGCTCGGATGTTCATCTTGGGCACCCAAAACTTGACCGTTTCAGTCTAGTCACTTTGTCGAGGACGCGCCTTTTGAGTTCACCTGATCGCGGAAAGCCTGTAGAGCAGCGGTTCTTGGCCGGCATGGCGCACCGGATCCAAGGCCGACGGGCGCCGGACCTCAAAGGGCACGGATCGCCATGGGACTGATGCCGGGTGGGTTGCGCTGGCTGGGCCTGGTGCTTGGACCGCTCCTGGCCCTCGGGGCCTGGTTCTGGACGGGCGCCGGCCCGGACCCGCTCGCCCAGGGCGGGCGCGCCACCGCGGCCGTCACGGTGCTGATGGCCTCCTGGTGGCTGACCCAGGCGATCCCATTAGCCGCCACCGCCCTGCTCCCGGTCTTGCTCTTCCCGCTGCTGGGCGCGGGTACGCCCGCGGAGGCGACCGCCCCCTACAGCCGACCCCTGATCTTTCTCTTCCTTGGTGGCTTCCTCTTGGGGCTGGCGATTCAACGGTGCGGTCTGCACCGGCGTCTGGCGCTCCTGGTGCTGGTCCGAATGGGTACCCAGCCTGCACGATTGGTCGCCGGTTTCATGCTGGTCGCCGCCGTGCTCAGCATGTGGATCTCCAATACCGCCACCGTCATCACGCTGCTGCCCATCGCGGTCAGCGTCCTGGACACCCTCGAGGAGCATCTTGAGCTCTCCCGGGGGCCCCTCGGCGGAGGGACCGGACCGCTCGCCCCAGCGCTCCTGCTCGGGGTTGCCTATGCCGCCTCCATCGGCGGCATGGCCACCCTGATCGGAACCCCACCCAACCTGATACTCGCCGCCTTCCTGAGCGACCGTTACGGGATCGATCTCTCCATGCAGGCCTGGCTGCCCGTGGGCCTACCCCTGGCGGCGCTGTTCTTGCCCCTTGCATGGGTCTATCTCACCCGTGTCGCCTTTCCGTTGGGCGCCATCCGGGTACAAGGCGGACAGGAGCTGCTGCGTGGAGAGCTTCGTGCGCTCGGCCCCATGGGGCGAGGCGAGCGGGTCGCGCTGCTCGTGTTCGCACTCACGGCCCTTGGGTGGGTCCTGCGGCCGCAGATCGCGGCCTGGAGCGGACTGCCCATCGACGACGCGGTGATCGCCATGGCCGGTGCCCTGCTCCTCTTCGTCATACCCGTGGGCGAGGGCCGCTTCGCCCTGGATTGGGAGAGCGCCCAGGGGCTCCCCTGGGGCATCCTCATCCTGTTCGGCGGGGGCCTCAGCCTGGCCGCCGCGATCGAGCGCAACGGGCTGGACGCCTTTCTGGCCGGCTCCCTGACGGGGCTCCAGGGCATGGGCCTGCTCTGGACCCTGCTGGCCGTGGCGGGGCTGGTCGTGTTCCTGACCGAGATCACCAGCAATACCGCGGTCACCGCCACCCTGCTTCCGGTTCTGGCCGCGACGGCCTCGGCGCTGGAGCAGCCGGCCACGCCGATCCTTCTGGCCGCAGCCCTGTCCGCGAGCTGCGCCTTCATGCTCCCCGTGGCCACGCCGCCGAACGCGGTGGTGTTCGCCTCGGGCAAGGTCGGCGCCGGTCAGATGGCAGGGGCGGGCCTTGGCCTTAACCTGATCGCGATCGTGCTCGTCACCACCCTCGTGTATCTGCACCCAGGCCTGCCGGGACCCTGAGGTTCCGCGGGGCAAACCTCGGCCCGGACATCGGGCCCCCCTGCGACGACCTCATGCCTTACCGCATCAGCTGTCCGGCGATGTGGAAACCGCCCACATAGGTCCCGGTCGCCGCGCCCAGGGTACTGAGCAGGAAGACGACGAAGACCCGAGCGACCCGGTTATGCCACCAACCGCGCAGGGTGCCCACATCCTGCCGCAACCTGCTGAAGTCACCGACGCTCGGTTTGCGCAGGGAAAGCTCGACTGCAGCCGTCACCATGCCGGCACCGACCGCGGGGTGCAGCGTGGTCAAGGGGGCGGCGACGAAACCAGCGACCACGGTCAGGGGATGGCCCCCGGCTACCAGGGTCCCGAGGGCGCACAGCCCCCCGGTGATAAGCACCCAGGCAATCACGAGGTCCAGTCCAAGGCCTGGACTCTGCAGGAACCCGTAGACGAACCCGCCCAAGATCAGGACCAATACTGACCAGGGAACGACACCGGACCAGCGGCTGGGCGTTGGGACCCGCTCCAACGCCGCGATCTCCAACTCCGGCTCCACCCGCTCCTGGGACAAATGGCTCTCGACCCCCTTGAGGTGCCCCACACCCAGCACCGCGAGGACCCGCCGGGACCCGGTGCGGGCGGACTCCAGCCGCAGCTTGGCTGCCATGTAGCGGTCGCGCTCCGCGATCAAGGGGACATAGAGATCCTGGCGGCTCGCTGCGAACTCCGCGAACGCGGTCTCCAGCACGTCCCCCTCCTTCAGCCGCTCCACCTCCTCCTCGGACACCTCGTCCGAGGTCAGCAGGGCCGCCAAGAGCCCCACGAAGAGCCCATAGCGCTTCCACCAGCTAAGGCTCCCCGAGATTCGCTTCAGGGTCACCCCGATCTCCCGGTCGATCAGGAGGATCGGCAGGTCCCGCTCCTGGGCCAACCGGATAGCCATGCGCTGTTCGGCGCCTGGCTCGATGCCGAACTGGTCAGCGAGCCGCTGCTGATACGCCGAAAGGGCCAGGTTGGCAACGACCATATAGACCCGACCCTGTCGGATCACGGCAAACAGATCCATCTGGCTCAGCGACTTGGGGTCCACCATGGCATTGAAGCGGGCACGGCAGAGCTCCACGGCCACCGCATCGTAGCCGCCCCCTTCGATCAATCGGCGCACCTGCTCGGCGCTCGCGCGGGAGACGTGAGCGGTGCCGAGCAGGGTGACCTGAGTGTCACCCACCTGGAGCTCCACCTGGGGCTCAGGGGAGACGGCTTGGGATTGGGCGGAGGTCTCGGTCATGGGCTTGATCGATAGAGATTCTATTGGTCAATGACTCGGAAAGATCGAGGGTCACGAGCAAGGCGCGGGGGTCGATTCGGGAGACGGGTTTTGGTTGGGGGTGGCGCCTTGCCTTATGATTCCCTGAATGCCCCGATCGCCTGATACAGGATACGATCATCCCATGGAGCCAGGATGAGATCCCAGTCATTCCGCCCCTTGACCGCCCTGCTCCTGGGTACGTCGCTGCTGCTGGCCGC
>Ga0316578_10000129_pt1 | contig 18972 bp, 17 predicted proteins | sample J0NA_2_FD_203076 | JGI IMG/M metagenome (GOLD analysis project Ga0316578, IMG submission 203076) | Rhizosphere microbial communities from salt marsh grasses in Alabama, United States - J0-2_160517rDrC | ecosystem: Host-associated > Plants > Roots > Rhizosphere | place: USA: Alabama | collected... | reverse complement strand
TGCTCCGGTCGGCGCGCCGGTGGCTCGACGCGGTGGCCGCGGGGGAGATCGAGCCGTTCGCGGCCCCGGAGAGCCCCTGGATCGAGCCGACCGAGCGCGAGGCGTTGCAGCGAGGTCTCGCGGCGCTCGAGGAGGCGCATCGGCTGGTCGGGCGGGCCGAGCCGGCCGAGATCCTCGAGACCGTGCTCGAGCGGACGCGGTATCGCCTCCATCTCCGTCTTCGTCGCGGGGCCGAGGAGGCGCTCGCGAACCTCGAGCGTCTCAAGGCGGTGCTCGCCGAGTTCCGTGCGCTGGGCGTCGCGGAGTTCCTTCGGTCGTGGGACGCCTCGGCCGACGACCGGGAGGCCGATCTCGGGACGGCCCAGCTCCCGGAGGCGGCGAACGAGGCCGTGCTGCTGACGACCATCCACAAGGCGAAGGGGCTCGAGTGGCCCATCGTCGTGCTCGCCGGAGCCGAAGCGGGGGAGGGAAAGGCGTCGCTCGGAGCGTGGGAGACGTGGACGGACGCCGAGCTCGGGCCGGTGCTCCTTCCCCGGAAGGACGAGCGTGGCGCTCGCTCCGACCGGGCCGAAACCAAGCGCCTCCGCGAGGAGGTCGCGGAGCAGGCGCGCCTTCTCTACGTGGCCCTGACCCGACCCCGAAACCGTCTCCTGATCGCCGCGACCTCCGAGGAGCCGGGCGGTCACGCCGGCTGGATCGCGAGAGGACTCGCGGCCGGCGCGGGGCTCGACGCGGAGGACGGCTCGGGCGCGCCGGGGTCCGCGCTCCCGGGCGAGACCCGTCCCGGGGCCGCGGGGCGCGGAGCTCGGGCCGAGGCCGATGACCCCGCGACCGGGACCGGTCGCCAGCTCGACGTGTTCGGCCTGCACGATCCGCCGGCCGACGAGGCAGGGCAGCTGAACCTCCTGAACCCCGAGAATCACGCCCCGGACCTCCGGGGCCGGACCGTCGAGGCGGGCGGCGACATCCCTCTCACCGTCTGGCGGGCGGCGGAGCCGATCCAGACGACGTTCGCGCCGGCGCCGGTCTCCCTGGGATGGCTCGAGGCGATCGAGCCGGTGGAGCCCGGACCCGAGCTGGGGCCGCTCGCCGAGGTCGGCCACGAGCTGCTCCGCTCCGCCACCGAGCTGGCGCTGGAGAGTCGCGATCGCGAGGCCTGGACCCGGCGGTACAGGCACGGCGTCGTGCCCGGCTGGCGTTTCGCGGAGGACGGGTCGCCGCCGGGCTCCGACGGGGAGGGCGAGGCGGGGGCGCACCCCCCCGGGGTCCTGCCCGCCGCCGTCCGCGGCACCCTCGTGCATCGCGCGCTCGAGCGAGCCGGCGAGGACGCGGACGAGCTGGCCGCCCTGCTCGACGAGGCGATCGGCGGACTGGACGAGGAGGACGCGCTGGCGTTCGCCGACGCCGCGGGCGACGCGGCCCGCATGTCCCTGCGCCAGGAGATCGGCCGGGTGCTCCAGAGCCGCGCTTGGAGCGGGTGGACCTCCGGGGAGCACCACCGGGAGCTCGCCTTCATCCACTTCGCGGCCCCGCGGGAATGGCGGCAGGGCCGCCTCGACCTCTTCGTTCCGCCCCGTCCCGGAGCGGGAGACGCGGCGGGCCAGGCGCGGATCGTGGACTTCAAGACCAGCCGCGTCGACCCCCGGGAGGTCGCCTCCGCGGCCCGCCGCTACGAGGTCCAGGCCCGGGTCTACCGGGACGCCGTACGGGCGATTCTCGCGCCGCCGGGCGACCCCGCGGGCGGTCCCGACGTCCGTGTGACGCTGCACTTCACGCACGCGGACCGCGGGGTCGAGCTGTGACGGTGGCCTCGACCGGGGAGCGCCGGCCGGCGCGGGTCTCGGCCCGCGGCGCGGCCCGCTGGGCCGCAGGGCACCCCTGGATCTACCGCAGCGACGTCCGACGCGCTCCCGACCCGGACCCCGCCGGGATCGTGGCGGTGGAGGGGCCGGACGGGGGCGGAATCGGCGTGGCGCTGTGGTCGCCGACCTCCGAGATCCGGCTGCGGCGTCTCGACGCGCCCGGCGTCGAGGTCGACGCCGGGTGGTGGCGGCGTCGGATTCAAGAGGCGGCGGACCGGCGCGGGCCGGTGGACGGAGATGCCTGGCGGGTCGTGCACGGAGAAGCGGACGGTCTCCCGTCTCTCGTCGTCGACCTGTACGGATCCATCGTCGTGGCGCAACTCCTGTCGGCGGGCCTCGAGGCGCGGCGGGAGGAGATCCTGGACGCGCTCGAGACGGTCCTCCGGCCGTCGGGGATCCTGTTGCGCAACGACGTTTCCGTGCGGCGACACGAGACGCTGCCGATCGCGGTCGAGCTCGGACGGGGCGAGGTGCCCGAGAGCCTGGTGGTGAGGGAGGGACCGGTCCGGTACCGGGTGGATCCCTGGACGGGGCAGAAGACCGGCGCGTTTCTCGACCAGCGGGAGAATCGCGTTCGGGCGGGTGAGCTCCTCGCCGGGTCTCTCCGGCATCGGGGCTCCGGAACCGCAGGGAGGGTTCGCGTGCTCGACGCCTTCTCCTTCCACGGCTCGTTCGCGCTCCATCTCGCTGCCGCGGCGGCCGACGCGGGAGCGGGCGATGTCGAGCTGGAGGTCGTCGCGGTCGACCAGTCCGGCGAGGCGCTCGCGCGGGGGAGAGAGAACGCCGCCCTCAACGGGCTCGAGGGGATCGACTGGGTGGAGGGGAACGCGTTCGATTTCCTTCGAGCGGAGGACGAGGCCGGGCGCTCGTTCGACTTCATCGTGCTCGATCCGCCGGCGTTCGCGAAGCGTCGGGACTCGGTCGAGGCGGCGCTGCGCGGGTACGGCGAGATCAACCGGCGCGGGCTCCGGCTGCTGCGGCCGGGCGGGAGGTTGCTCACCTTCTCCTGCAGCTTCCACGTCGGTCGGGAGGCGTTCCTTCGAATGCTGGCGGCGGCGGCGGCGGACGCCGGCCGGCGCGTCGCCCTCGAGGCCGTGCTCGGGGCGGCCGCCGACCACCCCGCGATCCTCACGATCCCCGAGACGGACTATCTGCAGGGGGCGACGCTCCGTGCGCTCGACGGAGACCGGACTCCCGCGTAGCTTGCTCCTTCCGTTCCGCAACCGATCCCCGCGTCCCCGGGAGTGCCGATGCGCCGCGTGATGGTCGCCGTCCCCGTCCTCGCTCTCGTGGCGGTCCCGCTCGCCGTGACCGTCGCGCCCCGCTCCGCCGCCGCGCAGGAGACGTGGACGCCGCCCGATGCGGCCACTCTCGAGCGGGCGCGCGAGATCCTGGTCCGCCACCCGGTGTTCGACGGACACAACGACGTGGTCTGGGAGATCCGCGTCCACGAGGGGGCGCCGGGCGACGTGGACGCGTACGACCTCGCCGGCCGGGCGCCGGGCCAGACCGACCTCGAGCGGCTGCGGAAGGGCGGGGTGGGCGCACAATTCTGGTCCGTCTACGTGCCCGGCGAGTACGCGGACAGCGGGTTCGCCCGGGTGCAGCTCGAGGAGATCGACATCGCGCTCCGCATGATCGAGACGTACCCCGACCTCGTCCTCGCGCGGACGGCGGACGAGGTCGAAGCGGCGATGCGGCAGGGGAAGATCGCGTCGCTGCTGGGGGCCGAGGGCGGGCACGCGCTCGAGAACTCGCTCGGAGCGCTGCGGACGTACTACCGGCTCGGCGTCCGCTACATGACGCTCACGCACAACGTCACGCTCGACTGGGCCGACGCCGCGATGGACGAGGCGCGGCACGGGGGGCTGACGCCGTTCGGCGACGAGGTCGTGCGCGAGATGAACCGGCTCGGGATGCTGGTGGACCTCTCCCACGTCTCCCCGGGCTCGATGAGCGACGCGCTGAACACGAGCGAGGCTCCCGTCATCTTCTCGCACTCCTCGGCCCGTGCGCTCACCGACGTGCCGCGCAACGTCCCGGACTCGATTCTCGCCCGCATGCCGGCGAACGGAGGCGTCGTGATGGTCACGTTCGTGCCGTCGTTCGTGAGCCAGGCCGACGCGGACTGGTACGAGCAGCTCGAGAGGACACGCGACTCGCTCGTCGCGGCCGGGGCCGACCGGGCGGAGCTGCGGGCCGCCTACGATCGATTCGTCGAGGGACGTCCCCGTCCGCTCGCCACGCTCTCCGACGTGGCCGACCACATCGAGCACGTCCGAGAGGTCGCCGGGGTCGACCACGTCGGAATCGGCAGCGACTTCGACGGCATGGGTACGCCCCCGTCCGGACTCGACGACGTCTCGGCGTACCCGAACCTCGTCGCCGAGCTGCTCCGACGGGGGTGGAGCGAGGAGGAGATCGGCAAGCTGACGAGCGGGAACATCCTGCGGGCGATGCGGGACGCCGAGGCGGTGGCGCGCCGGCTTCAGGCCGAGCGGCGCCCGTCGATGGCCGTCCCGGGGGACGTGGACGACCCCCGGACGTAGGAGAGGCCCGCCCCGGGGCGCGATCCTCGCCGGGGCGGCGCGCTCCGGCCCCGGCGGGCCGGTGGCCCCGCCCGACGTCAGACGGAGGGGAGACGATGCGGAGAGTGGGTGTCGCCGCCGGACTCGCGCTCCTCCTGGCCGTGCCGGCCGCGGCGCAGGAGCCGCGGACGGTGGTCGGGCCGGAAAAGGTCCACGGCTTCTTCGGGGCCCCGGTCGCGAAGTTCACGGAGCTCGGCGATGACTTCGCGTTCATGCCGGGCGGAAGGCTCGGCTGGCTGGCCGGTCACGAGCTCGCGCTCGGCCTCGGCGCGTACGTCTCGACGGGCGACGCGAGCCTCACCGACGGTCTCGGAGCATCGCGCGAGCTCCGGCTCGACTACGCCGGATTCGAGGCGGAGCTCATCTTCTTCTGGGACTACACGTACCACATGACCCTCTCCGTCCTGCTCGGCGGGGGCCGGCTCGGGGTGGACGGCAGCGGCGAGTCCGTCGGCGTGGTCGAGCCGCTCGCCAACCTCCAGATCAACCTGCTGCCCGGGTTCCGCGTCGACCTCGGCGGGGGGTATCGGCTCGTCTGGGGAGTCGACGCGTCCGGCGTGTCCTCGCGCGACGCGGGCGGAATCGTCGGAGCCGTCGCGTTCCGGATCGGACCGTACTGACCCGATGGCCGAGACGGGCGCGGGCCGGGATCGCATCTACGCGGTGGTCCGCAGGGTCCCCGCGGGGCGCGTCGTCACCTACGGTCAGGTCGCCCGGGCGGCCGGACTCCGGGGCGCGGCCCGTCAGGTGGGCTACGCGCTCCACGCGCTGCCTGCGGGGACGCGCGTGCCGTGGCATCGGGTCGTGGGCGCGAAGGGGACGATCCGCCTCCGCGGGGCGGGGGGCGCGACGGAGCAGCGCTTCCGCCTCGAGCGGGAGGGCGTGCGGTTCGGCCCCGGCGGCCGGATCGATCTCCGTGCCTACGGCTGGGACGCGATCGACGGATGTCTCGAATTCGACTGATGCTGGCGTGGGACGGCGCCGGCGGCGAACGGGTCGGGTTTCCCGGACCCCGGTTCGAGCGGGCGCTTCGCTACGCGCTCGAGGCGCACCGGGGACAGACCCGGAAAGGGAAGCCCGCGCCGATGGCGGCGCACCTGCTCGGGGTCGCGGCGCTCGTGCTCGAGAACGGCGGAGACGAGGACCAGGCGATCGCCGCGCTCCTCCACGACGCGGCGGAGGACGCGGGCGGGCGGGAGCGGCTGGCCGACATCCGGACGCGATTCGGAGACCGCGTGGCGGCGATCGTGTCGGACTGCACCGACGCGTTCGAGCGTTCGAAAGCGCCCTGGATCGAGCGCAAGCGCCGGTACGTGGAGCACCTGGCGGAGGCGCGCGAGGACGCGCTCCTCGTATCTCTGGCCGACAAGCTCTACAACGTCCGGACGATCCTGCTGGACCAGGGCGCCGTCGGCGAGGAGGTCTGGGACCGGTTCTCCGCCTCGGCCGAGGAGACGCTCGGGTACTACGAGGAGCTCGCCGCGGTGTTCGCGCGGCGACGGCCCGGTCCGCTCGCCGATGAGCTCGGCCGCACGGTCCGGCGGATCCGGAAGCGGCGCCTCAGGAATCTGCGGGACTGACGAGACGAGCCCGCCGGCCGGGCTCGAGGCCGACCGGCGGGCTCGTGGGCGGAACCGGGTTCTGCGACCCGATCGCGGGAGCCGGTCAGAGCTCCGAGCACTCCGCGGAAGTGATCGTGTAGTCCACGGTCGTCGTGCCGCCCGAGGTCACGTCCACCGGCGTCGTGGAGACCTCGGCGACGAAGGCGAGCTCGTAGGACGGGGTTCCTGCGAACGTGATCCCTTCCTCGTAGGCCATGTCGTAGCTTCCCGGCGGCAGGGGCGCGAGCGCGTACGTGCCATCCACTTCGTCCACTTCGGCGGAAAACGCGTCGGTCTCACCGGTCGGAGTCGCCAGGGGCACGAATTCGCTGACGTCCCGGGGCACGCCGACACCGCACTCGGGGATCGTGACCCCGTCCGCCAGGGAGACCGTGCCCTCGATCCGGCCGCTCAGCCCGAGGTCCGTGACGTTCATCACGGGGTGCATGACCCAGCGCGCGGCGGCGCCCGCCTGGTGCCCGTAGCTCTGCGCGACATCGAGGTCGAGAACCGCGATCACCTCGCCTCCGCCGGGTGCCTGCAGCGCACCGCCGGGCATGTTCGCCTTGAGGCCACTCTGCCCGCAGCTGGGGCAGTGGAGCGTGCCCGCGAGCTCGAGGCCGTCGAGCTCGGGATCCGGCGGGAGCTCGCCCGCGTCGGGCGTCGCGTAGAGGAGGCCGTCCGTCGTGAGCAGCGCCGCGCGGTCCACGCGGAACCGGAGCTGACCGTACGTGCCGGCCGGGACGTCGGCGGCCTCGGCCAATACGAGCGTCTGCCCGGCGAGCTCCGTCAGCTCGATCCAGTCTGTCGGCCCCGTGACCAGCGTCACCGGGCCGCCGCCGTCGGCAGCGCCCTGCAGGTAGATCTCCGACAGGTCCACCCACGCCTTGCTCACGTCCCCGGGCGCGTCGGTGAGCAGCACGGTGACCGACGCCGTACCGTCCGGCGACGTGCCGTCGTCCGAGCAGCCGGAGATTCCGACGACCAGGGCGAAGGCCAGGGTCGCGGTCAGAAGTCGGGTTCGCACGATCGTTCCTCCGTTCGTCGAGTCCGTCCGAGGGGGCCGGGCCCCGTCTTCGCAGCCGCCGCCGGGGCCGTGCAGGTTGTGTCGGGACATGCAGACTTTTCTGCCGGCGCCCCGTATGGTTCCGCGGCCGCGGACGCCCCGGGAGCGCCGCGTCCGCCGGAGACACGCCCCGTGGCGGTCGTATTCGGGGTCGGAACCATGCAAGCGGCAGGCCAGACGGCCCGGATCGACGGCGGCGCATCGCGGCGGCCCTCGCGGAACGCCAGACCGCCGTCCGCCGGGCGGGCCGGCGCCGGCGATGGCGGCGCGGCCGGGATTCCCGCACGTCGGGCGACGGTGCGCCCGGTTTCCGTCCCGGTGGCACGCGTCTCGCGCTCCGAGCCGGGAGGCGGAGCTGCAATCGGGGCGACGACGGGTTCCGACGGCGTCCCGGATCCGCGCACATCGCTTGCACGGGTGAGGCCCGCGGGCGACCCTGAGGAGACCGGATGTGCTTGGCGAACGTGCCTGGCGGACGTAGGATGGGGGCACGCCCGCCGGCCCGGACGCGGCCCCGGCCGCGCGGGTCCACGAGAGAGGGAGGCGAGTCTGAACATGCGCATCGGTTGGCATCGACGGTCCGCACGCGCGCGGCGCCGGTTCGCACGGGACGAGGGTCAGGCCCTGGTGGAGATGGCCCTCGCGCTTCCCATCCTCCTTCTCCTGCTCGTGGGCATCTTCGAGTTCGCCCGCGCCTACAGCATCAAGCAGACGCTCGTGAACGCGGCGCGGGAGGGGGCCCGCCAGGCCGTGTTGCAGGGTGTCACGGTGGATTCCGTCACGAACGTCATCAACGGGTATCTCGCCTCCAACAACATCGCTCCGTCGACGGCGGCGAGCTCGCCGACGACGATCACCATCGAGCCGACCGGGCTGTCGAGCGCGGTCGCCGGCACGCCCGTGACGATCACCGTCGTTACCCGCTACGACTTCCTTCTCATGGGGCCGGTCGTCGGCCTCATCGGGGGCAGCTTCGCCAACGGAGTGTTCCTCCGATCGCAGACGACGATGCGGCACGAGTGACGGCGCGGGCCGCGGCGAGCTCCGTGGCGCGGCCGGCGAGGGACACGACGGGACCGAGAACGGCCCGGCCTCCGCGAGGGAGGCCGGGCCGTTTCGCATCGCGCGCCGGATGGGCGCGCCCGAGGATGCGAGGCAGGGTCAGCGCTTGAACATCCCGCCCTTCTCCTCCTCGCCTACCGGCTCGTGGAGCGTGCTGACGTAGCTGTCGCCCGGGTTGTCCGTGTCGATGTTCCCGTAGATCGGCTTCTCGTTCCGGAGCATGTCGACGAACGGGAGCATGTCACGAATCGGGAGGAACGTGATCGCGACGCGCGCGTCCTCGTTCCAGATCGGGTTCGGCATCTCGACGCCGTCGGGCAGGAAGTAGAACAGCACGCGCAGGTGTTCCCCGAAGCAGGCCACGATGCCGCGGGCGCGGACGGTCACGCCGCCCCAGGTGGACGGGTGGTCCCCGAGCGTGATCTGGTACCTGTCGACGGGGAAGTTGTGCTTCGCCATGTCTCGACTCCTCGGAAAGTGATCGCTCCGGTCAACCGGGCAACAATACGCTCCGCGACTCCGGCGCGAAACTCCCCTCCGCCCGCCGATCGGGTGCCCCTCCGCCATCTTGCCGAACAGAACCCGAAGGTCCAGCTTCCCTCATGTCCGCGTCCGATCCTGCGCCGATCCCATCCGCGCGACCCGATGCCCCTCGCGGGCGCGGGTCCCGGGGAAATCCGCCCGGCCGCTTCGGCGTGCCGTTCTCCGAGCCCGGCGGAGACGGTTGTGAAGACGGCTGGACCGCTTGCGTTCCGGACCCGGCGACGCGCGTCCTCCCGGACCGGGCGCGCAGCGTCGTCACCACGAACCGGAGCCCCGACCTCGGCTTCGACACGACGCTGAACCCGTACAGGGGGTGCGAGCACGGATGCGTCTACTGCTACGCGCGCCCGGGGCACGAATACCTGGGGCTCTCGGCGGGGCTGGAATTCGAGACCCGGATCTTCGCCAAGCGCGAGGCGCCCGCCCTCCTCCGCCGCGAGCTGTCGCGTCCGACCTGGTCTCCCCGCCCGATCCTGCTCAGCGGGGTCACGGATCCCTGGCAGCCCGTCGAGCGCCGCCTCCGGCTCACCCGCGGAGTGCTCAAGGTCCTCGCCGAAGCACGGAATCCGGTCTCGGTGATCACGAAGAGCGGCCTCGTCGTCCGCGATCTCGACCTGCTGCAGGGCCTCGCCGCGGTCGACGCGGCGGCGGCAAGTCTCTCGATCACGACCCTTGACGCGGATCTCGCCCGACGACTCGAGCCGCGCGCGGCCTCGCCGCGGCGCCGGCTGCGGACTCTCGAGCGGCTCGCGGCCGCCGGGATTCCGGTCGGGGTGAGCGTCGCCCCGGTGATTCCCGGCCTCACAGAGCACGAGCTGCCGCGGATCCTGGAGGCGGCCGCAGGGGCGGGGGCACGCTGGGCCGGATACGGGGTCCTGCGGCTTCCCGGGGCGGTCCGGGACCTGTTCGCCGACTGGCTCGACCGGGAGGAGCCGGACCGCGCCGGGAAGGTGCTCGGGAGGATCCGCGAGCTTCGGGGCGGCAGGCTGAACGACCCCCGGTTCGGCACCCGGCTGCGGGGGGAGGGAGCCTGGGCCCGACAGCTCGCCGACCTGTTCGAGCTCGGGATCCGGCGTCAGGGGCTTGCGGCAAGCGGACCGGTCCTCTCGACGGCGGCGTTCCGGCGCCCGAGACGGGACGCGCAGCTTCCTCTGTTCTCGCCGGAAGGCGGCCCGCCCGCGTAGAATCCGGCATGGTCGAGCTCCTCTCCGGCCCGTGGGGGCCGCTGCTGATCTTCCTGTTCCGGATCGTCGACGTCTCGCTCGGGACGCTGCGGATGCTGCTCGCCGTCCGCGGAAGACGGGTGCTCCCGCCGCTCATCGGGTTCGTGGAGGTTTCGATCTGGGTGCTCGCGGCGGGTTCCGTCGTGCAGAACCTGGCGAGTCCCCTGCACGTGGTAGGGTACGCCGGCGGATTCGCCGCGGGAACCGCGGTCGGGCTGTGGGTGGAGGCCCGGCTCGCCCTCGGCGTCGCGACGGTCCAGGCGGTCACCCGGGATCCCGCGGTCGACGTGGCCGCGGCCTTGCGCGAGCTCGGCCACGGGGTGACGCGGGTCATCGGACACGGTCGCGACGGCGAGGTGACCATCACCTACAGCGTGGTGCGTCGTCGGGACATCCCGGGCGCGCTCCGCGCGATCGAGCGCGTGGCGCCGGGCGCGTTCGTGTCGGTACAGGACGAGCGGATCGTCCGCCGCGGCTGGCTGATGGGTGTGCGGAGAAAATAGACCCGCGGGGGCGGACGCCGAGCGGACCGGCCTCGCTCAGGGACGGAGGTCGCCGGTCAGGCCCAGGCCGGGGGCGTCGGTCGGGAACAGGGTGCCGTCCCGGAGCAGCACGGCCCCCGCGGTCGGGTCGCCGACCAGATCGAGATGGCCGTCGAGGTCAGCGAACATCACGTTCGGACGCGCGAGCGCGAAGTGGAGTCCCGCCGCGATCGCGAGCGCCGACTCGTCCATGCACCCGACCATCACCTCGAGCCGGGCGGAGCGGGCGACCGAGTTCACGGCCAGCGCCTCCGCGATCCCGCCCACCTTCATCAGCTTCACGTTCACCATGTCCGCGAGGTCCCGCCGTGCGAGTCGGAACGCGTCGCGCAGGGTGAGCAGGCTCTCGTCCGCCATCACGGGGAGGTGGACCGATCCCGTCACGCGGCCGAGCAGGTCGGGCTCCCCCTTCGGCGTCGGCTGCTCGAACAGCTCGAGACGGGCGGGCCGGGTCGCCTCCACGAAGCGGAGCGAGTCGTCCACCGAGTAGCCCTGGTTCGCATCGAACCGGATGTCGACGAGCTCGCCGACGGCCTCGCGCACGCGCAGGACGCGCTCCACGTCCGCGTCGACGCTCTTCCCGCCCTTGATCTTGAGCGCCCGGAACCCCTCCGCGACGCGGGCCCGGGCGCGCTCCACGGTCTCCTCCACCGGGAGAATCCCGATCGTGACGCTGGTCAGGATACGGTCGCGGTAGCCTCCGAGGATCTTCCACACCGGGAGCCCGGCGGACTTCCCGAGCAGGTCGTGCAAGGCCATGTCGATGGCCGCCAGGGCCGAGGGGTGGCCCGACATCGGCTCGCGGAGGCCCTCGAGGATCTTGGCCGCCCGCAGGGGATCGTCGCCGCGCACGGCAGGGGCCGCGATGCTCTCGAGTGCGTCGAGGACGCTGGCCGCCGTCTCGCCGGTCACGGCCAGGTCGGGCGCGGCGCAGCCGTAGCCGACCTGGCGACCATCGGTGACCAGTCGGAGGAAGACGTTCGCCACGGAGGAGACGCTCTCGTAGGCGATCTCGTAGGGCTCGAGGAGGCGCAGGTCCACCGCCCACGCCTCGAGTGCGCGGATTCTCACGGGGGGTCTCCGGCTCAGGTTCGCCGCTCGTGGATCTCCGCGAGCGTCATCGACTTCAGCGTCTCGACGAACGACACCAGGTGGCCGACCATGACCTCCCACATCCGCTCGCCCTTCTCGACCGACGCTTTCGTGGGGTCGCCCAGAACGCCCGAGGGCGAGAGCCGGGCGGTGTGCGCGAACCACTCGACGCCGTACTCGGAGGAGAAGTCCAGATAACGGACGGCGGAGCGGGGAACGAACGCCTCGGCCTTTTCCATGTCCACGAGGTGGGGACGCTTCGCGAGGGTGGTGCTCGTTTCGACCTCCCCCGCGTGGAGGTCGGGCGCCGTTTCCGTGAGCCGCGCGATGTCCGCGTCGCTCGTCTCGCCCGTGTCCACGCAGGTGAAGATGTGCGCGTCGCGGTTGATCATCTGCGCGGCGAACTGGAGCGTCGGCAGGTTTCCTCCATGTCCGTTGACGATCACCAGCTTGGTGATCCCGTGCCGGGCGGCGCTGATCCCCACCTCGTAGACGATCCGGGCGAGCGTCTCCGGGTCGACGCTGAGCGTGCCGGGAAAGTCCTGGTGGTGGTAGGAAACGCCGTACGGGATCGCCGGGAGCACGAGAGGGCGTGGCCGAGCACAGCGTTCGGCGACGTCCGCGCACAGGGCTTCCGCGTCCCAGGCGTCCGTGTCGAGCGGGAGGTGAGGCCCGTGCTGCTCGACCGCGCCGACCGGGAACAGCGCGATGTCGGTCTCGGCGAGCCGGCGCTCCGCCTCCGGCCAGGTCAGCTCGCCGAGCTTCCAGTCGCGGGCCCCGGTCCGCCCGCCCGCGGACGCCACCGACGATGCCGCGCCCGCGGCGTCTCTCCCGGGCTCCGCCGACGCCGCTTCGAAGCGGTACGGGCGCCACGCTCCGGGATCGTTGAGCAGATCCCAGGGAATCCAGCGACGTCCCGACCGGCGCAGTGCCCCCTCCGCGTGCTCGAGCAGGATGCCGAGCAGCGGGCGCCGGAGATCGAGCGGGACCGCCTGCGGCGGGGAGTGCCGCTCGTCGAACCGCAGGCTCGTCACCTCGGGGTGGGGCCGGGCGGGAAGGGCCGGACCCTCGACGGCGGGCAGGCGCCCGGACTCGCGGAGCAGCCAGCGGACGTGCTCCGCGTTCTCGGCCTCCTGGTGCAGCTCGCCGGTGGCCACCGCCCGCAGGCAGGCGTCGACCTGCTCCGCCGCGTAGCCGCACCGGGCGGGGTCGCCGCTCACGGCGACCAGCATCGACACGACGCGTCGGCACTTCTCGCAGCGGCCGCACGGGTACGCGCGGTCGCCCTTCACGGAGGCCGCGTGGCAGGACACCTGCTGCGCCTGCAGCTCGGGATACCGCTCCACGAGGATCTTCTCCACGAGGAGCTCGCTGAGCGGCCGAAGGACCGAGAACTGGGCCACGTTCCAGCCCTTGCGCCGGAAGTAGCCGGACAGGGCGTTGTCGAAGAAGCGGCTCTGGTCGTAGAGCCCTTCGTAGTGCGTGATGCCCTCGTGGGAGGCGATGCGCGTCGTGTCGAACTCGTCCCCGATCACGATCCGACCGATGCCGCGGGCCCGGAGCAGGGGAAGCGCGCCGAACAGGAACACGGCCACCGTCCAGAGGCGGATCGGATAGTCGTCCGCGCGGATCCGGGACACGTCGGGACGCACGAGCGGAAGCTGCCGGGCCATCCAGTTGAACACCCGGTCGGCGGAGGTCCAGACCCGGCCGGTCCGTTCGGGATCGACGCGGTTCAGGTACCGGTAGCCGTTGAGGGCCGTGTACCAGTGCCGTCCGGACTCGTTCACGAACAGCGAGTGGACGTCGAGGCCGATCTCCCGCAGCAGCCCGTAGCTGAGGAGGCTCTCCTTCCCGCCGCTCGACAACACGGCGATCGCGCCGCGGTCCCGCGACCAGCGAGGGGCGCGACCCGACGCCGCCGGTCCGCCGGAGGGCGTCCCGTCCTCCTCGAAGCGCAGCTCCGCCTGGAGGTAACTGTCATGCCGTGCGGGCGGCACGTCCCTCGCCTCGGGGACGAGGAGCGGGTTCGGCCGCAGGATCTTGTTCACGTAGATCTCACGCGCCGTATTCGTCGCCATCTCCGCCAGAAAAGCCCGATCGGCGGCGTCGAACGGCCCGCGAAAGACGATCTCGCCGGTGAACAGCCCGTAGTTGAGAGCGACCTGCGCCGCGATCATCGCCGCGAGATTCGCGGAGACGGGGTCGCCGGGGTCGAACACGTCCTCCTCGTACCGGCAGGAGAGGACGGTCTCCGACGTCTCGCCGCCGACCGTGAGGCGGTACGGGGCCCGGAGGCCGCGTCGGTCGAGACGGACCGGCCCGACCTCGAGCCGATCGAGGACGAGGAGGCGCTCGAGCCCCGGCCGCGGCGTCATCGGTCGGAATCCCGCTCGGCGAGCCGCGCCCGGACGACGTCGACCAGCCGGTCCGGACCGTCGTACAACGGGTCCACGGTCGGAAGGCCGGTCCGGGCCTCGATCTCGCGGGCCGCGGCGGCCGTTTCCCTCCGGTCGAGCCCCTCGTGATTCAGCGTCACCGCGACGACGGGACGCCCGGACACGAGCTCGAGGGCCTCGATCTGAAGCTCGAGCGGGTGGAGCGGACAACCCGGAAAGCCGTCGTACTCGGCGCGGGCGGGGGCGTGCTGGAGGAGCACGGCGTGCGGTCGCGCCGCCGCGAGGATCTCGTATCCACCGGGATAGGCCGGGTTCATGAGACTGCCCTGTCCCTCGATCACGATGACCCGCGGGCGCGCCTCGGTCCACGCGCGCCACGTGGCGTGCTCGATCTCGCCGGCCATGAAGTCGCTGATCAGGGAATCGAGCAGGAGCGTGAAGCGCGCGCCCTGGAGCCATGCGGTCTGTCCCGTGCCCACCATCTCGGTCGGGATCCCGGCGGCGTTCAGCGCGTCGACGAGAATCCACGCGGTGGTCCGCTTCCCGATCGCGGAGTCGGTCCCGAGGACCGCGATCCGGAGCGCATCCACCTCTTCGATCTTGCCCGTCCAGCCGTGCAGCTCCGAGCGCGGCGGCGTGCGGCGCACGTCCCGGATCCGCACGCCGTGTCCGGCGGCGAGCTCCGCGAGGCCGGGGTCGTCGGCCAGGAAGTCGTGCAGCCCGGAGTCGACGTGGAGACCGGCGCGGATCGCCGCTTCCACCACGCGGCGCCCCTCCGCGGGAAGCCGGCCCCCGTCCGGGGCGAGGCCGATCACGAGATGCGTGGCGGGGGAGCCGGCGGCCCGGGCCGTCTCCAGCGCGGTCTCGAGGTCCGCGACGATCGGGATCCCGTTGGCGACGCCGTCGAGCACCTCGCCGGCGTCGCGGCCCGCCACGGTCGCGTCGATCACCGCGACCACGCGATAGCGGCGGGTCCGGCGGACGAGCCCGTGCGCCGTCTTCCCGTACGTGTTCGTGAACGCGCCGTCCGCCCAGACGACCGCGTTGCCGTCGAGCGGCCCGGGGCCGGGGCGGTTCGATCCGTCGGGGAGGGACATGGGGTCTCGCTCGGTTCGGGAGTCCCGGTTGCTCAGCGTCGCCCCGTCAGGAGGGCGACGTAGCGGTCGGGCGGCAGCGGTTCCGCGGCGTGCTTCTCGAGAAGGACCACGAGACCGGCGGTGGAAGCGGGCAGGACGCTCAGTCCCTCGGTGTCACGAAGACGCTTGGCCATGCGGAGCATGTCGCGGTCGGTCGCGTCGGCCGCCCAGCCCCGCGAGCGCCGGATCGCCTCCAGCGCGGCGTCTCCGTCGTACGAGTGCCAGTTGATGAGGGGCTCGTTCACCGAGGTCTCCCGGACCCGGGCCGGGTCGAGGTCCTCGCAGCGGGGGAGGTTCCGGAGAAACGAGCGCACGATCGGGTTCTTGCCGTGGGAGGAGCCCGCCACGAACCGCGGGATGCGGGACGTCTTGCCCCGGCGCCAGAGGCTCGCGAACCCGCGGTAGAGGCCGGCGAGCGTCGTTCCGTTCGAGACGGACACCGCCACGATCGCCGGCGCGTCCCCGAGCTCCTCGAAGATCTCCCGTGCCATCTCGCCGTACGCGTGCAGCTGCAGCGCGGTGTTCGCCCCGCCGGGATTCGCGTCGTAGAGCTCCTCGCGCGTCGCCTGCGCCTTCGACGCCTCCACCGCCGCCTCGTAGTCGCCCGGCACCCTCACGATCTCGGCGCCGAAGGAGGTCATCTCCTCGAGACGGCGCGTGGTGTAGGTGTCCGGGATGTGGATCACGCAGCGGACCCCGGCGAGGGACGCGGCGAAGGCCATCGCGGCCCCGTAGTTCCCGCAGGTGGCGATCGTCACCGCGTCGTACCCGCGGCGGAGGGAGTCGTGGACCTGCGCGAAGGCGATCCGGTCTTTCTGCGTGCCGGTCGGGTTCGTTCCCTCGAACTTCAGGAAGAGCTGCCGGACTCCGGCTTCACGCTCGAGGTTGCGCGCACGTCCGAACGATGTGTCGCCCACCTCGGAGGCGATCAGGTCCTCGTAGGCGGCGAGCCGCTCGGCGATCGGGCGACCGCGGTCGGCGGCGATCTCCTGGAGCGGCGAGATCTCGGCGATGTCGGCCGTGTCGAGGCCGATCGCCCCGTCGAGGAGCGTCGGCAGCAGCTCGGGGTCCAGCCGTTCTTCCACGGGGATCTCCCACCGGGAACGCGGAACGCACACCCGCTGGCCCGGGGGCGTCCCACCCGGGCCGGGAACCTCCCCGAAGATAGCGCTCTCCGCGGAGGGCGACGAGGAGCGGGAGGCCCGGGCGTCCGTCCCGGGCGGCGGGCCCGGGGGGGACCCGCCGCTCGCGCCGGCCGGAGCTGTGCCGGACCTACGAAGTCGCGGAGCCGGCCGGAAGGTCGAGGACGTGGACATCGCGCTGCGGGTACGGAATGGTGCAGCCCGCCTCGTCGAGCGCCTCCTTGAGGCGCCGGGTGAGATCGAAGCGCAGAGTCCAGTAGTCCTCCCCGCGGCACCAGGGCCGGACCACGAAGTTCACCGAGGAGTCGCCCAGCTCGCTGACGGCGACCGTGGGCTCGGGGTCGCCGAGCACGCGCGGGTCGGCCTCCAGCACCCCGCGCATCGTGTCGGCGGCGACCTGCAGGTCGTCGTCGTACCCGACGCCGATCACGAGGTCGATGCGCCGGGTCTCGTTCGCGGAGTAGTTCCGGATCGGCTTCCCGTAGACCTCGGAGTTCGGAACCACGATCCGCACGTTGTCCGGCGTGTGGAGGACCGTGGAGAAGATCCCTATGGACTGGACCGTGCCGTTCACGTCTGCCGTCTCGATGTAGTCGTCCACCCGGAACGGTCGAAACAGCAGGAGCATCACGCCCGAGGCGAAGCTCGACAGGGTTCCCTGCAGCGCGAGACCGACGGCGAGCGAGCCGGCGCCGAGGACGGCCACGAGCGACGTGGTCGGGATGCCGAACAGGCCGAGCACGGCGATCAACACGAACGTCAGGGCGAGGGCGTAGACCATGTTCGCGACGAAGGGCACGAGCGTGGCATCGACGTCCATCCGTTCCATCGATCGCCGGGTGATCCGCCGCGCCCACTTCGCGAGCATCCATCCGACGAGCAGCACGGCGATGGCGCCGAGCACCCTCAGACCCCACGTCGTGACGAGCTCCGTCAAGCGATCCACCCAGACCTGCGCGTCCCCGTCCGGCATGTCGGCCCTCCGTTTCCCCGGCTCGCGTCGTTCGCCCTCCGACGGGGTGCGCGGCCTTCCCGCCGGACGTAAAATTCAGGAGGACCGTAGGCCCGCGCGCGCGCCGGGACAAGGCGGCGCGCCTCCCCGCCGAACCGGAGCACCGCATGGCCGAGACCGCACGCGTCGATACCGACACCCCGTCCCTCCGCTGTCCGGACGACATCGGTCGTCTCGTCGAGGAGCTCGCGTCGGAGCACGGGCTGGGACGGAAGCGTGCCCGGCGCTGCCTGATCCGGCTCGGCGAGCCGGCCGTCCCGTCGCTGCTGGAGGCGCTGGCGGACGAGCGGCCACGCCTCCGGATCGAGGCCGCGGAAGCCCTCCTCTACATCGCGAGCCCGATGGCGGCTGCGTCCCTCGTGGAGGCCCTCGACGACAAGGAGTTCGGTGTCCGCTGGCTGGCCGCCGAGGCGCTGATCGCCCTCAAGTGCGACGGGCTCGTGCCGCTCCTGGAGGGACTCACCCGGCACGCCGACTCGATGTGGTTTCGACAGGCGGCGCACCACGTGCTCCACGACCACTACTGCGATGCGCTCCGCGAGGTGCTCCGGCCCGTGCTCGAGGCCCTCAGCCAGCGAGAGGCGGAGGACACGGCGCCGGTCGCCGCGGGCGCGGTGCTGCACGAGATCGCGGCCCGCCGTTGAGGCGGCCGGCACGGAAGGAGGATGCGATGACGATCGCCACCAGACTCGAAGATCTGCTCGACGCGTCGGACGTGAGCTACGACGTGATCGATCACGCCCCGGCGTTCACCGCGCAGGAGGAGGCGGCGGCCGCCCACGTGCCGGGCCGCTGCTGGGCGAAGACCGTGGAGGTGATGCTCGACGGCAGCCCCGCGATCTGCGTGATCCCGGCGACGCGGAGGCTCGACCTCGCACGCCTCCGCGAGGTGAGCGGAGCCGACCGCGTCGAGCTGGCCACGGAGGGCGAGCTCGCGAGCCTGTTTCCCGACTGCGACCTGGGCGCGATGCCGCCCTTCGGCAAGCTCTACGGACAGCCGACGTTCGTCGACGAGCGGCTCCGCGAGTCCGAGCGGATCGCCTTCCACGCGGGAGACCACAGGTCGGCGATCGAGATGGCGTACGCGGAGTACGAGCGTCTCGCCGAGCCGGTTCCCGGCGTGATCTCGGCGGCCCCGAGGGAGCCGGTCTGACCCGACGCGCGGATCGGTCCCGACTCTACGATCGGCGCCGGAGTCCCGTGCGGATCGTCCGGCCGCGGGAATGTCGGTCCCGAATCCGGACGATCCCCGGGACCCCGCGTGATCGGCCCGGTACCGCCAACGTGATCGGCGGCAAGGACTTCCGCACGACGACCGCGGTGGCACGCGGCGTGCTCGGACCGGGGACAGAGGGGACCCGTGCGGGCCCCGTCCGAGATCCGCGGGAGCGCCGATGACGAGATGGTGGCAGGACGTCCGGTTCGGACTCCGATTCCTGCTCAAGCACCCGGGGTTCACGACCCTGACGGTGACAACTCTGGCGGTGGGCATCGGGGCCAACACGGCCCTGTTCAGCGTGCTCAACGCGGTGCTCCTGCGTCCGCTCCCGTATCCGGACCCGGAACGTCTCGTGATGCTCCGCCACTCGATCGCGGCGCAGGCGTGGGACGACGCCCCGGTTCCGCCGGCCGACATCGTCGATTTCCGGAACCGGATGCCCTCGCTGGCCGCGGTCGCGGCGACGGACCGGACATTCGAGGTGA
>Ga0316578_10000128_pt1 | contig 18973 bp, 12 predicted proteins | sample J0NA_2_FD_203076 | JGI IMG/M metagenome (GOLD analysis project Ga0316578, IMG submission 203076) | Rhizosphere microbial communities from salt marsh grasses in Alabama, United States - J0-2_160517rDrC | ecosystem: Host-associated > Plants > Roots > Rhizosphere | place: USA: Alabama | collected... | reverse complement strand
CTTTTTAATGAGATCTTTGCCCTCGTTATCTTTCGGATGGGCTTTGCCGGCAAAGATAAATTGAGCCGGGTATTTTTTAGAGTTAACGATTGCCTCCAGGCGCTGGGGATCCTTAAACAGCAGATGGGCACGCTTATAGGTTGCAAAACGCCGGGCAAAGGCGACGGTCAGCACATCGGGGTCCAGCACCGATTCAAGCGCCTCAATCACATTGCGGGGCGCGTTACGCCGGTTATATTGTTTAATCAACTGTTCTCGGCAGGTGCGCACCAGCCGCGCGCGGTTTGTTTCATGGCAGCGCCACAATTCTTCGTCGTAAATATCGTCAATATGATCGATATTTTCCGGTTTGCGGGAACTCATATACCAATCGGGCCCCAGATAGCGATTAAAAAGAGCGGCAAATTCTGAGGAAATGAACGAGGAAATATGAATACCATTGGTAATATGGGATATGGGAACTTCATCCACCGGTCGTTGTGGCCAGACGTGGGACCACATGCGCCGGGCCACAGATCCATGCAGGCGGCTGACACCGTTGCAATGGGCTGCCGCATGTAGTCCCAGAACAAACATTGACAAGGGTGCATCGGGACTGGAGCCTTCCGCTTGCCCCCAGGATAATATTTCTTTTTCGGTGGTTTGAAGCCGTTGTTCAAGGGGTTTTAAATATGGACTGACATGTTCGGCCGGGAATTCATCATGCCCTGCGGCCACCGGTGTATGCGTGGTAAAGACCGTGCTTCGGGGCACGATCTCAAGCGCGGTTTTAAGATCAACGTTAAAGTCGGCCATGGTTTGAGCCAGCCGCTCCAGGCTTGCAAATGCCGAATGGCCTTCGTTCATATGTAAAACTTTGACGTTGATTTTCATGGCTGCCAGCGCTTGCATCCCGCCGATTCCCAGCAACACCTCCTGGGCCAGGCGAATTTTCTGATCAGCGGCATAGAGTCGTGAGGTGATTTCTCGGCACACGGGTTTGTTCTCGAGAATATTGGTATCCAGCAGATACAAGGGAATGCGGCCGATTATGATTTTCCAGACGATGGCATGGATTGGCCCTTCCGGTCCGGCAACTGAAACCCGCAATTCATTACCCGAATCATCCAGCACACGCTCAGCCGGCAGTTCATATAGATCGGTTTCCGGATATGCTTCCTGCTGCCATCCATCGGGATTAAGATACTGATAAAAATAACCGTGGTGATACATAAGACCCACACCAATTAACGGAAGACCCAGATTGGAAGCTGCTTTCAAATGATCGCCGGCCAGAATACCTAGACCGCCGGCAAACAATGGCAGGCTTTCGTGAATGCCGAATTCCATGGAAAAGTAGGCGATGGAATCACCGGGACCAAAGACCGAATCGCCTTGATCCGTTGAATCCAGCACCCGGATTTGAAATTGCTCTTGAACCGCCTTAAGGTGAGCCAGGTAGCCCTTATCTTTTGATAGCTTTTCAAAGCGGCTTTGGTCAATTTTGGACAAAAAAGCAATGGGATTGCGGCCGGATTCAGTCCATAGCCCCGGATCCATGCGACGGAATAATTCGATGGCATCTTTATCCCAACACCACCACATATTGCGTGACAGAACTTCGAGAAACTGAAGCTTTTGTGGTATATTCGGAAGCACTTGAAATGTTTTGAAATTTTTCATATGACGATCATCTCCACCCCTTTGTTTTGAAATGCGCAATTGAGATCCAGTTTCGGCTATTCGGCCTGTTGGAATGATAAAAAAATACCGCTTAATACGCCAAAAATCAATATGTCATTATAATTTAAGGATTGAGGAATTCAGGTATTAAATCAGGCGATGAATATTCATTCAATTCCCCAATTTCCTAATTCCTGAATCCCTTAATTATTTATTTTTAGTTTTAACCAAACGCGCAGCAATTCACTTGCCCCCCAGGCCTGAGCATCACATCCACGCGCGGTATGGGGATAATCACCATCTAAAATTTCCGGTATATGGCCCAGGCAGCCGTGTTCGATAAGCGGCGCGCTGCCGGTCAGCCAGGACAGCGCGGTTTCCGTGCTTTCTTTTCCATAGGTCAGGGCCCATGCTTCAGCGAAAGAGGGAAACAGCCAAGTCCAGGCCGTGCCGTTATGATAGGCCGGTTTGCGCCGGGTGTCTTCATCACCCTCATAGCGTCCCTGGTAAGGATGGTGAGGATCATTAATCAATTTTCCATGATGATAAATTTCAATCCCGTTTCGAACCGGTCGGTCGGCCAGGCTGCGGATGGCACCCGGTACCAGTAGTTCCTGGCAGGCCGCCAGGATATGCCTGCATTTTTGCGGTTCTTTGATTGCGCCCAGCGTGATCGCCAACAGCTGATTGGGGCGCAGGGCGTCGTCTGCCGTTGCATCTTTGGCCGGCTGGCCGGAGGTGGCGTGAAGACAGTCCGACAGGTAGCCTAAATCCGGCTGCCAGAAGTACCTCAGGATCGAGTCTTGAACCTGTTGGGCAAGGCGCTGCCAGGTGTTAATGGTTTCAGCAGAATCGATTTCGGACAAAAAGCACAGAGCGGCATGCCAGAGGGCCTGGATTTCAATGGGATAGCCCTGGCGGGGGGTGCCGGCCGGATGATTGGTGTCCATCCAGCTAAAGTGTGTCGGGCTGAAAACCAGCCCCGATTGCGGATCCATGCGAACGCCATTGGGTGTGCCGGCTTTTATGGATTGACCGATCGATAAAAGGATCTGCCGCATCGAACGGCCCCCACAGTCTGAATCAAGAAACGGTTCATCTGTTTCTGCCCGAACCCAGTCCGCACAGGCCGTGATCAACCACAGCGGTGCGTCGGATGTGTCCCGGTTGGCGGCGTTGTCGGCTTGTATCATGTTCGGCAGGGTGCCTTGTTTTTCAAAACGGGCAAACTGCATGACGATATCCCGGGCATCAACCATTTTTCCGGCCGCCACCAGTCCGCGCACAAAGATTAAGGCATCCCGTCCCCAATCCAGAAACCAGGGATAGCCGGCGATGACGGTTTTTAAATCGCCGCGCTTGACCACATAATGGTCCAGAGATGTTTTCAATATGCTGGTGAAGGTTTCGGCTCCAGTTTCTTCTTTTTCCCATGCCGCAAGGGTCACTGAAGGTGGGATGTGGGATTCTCGCGGCGGCATTTCATTTCCGAAGCCGGCATCTGCCCAGAGGGTTACGGTTTGATTGCCCTCGATAGCGGCGGACAGGTATCCAGGGCTGAACAGATCTGAATCCGGATCATGGCCCCGCCGGGCATCTTGCGGGCGCTTGACCATATAAAGCCACTCCGGCTCCGCTACAAACGAGCCGGCGGAAATTTGTACCCGCAGGTGATGGTCGGCCTCCGGGGCAAAAAGAAAGCCATTGGAAAAAGCGGTCACCGCATCCGGCCACTGATTTTCAGGACCCTGATACGCTTTGGTGGCGGCGTGAAAATTGCGGTTTTCAATATCCGGCCGCAAAATGATCGTTACGGGTTTAGAGTCCGCCAGCCGTTCCGGGAGCTGATCGGCCGGATGGCGAAAAAAGCTCAAAGCCACTGCATTTTGCCCCTTCAGCATTTCAACCCGGGCGGTTATCAGAACATGTTCTCCCTGGCCGGTGGGAATATGATACTGCCAGATTCCGCTGGAATCTGTCGCCAGGCGGAATCTTTCCAGGCAGTCCGTATTCAACGCTTGCGAATAGCCCTGAAATACCACCCAGGCCCGACAGCGGCTGAACATCACCCGGCGGTCTTCAGGATAATGCGGACTCAAGTTGGCCGCCAACAATCCATCATAACGGCTGGTAAGATTTCCCCAGCAGATCGGGCTGTGCAGCATTGCCCCGCGGCCATTGGTTCCCAGAAAGATAAAATCTTCATGCAGCAGTTCGGAATGTTTAATGGTCTGCTTTAACCGAACATTTGCGGGGCGGGGCAGCAACCGAAGGTGGGCGACTTCATGGCGGCAGCCGCCTGAATCAGCAGGATCATAGACGGTTAGCGCCAGTGTATTGTTTTTAAGGGTCCCGGGAGTTGCCAGTGGCCGAAACAGGGCAAAGTGGTCTGAATTTCCTTTCGCGCCCGCAAGGCTGACTTCCGCTGCGACGGTCCGGTCGCCATCCATTATACGCGCGCGAAAGGAGCTCGCGCAGTGAAGCAGCAGAAAATGATCCGGGGGAATCATGACTTCCCGCCGCAGGTCCTGCGGCCACCGCCATACAATAACGCGCGGTTGACGGCCGTGGGGGTAATGACGGCTGCAAAAATCCGACGGATTTTCCTGCAATAGCCCGGCGGCCTGTTTGAGGTCAAAATTTTCAAGATGTTTAACTCCCCTTAGATATGCGACCACTTCAAGGGCTTTGGCATACAATCTCTGTTGCTCGATTCGCTCAGGCAGTAAGAACGGTTGTTTGGGAAAATTTTCAACTTGCTGCAGATCTTTCTCGCTGGCTGAAAGACACAACACCTGGCCGGGTTCCAGCAGCAGTGTATTTAGGCCATTGGATTCGGTAACCTTTATTCTGTCTCCGCTTAGCAGATCGTAAAAAGCAGACGATTCCAGCGCTGTTAATGCGCTTTCCCATGCCGCGGTTGTCCGGTTTTCAGGATCCAGGTTGACAATGATCAGCAACCCTTTTTCGGAGTCGGGGTGCTGCCGTTTCAAGACGATAAAATTGCCGTTATTTTTATGGTGCATGCTTAGCACGGCGTCTTCGTGAAACGCCGGATGAGTCTTGAGCAGATCATTAAGCCGCCGAATTTCTGCAACCTGGTTGGATTCAGCGCCCCAGTTTAATGAAGGCGCATCATGCACATTGATTTTCTCGGCTGCAAACCATTCCACTCCGTTGGCAAAGCCGAAGGCGCCGTTGTGGGAACTCAGGGCGCATAGGGCGGTGCGCATCCGGGCATACGTTTCGGATTGCCGAGCGAGTCTGAGATTGTCATGTGTTTCTGCAAAATGCACCATGATGCCGTCAGTCTTTGAAATATCGATGGCTTCCGGCAGGTAATGTTCGATCTGAGCGCGGTCGTAATTTTGAAACAGTTCTGAATAGGCCCAATTTAAGTTGGCGCTGTTTAAAAGATCGCGCGTCACCGATATTTTGCCGCCCAGGCCTTCCAGTAAAAAGACGACGTCGGGAAATTGCTGCCGTACTTTGGCAACAATGTATTTCCAAGCTGCCAGCGGGATCATATAGCCGGCATCACAGCGGAAACCGTCCACACCCCGCCGGCACCACGTGATAAAGACATTCGCCATGTATTGCCACAAGCCCGGCTGAGAATAATCCAATTTGGTCAGATCTTCCCAGGCGACGCCCCAGGCGCTGGGAACCTCGATACGGCCTTCGGAGCTTCTGACCAGCCAGTGCGGATGCGTTTCATGTAGACGAGCAGCCCATCCGGTGTGATTGATGGCAATGTCAATCAGGATTTTGGCATTGCGTTGATGGACAGCGTCTACCAGTTCGATAAATTGCTCCAGCGGGGTGACATGCGGATCAAATTCAGCCAGCGCAGGGTCAACGGCGGTAAAGCTCAAAGCCGCGTAAGGACTGCCGAATCTTCCCATGCGCCCGTAAGTTGTTGGTGTGGGGTGAATTGGCAGCAGCAAAAGAATGCGGCATCCCAGCTCGCCGATGATAAAGTCGAGTTCTCCAATCAGGTTTCGAAAGGTGCCGGAGGGCGGAATCACAGCATAGCCGTCCTGGTCGAGTTTTCGGACGCACTTTTCATCGAATGCGGCCAGCCGCCGGGTTCCGGCTTTATTGGCGCCGAATTGCCGCACAAACGCATTATAAATGATGTTGGCGCAGCAGGCATCGGCTGATTCAATATTGACGGCAGTGTTGGGCCCTGGCGGCCATGTGGGCTGTGCATCACCTTCTTTTAAGAAAAAACATTTGGCCTCAAAGTGACCCACTTCATACAGCGGCAGGGTGGCTTCAAAACGCCGGTCGTCTATCCGCTGCATGGGAATGTCGAACCAGGCTTTTCCCAGGGAAGTTTCATTTTTTTCCACTTCCCTGACAATTTCATCTCTGATGATTTCTGCATGCCCGATATTGGTACGCACCCAGGCGGTGCCGGATTGGGATTGGGGCAGCGACAGGGTGAAGGTCAGCAAATCCCCGCAGAAACGTATCATCCGGTTTCCCGGAAGGGGATCTTGGACTATCTGGGCGTCCTGGGTCATAATTCATACCTAAATTGAGCGTTTCAAATTTTAAAAAAGGATCATTTTTTTACTTTTCAGAATAAGATATTAAAATATAATATGGATTCTGAATTTGCAAAAATTTTTGTCAAAATTTGTAAAAAGAAATAGTGAAGAACCTCAGCGGTGGACCAGTTGATTGTAAAATTGAATTTCTTCTTGAAAAAATATAAATATAAGTATAAGAAATTTTTATAGATTTATCAATCCGATGCAAAGCATCGTCCCGAGCAAAGCCGAGGGATCTTTCGTTACTTTCAGGATGATCCCCTTTAGCGCTTCTAAAAAACAGACATGGAGTCACTATGAGATATCGTTTCATGTTTATTTTGGGTGCCATTGTTGCCATTCAACTTTTTCTTTTCTTTCCATTAGATTTTTTCGAAAATGTCAGTGTTGCCAATGCGGATCAGCTAAAATTGGTTGAGGCGGTAATGTGTGAAGAAATTTATTCCAACACCCCCCGGAACCCGACATCGGTGTTCTCCGCCACTAAAGAAAAAGCGGTGAGCTTTACGGTATTTGATCCGGTACCGCAAAAAACTGTCATTTACCATAACTGGTATCATCGCGATGTGCCGAGCGCCAAGATTCGGTTGGAACTTAAGCCGCCACGCTGGTCGACTTATAGCAGTATTCAGCTGCGCAAAACCGATATTGGTCCCTGGCGGGTAGAAATCACCGATGACAAGGGGAATATTTTGGGGGTGTTACGATTTAGCGTGACGGATTAACAGACCATGGAAAAACTGTTTGTTTTTTTATCCTCCATTCGCTGGCAGGATATAATTGATATCAGCTTGAACAGTTATATCCTCTTCCGATTTTACGTGCTTTTTAGAGGAACCAATGTTTTCCGGGTTCTCATCGGCATGACCATCCTGTGGTTTTTACAGCGAATTGCCATCTCGTTAGGCTTGATCGTCACCAGCTGGGTGGTCCAGGGCATTGTGGCTGTCGGTGCCATTATTATTATCGTTGTCTTCCGAAATGAGATCCGTCGGGTCCTGCAGGCTAAAAATTTAAAATCCATCCTCTGGGGGCTGTCTTTAAAATCTGCCGTCACGCCGACGGAAATTATTGTCGAAAGTGTGTTTAGTATGGCCAAAAAAAAATGCGGTGCATTGATTGTGTTTCCGGGAAAAGAGGATCTAAGCGATGCGGTGCAGGGAGGGACACCCTGGAAAGGGTTTATCACCAAAGAGATGATCACCAGCATATTCTGGCCGGACAATCCGGTGCATGATGGCGCGGCCATCGTTCAGGGAGATCAGATTAGCGTTGTGAGCGCGATTCTGCCTTTATCTCACCGTGATGATTTGCCGTCTTATTACGGTACCCGGCATCGCGCCGCGCTGGGACTGGCGGAGACAACAGATGCGCTGGTTATTGTTGTGTCGGAAGAAAGAGGCGATGTGCTTGTTGCCAAGGGCAACCGCCTGCGAGAGATTCGGCTGAAACAGACACTGGAACAAAATTTACAGGAGCATTTAGGGACCGCGACGGTCAAGAAAGGGTTTGCCAGAAAGGAAGGGCTTGAAATAGCCGTAGCGGCACTGTTGTCCATCGTGTTCATCACCGGCATTTGGTTCAGTGTTTCCAGGGGGCAGGATACGCTGGTTTCCCTTGACATCCCCGTGGATTATACGAATCGACCGGAGGGTACTGAAATTGTCGATACCTCGGTAAAATCGGTTAGTCTGGTATTAAGTGGATCAGGTGCTTTAGTGAAATCCGTGACACCGGATCAGGTCAATGTTCGTTTGGACATAAGCAATGCGGTCATCGGCCGGAACGAGTTTGCCGTTACGCCCGAAAGCATTTCGCTGCCACCCGGAATCGAGTTGCGTGAAGTCACACCGCCGCTGATCGATGTCATTATTGATGAAACCATAAAAAAGCAATTGCCGGTACAAGTCGATTGGGCGGGCAAATTATCACCGGAATTAATCCTATTAGATTTTACGGTGGATCCGGAAACAATTGAGGTTACGGGCGGCAAGCGTAACCTTGAAAAAATTACAACCATCTACACTGAAAAGGTCCTGCTGGATAATCTGAGCGGCAAGGGTGAAATTACCGCGAAATTGGTTCTGAATCCGGCAGCGCTCAAAATCGCACCAGGTTCAAAAGATAAAGTCACGATTCAATACATAATTCGAAAAAGAGAATGATCGATTGAGGAATGCGGAATGTGGAATGCGGATGTCGTATAACCAAAGAGAACACAGAGATCACAGAGAAAAACAAGGAGGTTTAAAATTTAGAAAACGAGGTCTTGATCGATGACCGTGCCCTTTTTTATGACGGCCGGGGAGTCTTGTCTGTTTTTAATCGAAACGCTGTCTTTGATCGTGACATCGCCTTCAAAATAGACATCACCTTCGATGTTGAGGGAGTCGCAATTCACCAGAGACGGCACCCCTTTTTTAAAACGCTCTTCCAGAAGGTCAATTTTTCCATAAAAATTCGGATCCAGCCTTATTTTGATGGTGTCCGATCTGCTTGTCGACACGCGTTTCGGATTTATCTTCAGATTATTTTTTTCTCCCAGGACATAACAATCTGAACGTAAGGCCAGTAGATCATTGCACGATTTAACCGGAAAAAATCGGGATCGCGGAACCCTGACAGCCGTCGAGTTTTTAAAAAGTGAAATGGCCGCTCCCATGGCAGTTTCAATCTGGAATACCGGCGGGCTGCTTTCATTTCTGGGGTCCACTGTTTTCGGGTTGAGGATCATCGGAAGGCGAGCGGTGTGTTCTTTTTCAAACAGCGCTTTTAATGATTCTAAATTGATCCAGATGTTATTGGTGTTGAAAAAACGGTAGCGGGTAATATCCTGAAACGCCGCTATTTCGTCCCGGGGGCATTGGGCGGCCTCGCGCAAAAGCAGCCGCCCGTTATGATGTCTGGCCAGATGTCCGCCTTTTATATCCGCCGGTGTTTTTTCAGCCACCTCCATCATAAACGGGAATCCGTGTTCTGCAAAATAACCCAGCAACGATTTTTCCATGCGAGCCCCGAGATTATCCAGATTGTGGATAAACGCATACTGTATACCGTTTTCCAGCAGATGCTTTAACATCCCGGAGGTCTTGAGGGCCGTAAACACGTCACCGTGGCCCGGCGGATTCCACTCCATTTCAGGATTTTGCGGCCATGTTGCCGGAGCCAGGTCCTGCTGCTGGATTTTAGGGAACTTGTGCTGGATAAATTGAAGCGGAGTTGGGGAAGGTTTCAGTTTTGATAATACCGCCTGGGTTGCATCCTGGGTGCAAAAGCTGTTCATTAAAGCCAGTTGAGCTCCGCTGTTCTCAACCTGCTTCAAAATAATTTCAAGAAACGTTTTTCCGTTTTTAGCTTCGATTAGCGACTTGGGTCCGGTCAACCCCATGGTGGTCCCCAGACCGCCGTTTAAAACAATTTCTACGGAATGCTTAAATGCGCCTTGACCGGCAGCGGTATATTTATTTAGATTTTTATATTCTTCTATTTCACGGGCTGCAACCGGTTGAATTTCCTGATCGTACACCTGGCCGGTTTCACCGGTCAGCACCTTGTTGTAGTAATATGTGAATGTTTCAATTACCAGAGGCTGCAGTCCTTCGCGTTGCATTTTTTCGACAAATGCAGGCAGATGGTCTTCGGCCTCCGGATTAGCCATTTAAATCTCCATGATCATTCTTTTTTCTGACACCTGCTTGCCCGCCATAGCCCAAAAGGCGAAGGCGGTACACCCGACACCTACTATCCAACGGGCACAATCCACCCCAGCGGGTCTTCGGCTTTGCCGTACTGGATATCGGTGATGGCGTTGTAATATTTCCGGGCAACCGGGCCGACCTCGCCGCCGGCAATGGTGATCACCTGGTCGCCGTATTTAATCTCCCCGACCGGTGAGATAACCGCAGCGGTTCCGGAGCCGAAAACTTCCTGTAGTTTACCGTTGGCATTCGCTTCCATTAATTCATCGATGCTGATTTTTCTCTCTGATACTTTATCGTTCCAGTGTTTGGCCAGCTTGATCACCGAATCCCGGGTGATGCCCGGCAGAATGCTTCCGTTTAACTCGGGGGTGACGATTTCATCTTCTATTACAAAAAAGATGTTCATGGAGCCGACTTCTTCAAGATATTTTTGCTCGACGCCATCCAGCCACAGAACCTGAGAATATCCTTCTTTGTGGGCTTTTTCAGCTGCCAGGATGCTGGCCGCGTAGTTGCCGGGCGTTTTGGCTTCGCCCACCCCGCCGCGCACCGCCCGAACGTATTCATGGGTTACCAGAATTTTTACCGGGCTAAATCCTTCAGGGTAATAGGCGCCAACCGGTGATAGAATAATATAGTATCGATAGTTAAATGATGCCCGCACACCGATATACGGGTCCATGGCGATTAGCGTGGGCCGGATGTAAAGAGAGGTTTCGGGCTCGCTTGGGACCCAGTCTTTTTCCATTGTGAGAAGCTGTTTGAGAATGTTAAGGGCCAAGGACTCGTCGATTTCCGGCATGCACAAGCGTCGGCAGGATCGATTCAAGCGTTTGAAATTTTCCTGGGGCCTGAAAAGCTGGATATTTCCGGAGTCGGTTCGATAGGCTTTCAGTCCTTCGAAAGCGCCCTGAGCATAATGCAGAAACATAGTTGACGGGTCCAATGCCATGGGCGCATAAGGCTCGATGCGAAATGAGTGCCATCCTTTGTCCGGGGTGTAATCCATAATAAACATATGATCGGTGAATATGGTACCAAAACCGAGTTTGGATTGGTCCGGTTTTTCTTTTAACTTTTCAGCCTCTCTCACAGTTAGTTCCATGGAGCCCTCCTCTAAGATTCGAGTATTTATCCTGGTCGAAATATTCTTTTATTTATATATTTAATGGATATAGTATATTCAGGTGATAAATCAAGAATTAAGTTTTCTTCATGAAAGGAAGTTAAAATGAGTGATACTGATCGTATGGCCAAAGTCGAACCTGTTCGACTCGACCCGGAAAGTCAATTTAAGTTTAAGTGCCACCCCGGGATTGAATGTTTCACGCAATGCTGCCGTGATATTAATATCATCCTGACACCCTATGATATTATTCGGCTTAAAAATAGACTCAACCTGCCTTCCGATGAATTTTTAGCCATATACACCGAACCGCAATTGCTGGAGAAGACAGGCCTGCCGGTGATTACCCTTAAGTTTCTGGAGGACGAAGATAAAGATACGGACAGCAAGTTGTGCCCATTCGTCAGAGAAACCGGTTGTCTTGTTTACGATGATCGGCCAACCACCTGCCGCTATTATCCGTTGGGCGTTGCCTCGCTAAGCCACAAAGAAGATGCGGATGGAAAGGAGTTCTATTTTTTTGTTCATGAACCGCACTGCCTGGGATTTAAAGAAGACAAACTCTGGACGGTTAAGGAATGGCGCAAAGATCAGGGGGTTGACATTCACGACGAAATCAATGCGGAGTGGACTGATTTGCTGGTGCGAAAGCGGTCTTTCCCGCCCAATATGCAGCTTACCGAACAGACCCAAAAGATGTTTTTTCTGGTCAGCTACAACCTGGATAAATTTCGGGAGTTTGTTTTTGAAAGTTCTTTTATGGATCGTTATGAGGTGGACCCCATAACCCTTGACAAAATTAAAGATGACGAAATTGAGCTTCTGAAATTTGGCTTAAAGTGGCTCAAATGGCTGCTGTTTAAAGAAGGTGAATTTAAGCTTAAACCTAAAGATCAATATGACGCGTAGGCTAATCCCTCAATGTATTTCTCGTTCTCCAGACGCTCGCCGAGATCCACATTAAAAAATTCCGCCACCGGCTGAAGGATTTCAGGCGCAGTTGCCTGCACCTTGCGCACGGCATCCAGTACGGTTTGCAATCCGTTTTGCGTCATTTTTCCCAGCGGCGGCCGGCACATCCCCGACGGCATGCCTAAAATAGACATCAGGGCCTTGTACGCAAGTGGATTCCTTGCCCGGCAGGAAACTTCCCCATAGGGGGTTTGCTCGGTGGTTTTTACCGTTACCAGATTGAAAAGGGGCTCCAGTTTCTGCATCAGAGATTTGGCCTCGGACGGGTTGTCTTCGTTGAGTAATTGAACCATTTCAGTAACCGCTTTGGGAGCCACGTTGGAGGTGACCGAGATAACCCCGGCAGCTTTGATCTGAGAGTCCGTCATCATTTCGTAGGTCATTCCATCATCGCCGGATAAAATCATAAAGTCCGGCCCACAGCATTCCCGGGTGCGCCTCATGTTATCAATGCTGGCGGTAGCTTCCTTTACGGTCCGGACATTGGGGTATTCTTTATACAACAGGGCCAGATCCGGCGGAAATAATTGGGTTCCCGTCCGGCCCGGAATGACGTAAGGAATAATGTCAAGATCTTTATAGGCAGCGGCGATCGGAGCAACGTATTCTTTTCGAATTTCAAGGGAGCTGGGGCCATTGTAATACGGCTCCACCAGCAATACGGCATCGGCCCCGACGTCGGCCGCATGTTGGGTTGCCGTAAAGGATTCCGCGGTATTGTTGCTTCCGGTTCCGGCAATGCACAGACACTTGCCGCTGGTCTTTTGGGCAATCGATTCGGTTACCTTATTGTGTTCATCCCAAGTGAGAACCGGGCTTTCCCCCGTGGTTCCCACTGCCAGAATGCCGGTGATGCCGTTTTGAATCTGAAATTCAGCCAGTTTTTCCAGACCCTCGTAGTCAACGGTATTGTTTTTAAACGGTGTGATGATTGCGGTATAGCATCCTGCTTTCATGATTACCCCCTTTATCTCAAACCCGTTCCGGCGCCTATTTTAAATTTCTTGTGATTAATTTTTCCTTTTTTGGTTCCACCTTGCGCGGGTTATGATATAAAAACGGTAGTTAAAAGGAAATTTGATGTCAAGCAAAAAGATAAGATTGATTTTGACAAATACCGAATCGATCCTTAATATCAGCGCCAGAAAAAATAATAAAAGGATTCAACATTATGACAAAAGCCACAAACGCAGATGAATATATTGCCCAGCAGCGGCAGGCCATCTCTCAAAATCCGGAATGCGGCACCTCCCATTACAATCTGGCAGTTGCCTTAATGGGTCAGAAAAAATATGATGAAGCCGAGAAACACCTCTATGAAGCCATTGAAAACAGCCAGAGCCTGGCCGAAGCTTATGTCGCTCTTGGCGGGATCGCATTACAGCGCGGCGATCTTGATGGTTGCCTGGCCCATAATCAAGCGGCCGTAAAAGCCAGGCCAGGTTTTTCCGAGGGTTGGGGTAATATCGGCTTTATCCATCTTCAAAAAGGAAACATCGACGAGGCCATCAAGGCGCTTGAAAAGGCGACGACCTTTAACTTCAGGTATATTCAGGCCTTTACCAATTTGGCCAATGCCTATTTAATCAAAGGCATGATTGATGAAAGCATCGAGGCCAACTTGAAAGCCTTGAAGCTACACCCGGATTTTGCTCCGGCCCACAACAACCTTGCCATCGCCTATCTTGAAAAAGGAGAGACCCAAGCGGCCATCGAACACTGCGAGCGGGCCGTGGCGCTGGGGTATGAGGTACCGCCCGAGATTTTGAAAGAGGTCGAACAACTCAAGGAAGCAGATAACGGATAACAGAGGACAGATGACAGAGGACAGAAAACAGAAGGCAGAGAATCGGAGTATGTTCAATTTATTTTGTCATCTGTCATCCGTCATCTGACTTCTGGCCGCTGTCATCTGAAAAGAGATGCCCCGCTTTTCCTTTTTTATATTCCATTCCACAGAACCCGTCACCGCAGACAGCCGGATATGGCATGAGCCCATACCCTTGAGGCTCGATACCCTGATGAAGCAGGATGGGGACGGGGAATCCGTTAACCACGCAGCTTATTTTCGGGCGGCACAGCGGTTTTTTGAAGCCGATTCCTTTGAAGTTATCACCCGGGCGGTTTCCCGACGGCTTAACCGTGATGTGGCAGCGACGGACATCGAGGAAATCCGTATTTGTCTTCAAAAACACGGTGAATTTTATCACCCTGCTCGAATCGAAATCGTTGCCTATCAGAAGCAGCTTTCATTTGTACTCAATGTGGCGGTTTCCGAAACCGGCAGACGCTTCATTGAAGCGGAATTTCATCTCTTAAACCGGCTGAATAGCGAGCAGCCGCATCCGTATTTGCCCCAGGCTTACGGGTTCGGTCGCACGGTTTCGAACGGAAAAAATTTCGCAATGTTTCTGGGCCAATGGTTTGATGGGTACCATGAATTCCATATTTCAATCGATCCGAGCGATAAAACGACCAAAATCATGGTCTGGGATGACGCCCGCGGCAGGTTTTTTCTTTCGGCCGAGCAGACCAAAATCCTTTATGCCCGGGTTTCAAAAATTCTAACCGATTACTATAACCTGGCGTCTTTTGAGCAAATCTTTTCCTGGCACCATGCAGCCGGCGATTTTATTGTGAAGGTTGAAAATGAAAAACTTGAACTCAGGCTCGTTACTGTCCGGCGGTATGCAGCGATCTTCGAAAATCAGCACAAGACCCAAAGCGCCTCGGGTGATCCCCAGCGGATATTGCAGGCCCTGCTGATTTTCTTTTTAAACCTTTCGATTCATTTGCGTCTCGACCGCCTTGACGGGATCGGGGAAATGGTATGGTCGGACAGCATCGCCGTTGAACCCACCTTAATCGGATTTTTGGAAGCCCTTTCACTAAAGCCCGATGTTTCATCGTTGCCGGATTCGCCGCTGGCCTGTTTTATTGCTTATCTGGCATCCTGCACCGAAGGGGACCTGATTGATCTGACAGCGGCGATCGTCAGCCGGTTCAATCCTCAAATGCCGGGGCTGGTAGTCGTTAAGAATAACTTACGACAACATGTAGAGACCCTTCATGCCTGTATTCAAGAAATCTTAACAATCTAATCTTTTTATTTTGGATTTTAGATTTTGGATTTAATGACCTACAAAACAGCTGAGCATCAACTTTCAGCATTTCAATCCAAAATCCAAATTCCAAAATCAAAAATCGAGATCCTTCCACAACATAGGGGGCTCTTTTCCCCACCAATCCCAAGATAAAGTATAGCTGGCTTTTTGTGACGATTTTCGTGGCGATAACCCCTTGTAACGATGCTTTTTTATTGACAACCTTAAAGATTAATTTTATATGAATTCTCTTGATCTATTTTTTTAAAAGACAAACGAAACTATTTGAAATAAAATCAGAAAAAAACAGATCGAGAGGAGGTGAATTCCGGCAGATCCCTGGAGGGGAAGACGATCTTTTAAAGTTGAAGCGAAATTATTAACGAATATGGAGGTAAATAATGGCAAAACATAAAACCCCGTTGTTGGACCAGCTTGAAAGCGGGCCGTGGCCGAGCTTTGTTTCGGATTTGAAACAACAGGCCGAAGTCAGGGCAAAAAACAAGGAAAAAGTCGAATTTCAGATTCCGGTGGATGTGGTTGAAGACCTTCTGGGTGTAATGGAGCTTTCATACAAACACGGCAGAACCCACTGGAAACACGGCGGAATTGTCGGTGTGTTCGGTTATGGCGGCGGTGTTATCGGTCGCTATTGCGATCAGCCGCAGGAATTTCCGGGTGTGGCGCACTTTCATACCCTGCGCGTCAACCATCCGAGTGGTAAATTTTACACCACCGAATATTTGAGACAGCTCTGTGATCTCTGGGATTTCCGCGGTAGCGGTATCACCAACATGCACGGCTCAACCGGAGACATTATTTTTCTGGGAACCACCACTCCCCAGCTGGAAGAGATCTTTTATGAGATGACCCATAAATACAACCAGGATCTGGGCGGCTCCGGTTCAAACCTGCGAACACCCTCGGATTGCATCGGTGAGGCGCGTTGTGAATATGCTTGTTACGACACCCACGCTCTTTGCTATCATCTGACCCAGGAATATCAGGATGAGCTGCACCGACCGGCATTTCCCTACAAGTTCAAATTTAAATTTGACGGCTGTCCCAACTGCTGTGTGGCTTCGATCGCCCGTGCGGATATGTCTTATATCGGTACCTGGCGAGATGACATCCGTATTGATCAGGAAGCCGTTCAGGCTTACATCGGCGGCGAGATTGCGCCCAATGCCAATGACCACAGCGGTCGCGACTGGGGTGCGTTTGACATTCAGAAAGAAGTGCTCGGGCTGTGCCCCACCGAGTGTATGTGGATGGAAGACAATAAGCTCATGATCGACAACAAGGAGTGCAACCGCTGCATGCACTGTATCAACGTGATGCCCCGGGCGCTTCGAATTGGGGAGGACAGAGGCCTTTCAATCCTGGTCGGCGCCAAGGCCCCGATTCTTGATGGTGCCCAGATGGCCTCCATGCTGGTTCCCTTTATCAAAGCCGAGGAGCCTTACGACGAGATCAAGGAAATCATTGAGTCCATCTGGGATTGGTGGATGGAAGAAGGCAAGAACCGCGAGCGGCTCGGCGAGCTGATGAAACGCCAGGGCTTCCAGAGACTGCTGGAGGCTACCGGTCTTGCGCCCGATCCACGCATGGTTAAGGAACCGCGATCCAACCCGTACATCTTCTGGAAAGAAGATGAAGTTCCGGGCGGATTCACACGAGACATCAACGAATTTAGAAAATATCATCAGAGATAGGGGGATAAGACCATGGCATTTGTATCATCAGGTTATAATCCGGACAAACCGATGGAAGATCGGATTTCAGATATCGGTCCGCGAAAATACGACGAATTTTATCCGCCGGTCATTGCCAAAAACAAAGGGACATGGTTGTATCATGAGGTTTTAAAACCCGGCGTTCTGGTGCATGTGGCCGAGTCGGGCGACAAAGTTTGGACGGTGCGCGCCGGTGGGGTGCGACTTATGAGCACCACCCACATCCGGGAAATTTGCGAAATTGCGGAAAAGCATTGTGACGGCTATGTGCGGTTTACCACTCGCAACAACATCGAATTTATGGTCGACGATGAGAAGAAAGTCGATAAGCTGGTAAAAGACCTTGAAAGCCGCAAGTTTGATAGCGGCAGCTTCAAGTTCCCCATCGGCGGAACCGGCACAGCCATCACCAATATCGTGCACACCCAGGGTTGGGCCCATTGCCACACACCGGCCACCGATGCCTCCGGACCGGTAAAAGCCACCATGGACGTGCTCTTTGATTATTTTAAAGAGCACAAACTGCCGGCCAAGCTGCGCGTTTCGCTGGCCTGCTGCCTGAACATGTGCGGCGCGGTGCATTGCTCCGACATCGCGATTCTGGGATACCATCGCAAACCGCCGATGCTGGACCATGAATACCTGGACAAGATGTGCGAGATCCCGCTGGCCATCGCGGCCTGCCCGACAGCAGCCATCAAACCGGCCAAAGTTGAGGTCGGAGGCGCAAAGGTAAACAGTGTGGCAGTCAATGAGCCCCGCTGTATGTTCTGCGGCAACTGTTACACCATGTGCCCCTCCATGCCGCTGGCCGACGCAGAAGGTGACGGCATCGTCATCATGGCCGGTGGTAAGGTGTCCAACCGCATCAGCGCACCGAAGTTTTCCAAAGTGGTTGTGGCCTTTATTCCAAATGAACCGCCGCGCTGGCCCAAAACAACGGATACCATCAAACAGATCGTGCAGGCCTATGAAAAAGGCGCCAACAAATACGAGCGTCTGGGAGAATGGGCCGAGCGCATCGGATGGGAACGATTCTTTGAGAAATGTGAATTGGAATTTACCCACCACCTGATCGATGATTTCCGCGATCCGGCTTATTATACATGGCGCCAGACCTCGCAGTTTAAGTTTTAAGCGCTGAATCAAACCTGCAGGGGGCTGCCCTATGGGTGCCCCCCCTGCATTTTGCTGAAAAGAGGGAAATTATGGCTCTGGATTACGAGGAATCAAAAGAGAAACTAGTAGAAGCACTGCAAAAGAAATTAAAAACCAAGTCCAAATTTTATTTTAATGACCTGGCCAAGATTTTGGAGGCCAAACCGCGCGAGGCCAAGAAGGTAATTAATCAGATGGTGCAGGAACAGGTTCTGGAATACTGGTCCAGCGGCAGCACGTCATTATACGGACTTAAAGGTACCGGTAAACAGGCGCACGCTGAAGAAGAAGACTAGCAAGATTTCAGTTTGCCAAAGACCGGGTTTATTTCCCTGATTTTTGAACACTATTTCGAAACAGCCGGGAATAATTGATTTTCCCCGGATCATGATTGCTGCTTTGCGCGGCGGATCGGGCAAGACCATCCTTTCCGTCGGACTGATTGCTGCGTGGAAAAAGCATAAAAAATCGATCGCACCGTTTAAAAAAGGTCCGGATTATATCGATACGGGCTGGCTGGCCCTGGCGGCTGGCCGGCCCTGTTATAATCTGGACACCTTCCTTTTAGAGACACCTCAATTATTACAGTCGTTTACGGCACACACCCATAAAAATGATATTGCGGTCATTGAGGGCAACCGCGGGCTCTTCGACGGTATCGACCTGGCCGGCAGCACCAGCACGGGCGAACTGGCCAAATTGCTGAAGACCGCGGTTTTGCTGTGCGTGGATTGCACCAAAATTACCCGCACGATGGCGGCGGTCATTTACGGCTTAATGCAGTTTGATCCGGATGTGATGATTAAAGGGGTCGTGCTCAACCGGGTGGCGGGATCCCGCCACGAACGCATCCTGCGCGAAAACATCGAACACTATTGCGGGATTCCGGTTCTGGGCGCCATACCGAAGCTGAAAACCCAGATTTTTCCCGAGCGCCACATGGGTCTGGTCCCCA
>Ga0316578_10000127_pt1 | contig 18984 bp, 16 predicted proteins | sample J0NA_2_FD_203076 | JGI IMG/M metagenome (GOLD analysis project Ga0316578, IMG submission 203076) | Rhizosphere microbial communities from salt marsh grasses in Alabama, United States - J0-2_160517rDrC | ecosystem: Host-associated > Plants > Roots > Rhizosphere | place: USA: Alabama | collected... | reverse complement strand
CGTTGAGCACGCGGTAGTCGTCGACGACGACGGCATTGTCCATACTGCCGCCGAGGGCGAGGTTCTGCTGGCGGAGGGCTTCGATATCACGCAGGAAGCCAAAGGTCCTTGCCCGACTGACTTCACGGACAAACGACGTGGTGGAGAAATCGATCGATGCCCGTTGCGCCCGCGACGTGAAAGCGGGATGGTCGAAGTCGATGGAGAATGACACCTTGAATCCGTCGAAGGGGTCGAAGCGCGCGAACTTGTCTCCGTCCTCGACCACCACGGGGCGCTTGATGCGGATAAACCGCTTGGGGCGGGACTGCTCCTCGATACCAGCCGACTGGATCAGGAACACGAAGGGTCCGGCACTGCCGTCCATGATGGGGACCTCGGCCGCGCTGACGTCGACATAGGCATTGTCGATCCCCAGCCCGGCGAAGGCGGAGAGCAGGTGCTCGACAGTCGAGACACGCACGGCGCCATGGGTCGGGTCTGGCTTGACCAGGGCAGTCGAAAGCCGCGTGTCCCCGACGTTGGCAGGATGGGCCTTGATTTCCACCGGAGGATTCAGATCGACGCGTCGGAAGACGATGCCCGTATCCGCGGCAGCGGGACGTAGGGTCAGGTAAACCTTCTCGCCGGTATGCAACCCGACACCCGTGGCTCGGATCACGTTTTTCAACGTTCGCTGCCGGATCATGATGTCTATCCTCCGATCGCTCAGGGCTTGGCCGGTGACTGAGTAGCCCCGGCTCTCGCCCATCGCGCCCGACTGGTGCACGCTTGTTCGGGTGCAGGGTTGGGAAAACCCGAGTGCGGCATCGCGATCACACTGCGATGCCGCCACTCGACGCTGAAACGATATGTTAGGGTTTTCCCGAATGTTTAGCAAGCCCGAAGTGAAATTGCAAGAGAAGGTGCTGATTTCTCTTGCAATCTTTGCCTAGGGATTGTCCTAGGTCAACAAGCGCGCATGTTCCTTCAGAGCGACATCTTAGTCGGCTTGGCGCCGGAGGAAGGCGGGGATGTCGAGATAATCGAGGTCCGCGGCGGTGGCTTCCGCGGCCTGAACACCGCCGCCGGCGGCCACGCGTCGGTTGGTCCGCATGAAGGCGGGCTTATCCATGTCACGGTAGTCCGGCTCCATGCTCTCGTCCTTGTCGTTCGTGACCAGGCGGATCTTCGGCTCGCTCGCCTGCGGGATGCGGGCGGTTTGGCGCTCGCCGAGGCCAGTGGCGACCACGGTCACCCGCAGCTCGTCCTCGAGCTCGGGGTCGATCACGGTACCGACGACGACGGTTGCCTCGTCGTCGGCGAAGTCGCGCACGGTGTTGCCGACCTCGTCGAACTCACCGATGGATAGCGTCAGACCAGCCGTGATATTGACGAGGATACCCTTGGCGCCGGAAAGGTCGATGTCCTCGAGCAGCGGACTTTTGATGGCGGCCTCGGCGGCCTCGCGGGCACGGTTCTCACCGGTGGAACAGCCGGTGCCCATCATCGAGACGCCCATATCCGACATCACGGTCTTCACGTCCGCGAAGTCGACGTTGATCAGACCCGGACGGGTGATCAGCTCGGCGATGCCTTGGGTTGCGTTGAGCAGAACATCGTTTGCGCTCTTGAAGGCTTCGAGCAGCGTCATCTGCTTGCCGAGCACCGCGAGCAGCTTCTCGTTGGGGATCGTGATCAGCGAGTCGACGTGCTTGGCCAGATCGGCGATGCCCTTCTCCGCTACCTTCTGACGTTTGCCGCCCTCGAACGGGAACGGCTTGGTAATCACGGCAACGGTGAGGATGCCGAGCTCACGTGCGACCTCTGCCACGACCGGGGCGGAGCCGGTGCCGGTGCCGCCACCCATGCCGGCGGTGATGAAGACCATGTCGGCACCGTCGAGGGCGTCCTTGATGCGATCGCGGTCCTCTTCCGCGGCCTTGCGGCCGATCTCCGGATCGGCGCCGGCACCGAGGCCCTTGGTGATGCTGGCCCCCAACTGCAGGATGGTCTTGACCTGGCAGTTGTCGAGCGCCTGGGCATCGGTGTTGGCGCAGATGAAATCGACACCCTCGATGTTGGCTTGGGCCATATGATTGACGGCGTTGCCGCCGCCGCCACCGACACCGATGACCTTGATAACGGCGGTTTGGGTTTGGGTATCCATGAGCTCGAACATGTGGTTTCCCCCTGTTTGGGTCTATTGTTGGCGAGTGTTTCCGTTGGTCCCCTCGGGCAGCGGGGTGGGTGGGCCCGATTGTTGTTATCGTGGCGTTAGCGCAGCTGGGCCGCCGCGCGCGGCGGCCAGCATGCAAGTGAGGCGGCAGACGCCGAGTTGGCGCCTAAAGATTGCCGCTGAACCAGTTGCGCAGCCGATTCATGGCTCCGCCGAGGCCGCGTCGCTCGGCCAGGTCGGAGCCGGTCATGAACCGATGCTGCTGGGCATAGATGAGCAGGCCGACGCCGGCCGAATAGGCCGGGTCGGCAATGGTGTCCTCATAGCCGGTCACCGTTTGCGGGACCCCGAGGCGCACCGGCATCTGGAAGATGCCTTCGGCCAGGTCGATGAGGCCCTCCATCTTGGCGCTGCCGCCGGTGAGGACGACCCCCCCGGCGATGAGATCTTCGAATCCGCTGCGCCGCAGCTCGCCCTGCAGCAGGCCGAGCAGCTCGGCGTAGCGTGGCTCGACGACTTCGGTAAGCGTCTGCCGTGAAAGCTCCCGCGCGGGACGATCCCCGATGCTCGGCACCTCGATCCTCTGGTCGCCGGTAGCGGTCTTGGTGCTGGCGCAGGCGTGCTCCACCTTGATCTGCTCGGCATGCTGCGTCGGCGTGCGCAGGGCCACCGCGATGTCGTTGGTGACCTGATCGCCGGCGATGGGGATGACCGCGGTGTGGCGGATGGCGCCGTCGGTGAACACGGCCAGGTCCGTGGTTCCGCCGCCGATGTCGACCAGGCAGACGCCGAGCTCCTTTTCATCGTCCGCGAGGATGGCGAAGCTGGAGCTGAGCTGCTCCAGGACCAGATCGTCGACTTCCAAGCCGCAGCGGCGAATGCACTTGACGATGTTCTGGGCGGCGCTGACGGCGCCGGTGACGATGTGCACGCGCGCTTCCAGGCGGACACCGAACATGCCGATGGGCTCGCGGATGCCCTCCTGGCCGTCGATGATGAACTCCTGCGGCAGGATGTGGAGGATCTTCTGGTCCGCCGGGATCGCCACGGCCCGGGCGGCCTCGATGCAGCGCTCGACATCCCCCTGGTTGACCTCTTGGTCTTTGATGGCGGTGATGCCGTGGGAGTTGAGGCTGCGTACATGACTCCCGGAGATGGTTGCGTGTACGGCGTGGATCTCGCAGCCGGCCATCAGCTCGGCCTCCTCGACCGCGCGCTGGATGGATTGCACCGTGGACTCGATGTCGACCACGACGCCCTTCTTGAGCCCGTGGGACTTGTGGCTGCCGATGCCGACGATCTCGATGGTGTCGTCGGCCTTGATCTCGCCGACCAGGGCGGTGACCTTTGAGGTGCCGATGTCGAGGCCGACGACAAGATTCTTTTCGTTGCGTCTGGACATGTGGAAGGGCTCTATGATGTTTGATCAGCGGTTGGCGGCGAGGCGCTCGCTCTGGCCGCCACCATCGCTGGCGAGCCAGCGCACGGCCAGGCCATTGCTGTAGCGCAGGTCCAAGAGACTAGGGATGCCCAGGGCCTCGATACGGCCGTAGGCGGTGAGAAGGCGTTGGAATCGGGTCTCGACCTGCTCGGTGCCGAACAGCAGCTGGGTGCCGCCGAGCAGCTCGACGGACCAATCCCCGCGGGCACCACGATGGATGCCGTCGACGATCAGCCCGAGGCCGGCAAGCTGCGGACTCCACTCGTGGAACCGCTCGACGACCATCGGCGCATCCTGGTCCCGGGGTCCGCTCAGATGCGGGAGACCGGCGGGCAGGCGTCCATCCTCTGGCCGGAACACGTGGCCGGCAGCGCTGACCAGGGCGTCCTGACCCCAGCGCGCCTCGGCCTGGTGCTCGACCACGGTCAGCTCGATGCGGTCGGGCCAGACACGGCGCAGGCGCGCGCTGGCGACCCAGGCCAGCGACTCGAGCTCGTCGCGCAGCGAGGCCAGGTCAAGCGTCAGAATGCCGCCGCGAATCTGGCTCGCGACGGTTTGCTGCAGGGCCTCTCGCGAGAGGCTGCGCAGCTCGCCCTCGATGCTGACCACGCGCACCGGCAACAGCCGCGGCTCCCAGTCCACCCCGATGGTCGCGGCACCGATCAGACCGGTGATCAGCGTCACGGCGATCAACAGCCGCGCGAGCAGCGTCGCCTTGCTCGGCCGATCGTTCGCCTGGCTCATGAGCGGCCCTCGGCGTCGTTCAAGCTGGTGGCCAGGATGCGCAGCACGAGCGCGTCGAAGTCGATGCCCGCCGCCTTCGCGGCCATCGGGACGAGGCTGTGGTCGGTCATGCCGGGCACTGTGTTGACTTCAAGGAGCTTGGGCTGATCGTCATCATCGAGCATGAAGTCCACGCGGCCCCATCCAGCGGCGCCGATGACGGTGAAGGCGTCGCGGCAGAGCCTGTGCAAGGCCTGCTCGCGCTCGGCGTCGAGGCCGCACGGGCAGTGGTATCGCGTCGTCGTGGCCTGGTACTTGGCCTCGTAGTCGTAGAAGGCGTTCGGCGTCTCCAGCCGGATCAGCGGCAGTGCCTGCTCGCCGAGAATGGCGCAGGTGTATTCCGGCCCGTCGATCCAGCGCTCGGCGATGACCTGGCGGTCGTATCCGCTGGCGGTGGCGTAGGCCTGCTCCAGCGACGCACGGTCGTCGGCTCGGGCCATGCCGATACTTGAGCCCTCTTGGGCGGGCTTGACCATCAGCGGAAATCCCAGCTCAGCGGCGGCAGCGATGTCCACCGGGGAGCGCAGCAGGACAAACTCCGCCGTCGGCAGCCCGGCACCCGCCCAGACCAGCTTGGTGCGGTATTTGTCCATGCCGAGGGCGGAGCCAAGGACCGAGGAGCCGGTGTAAGGCATGCCGATACTCTGCAGCGCCCCCTGGACCTGGCCGTCCTCGCCGCCGCGGCCGTGAAGGATGATGAAGGCCCGGTCGAATCCGTCACCGCGCAGCCGCTCGAGGAGGTCCGGCCCCGGGTCGATGGCGTGCGCATCGATCGAGAGACGCCGCAGCGCGGCGAGCACTGCCGCACCGCTCTTCAGCGAGACCTCGCGCTCGGCGGCTTGACCGCCCAGCAGCAGGGCGACCTTGCCGTAGATGGTCGGATCGGTCGGTGTGAGTGTCATCGACTGAATGCTCCGATGCGATGGACTTCGGGAATGAGGCGGACGCCGCTGGTGCGCTCCACCTCGGCCTGGACGTGGTCGATCAGCGCGGCGATGTCGGCGGCGCTGGCGTCGCCGGTGTTGATGATGAAGTTGGCATGCTTCGATGACACCTGGGCGCCACCGATGCGCATGGACTTGAGACCCGCGGCCTCGATCAGCCGCGCGGCGTGGTCGCCGGGCGGGTTGCGGAAGACCGATCCGCAGCTCGGCAGACCCGTTGGCTGGGTGGCATTGCGGCGGTCGAGCAGCTCGCGAATCCTGGCCGCCGCGGCAGGGCCGTCGCCGCGCTCGAGCCTCAGCTCTGCGGCCAGGAACCACTCGCCGTCGGGACCGTCCACATGCCGGTAGCCGACGACAAAGTCCCCTGGCGAGCGGCTGTGGACGCGCCCCTGCTGGTCGATGGTCTCGACGCGCTCGACGTGGCTCCAGGTGTCGCCACCCCAGGCGCCGGCGTTCATCGCGAGCGCGCCACCGATGGTGCCGGGGATGCCGGCGAGGAACTCGATGCCGATCAGATCGCGGCGGGTCGCGAACCGGGCCGCCTTGGCGCAGGCGACGCCAGCCTCGGCATACAGGCAGTCCGCCGCAGTCATCTTCAGGGTGTCGAGCCGGCCTTGGGTATGGATCACGGTGCCGGGGAAGCCGCTGTCCGCGATCAGGACGTTGCTACCGAGCCCGAGCCAGAACAGCGGCTCATCGGCGGGAAGCCCGGCGAGGAAGTTGGCCAGATCGTCGCGGTCCGCGGGACGATAAAGGCATGCCGCCGGGCCGCCGACGCGCCAGCTGGTGTAGCGCGTCAGCGGCTCATCGTGGCGCAGCTCGCCACGCAGGGGCACGGCCGCGGTCTCGGAGGCCATGGCGACGGCGTGATTGCCCGGCTCAGTCATCGCTACCCCCGCAGCGCAGCAGCTCCGGCAGTCGCGCGGCCAATGCACCGATGTCACCGGCCCCCGCGGTGAGGATCAGGTCGCCATCCAGGGCGAGGTTGTCGAGTACCGGCGGCAGCTCGTCGAGGCTCTGGATGAACACCGGCTCGATCAGGCCGCGAGAGCGGATCGCCCGGACCAGGCTGCGCCCGTCGGCTCCGGGGATCGGCTCCTCGCCGGCGGGGTAGACGTCGCACAGGATCAGCAGGTCGGCGCCGGAGAGCACGCGGACGAAGTCTTCGAACTGCTCCTGGGTGCGGGTGTAGCGATGGGGCTGAAACACGAGCACGAGACGCTTGTCGGGCCAGCCCTGGCGGGCCGCCTCCAGCGTTGCCGCGACCTCACGTGGATGATGACCGTAGTCGTCGACCAGCGTCAGGCTGCGCGAGCCCGGCGCCTGGCAGTCGCGGACGACGAAGCGCCGGCCGATCCCCTGGAATGCGCCCAGCGCGCGAACGATCGCGTCCTCGTCGACACCCAGCTCGAGCGCCACGCTGATCGCCGCCAGGGCATTCAGTACATTGTGGCGACCGGGCAGGTTCAGCGTGATCGGCAGTGGGCCGGCGCAGCCCTCGCAGTGGACAGTGAAGTGCATGCGCAGCCCGTCCTGGCGAATATCGGTCGCGCGCACGTCGGCGTCCGGACCGGTGCCATAGGTGCGCACGGGGCGACCAAGCAGCGGGATCAGCGAGGCCAGCTCCGGATCGTCGGCGCAGAGCACGGCAAGGCCGTAGAACGGGAGGTGGTGCAAGAACTGAACGAAGGTGTTGCGCAGCCGATTGAAGTCGTTGCCGTAGGTGCGCATGTGGTCGGCGTCGATGTTGGTCACCACGGCCAGCATCGGCTGCAGGTAGAGGAAGGACGCGTCGCTCTCGTCGGCCTCGGCGACCAGATACTTGCTGCTCCCGAGCCTGGCGTTGCTGCCAGCGCTGTTCAACAGACCACCGATAACGAAGGTCGGGTCGAGGTCTCCCTCGGCCAGCACGCTGGTGATCAGGCTGGTGGTCGTGGTCTTGCCGTGCGTACCGGCCACGGCGACGCCATAGTGAAAGCGCATGAGCTCCGCGAGCATCTCCGCGCGACGCACCACCGGGATGCGGGCGGCACGGGCGGCGGCGATCTCGGGATTCTCGGTGTCGATGGCTGAGGAGACCACCACCGCGTCACAACCGGTGATGTGCTCGGCGCGATGACCCTGGTAGACGCGGATGCCGAGTGTCTGCAGCCGTCGGGTCACATCGCTGGCACGCTGGTCCGAGCCCTGGACCTCGTAGCCGAGGTTCGCCACCAGCTCGGCGATGCCGCTCATGCCGGCGCCACCGATGCCGACGAAGTGCAACCGGCGGATGCGGCCCATGTAGCTCGCGCTGTGGGTGCGGTGGGCCGCGTTCATTGCGTGGCGAGCTCCAGGCAGGTGGTGGCGATACGCTCCGCGGCATCGGGTCTGGCCTGACGGCGGGCCGCCTCGGCCATCGTCAGTCGACCTGCCGGGTCGGCCAGCAACGGGGCCAGCTCAGCGGCCAATCCAGCTGGCGTCAGCTCCCGCTGTAGGATCATGCGCGCGGCCCCGGCATCGACGAGGAAGCGAGCGTTGCCGACTTGATGGTCGTCGACGGCGTAGGGATAGGGGATCAGCAACGCCGGCAGGCCGGCGGCGGCGAGCTCGGCGACCGTCAGCGCACCGGCCCGGCAGATGACCAGATCGGCCCAGCCATAGGCCGCTGCCATATCATCGATGAACGCCGTGACCTCGGCCTCGACACCCTGCTCTGCATAGGCCTGGCGGGCGACCTCGAAGGTTCGCTCACCGGCCTGGTGACGAACGACGGGACGTTGCCCCGCGGGGAGTCGCGCCAGCGCCGCCGGTACGATTTCGTTCAACGCCTTGGCGCCCAAGGAGCCGCCAACCACGAGGAGCCGTGCCGGCCCCGAACGAGCTGCCAGCCGCTGGGCGGGCGGTGCCAGCGCGGCGATCTCGGCGCGAACCGGATTACCGCTGGTCACCGCGGCCCGACCGGCGGGGAAGGTGCCGGGAAAGGCCTCGAAGGTCCGGGTCGCGATCCGCGCCAGCCATTTATTCGTCATGCCCGGCACGCTGTTCTGCTCTTGGATCACCAGCGGCCGGCCCTGCAACCAGGCAGCGATACCCCCTGGGCCGGCGACAAAGCCGCCCATGCCGAGCACCAGGGCCGGCGCTCGACGGCGCAGGATCGCGCTGGCCTGGGCAATCGCACGAAGCAGGCGCCATGGGGCCGCGGCCAGCGTGACCAGGCCCTTGCCGCGCACTCCGCTGATGCCGATCCATTCCATCGCGATGTCATGGCTGGGAACCAGCCGCGACTCCATCCCGTTACGGGTGCCGATCCAGAACACGTCTACACCGCGCTCGCGCAGTTGCTGAGCGACCGCGAGCGCGGGGAAGACGTGCCCGCCCGTGCCCCCTGCCATGACGGCTATGCATGGACCCATCGCATGCCTCCCTTTGGCAGGTCATCCACCGGCCGCCGGCGCAGCTCGTAGTCGATGCGCAACAACAGGCCGATCGCCATCACCGAGACGATGACGGCATTGCTGCCATAGCTCATGAACGGAAGCGTGAGTCCCTTCGTCGGCAAGAGCCCGGTATTGACGCCCGCGTTGATGAAGGCCTGAAGGCCTAGCAGCAGGCCGATCCCATGGGCGACATAGGCGCCGAAGGGGTCGCCGCGACGCCAAGCCCTGGCGCCGATGGAGAAGACCCGCCAGACCACGAAGCCAAAGCCCGCGAGCACCGCCAGCACGCCGACCAGCCCCAGCTCCTCCCCAACGACGGCGAGCAGGAAATCGGTGTGCGCCTCCGGCAGGAAGAACTGCTTCTGGATGCCGTTGCCGAAACCGACGCCGAGCCACTCACCGCGACCGAAGGCAATCAGGGCCTGGCTGAGCTGATAGCCGCTGTTGAATGGATCGGCAAATGGATTCAGGAAGGAGATGATGCGGTCCCACCGGTAGGGCTCGATCCAGATCAGCATCCCAAGTCCGGCGCTGACCAAAGCGAAGAGCGTGCCAAACGTCCACATGTTGACGCCGCCCAAGAACAAGAGCCCCATCACCGTGGCCAGCAGCACTGCGGTCGTGCCAAAGTCCGGCTCCGCCATGATGAGCGCACCCGCGGCGCCGATCAGGACCATCGGGCGCAGGAAGCCGAACAGCGATCCGGTCACCTCCTGGTGGCGGCGAACCAGGTAGCCAGCGATGTAGATGACGGCGAAGAGCTTCATCAGCTCGGATGGCTGCAGATTGAGCACGCCGAGCGGTATCCACCGGGTTGCGCCGTTGACGGTGCGTCCGACACCGGGCAGCAGGACGAGGATCAGCAGCCCGACGCCAAACAGAAACAGCCACGGGCTAATGTGCTCCCAAACCCGTGGCGGGATGGCGAAGCAGAGCACGCCGCCAAGGATGCCGAGGGACAACGCAAAGCCATGCCGGAGCAGAAAGAAGAACGGGTCGCCGTAGGTTCGAGCGGCGATGGGCATTGACGCCGATGCAACCATCAACAGGCCGAGCCCGAGCAGCAGCGCAACGGCGGCCAGCAGGGGGTAGTCGATCGGGGCGATGGCGCGAGGATCGTGGCGACGACGACTGGCCGTGGGGCTCTCGCGAGCGTCGTCGTGGCCCTTCGCCTTGATGTTCGTCGATGGCGGCTGCACCGCGGGACCGACGACCGCGGGCCGTCGGCGCCACGGCGGCGTTGGCGGCTGATCCGGCCAGCGGTGCGAGCCAGCGCGATGACGACTATGGCGTAATCCACTCAAGATGCCCATCTCAGTCCTCGATCTGCACGATGCGGGCGACTGCCCGGGCGAAGGCGCGCCCGCGATCCTGGTAGTCGGTGAACATGTCGAAGCTGGCGCAGGCCGGTGACAACAGCACCGTGTCGCCTGGGTGAGCCCTCTCCACGGCAAGGGCCACGGCCTGGTCCATATCGTTGGCATGGACAATCGGCACGTCATTGCCGATGGCGGCGGCGATCGCTGGAGCATCGCGACCGATCAGCACGACGGCACGGGCGGCCCGGCTGACGGCCGGCCTGAGCGGGGCGAAGTCCGCTCCCTTGCCCTCACCGCCGGCGATCAGCACCGCCTTGCCTTGCTCCGGACTCGGGATCAGGCCTGCCAGCGCGGCGACGGTCGCCCCCGGATTCGTACCCTTGGAATCGTCGATGAAGCGCACGCCGTCGGCCTCAGCCACGAGCGCGGCGCGATGCGGCAGGCCTCGGAAGGTCCTGAGGGCGTCGCGCATCGGCGGCAACGGCAAATCGCAGGCGGCGCCGAGAGCCAGGGCGGCCAATGCGTTGGCCAGGTTGTGCCGACCACTGAGGGCGATCTCATTTACGGGGAGCCAGGGGTCGCTGCCGTGGTAGGCCCAAGTACGCTGGTCCGGCCCTGGGGCCAGACCGATGTCGTTAGGGCCAGTAGGTGCGTCGAGACCGAAGCCGATCCGACGCGGGTGGCCGTCGGCAAGGGCGGCTGCGCTCGTGTCGTCGCGGTTGATCACGGCGATCTCGGCCTCGGCATAGACCCGAGCCTTGGCCGCGGCGTAGGCGGCCATGCTCGGGTAGCGGTCGAGGTGGTCTGGGCTCAAATTGAGAACCGTTGCCGCATGGACCGGTAGCCGATGTGTCGTCTCCAGCTGGAAGCTGGATAGCTCCACCACATAGAGCTCCGCGTCATCGGCGAGCAGATCGAGCACCGGCTCGCCCAGGTTGCCGCCGACGCCGGCGCGCAGGCCGGCACGCTGGGCCATCAACCCGAGCAAGCTGGTTACCGTGCTCTTGCCGTTCGATCCGGTGATGGCGACGATCGGCGCCTTCGCGGCCTCGACGAACAGGTCGATGTCGCCGAGGACCGGCACGCCGTGGTCGATGGCCGCCCGCACCAGCGGCGTGCTCAAAGGCACGCCCGGGCTGAGCACGATCCGATCCGCGGCGGCGAACGCGCTCGACTGCAGCCCGCCGAGCATCAGGGCGACGTCGGGCAGCTCCTCTCGCAGCGCTTCCAGGCATGGAGGAGTCTCGCGGGTGTCGGTAATGGCGATCCGCTCGCCACGCGCGTGCAGATGCCGAGCGCAGGACAGGCCGGTCTTGCCGAGCCCGACGATCAATGTACGCATGCTCCCCATACGCCCACCTAGCGAATCTTCAGGCTCGCCAGCCCGATCAGGACCAGCACGACGGTGACGATCCAAAAGCGCACGATGACCCGCGGCTCGGGCCAACCCTTGAGCTCGTAGTGGTGGTGCAGCGGCGCCATCCGGAAGATGCGCTTGCCGGTCAGCTTGTAGGAGGCCACCTGCAGCATCACGGACAGGGTCTCGAGCACGAAGATGCCGCCCATGACGAACAGCACCAGCTCCTGCTTGGCGACGACCGCGATCGCGCCCAGGGCGGCGCCGAGGGCCAGCGCACCCACGTCGCCCATGAAGACCTGGGCCGGATAGGTGTTGAACCAGAGGAACCCGAGTCCGGCACCGACCAGGGTTGCACAGAAGATGACGACCTCGCCGACATCGGCCACGTAGGGGATCTTCAGATAGCTGGCAATCTCGACGTTGCCGGCGGCATAGACCATGATCCCCAGTCCGCCGGCCACCATGACCGTCGGCAGCACGGCCAGTCCGTCGAGACCGTCGGTGAGATTCACGGCATTGCTGGCGCCGACGATGACGAAGTACGCGAAGAGGATGAACAGCGGCCCGAGCTGGATCGCGACATCCTTCAGGTACGGAACCAGCAGCTCCGTCTCGTGCGGCGTCGTCGCCGTGAAATACAGAAAGGCAGCCGCGGTCAGCCCGGCGACTGTCTGCCAGAGATATTTCCATCGTCCAGGCAGACCGCGCGGATCGCGTAGCACGAGCTTCTTGTAGTCGTCGACGAGCCCGATGGCCCCGAAGGCCAGCGTGGTAATCAGGACGACCCAGACATAGCGGTTGCTGAGGTCGGCCCAAAGTAGCGTCGAGACGGCGATGGCCACCAGGATCAGCGTGCCGCCCATGGTCGGCGTGCCGGCCTTCGAGAAATGGCTTCGGGGGCCGTCGTCTCGAACCGTCTGGCCGATCTTGTAGGTGCTGAGCCAACGGATCAGCGGCCGGCCGATCATTAGCGACAGGGCCAGTGCTGTCAGCACGCCGAGGATGGCGCGCAGGGTCAGGTAGCGGAAGACGTGAAAGCCGCTGTCGAAGCTGGCTAGCCAATCGGTCAGGTAGAGCAGCATCTCAGCACGTCTCCGAAGTCGACGCCGGCCGGCCGAGGCGCGCTACGGCGTCGGAAGGACGGGCTAGCGGTCGGCGACAAGTCGATTGTTCGGCCATGCTCGAAGTCATTGCTGACCCCCATCTGTATCCGTGCAGAGGGCGTCGACCACTCGGTCCATGGCCGATGCGCGGGAGCCCTTGACCAGCACCACGTCGTTTTGGGTGGCCTCGGCTCGCACGGCCTCGATCAGGCTGGCCTGATTCGGATAGCCCTGGGCGCCGTCGCCGAAGCCCGCCGCGGCTTGGGCTGCCAGCGGGCCGACGGTGAACAGGCGATCGACCCCCGCGGCCTGGGCATCGGCTCCCATGGCCCGATGCAACGGCGCGCTATCGGGTCCCAGCTCCCCGAAGTCGCCGAGCACGAGTAGTGCGCGACCGGCGTCGGGAGCGCTGGTCAGCTCGACCAGCACATCGACAGCGGCGGCCAGCGAGTCCGGGTTGGCGTTGTAGCTGTCGTCGATCAGGCGTAGGCCGGCTGGGCCGAGCCGGGGCTGCAGCCGCCGGCGCACGGGGCGCATGGCTGCCAGCCCGGCCTGTATCTTGTCGCCGGGGACGTCGAGGGCCAGCGTGAGCGAGATGGCTGCCAAGGCGTTGCGCAGGTTGTGGCGCCCGGCCAGCGCCAGCTCGATCGGCAGCGGGCCGTCGGGCAGCTCGACGGTGAAGCGGGTACGGAAGCCGTCGTCGTCCCACGCAACCTCGAGGGCCTGCTCGTCAGCGCGGACATCGGCGCCGGGACCGGTGCCGAATGTCAGGCAGCGACGACCGCCGGCGAGCTCGCGCCACAGCGGTGTCCAGGGCACGTCGGCCATGAAGACGAAGGTTCCGTCCGGTGGTAGCCCGCGGGCGATCTCGCCCTTCGCGTGGGCGACCCCCTCGACACTACCAAAGCCCTCCAGGTGGGCGCGTCCGGCATTGGTGATGACTGCCGCCTGCGGCCGCGCCAGCTCGCTCAGGTAGGCGATCTCGCCGGGATGGTTTGCACCCATCTCGAGGATCAGCCAATCCTCGTCGGCGGCGCTGAGCAGCGTCAGCGGCAGGCCGATGTCGTTGTTCAGGTTGCCAACGGTCGCGCGAGTCTTGCCCACTTCGGAAAGGATCGCAGCCGCCATCTCCTTGCACGTCGTCTTGCCGTTGCTACCGGTGATGCCCACCACCCGGCCAGGGAAGCGCCCGCGCCAGTAGGCGGCCAATCGACCCAGGGCGAGACGGGTATCGTCGACGATCCACTGTGGCAGGTCGAGATCCAGCTCGTGGTCCACCATCGCCGCGACAGCGCCGCGCGCGGTAGCGGCGACAACATAGTCGTGGCCATCGAAACGCTCCCCATGAAGCGCCACGAACAGCTGGCCACGACATCCGCTGCGGCTGTCGGTACCGACCCCGACGAAGTCGACATCGGCCCCGTGCAGCCTTCCCCCCAGATGCGCGATCGATGTGCTCAGACGGCCATGAATGCTCATCGATCCCCCCGTTTTGGACCTTGGCCCTGCAGGCCCCCGATCTTGTTGCCGGGCGGCATTGCCATCAGCCTTCCCCTCCGGCCAGCATCATCTGCTCGGCGGCGGCGTCCGGCGGTACGTTGTACAGCCGCAGCGCGGCCTGCATGACCTTGGCGAAGGTTGGCGCGGCCACCGTGCCTCCGTAATAGGAGCTACCGCGCGGCTCGTCGACCATCACGACCATGACGAACCGCGGCTTGCTGGCCGGCGCCATGCCGGCGAAGACGGCCTGGTAGCGGCCGGCCGCGTAGCCGTGACCGGTCGCCTTTTTTGCCGTCCCCGTCTTGCCGGCGACCCGATAGCCAGGGACCGCCGCGCGCCGTGCAGTGCCCTTGTTGGAGACCACCGTTTCCATCATGGCGCGAACCTGTCGCGCCGTTTCCTCCGATAAGACGCGCTCGCCGGCCCCGGGCTGGTCCGTGCGATAAAGCGTGACCGGGTGACGGACACCGTCGGCGGCCAGCACCGAGTAGGCCTGGGCCAGCTGCATCGTGTTCACGCTCAACCCGTAGCCGAAGGCAAGGGTCGCGTACTCGAATGCGCTCCAGCGGGAGAAGTGGGTGAGCCGCCCGTTGACCTCACCCGGAAAGCCAACGCCGGTGGCCTTGCCGAATCCCAGCGCGCTGTAGAGCTCCCACAGCCGCTTGCGCTCGATGCGCTGAGCGATCTTGACGACCCCGACATTGCTGGATTTGGTGATGACGCTGGTCGCATCGAGCAAACCGTAATTATGAATATCGCGTACCCGGTTCCGGCCTACCTGCAAAACCCCCGGAGAGGTATTGATCGGCGTACCCGGCTGCACGACGCCAGCCTCCAGCGCCGCGGCGACCACCAGCGGCTTCATCGTCGAGCCAGGCTCGAAGACATCGGTCAGCGCGCGGTTGCGGCGCGCCGCGGGGCCCTCGCGACGGGGGGCATTCGGGTTGAACGACGGCTGGTTCACCAACGCCAGCACCTCGCCGGTGGTGACATCGAGCAAGACCGCGGAAGCACCGGCCGCGCGATGCTCGAGCATCGCCGCCTTGAGCTCGCGGTAGGCGAGGAACTGCAGCCGCCGATCGATGCTCAACACCACGTCACTGCCGTGGTGTGGCGGCCGCAGCTGCTCGACCTCCTCGACGGTCGTCGACCTGCCGTCCTGAATCACCCGCCGGCGGCCCGGAATGGCCCGAAGCTGGTCGTTTTCGATCAGCTCGATCCCCTCTTGGCCCTCGTCGTCGATGTTGGTGAAGCCGACGACCTGGCCGAACATCTCGCCGCCGGGATAGTAGCGCCGATATTCGGTCTCCATGCCCAGGCCCGCGAGCTTGTGCTGCTCGATCAGCGCCGTCACGGCGTCCGCGATCGGCGGTTCGACACGTCGGCGCAGATAGATGAAGCGACGCCCTTTGGCCGCCGCGGTCCGTAGCCGTGCCTCGAGCTTATCGGGCGCAAGCTCCAGCGCCGCGGCAAGGGCGGGGATGATTCCGTCATTGCCCGTCAGCCTGACCGGATCCGCCCAGATCGATGCCACCGAGGTGCTGATGGCCAGCGGCTCGCCGTGACGGTCGGTCACCATGCCTCGCCGGGCCGGGATCGCCGGCTCGCGCAGATACCGCGCCGCGCCCTCTGTCTTGAGGTATTCGGTTTGGATGACCTGCCGGTAGAAGGCGGTCGCGCCGACGGCCACCAGCGCGACACCGAGCATGGTGCCGAGCATTGCTCGACGTAGACCAAAGTCCGGGATCCGCTGCCGAGCCCGAACGGCCCGTTCCGCTCGGCGCAGACGAACCTTACTCGGCGCCATGGGGTGCCACCTCCAAAATTCGCACCTCGACCACCTGGGGCAGGTGCATCCCCAACTGCTGGCGGGCGCTCTGCTCGATGCGCGTGTGGCTGGTCAGCGCGGCCTCCTCGATCTGCAGTCGACCCCACTGAACATCGAAGGCATCACGCTGGGCACGAACCTCCTGCAGGGCGACAAACTCGAGACGGGTCAGGTACTTGACGTAGACAACACTCACCCCGGTCGCGATCACTGCCGCACCGAGGATCGTCAGTCCAAACAGTCCCGCCCGGCTCATTCCAGCCGCTCCGCCACGCGCAGCACCGCGCTGCGAGAGCGTGGATTCGCTTCGACCTCCGCCGGCGATGGCCTGATCGGCCCAGCGACCGGTCGGAGCCGTCGTGTCATCTCCCGCGCTCGCACCGGGACCGAGCGCGGCGGTTGCACGCCCTGGGACTCGCCGCGAATGAAGCGCTTGACGATGCGATCCTCCAGGGAGTGAAAGCTGATCACCGCCAGGCGTCCGCCGGTCGCCAACAGGTCGCAGACCTCGGCGAGCAGCGCGCGCAGCTCGCCGAGCTCGTCGTTGATCTGGATGCGGAGGGCCTGGAAGGTGCGTGTCGCGGGATGCTTGCCCGGCTCCCGTGTCGGCACTGCCGCGGCCACCAGCTCGGCGAGCCGGGCCGTGGTGGTAATCGGTGCCTCGCTGCGCGCACGGACGATGCTGCGGCTGATCCGTCGAGCGTAACGCTCCTCGCCGAGCTCGAAGAGGCAGCGTGCGATCTCGCCCTCCGACGCCGTTTCCAGCCAGGCCGCGGCGCTGATGCCGGTGCTCGGGTCCATACGCATGTCAAGCGGCCCTGCGGCGGAGAAGCCGAACCCGCGCTCGGGCCGGTCGAGCTGCGGCGAAGAGACCCCGAGGTCCACCAACAGCCCGCGTACCGCGCCAGCGAGCCCTAGGCCCTTCAGCAATGCGGGCAACCGCGAGAACGGCGCCCGATGGATCGAGAAGCGCGGATCGATCTCGGCCAGTGCCAGGCCCGCGGCGACGGCCTCGGGGTCGCGGTCGCAGGCGATCACCCGAGCGGCTGCGTCGAGCCGTTGAAGCATGGCGCGCGCATGTCCCCCGCGACCGAAGGTCGCGTCGACATAGAGACCACCCGCTGACAGTGCCAATGCTTGCATGCTCTCTTCCAGAAGAACCGGAGTGTGGCTCGGCAGCTCCGCGTTGTTGTTCATCGTTGCCCGAAGGCGTCGTCACTCGATTTCAGATCGAGATCGTCGCCGTATGCGGATTCGCGGCGAGATCGTTCATGTCGAAATGCGCCTCATCGGCTTTCAGCTTCTCGCGCCAACGCTCCTCGTCCCAGAGCTCGAACTTGTTGCCGACGCCCACCAGCGCGGCACGCTTGTCGAGGCCCGCGTAATCGCGTTGCTCCGGCGTCAGCATGATGCGCCCCTGGGCATCGGGCTCGACCTCGTTGGCGTGACCGATCAGTAAGCGAGTCAAGGCGCGTGATTGCGCATCGAATGAGGGCAGCGCCACCAGCTTCCGCTCGATGTCGGACCAGGTGGGCTGGGGATAGACGAGAAGGCAGTGCTGCGGGTCGGCGGTGACGACAAGGCGCGAGTCGCAGATCTCGGCCAAACGCTCCCGATGGCGCGCCGGAATGGCGAGCCGACCTTTGGCATCGAGATTTAAAAAAGTTGCACCCCGGAACACGACCGTCCCCCACGGCGGTCAAACCCCCAATTCCCCACGTTACCCCACTTTTCGCCATCTTAGGTCACGATTGTGAAAGGGTCAAGGCTTTCCCAGGTGTTTTTGCTTTTTTGTCAAACAGTTATTGCTGGCAGCTTAGTAAGGGTTCAGTGAAATGCGATATTATTATTACTTTCAGATACGTGTTGACTTTTTCTCATGTTTTTTCTGCGAGTGGTAGTGGGTCGTCGACAGCGCGCTGAGTGTCTTGGGCTCGCCGCCGACGGCAGCGGGGTGCACCGCGGTGGGGAGTCGTGGTTTGGCCTGTGATCCCGTGCAAGCTGTGCGTCCTAGGCGGCTGGGCGACCGATAAAGCCTCGCCCAACTGCCGATGGCATCAACGCCTCCGTCTTGTGCTAACGTCAGACTCGGCAAGCGCCAGATCGAAGCAACGGCGCTCGTCATTGATCGATTTCCCGCGCTTATGTAAAATACGAATCATTCTCGATCGAGTCGGGGCCTAGTCCAAATGCAGCAACCGGTCCTTAACTTGAAGCCTTTGGCGGAGATGCCGTTGGGCTCGCTTGCCCGCATCGCCGAGATTCGCGGCGGGCGTGAGCTGACACGACGGCTGTTGGCGCTCGGGTTGCGGGTGGGCAGCGAGGTCAGAATCGAGCATCACCGCGGACGCGGGCTCGTGCTGTCCACAGGCAGCACGCGGGTCGCACTCGGTGGCGGCATCGTCGAGAAGCTGATCGTGGCCGACCTCGGCGGGACGGGTGTGGAGCGTCCGAATAGCCCCCAGACGCCAGGCACCAAATCAGGGTCTGCGCGAACAACTGTGCCCGAAGACCGCTCTCCCCGTCAGGAGCTCGACGCGGAGGACTGATCCGACGTGGGGCTTGGCCTCGTATTTGAACCGGACTGCGCGATGACACCGCTGGAAACGCCCAACACCGCCAATCGGTCCGATGCCGACTCGGCCAGAGGACCTGATCGCACCATCGACGCCGGCGACAGCCCTCGCGGCGGTGGCCTCGATGTCGGATCGTTGACCGTGGCGATCGCCGGCAACCCGAACTGCGGTAAATCGGCCCTCTTCAACGCGCTGACCGGTATCCGTCAGACCACCGGCAACTGGCCCGGTGTCACGGTGGAGCGGAAGGAGGGCCGCTGCGAGCTCGATGGCCGGACGGTCCGAGTCATTGACCTGCCGGGCGTCTATTCGTTAGAGGCCCAGGCCCTCGACGAGCGCGTGACCCGGGACTACCTGCTGTCCCGTGATGCGGACTTGATCATCGACGTCGTCGATGCTGCAAACCTGGAACGAAACCTGTACGTGACGGTGCAGCTGCTGGAGATGGGCGTCCCCATCGTCCTGGCGCTGAATATGATGGATGTCGCCCGCAAGCGCGGCATCCAGATCGACACCGATCGGCTCTCCGCTGAGCTCGGCTGTCCGGTGGTAC
>Ga0316578_10000126_pt1 | contig 18985 bp, 15 predicted proteins | sample J0NA_2_FD_203076 | JGI IMG/M metagenome (GOLD analysis project Ga0316578, IMG submission 203076) | Rhizosphere microbial communities from salt marsh grasses in Alabama, United States - J0-2_160517rDrC | ecosystem: Host-associated > Plants > Roots > Rhizosphere | place: USA: Alabama | collected... | reverse complement strand
GAGCGCACTCTCACGATCGAGAACGCGCGGGTCGTCGAGTCCCTGGTTCGGGAGCAGGGCGAGGCGGTCGTGCGGCGCGTCGTGGAGATGAGCACGAGCGGTCGGGTCGCGTCCAACGACCCGGCGCTGTTCGCGCTCGCCATGGCCGCGTCCCTCGGCGACGAGGCGACGCGGAAGGCCGCGCTCGCCGCGCTGCCGGAGGTCGCGCGGACCGGCACGCACCTGTTCCACTGGCTCCAGTTCGTCACGGGCTTCCGGGGCTGGGGACGGGGCGTCCGCCGGGCGGTGGCCGACTGGTACGTCGAGAAGCCCGACGGGGCGCTCGCCTACCAGATGCTGAAGTACCCGTCCCGCGACGGCTGGGCGCACCGTGACGCCCTGAGACTCGCGCACCCGAAGCCGACGTCTCCGACGCAGGACGTCCTGTTCCGCCTCGCGACGCGGGGCTGGCAGGCGCTCGAGGCGATCCCGGAGGGGATCGACCCCGAGGTGCGGCAGCTGCTCGAGGGCGTGCACGCCCTGCGGGAGCTGGACCCGCGGGAGGCCGCGACCCGGATCGCGGAGCTCCGGCTGGTTCGGGAGATGGTGCCGACTCCCCTCCTCCGGCACCCGGAGGTGTGGGAGGCGCTCCTGGCGGAGATGCCGCTCGGGGCGATGATCCGGAACCTGGCCACGATGACCCGGGTGGGCCTCGTGGCGCCGGGCAGCGACGCGACCGCGCGGGTCGTGGAGCGGCTCGGAGACGCGGACCGACTGCGGTCCGCCCGCATCCACCCGATCGGCGTGCTCTCCGCGCTCAAGACGTACGCGCAGGGGCACGGCATGCGGGGCCGGGGCTCCTGGGAGCCGGTGGCCCCGGTGGTCGACGCGCTGGACCGGGCGTTCTACGCGACGTTCCAGAACGCGCCGACCACGGGCAAGCGCGTGATGCTGGCGCTCGACGTGTCCGGGTCCATGGGGGCCGGGGTGCACGGCCTGGACTACCTGTCCTGCCGTGAGGCCGCGGCGGCCATGGCGCTGGTCACGGCGGCGACGGAGCCGAAGCACATGTTCACGGCCTTCACGGCCGGGGCGGGCGGCTTCGGGCGCAGCGGCCTGAGCACGCTGTCGATCTCGCCGCGCGAGAGACTCGACGACGTGGTCCGGCGGACGTCCGGCCTGCCGTTCGGCGGGACGGACTGCGCGCTGCCGATGCTGGAGGCGACGAAGCGAGGGTGGGCGGTCGACGTGTTCGTGGTCTACACGGACAGCGAGACGTGGGCCGGACGGATCCACCCGAGCCAGGCCCTCTGGCGGTACCGCGAGCAGAGCGGCATTCCGGCGCGACTCGTCGTGGTCGGGATGGCCTCCAACGGGTTCACGATCGCGGACCCGGAGGACGGCGGGATGCTGGACGTGGTCGGATTCGACACGGCCACCCCGCGGCTCATCGCGGAGTTCGTGCGCTGACCCGGAGCGGGCGGTTCCTCGAGAACCGCGCCGCTCCGGCGGCGCGGCCATCGAGAACCAGGCCGCGGAACTTCGCGGCCATCGCTCCGGAGGAAGCGATGAACGACAGCCTGATGCAGGTCTTCGGGATGCCGGGTGTCTCCCTGCCTCCGGAGGACTTCTGGCTGGTGCACCGTCGGGAAGGCGGTGCGTGGCCGGTGTCGCCGGAGACGGCGAAGACCATCGCCGGCATGCTGGATCGCCGGATGCCTCCGAGGTGGGTCACGTTCACGGACGTCGCGGGAGCGGTCGTCCGGGTCCGGGTCCGCTCGATCGCGGCGCTGGAAGAGTTCACCAGCGTCCAGCGCGCTCGCGCGCAGGCGTTCTGGCGGAGAGTCGAAGGGGCCGAGGGCGAGAGCCCGACGGCCTGGCACTGAGAACCTGAACCGCAGCCCGGGCCGGCGGCCTGTCGGAGCGCCGGCCCGGTCCATGCCGAAAGGAGGCCGACAGTGGGCCGGAACGACGGGCGGGAGTTCGCGAAGCGCTTTTGAGCGCACCAGCAAGCGGAGGCGGGGGCTATCCGTCCGAAACGCGGGTCCGGAGAGGGGCCCGCTCGGTCGGCGACGACAAGGAGCTGATCGAGAAGCTGGGACGGAACGACCTCTGCCCCTGCGGCTCCGGGCGGCGATTTCAAGCGATGCTGCCTGAAGACCGGCCGGTGGGACGGCGAGCCGCGCAACCATTACGTTCGAGACTGAGCCCGCGCTCCACCCGCGGGCGTACCGGCCCCGGCGGCGGCGGACCGCCGGGGCCCCAGGCCGGAGGTGCCGCTTGATCCTGACGGTCGCCACCACGCACGAGCCGGCCACCGATCTCGGGTACCTGCTCCACAAGCACCCGGATCGGACGCAGAGCTTCGACCTCTCGTTCGGAGCCGCGCACGTCTTCTACCCGGAGGCGTCCGAGCAGCGCTGCGTCGCGGCGCTTCTCCTCGACGTCGACGCGGTCGGGCTCGTGCGGGGCCCGAAGAGCGGGGCGACACTGTTCGAGTACGTGAGCGACCGTCCCTACGTCGCCTCCTCGTTCCTCAGCGTCGCGATCGCGCAGGTGTTCGGGACCGCCCTGGCCGGGCGCTGCCGCGACCGGCCCGAGCTCGTGGAGATGGAGATCCCGCTCGAGGCCCGGCTGGCGGTCGTGCCGAGCCGGGGCGGCGAGGAGATGGTCCGCCGCCTGTTCGAGCCGCTCGGGTACGAGGTGGAGGTCGAGACGCACCCGCTGGATCCCGAGATCCCGGACTGGGGCGAGAGCCGCTACCTGACACTGACCCTGCGGGGGGAGCTCCGGCTGCGGGACCTGCTCCGCCACCTCTACGTGCTCGTCCCGGTGCTCGACAACCGGAAGCACTACTGGGTCGCCGAGGACGAGGTCGAGAAGCTCGTGCGGAAGGGCGAGGGCTGGCTGGCCGACCACCCCGACCGGAACCTGATCGCGCGACGGTACCTGAAGCACCGCCGGAGCCTGGCCCGGATGGCCGTCGAGCGGCTGACGGCGCCGGAAGAGGGCCCCGAGGACGAGGGCCCGACGTCCGACGCGGACGACCCGATCCGCGAGCACCGACCGAGCCTGCACGAGCAGCGCCTCGGCGCCGTTCTCGCCGTGCTGCGGGCGGAGCGTACACGCCGGGTCGTCGACCTCGGGTGCGGCGAGGGGAAGCTGCTCCGGATGCTCCTCAAGGACCCGCTGTTCGAGCAGATCCTCGGCATGGACGTCTCGATCCGGTCGCTGGAGATCGCGAAGGAGCGCCTGCGGCTCGACACGATGCCCGAGGCGAAGCGGGCCCGCATCCGTCTCGTGCACGGGTCGTTGATGTACCGCGACGAGCGGCTTTCGGGGTTCGACGGCGCCGCGGTCGTCGAGGTCATCGAGCACCTCGACCCTCCCCGTCTCGCCGCGTTCGAGCGGGTCCTGTTCGAGCACGCGCGTCCATCGGTCGTGGCCCTCACCACTCCGAACCGGGAGTACAACGTGCGGTTCGAGACGCTGCCGGAAGGGTGGCTCCGCCACCGCGACCACCGGTTCGAGTGGACGCGCGCCGAGTTCGCGTCCTGGGCGACGGACGTCGCCGGGCGGTTCGGCTACGACGTGCGGTTCCTCCCCGTGGGCCCCGAGGACCCCGAGGTGGGGGCCCCGTCCCAGATGGGGGTGTTCACCCGTGTCTGAGCGCGAGCCGACGTCCCCGGGCCGGGAGCTGACCCTCCCGGCGCTCTCCCTCGTCGTGCTGGTCGGACCGTCGGGCGCGGGCAAGTCCACGTTCGCCGCCCGGCATTTCCGGCGCACGGAGGTGATCTCGTCCGACTTCTGCCGCGGCCTCGTCTCCGACGACGAGAACAGCCAGGCGGCGACGTCGGACGCCTTCGAGCTCGTCCACTACATGGCGGGCATCCGGCTTCGGCGCGGGAACCTGACGGTGATCGACGCCACGAACGTCGAGCCGTCCGCGCGCCGCCCGCTCGTCGCGCTCGCCCGTGAGCACGATGTGCTCCCGGTGGCGATCGTGTTCGACCTCCCCGAGAAGCTCTGCCGGGAGCGCAACCGGGACCGCGCGGACCGCGACCTCGGGCCGCACGTCATCCGTCGCCAGCAGCGCCAGATGCGCCGCTCGATCCGGGGTCTCCAGCGGGAGGGCTTCCGCTACGTGCACGTCCTCCGCTCCCCGGAGGAGGTGGAGGCCGCCGAGATCCGGAGACAGCCGCTGTGGAACGACCGGCGGGAGGAGACCGGCCCGTTCGACGTCGTGGGCGACGTGCACGGCTGCCTCGACGAGCTGCTCGAGCTCCTCGGCGCGCTCGGGTACGAGGTGGCGCGAGTGGAGCGGGAGGACGGGCCCGGGTTCGACGTCCGCCCGCCGGAGGGTCGGAAGCTCGTGTTCGTGGGAGACCTCGTGGACCGCGGGCCCGACACGCCGGGCGTGCTCCGCCTTGCGATGGACATGGCGGAGGAGGGTCGCGCGATCTGCGTGCCCGGAAACCACGATGTGAAGCTCCTGCGCGCGCTCCAGGGGCGGAAGGTCACCGTCGCCCACGGGCTCGCCGAGTCGCTCGAGCAGCTGGAGACCGAGACGGAAGAGTTCCGCGAGCGGGTGAAGGCGTTCCTCGACGGGCTGGTGAGCCACTACGTGCTCGACGGCGGCCGGCTCGTCGTGGCGCACGCCGGACTCAAGGAGAAGCTGCAGGGACGCGCGTCGCGACGGGTGCGCTCGTTCGCGCTGTACGGGGACACCACGGGCGAGACCGACGAGTTCGGCCTCCCCGTCCGCCACGACTGGGCGGTGGAGTACCGGGGCGACGCCACGGTCGTATACGGGCACACGCCGGTGCCCGAGGCGCTGTGGCTGAACCAGACGATCAACCTCGACACCGGCTGCGTGTTCGGCGGTCGCCTCACGGCCCTGCGCTACCCGGAGCGGGAGCTCGTGTCGGTGCCGGCCCGGAAGATCTGGGCCCAGCCGGCGCGCCCGTTCCTCGAGGAGCACGCGCCCGACGTGCTGAGCGCCCAGCAGCGGGAGGACGAGCTGCTCGAGATCGAGGACGTGCTCGGGCGCCGGATCGTCCAGACCCGGCTCCGCGGCAACATCACGATCCGGGAGGAGAACGGCGCCGCCGCGCTCGAGGTGATGAGCCGCTTCGCGGCGAACCCGAAGTGGCTGATCTACCTGCCGCCGACGATGGCGCCCGGCGCGACCTCGAAGCTCGACGGGGTCCTGGAGCACCCGGCCGAGACCTTCGCCTGGTTCCGGCACGAGGGGCTCCCGCGGGTCGTGTGCGAGGAGAAGCACATGGGCTCGCGGGCGGTGGTCGTGCTCTGCCGCGACGAGGACGTGGCCCACCGCCGGTTCGGCGTCGTCGGGGACGGGGCCGGCATCGTGTACACGCGGACCGGGCGCCGCTTCTTCGACGACCCCGGGCTCGAGGCCGAGGTGCTCGCCCGGATTCGTGCCGCGTGCGACGGGGCCGGCGTCTGGGACGAGCTCGCCACGGACTGGCTGTGCCTCGACGCCGAGCTCATGCCCTGGTCCGTGAAGGCGCGCGAGCTCCTGCGCGAGCAGTACGCCGCGGTCGGCGCGGCCGGCCGGGCCGCGATGGACGTGACCCTGGAGGCCCTCGAGCGGGGCGCGGCGCGCGGCCAGGCGGAGGATCTCCTGGCCCGCTTCCGGGACCGCCGGCAGGCGGTCGAGGCGTACGGCCGGGCCTACCGGCGGTACTGCTGGAGCGTGGACGACGTGACGGACCTCAAGCTCGCGCCGTTCCACCTGCTCGCGTCGGAGGGGCAGGTGCACGTGAACCGGACCCACGCGTGGCACATGGAGACGCTGGCCGGGGTCTGCGCGCGGGACGAGGACCTGCTGCTGGCGACCCCCTGGCGGGAGGTCGACCTCAGCGATCCGGCCAGCGAGGCGGCCGCGACCGGCTGGTGGACGGACCTCACCGAGGCGGGGGGCGAGGGCATGGTCGTGAAGCCCATGGACTACCTGGCGCGCGGGTCGAAGGGACTCACGCAGCCCGCCGTGAAGGTCCGCGGCCGCGAGTACCTCCGGATCATCTACGGCCCGTTCTACGACGAGCCGCAGAACCTGGAGCGACTCCGGAACCGCGGTCTCGGACACAAGCGGTCGATGGCCCTCCGCGAGCTCGCGCTGGGGATCGAGGGGCTCGAGAGGTTCGTCCGCGGCGAGCCGCTCCGCCGGGTGCACGAGTGCGTGTTCGGGGTGCTCGCGCTGGAGAGCGAGCCCGTGGACCCGCGGCTGTAGGGACGGAACGAGAGGACGGACGTGACATGAGGATCTTCGGAGAGCACGACGAGAACACGCTGGCCCAGCTCCGCCAGGTGGCGGAGCGCGCCGAGCGCGCGGCGCTGATGGCCGATGGCCACCTCGGGTACGTGATGCCGATCGGGGGCGTCGCCGCCTACCGCGACGAGGTCTCCGTGGTCGGCGTGGGATTCGACATCGCCTGCGGCAACGCCGCGATCCGGACGGACCTGCGTCTCGAGGACCTCGGTCCCGATGGGCCCCAGCGCGCGTCGCGGCTCTCCGCGATCGGCGACGAGATCCAGGACGTCATCAGCTTCGGCCTCGGGCGAAGCAACCGGGCGGACGACGCGCCGGTCGACCACCCGCTGTTCGAGGACCCTGCCTGGGACGCGATCCCGCCGAAGCACCGCGGCAACCTCCGCGAGAAGGCGCGCGTCCAGCTCGGCACCGTGGGCAGCGGCAACCACTACGTGGACGTGTTCGCGGACGAGGAGGACGCGATCTGGGTCGGCGTCCATTTCGGGAGCCGCGGCTTCGGACACACGATCGCGTCCGCGTATCTCGCGCTCGGACAGGGGGCGCAGTGGGGCGACCGGGTCCCCGAGGCCGAGGTGATCTTCCCGCTCGCGATGCCGCTCGGGCACGACTACCACGCCCTCATGGAGCTGGCGGGCCGCTACGCCTATGCCGGCCGGGAGTGGGTCGCGCGCAAGGTGGTGGACCTGATCGGCGGCCGGGAGCTCGACCTCGTTCACAACCACCACAACTACGCGTGGCGGGAGACGCACGAGGGCGAGGAGTTCATGGTCGTCAGGAAGGGGGCGACCCCGGCCTTCCCCGGGCAGCGAGGCTTCATCGGCGGGTCGATGGGCGACGACGCGGTCATCGTCCGGGGCGCCGAACCGGAGCCGGGAAGCGAGACGGATCGCGTGCAGCGGGAGGCGCTCTACTCCACCGTGCACGGCGCGGGCCGCGTGATGAGCCGCACCGCGGCGCGCGGGAAGATCCGCTGGAAGACGGGCGAGATCCTCCGCCCGGGCCTGATCAGCCCGGAGATGATGGAGTCCTGGGTCCGCGAAAAGGGGGTCGTGCTCCGGGGCGGGGGCCTGGACGAGAGTCCGCACGTCTACCGTCGCCTCCCGGACGTGCTCGCGGCGCAGGGCGACACGATCGAGGTCCTCCACACGCTGCGGCCGCTCGTCGTGGTGATGGCGGGCGCCGACGTGTTCGACCCGTACAAGGACTGAAGGTCGGTCCGTTCGAGGCGAGACCTGCCCATTCGCGGCCCGATTCAGTAGGGTGGAGAACGAGATCACTCCAGCCCGCGACCGAGCCATGACCGTAACGATCCGAGTTCCCTCCGCCCTGCGCGACTGCGTCGGCGGAACGCCGGAGCTTCCGCTCTCGGCGGCGAGCGTGCGCGCTGCGCTCGCGGAGATCGAGCGCTCACACCCGCTTCTCTACCTGCGCGTCTGCGACGAGACGGGCGCCGTCCGGCGCCACGTGAACCTGTTCGTGAACCGGGACCACGTGCGGGACCTCGACGGCCTCGATACGGAGCTGGACGAGGGCGACGTGGTGACGATCATGCCCGCGGTGTCGGGCGGCTGAGCTGGAAGAGTCGGGCGGGAAGGACTGCGAGGCGGAGGAGGCATCGATGGCGGATCGGGTGATGCTCGGGATCGGGACGAAGAAGGGCCTGTTCGTGGCGTCGTCGGACGCGCACCGGGAGAGGTGGGACCTCCGGGGACCGTTCGGGCCGGGCGTCGAGGTGTTCGCGACCCTGTTCGACACGCGCGGCGACGTGCCGCGGATCTATGCCTCGAGCTGCAACGCATTCTTCGGGATGAAGGTGCTCCGCTCGGACGACCTCGGGCGGACGTTCGCCGAGACGGCCTCGGCGCCCGCGTTCCCGAAGGACGACGGGCGCGCCGTCGCGAACATCTGGGCCCTCGAGCCCGGCCCGGGCGAGATGGACCTCTGGTGCGGCGTCGAGCCGGCCGCGCTGTTCCGCAGCCGCGACGGGGGCGACAGCTGGAAGAAGGTCGGCGGGATCAGCGACCACGAGCACGCCCGGACCTGGCAGCCGGGGAACGGGGGTCTCTGCCTGCACACGGTCCTCCCGGACGGCGAGCGGCTCCACGTCGGGATTTCGACCGGCGGCCACTACCTGAGCGAGGACGGAGGCGAGTCGTTCGCTCCGGCGAACCGGGGTGTCGGCGTCGGGTTCGTGCCCGATCCGTGGCCCGAATACGGGCAGTGCGTGCACAAGATCGTCGGTCATCCGGACGCTCCGGGACGTCTCTACATGCAGAACCACGGGGGCTGGGAAGACCGCCCCGGGATCGGCGTCCTCCGGAGCGACGACCACGGCCACAGCTGGCGGTCGATCGCCGAGGGTCTTCCTTCCGACTTCGGGTTCCCGATCGTGGTCCATCCCCGGAACCCCGACGTGGTCTACGTCGTCCCGCTCGAGCCGTGGACGCGCACCTGCCCGGAGGGCGCGCCCGCCGTCTGGCGGAGCGAGCACGGAGGCAAGAACTGGCAGCGGCTCGAGCGAGGCCTTCCGAGGCGGGACACGTACTTCACGGTCCTGCGGGACGGAATGGACGTCGATGACGTCCCGGAGCCGGCGCTCTACTTCGGGACCACGACGGGCCAGGTGTGGATCGGACGCGAGGGCGGGGAAGCGTGGGACTGTCTGTTCGGGTCGCTGCCGCCCGTCAACTGCGTGAAGGTGGCCGCAGTCTGACCCCGTTCCGCGCCGACGGCGGGGAGCCTGTCCCTTCCCCGCCCGGAAGCGCGCATCTCTCTCTGGAGGCGGCCACGACGGCAGCCGGAACGGGAGAGCGCGCGAATGACATCGACGATCGGCCTCGGTCCCCTGATCACGGAGCTCCGCCGTCGCCGCGTGATCCGCGTGGCGCTCGGCTACGGTGCGTTCGCGTGGATCGTGATCGAGGTCGCGTCGACCGTGCTCCCGATCCTCGGCGGCCCGGACGCCGCCGTGCGGGTCATCACGGTGCTGGCGGTGGCCTCCTTCCCGCCCGCCCTCGTCCTGGCCTGGGTATTCGACATCACGCGCGACGGGATCCGGCGCACCCCGCACCGCGACACGCTCGAAAGCGCGCCTCCTCTCCCGGCGTCCACCGTTCCCGACCGCAACCGGCTCGAGGCGACCGAGACGCTCCGCACGATCGTGGCGCTTCCGTTCGTGGACCGCAGCCCCGACGGCGATCATCGCCTCCTCGCGGATGGCATCACGGAGGACCTGATCAACGGCCTCGCGCGGGTGCCGGGGCTCCGCGTGATCGCGCGCACGACGGCGTACGCGGTCGCCGCGGAAGACCCGGACGTCCGGGACGTCGGCGCGCGTCTCGGGGTTGGCACGGTGGTGGAGGGCAGTCTCCGCGTGGTCGGCGACCGGATGCGCCTCAACGTCCGCCTTGTTCGCACCGCCGACGGGGTTGCCGTCTGGTCCGAGTCCTTCGAGCGCTGCGTGGACGACCTGTTCGCGGTCCAGAACGAGGTGGCGACGGCGATCGTCCGGACTCTCCGACGGCGTCTCCTGGCGGAGAGCCCGCGCGGCGACGGGCCCACGACTCTCGCCACGCCCGCCTCCGGCCCGATCGTCCGGGGATCGACCCACGACCTGCGTGCGTACACGCTCTATCTCCGGGGCCGGGCTCTCTGGAAGACCCGCTCCCCCTCCGCGCTCGACGAGGCGCAGAGGGCGTTCGAGGAGGCGATCGAGATCGATCCCGCGTTCGCGCAGGCCTACGCGGGCCTCGCCGACGTGCATTCGCTGCGCGTGGACTACGGTCGCATCTCCGTGGAGGAAGGCCTTCCTCCCGCCCGGCGCGCCGCCATGGAGGCGCTCCGCCTCGGCGGCGACCTCGCCGAGAGCCACGTCGCGGCGGCGATCGTCCGGCAGCTCGAGGGCGCGTGGCGACTGGCGCGGGCGGAGTTCCTCCGCGCCCTCGAGCTGAATCCCGGCAACGAAGTGGCACGTCACCGCTACGCGCTGCTGCTCGCGTGGCTCGGTCGGATTCCCGAGGCCCGGAGGCAGATCGACCTCGCTCGCGAGCTCGATCCGCTCTCGCCGCTCGTCACCGCGACGGTGGCCTGGATCGAGTACTACGCCGGCTCGTACGCGGAAGCCGCGATCATCGCCCGCGACGCCCTGGCTGCGAGCCCCGGGCTCGTCACCGCGCGTGTCGTCCTCTCGCTCGCCCTCCTCGCGGCGGGTCGGCCTGCCGACGCCGTCGAGGAGCTTCGCGCCGCCATTCGCCAGTCCGGCGACGCCGGCGGGATTCGCGCCGTCCTCGTTCACGCGCTCGGGCGCAGCGGTCGGAACGAGGAGGCGGCGGCGGAGCTGCAGCGGCTCCGGGCGGGAGCGACCGACGGCTACGTGTCTCCGTACTGCGAGGCGGTGGCCCTGCTCGGCACCGGAGACGGCGAGGGCGCGCTCGACGCGCTCGACCGCGCCGTCGACGGGAAGGTGCCCCAGATCGTCTATCTTCGGGCGGAGCCACTGTTCGCCCCGCTTGCATCCGACTCCCGGTTCCGGTCGCTCCTCGCCCGGGCCGATCTCGTCGACCCGCTCCGGCCGCGCACGTCCGCGTCGGAGCCCCGCGTCGACACACGACAGAAGGAGAGAGTGTGAGATGAGCCGCACCATGTTCGAGCGCTACGGCGGGTTCGGGACGTTGAGCAAAGTCGTGCTCGCCTTCTACGAGCGGATGATCGATTCGGACGTCACGGGTCCGTACTTCGACGGAGTCGACATGCGACGCCTGATCGATCACCAGACCCAGTTCCTCTCCCAGGTGATGGGCGGGCCGAAGGCCTACACCGACGAACAGCTGGAGCGGTACCACGCCCACCTCGCGATCGCGCCCGCCGCGTTCGACGAGGCGATGGAGCTCCTCCGGGACACGCTCGAGGACTTCTCCTTCGATGCCCCGGACGTCGAGGTCGTGATGGAGTCGATGGGAGGCAAGCGCCGCTGCATCGTCGCGCCGGGGTCCACGGGGCCCGGCACGGACCGGGCCCGTGGGGATTCGGGCGGAACGCGGAGGGCGGTCCCGTGAGTGGCGGACGGTTCCAGGAGCTGCTTCTCGCGTCGATCGGCGTCGGCGTCGCCGTACTCGATCCCGACACGCTCGAGGTCGTCTTCCACAACGCCCGGCTCGCCGAGTGGTTCGGGATCGACCAGGGCCGCCCCGTTCGACTCTCCGAGCTTGTGCCCGGTCTCGATCCGGACCGGCTCAGGGACCGTCTCGCGCGCGGACGCGCCTACACGGGCGAGGCCACCGGCCGTGCCGGGCGCCGCGAGATCGCGGTCGCGCTCCAGGTGACACCGTACGCCCGCGACGACGGATCCCTGCTCATCGCCGAGTTCCAGAACGTCTCGAAGATCAAGGAGCTCGAGTACGCGATCGAGTCGTACTCGGCGATGGTCGAGAAACAGAACCGCACCCTCCAGCGCGAGAAGGAGCGGGCGGAGAAGCTGCTGCTCAACATCATGCCCAGGAAGGTGTTCGAGGAGATCCAGGCGTTCGGCGTCACGGCCCCGCAACGGTTCGACGAGGCGTCGATCCTGATGCTCGACTTCGTCGGCTTCACGGAGCTCAGCAGCTCGCGCGATCCCGCGTGGCTCGTGGCGGAGCTCAACGACATCTTCTCGGCCTTCGACCGAATCGTCGAGCAGTTCGGATGCGAGCGGGTGAAAACGATGGGCGACGCGTACATGGCGGTATCCGGCGTACCGGAGCCGACGCCCGACCACGCGCAGAACATCGCGAAGACGGCGCTCCTGTTCCGCCGCTACATCGAGAAGCGGAACGCGTCGCGGGACGAGACGTGGCTCTGCCGGATCGGGATCCACACGGGGCCGGTCGTCGGCTCCATCGTGGGAATCCACAAGTACGTCTACGACATCTTCGGCCCGGCCGTGAACATGGCGTCGCGCCTCGAGGGCCTCGCGGACCCGATGGAGATCCTGCTGTCGGGCCCGATGGCCGATCGCATCCAGCGCGACTTCGAGTTGGAGGACCGCGGCGTGACGAGCGTACGCGGGGTCGGGGAGACGCGGATCTTCGCTCTCCTTCGCGAGGAGCGCGCCGTCCGGACCACGGTGCCGGGCAGGGCGTCAGCCAGGGACGCGTCGGGCGCCGTCTGAGCGCCCGGGGCTCCGTCCCGTCGTCCGACGGAGCCCGGTCCGCTGCGACTCAGCCGCCGGCCGCCGCCTCGCGCAGCAGGGCGCGCGCGATCACGAGTCGCTGGATCTGGTTCGTGCCCTCGTAGATCTGCGTGATCTTGGCGTCGCGCATGTACTTCTCGATCGGGTAGTCCTTGCAGTAGCCGTATCCGCCGAACAGCTGGACGCAGTCCGTCGTGACGCGCATCGCCGTGTCGGTGGCCATCAGCTTGCACATCGCCGAGAGCTTCGTGATGCTCTTCGCGCCCGAGTCGATCGTGCGCGCCGCCGTGTGCACGAGCTGGCGCGCCGCCTCGATCTGCGTCGCCATGTCGGCGAACATCCACTGCACGCCCTGGAACGAGCTCACCGGCTGCCCGAACTGCTCGCGCTCGTGCGTGTAGGCGATCGCCAGGTCGAGCGCTCCCTGCGCGAGGCCGATCGCCTGCGCCGCCACGCCGGGCCGCGCACGGTCCAGCGTGATCATCGCCTGCTTGAAGCCGTGCCCCTCCGCGCCCCCGAGCAGGTTCTCGGGGGGCACGCGGCAGTCCTCCAGGTGGATTTCGACGACGGGTACGCAGCGGATCCCCATCTTGTCCTCGTGCTTCCCGACCCGGTAGCCGGGCATGTCCGACTCGACGACGAACGCCGAGATCCCGCGCGCGCCGCGGTCGGGGTTCGTGACGGCGAACACCGTGTTGTAGGAGGCGACGGCGCCGTTCGTGTTCCACTTCTTCTCGCCGTTCAGGACGTACTCCTCGCCGTCCTTTTCGGCCCGCGTCTTCATCGACCCCGCGTCGGAGCCGGCTTCCTTCTCGGAGAGTCCGAACGCGATCAGCTTCTCGCCCGCCGCGATCGGAGGCAGCCATCGCTCCTTCTGCTCGTCGGTGCCGCCGACGAGGATCGGGAACGACCCGAGTGCGTTCACGGCGTAGCCGACGCCCATGCCGCCGCAGGCGCGTGAGAACTCCTCGACCACCAGACACAGGTCGAGCACCCCGGCGCCCATGCCGCCGTACTCCTCGGGAATCCAGACGCCCGACAGGCCCGCGTCGCGGATCGCGTGCTGGACCTCCCAGGGGTAGGTCTGCTCGACGTCGTACTTCGCGGCGACGGGACGCATCACGGTCTCGGCGAGATGGCGCGCGCGTTCCCGGAGCTCCACCTGCTGCGGCGTGTAGAGTTCTTCGATCATGGTCTCGCTCGTTGGCTGCGGGGCGGCGGGACGGACGTCGCGAACGCAGGACGATAACGGGGCGCACGGCGCGCGGCGAGCGCCCCGCGCGAAGGGCCCGTCAGTTCCGGCGGTGCCGGTTGATCAGCCGCAGCCGATCGGTGCCGTGCTCACGACGAAGTTGTCGAGGTAGCGCTCCTGGTCGCGGGGCGCACCGCCGTTCCAGTAGTTGTCGAGACTGATCGTGTTCACGCCGTAGTCCGTGAACGAGCCGACCCAGTTCAGCCCCTCGCGCCGGGCCTCCAGGCTTCCATCGATCCAGAACTCGAACACCCCGTTGGACTGACCCGGGTCGTTGAGCCGCAGGTGGACTTCCACGCAGTACCACGACCCGACGTGGCTGGCGTCGAACAGCGGCGTTGTGCCCGCCTCGCTGCCCAGCCAGCGCGCGGGCTGCCCGAGGCTGCCGCTCTCGTACGGCAACAGGTTCCCCTGTTCGTCCGTCCCGGAAACCGGATCGAGAACCAGCACGTCGCGATTCGCCTCCTGTCCGCCGCTCCACAGCGGCGCCTCGAAGGCCTGCTGCCACGTCTCGGGGGACGCGAACGCGCGGGCCCGGGTGAGCTTGTGTCCGCCCCCGCCCGTCCACCCGGGCTCGTTCCGGACGAAAAAGCGCCACCAGACCTCGCGGTGCGCGGTCGCGCCGTCGTCCACCGACCGGAAGTACGGCTGCGGCGTGCGTCCGAACGCGAGGTGCATCCATCCGGCGCCCTCCACGCCCGCGGAGAAGCGCGCGCGCATCCCGTGCGAGCCGTCGAGTCCGACGCCCGATGTCCGCTCGAAGGCGCCGTCTGCCCGATTGTGTTCGAAGTACGAATCGAGCCGGTCGCGCTCGAAGTCGTCGCACCAGATCCAGGCGTCGTCCGCGCTGTCGCACTCGGCGACGGCGGATGCCGCGGGCGTTCTCGGAACGGTATCCGTCGGAGCCGAAGACGGAGTCCCGGACGGGCCGGTTCCGTCCGCCGCGGCGAGTCCGGTCGTGCTTCCGCCGCAGCCCGCGCCCCCGGCGATGAGCCACCCGATCACGAAACCGACCATGGTCATCCGTCCCTTCGCTCGCACGCTGTCCTCTCCCGTTCCGGCGTCCGCGCCGGCCGATCGCCGACGCACGTCCCTTCACGCGTCGGCAAGACGCGGGCGAGGCCGCTGCCGAACGGGGAGAACGACTCGTAGAAGCGGAAGTTCGGGGACGCCGGACCCCGAGGCGGAGCCGCCGGCCCCGGATGGAGAGACGTCCGGGGCCGGCGGGATCCGACGTTCCCTTGCAACTCGCGGGATCGTGGCGCGCGTTCGGGATCAGCTCCCCGGGCCGCCTCCCGGTCCGTGGTGCATCCGGTCCCACGACCAGGTGCGCTCGAACGTGCGGTCGCACACCGTGCCGGTGACCGTTCGCGTCTGCGCCTCCGGGTCGATCACTGCCTGAATGTCGATGTCACATGTGCCGCTCGTCCCGTCGCTCTTCTCCCAGGCGATGGAGCCGACGTGGGACATCGTCTGCAGTCCGACGAAGTACCCCTGCTCACGTTCCCGGTGCGCGGTGATCGCGACGTTCGGGTTTCCGTTCAGCGTGATCGTGATCGGTTCCCCGGTCTCAGTCTCCACGCCGGAGCGAACGGGGAACGTGCAGTCGAAGTGCGTCTTCGTCGCTGCCACGTCCGCCGTCACGTGCCGCGTCTCCGCGACCCACTCGCGGGTCAACGTGCCTTCCACCACAACCTCGCCGCCCAGCGCGCAGGCCCGGGTGCGGGTGAACGTCACCTCGTCGGTGCCGCTCCCGAACATGGGCGGGATCGAGGCGAGGAAACCGACGCTCTGCCCGAGCAGGCCGGACTCGCCCTCCTGGATCACGCCGTCGACGGCGTCTGCCGAGGAGACGTCGAGCTCCAGGGCGATCGCCTGCGCCTCGAGCCGAGTGATGTCGCTCGCGGATGGAGCGAGGGGGTCGCCCTCGTCGGAGCAAGCGGCGAGCGCCGCTACCGCGAGAGTCGCTGCGAGTACGTGACGCGTCCTGGGGATCATCGGTTCGCCCTTTCGCCGTGTGTCCGGTTCACGCTCCGCGTGGTGACGGAAGCGGTTCCGGTAGACAGACGAATGCGAGCCGATCCGCGTCACACCTCGCGTGCGGGCCCGGTGCCATCCCTGAAGGGCATCGGATGCGAAGCGCCGCCCGGCCTCCCTGGCGAGAGGGGGCGGCGCACGCGATCCGACGTGACGGAGGGTCGAGGACCCTCCTCGGGGCACCCTGCTATTTCTTCTTGGTCGCCTTCTTGGCGGCGGCCTTCTTCACGGCCTTCCTGGCGGCCGGCTTCTTGGCGGCCTTCTTCACCGCCTTCTTCGCGGCCTTCCTGGCGGCCGGCTTCTTGGCGGCCTTCTTGACCGCCTTCTTCACGGCCTTCCTGGCGGCCGGCTTCTTGGCGATCTTCTTCGCGGCCTTCTTGGCGGCCGACTTCTTGGCGGCCGACTTCTTCGCTCCAGCCTTCTTCGCCGCGGACGGCTTCCTGGCGGCCGGCTTCTTGGCGGTCTTCTTCGCCGTCTTCTTGGCGGCCGGCTTCTTGGCGGTCTTCTTCGCCGTCTTCTTGGCGGCGGACGCCTTCTTGGTTGCGACCTTCTTCTTCGCGGTCGCGACCTTCTTCTTCGCGGCGGCCTTCTGCTTCGGCGTCGCCTTCTTCGCGGCCTTCTTCACTTTGGCCTTGGCGGCGACCTTCCTGGCAGCAGGCTTCTTCGCCGCGGCCTTCTTCGCGGCGGGCTTCTTCGGAGCGGGCATCGCGACCTCCAGAACGGGGTGACCCACGGACAACCAGTTGTCCGATGCTCAACGCATAGTAGAGTGCGCGCGCATCGCGCAAGAGCCAGGCACCCGATCGATGCGCGGAATCACGCGACGCCCGAGGCTCGGGAACGACCTGCCGGTCGTGTCGTACCATTGAATCCGGTCGTGCGCGATGCGCATCGCGTCGCCCTCCCATCGATGCCCGTGTCAGCGAAGGAGCTCGCACATATGCAGAAACCCGCCACGATCGGTGACCTACGGAATTCGGGCTACGCACCGATGTCGGTGAAGGAGGAGATGCGCCGCAACCTCGTCGCACTCCTGAGGAGCGGCGCGGAGATCTTTCCTGGCATCGTCGGCTACGACGATACCGTGACGCCGAAAATCGTCGACGCGATCCTGTCGCGACACAACTTCATCCTGCTCGGACTCCGCGGTCAGGCGAAGAGTCGGATCGTCCGGCAGCTCGTCTCGCTGCTCGACGAAGAAGTGCCGGTCGTCGCCGGCTCGGAGGTGAACGACGACCCGATGCGGCCCATTTCGAAGTTCGCGCGCGAGCGCGTCGACGAGATGGGAGACGCGACCCCGATCGCCTGGCTTCCGCGCGAGGCCCGGTACGTCGAGAAGCTCGCGACCCCCGACGTGACGATCGCGGACCTGATCGGGGATCTGGATCCGATTCGGGCGGCGCACGGCGGTCACCTGCTCTCGGACGAGCTGGCGATCCACTTCGGCCTGCTGCCGCGCGCGAACCGGGGCATCTTCGCGATCAACGAGCTGCCCGACCTGTCGGGCAAAGTTCAGGTGGGCCTGTTCAACGTGATGCAGGAGGGGGATATCCAGATCAAGGGATTTCCCGTGCGGCTTCCGCTCGACGTGCAGCTCGTGTTCACGGCGAACCCCGAGGACTACACGGCGCGCGGCAAGATCATCACGCCGCTGAAGGACCGCATCGGCTCCGAGATCCTCACCCATTACCCGCGGACGCTCGAGGATGGCGTGGCCATCACGCGCGACGAGGCGTGGCTCGATCGCGACTCCGAGATCGAGATCCCGGCGTTCGTGCGCGACCTCGTCGAGAGGGTCGCGTTCGCGGCCCGGGAGGACAAGCGCGTCGACCGCCGCTCGGGTGTGAGCCAGCGAATGTCGATCACGGTCATGGAGAACGCGGTGTCCGCGGCGGAGCGTCGGGCGCTGGTCCTCGATGAGTGGCCGGCGGTCGTGCGCGTGACCGACGTCCAGGAGGCGCTGCCCGCGATCACCGGAAAGCTCGAGCTCGAGTACGAGGGCGAGCTGCAGGGGGGCGAGACCGTCGCGCGCGACCTCGTCGCCGCGGCGGTCGAGGAAACGTTCGACGCGCACTTCGAGGAAGAGGACGCGGCCGGGATCGTGGCCTGGTTCGAGGAGGGTGGTGTGCTCCGACTCGGCGCCTCGGCGCGCGCCGGGGCCCTGCTGGAGGGCTACGACTCTGTGGAAGGTCTCGTGCCTCTCGTCCGGGCCTCGGAGATCCTCCCCGAGGGATCGACGCCCGGGGACCTCGTCGCGGCGTGTGAGCTCGTGCTCGAAGGGCTCGCCGCGAAGCGGAGGATCAGCCGGCGCGACGGCGGCGGGTTCGAGCGCGCGCCGGCGCCGCGGCGGAGACAGCGACCGGGCGGACTGCCCGGATACGATCCGCCCGACGGACCTTCCGGGACGATGTTCGCCTGATGCGGAACCGGGTGTACGGGAAGTACGAGGGAAGCCTCGCCGACGCGGTGAACCTCCAGAGCCTGCTGGACCGACTGTCCGAGTTCCTGCTCGACAGCGGGTTCGCGGGCGACCCGTGGGGCGGGATGTTCGGCGATCCCGGCGACGCGGCGGAGCCGGGATCGCTGGACGCGCTTCGCGAGGCCATCCTCCGCGCGTTGATGGAGAGCGGGCAGCTCACGCCGGAGATGGTGGCCGCCCTCCGCGGCGATGGGGAGCCGGACCCGGAGACGCTCGCGGCGATCGCCCAGCTCCTCGACGAGATCGTCGAGCGCCTGGTCCGCGAGGGCTACCTCCGCGTCGACGAGGCGCCGCGGATGCCCGAGGGCGGAAGCGCCCTCACCGGACCCGGAAGCGTCGGCCGCGGCGCGGCGCGCTCGCTGAAGTTCGACCTCACCGGAAAGGGGCTCGACTTCCTGAGCCACCGGGCGCTCCGCGAGATCCTCGGGCCGATCGGGAAGGCGAGCGTCGGGATGCACGAGACGCGGGAGCTCGCGACCGGCGTCGAGGTGGAGGCCGGCGCGAAGGAGTACGAGTTCGGCGACACGATGAACCTCGACATCGCGGCCACGCTGCGCCGGACGCTCGCGCGCGAGGGGCTCTCGTTCCCGCTGCGCATGCGCTACTCCGACCTCATGGTCCACCAGTCGGTGTACCGCTCGAGCGCGGCCACCGTACTCATGCTCGACTGCAGCCACTCGATGATCCTCTACGGCGAGGACCGGTTCACGCCGGCGAAGAAGGTGGCCCTCGCGCTCGCGCATCTCCTGCGGACGCAGTTCCCGGGAGACTCGC
>Ga0316578_10000125_pt1 | contig 19013 bp, 18 predicted proteins | sample J0NA_2_FD_203076 | JGI IMG/M metagenome (GOLD analysis project Ga0316578, IMG submission 203076) | Rhizosphere microbial communities from salt marsh grasses in Alabama, United States - J0-2_160517rDrC | ecosystem: Host-associated > Plants > Roots > Rhizosphere | place: USA: Alabama | collected... | reverse complement strand
ACGCGCCGAGGAAGATATTCTCGCTGATCAGGGCCGGGTTCCGGGACGAGGTCCTCGGATCCAACACGATCTGGTACTGCTCATCCTGCTATACCTGCGCCGTGAGATGTCCGAAGGAGATCAAGATAACCGACGTGATGTATGCTCTCAAGCGTCTCGCGATCAAGGAAGGAAAGGCGCGCAAAGGACGAAAGGCCGAGGTCCTGTCAAAGAACTTCGTGCGGATGGTCAATACATACGGGCGGAATCACGAGACTGAGCTGATGACGCGGTACATCTTTCAGGCCGAGCCGCTGAACGCCCTCAATTTCGTGCCGCAGGGCTGGACGCTCTTCTCGAACGGACGCCTGCCGCTGTGGCCTCATCGCATCAAGAATATCGAGCAGCTGCGGAAGATCATGAAGAAGGTCGAAGAGCTCGGGGAGATTTAGATGAAGTACACGTATTACCCAGGGTGTTCGGTCAAGGCGACGGCGAATCTGTACCAGGAATCGATAGACGTCGTGGCGCCGGCGCTGGGCATCGAGCTCGAGGAACTCGATGACTGGAACTGCTGCGGGGCGACGGCCTATATGTCGGTGAGGGAGCTGATGAGTTTCGCCATCTCGGCGCGCAATCTCGCGCTCGCCGAGCCGTTCCATCGCGATGTGGTGACGCCGTGCAGCGCCTGCTACCTCGTCCTCAACAAGACGAACCGCTATTTCGCCGAATATCCGGAGCTCAGAAAGAAGCTCGGCAAGGCGCTCGAGGCGGGAGGGCTCAGCTACAGCGGGAATATCCGCGTGCGCCATCTGCTCGACGTGTTCATCAACGATGTCGGCTCAGAGGCGATATCGGCGAAAGTGACGAAGAAACTCGACGGTCTCAAGGTCGCTCCTTACTACGGGTGCCAGATCGTCCGGCCGTCGTATTACGGCTGCCCGAGGGAAGGAGTAAACAGCGAGTTCGACGATCCCGACGACCCGGTCTGCATGGACTATCTGATCGAGGCCACCGGCGCGTCCTGCGTCAAATATTCGATGAAGACGAAATGCTGCGGGGCATCGCTCATGGGTACCGAGGAGAAGCAGGCGCTCGGGCTGTGCCGTGAATTGCTGGCGGACGCTCGTCGCAACGGCGCGCACTGCATCGTCACCATCTGTCCCCTCTGCCAGATGAACCTCGACGTGTACCAGCCGAAGGTGAACAGGCTGTTCCACGAGGATTTCAAGATACCGGTGATCTATTTCACACAGTTGATCGGTCTGGCGCTCGGCAGGAAGCCCGTCGAGCTCGGCCTACAGCGGCTCGGAGTCGACCTGACCCGGGATATGAAACAGATACTACAGGGAGCGTGAGATGTCTGATCGTATCGGAGTCTACATCTGCCACTGCGGGACGAACATCGCCGGGAAGGTCGATATCGACGAGGTAGTCAGGTTCGCAACGGGGCTCGAGGGCGTCACACTCGCGAGGGAGTACAAATTCATGTGCTCCGATCCCGGCCAGGCGCTCATCCAGAAGGACCTCGAAAACAAGCTGATCGACCGGGTCGTCGTCGCCTCATGCTCACCGTTGATGCACGAAAACACGTTCCGCAAGGTGTGCGAGCGCGGAGGGATCAATCAGTACCTGTTCACGATGGCCAATATCCGGGAGCAGTGCTCGTGGGTCCATATCGATCCGGAGAAGACCACAGAGAAGGCCAAGGACCTCGTTGAGGCCGCTGTCAGGCGGGTGTCACTTCAGGTGCCCCTGACGCGCCGCGAGGTGCCGATCAACCCGCGCACCCTGGTGATCGGCGGAGGGATCGCCGGGATACAGGCTGCGCTCGACCTCGCGGAGGCGGGAAAACAGGTCGTACTCGTCGAGCGCGAGCCGTCGATAGGCGGCCACATGGCGAAGTTCGACAAGACGTTCCCGACGCTGGACTGCTCTGCGTGCATCCTCACTCCCAGGATGGTCTCGGTCGGCCAGCATCCGAACATAGAACTGATGACGTGGTCCGAGGTCTCCGATATCAAGGGGTACGTCGGGAACTTCACCGTGAGCATCACACGCAAGCCGCGGTACGTCGATCCGGAGCTCTGCAACGGATGCGGGGCGTGCTGGGAGAAATGCCCCGGCACCAGGGTCCCACGGAAGGGAAACGTCCACGAGAAGCTCTCCCTCGGTCCCACGACTTCGATCTACATGCCCTTCATGCAGGCAGTACCCGCGATCCCCGTCATCGACACGTCGACATGCATCAGGTTCCAGAAGGGCAAGTGCGGGACCTGTGCGGAGGTGTGCGAACGCAACGCGATCAATTACGACATGAAGGAGGAGATCGTCGAGATAGAGGTGGGGAACATCATCCTCGCCACCGGCTTCCAGACCTTCGATCCGAGGCGGATCGGACGGTACGGATACGGACGCCTCGACAACGTCCTCACGGCAATCGAATTCGAGATCATGAACTGCGCATCCGGCACGACCGGGGGCCGCATACAGATGGCGGATGGGAGCGAGCCGAAGTCGATAGGGATCGTCCACTGCGTCGGGAGCCGCGACCGTCACTACAATGAGTACTGCTCACGTGTCTGCTGCATGTACGCCCTGAAGTATGCGCACCTGATCAAGGAGAAGACAGACGCGGAAGTCTACAACTTCTACATCGACCTGCGTTGCTTCGGCAAGGGGTACGAGGAGTTCTACGACAGGCTCCTCGGCGAGGACGTCCGGTTCGTTCGGGGAAAGGTCGCAGAGGTGACGGAGGTCCCGATCGAGGCGTCAGAAAAGGGGAAGCTCGTCATAGAGGTGGAAGACACGCTCGTCGGGACCGTCAGACGCATACCGGTCGACATGGTCGTCCTCTGCACGGCGCTCGAGGCGCACGAGACGCTCCCGGAAATAGCGGGGCTCTGCAATGTGAGCGTGGGCCGGGACGGATTCGTGATCGAGAAACACCCGAAGCTCGGTCCCGTCTCCACGGCGACCGACGGCGTGTTCATCGCCGGGGCATGCCAGTCGCCCAAGGATATACCGGACACGGTGGCGCAGGCGTCGGCCGCCTCGAGCGCCGTCCTCTCGATGATCACACGCGAGAAGATAGAGATCGAATCGGCCACCGCAGAGGTCGACGAGGATAAATGCTCGGGATGCAAGCTGTGCAACACGCTCTGCCCGTACCTGGCGATAAAGTTCGACGAAGAAAAGGGCGTCTCGGTCGTCAACGATGCCCTCTGCAAGGGATGCGGGACCTGCGCTGCGGCATGTCCGAGCAATGCGATATCGGCAAAGCACTTCGAGGATCGGCAGATCTACGCCGAGATAGAAGGGATCCTTGCGCTGTGACACCCGGTCAACGGCCGGTGCTACCGAAGGGATGATGCAATGAGTTTCGAGCCGAAGATCGTCGGATTTCTCTGTAACTGGTGCTCGTACACGGGGGCCGATCTGGCGGGGACGGCGCGGATCAAATACGCTCCGAACATCCGGTCGGTCCGGGTGATGTGCAGCGGCCGGATCGAGCCGACTTTCATAGTCAAGGCGCTCTACGAGGGGGCCGACGGGGTCCTGATCGCCGGGTGCCACCCCGGAGACTGCCACTACCAGGAGGGGAACTACAAGGCGTTGCGGCGCTACCGGCTTCTCAAGAGGATCCTTCCCGAGTACGGAGTCGAACCGGAACGCGTCAGGCTCGAGTGGGTCGCCGCCTCGGAAGGAGAGCGGTTCGCCAGGATAGTGGACGAGTTCACCGAACAGATACGCGCGCTCGGGCCGCTCCACATAAAGGAGTCGCTCGCAGAGGCGATGAAGGACGACGTGATCCCTCACGAGGCTCACAACGAAGGAAGCGGAGAGGCACATGAAGCTTAAAGGCGGGATATACTGGGGCGCCGGCTGCGGGGGGTGCGATGTCGCCGTCCTCGACGTCCACGAGAAGATCCTCGACGTCGCCGGAAAGATGGACCTGTACTTCTGGCCGATCGCGATGGATTTCAAGTACGACGACGTACGTGCGCTCGAAGACGGAGAACTCGACATCGTCCTGTACAACGGCGCTGTCAGGAACTCGGAGAACGAGGAGATCGCAAAGCTGCTTCGCCGCAAGTCGAAGACGCTCGTGGCGCTCGGGGCATGTGCTCACCTCGGCGGTCTGATCGGGATGGCCAATTACCATACGAGGGAGACGATCCTGAGGCGGGTATACGGAGAGACGGAATCGACGCAGAATCCCGACGGTGTGCTCCCGCTCGAACGGTCGACGGTCGATGGCAACGAGCTCGAGCTTCCGCGGTTCTACAACACAGTAAGGACGCTCGACCAGGTCGTCGATGTCGATTACTACATCCCCGGCTGTCCGCCCGTCCCTCAGCAGATACTCAACGCATTGACAGCGGTCTTCGAAGGCGCGCTTCCTCCGAAGGGCTCGGTAATCGGTGCGGGAACGCGCACACTCTGCGACGAGTGCCCGCGGAAGAAGGAAGAGAAGGCGATCAGCGAGTTCAAACGCCCGCTGGAGATGATCCCGGATCCCGAGAAATGCCTCCTCGAACAGGGTCTCATCTGTCTCGGGCCGGTCACGAGGGAGGGGTGCGGCGCGAGATGCATCAATTCCGGCGTACCGTGCAGAGGGTGCTACGGGCCCCTCGAGGGAGTGTACGACCAGGGAGTACGGATGATAAGCGCGCTCGCATCGGTCATAGAGCCGAAGGAGGAGGACGAGATCGACGCGGTCCTCGGCGGGATCGTCGATCCGCTGCGCACCTTCCACCGGTTCAGCACCCCCGCATCGATCCTGAGGAGGAAACGCTCATGAAGCGCGTCGAGATCGACCCCATCACCAGGCTTGAAGGTCATGGAAAGATCAGCATCTTCATCAACGACGACGGATCGGTCGAGAACGCATACCTGCAGATCCCCGAGCTGAGGGGATTCGAGAAATTCGTCGAAGGACTGCCAGTCGAGGAGATACCGCGGATCATGCCGCGTATCTGCGGCGTCTGCCCGGCGGCTCATCACATGGCAGCCGCCAAGGCGGTCGACAACGTGTTCGCTGTCGATATACCACCGGTGGCGAAGAAGCTGCGCGAACTGTATTACATGGCGCATTACATACACAGCCATTCGGCGCATTTCTACGCGCTCGCCGCGCCGGACTTCGTCCTCGGCCCCGACGCGCCGAAAGCGCAGCGCAACGTGCTCGGCCTGATCGCCAAGGTGGGCCTCGAGCTCGGAGGAGAGGTCGTCAGGCAGCGCGCGGTCGCGCAGGAGATACAGATCCTCGTCGGTGGACGGGCGACGCACCCCGTCTGGTGCATACCCGGCGGCGTGGCGCGGGCGCTGAGCGAGGAAAACGCTGCGAAGGTCCGCGAGCTCGCGGCCGGTCAGCTGGCATTCGCCGAGCTGAGCCTGAAGCTCTTCAATGATCTGGTCCTCGCGAACAAGACCTATCTCGACCTGATCATGGGCGGGATATTCGAGCAGGTGACGAACTACATGGGGCTCGTCGACGAGAACGGTCAGGTGAACTTCTATCACGGCCGGGTACGGGTGGTGGACACGGAAGGGAAGGAGTTGTTCACATACAGCGAGCCGGAATATCGGGACTACATCGCAGAGCACGTAGAGCCGTGGTCATACCTCAAGTTCCCCTTCATCAAGGAGCGGGGCTGGAAAGGGTTCGTCGAAGGGGCGGGGACGCCGCTGTACCAGGCAAATCCGCTTCCGCGGCTCAACGCGGCGGACGGGATGGCGACTCCGAAGGCTCAGGCAGAATACGAGAAGATGTTCGACACGGTAGGCGGGAAGCCCTGCCACAAGCTGATGGTGAACCACTGGGCAAGGCTCGTCGAAATACTCTATGCGGCGGAGCGGCTCATCGAGCTCATCAACGATGACGAGATCACCGATCCGAACGCGAGGATCATCCCGTCGACGACCCCGAGAGAGGGCGTCGGTATCGTCGAGGCGCCGCGCGGTACGCTGACGCATCATTACTGGACCGACGAGAACGGCATAGTCACGAAGGCGAACCTCATAGTCGGCACGACGAACAACAATGCCTCCATCAACATGGCCGTGAAGAAAGCAGCGCAGAACCTGATCAAGCCGGGCGGCGAAGTGAGCGACGGCCTGCTCAACATGGTGGAGATGGCATTCCGTCTCTATGACCCGTGTTTCAGCTGCGCCACGCACAGCCTCCCCGGCCAGATGCCGCTGACCGTCGAGATCCGCGATCATGAGGGTTCCCTCCTCAACGTCGTGTCACGGTGAACGGACTCGCCGATGCGGGGAGTCTCGCGATGAAGACGGTCATCATCGGTCTGGGCAATACTATCCTCACAGACGACGGGGCCGGCGTGTACATCGCCCGGGACCTGTCGGCGCGCCTGGCGGGAACCGGCACGGAGGTCATCGAGACAGAATCGGCGGGGATGAACCTTCTCGAGATGCTGAGCGGCCATGAACGCGCCGTGCTCGTCGATGCCATTGCACTGGAAGGGGTGGAACCGGGGACAGTCGTGAGGCTTTCCCCGGACGACCTGAGACTTACCCCGCGCCTCGCCTCGTGTCACGACATCGACATCGTGACGGCCCTCGAGCTCGGCCGGCGGCTCGGGCTTTCCATGCCGTCGGAGGTCGTGATATACGCCGTACAGGGCGAAGACATGCTCACACTCGGCGAGAGGCCGACCAAAGCAGTGGCAGCGGTCCTTCCGCTCGTCGCCGACGAGATAGAGGCGATGTTGACCGGTTCGGCGGCGCACAGTGTATCCATCCCGCTCTCGGAAGTGAGGGACAGCGATGCATGAGGTGTCGCTGATGCAGAACCTCCTCGAGGTAGTCGCCGCGACGGCGAAAAGGGAAGGGTCCGGACGAGTGGACCTGATCCATCTGCGGATCGGCGAGATGGCGGGGGTCAACATGGACTCGCTCTCATTCGCGTTCGAGATACTGTCGAAGGGAACTGCGGCAGAAGGAGGACGCCTCGAGTGCGAGACGGTGGCGCTGAGGGCGCGGTGCTCCTCGTGCGGCGCGGATTTTCATCCCGACGACCTCGTTTTCAGGTGCCCGGTCTGCCGATCCGCCGCGATAGAGGTGACGTCGGGAAGGGAGATGGAGATCGACTACATCCTGCTCGACGAGCGGGATGGTCCGGACCCGGAGAAGGGTCCGTAACACGGAAGGTACGACGATGCACCAGGTGCATATCGGAGAAGACATGCGCGACCGGAACCGCGAGATCGCGGCCGAGAACCGGGAGATGCTGCAGAGCAGGGGTGTCGTTTCCATCAACATCATGAGCGCCCCTGGAGCGGGAAAGACGTCCCTTCTGGTGCGCTCGATCCCGGGGCTCACAGAGCAGTTCAGGATCGGAGTGATCGAAGGCGATGTGCAGACGACGAGAGATGCCGAACGGGTCGGCGCGCTCGGCGTGCCTGTCTTTCAGATACAGACGGGAGGAGTCTGCCATCTCGACGCGTCGATGGTCCATTCGGCACTGCACGCGATCGACCTCGATTCGATAGACGTCCTCCTGATAGAGAATGTCGGTAATCTGGTCTGTCCCGCGGAGTTCGATCTCGGAGTTGACGCGCGAGTCATGCTCCTGAGCATCACAGAGGGGGACGACAAGCCAAAGAAGTATCCGCTGATGTTCACCGAGTCGCGACTGCTGATCCTCAACAAGATCGATCTGCTCGGGCACGTCGATTTCGACCTTGAGAAGGCGAAGCGCGAGGCAGCGGAGATAAATCCGCATATCGAGATCATAGAGCTCTCCTGCCGGACCGGCGAGGGGCTCGATAGATGGACCGGATGGGTCGAACGTCTGCACGCGAAGGCGGGTGGATGACCATGTGCCTCGCCATCCCGATGCAGATAGTCGAGATCAGCGGAGATGACGCAATCTGCGCCGCCGGCGGGATCAGGAAAGCGATACGGCTCGACCTGCTACAGGACGCGGCCGTCGGGGACTTCGTCCTCATCCATACCGGATACGCCATAGAGAAGGTCGATCCGGATGAAGCGAGAGAGACCCTCGAGCTGATCGAGAAGGTGTACCGGGCAGGCACGGGCGGCCGTTCCGGCGGGGAGTCATCGTGACCGGCGGCGCCGAACTCTTCCGAGCATTCGACGATCCGAAGCTGGCTTCGTCCCTCGCCGGAAGGCTCGCCCGGTTGGAGATCCCCCGTCCGCTCACGCTGATGCACGTCTGCGGGACGCATGAGCACGCCATCGCCCGCGCCGGCATACGCTCGCTTCTGCCGCCGGGTGTCCGCCTCATAGCGGGGCCCGGGTGCCCCGTCTGCGTCTGTCCCGCCGTCGATATAGACCTCGCGATACAGGCGGCTCTGCGGGACGACATGACCGTCACCACCTTCGGCGACATGTTCAGGGTGCCGTCCGGGGAGACATCCCTCGAGCAGCTCAGGGCGCAGGAAAGAGACGTCAGGGTAGTCTATTCACCGCTGGACGCTGTCCGGATAGCGCGGGAGGAGCCCGGCGCGCAGGTGGTGTTCGTCGCGGTCGGCTTCGAGACGACAGCCGGTCCGATCGCCGCGGCGCTTCTCGGTGACGTGCCGGACAACTTCACCGTTATCCCGTCACTGCGGCTCATACCGCCAGCCCTGGCCTTTCTGCTCGAGGGAGCCGGGACGCAGGTGGACGGATTCGTTCTCCCCGGACATGTGAGCACCGTGCTCGGACGAGCCGGGTACGATGTGCTCGAGAGGGACGGAGGCGTGCCGGCCGTCATCGCGGGATTCGAGGCGGTCGATATACTGCAGGCGGTCTTCGAGCTGATAGAGGAGGCTCTTTCCGGCCCGCCACACGCGGTCCGTAACCTGTACCGCAGGGTCGTCAGCGAGAACGGGAACGTTCGAGCGCGAGAGACGATAGCGCGCGCGTTCGAGCCTGTCGATTCCATCTGGCGCGGGATAGGCGTGATACCTCGCTCGGGTCTTGCGCTGCGTCCGGCGCTGCGGAAGCTCGATGCCGTTCTCCGGTTCGGACTCGAGCGCAGGGACGGGATAGCCGATGCGCGTCCCGGATGCATCTGCCATGAGGTGATACTCGGCCTATCCGAGCCGGAAGCGTGCCCGCTATTCGGCGGAGCCTGCACGCCTCGAAGGCCGTACGGGCCGTGCATGGTCAGCAGCGAGGGCACCTGCAGGGCGCGGTATCAGTACCGGGGCACCCCCCGCGGATGAGACGCTCTCCCACTGGGGGCTGTTCAGAGGCGCAGGACGCCACGGTATTCCGAATATCTCAGGATCCCGGGATGTAGTACGGGCATGGGAGGAAACGCACAGTACGCGGCGCGACAGCCGCGCCCCGAGAGGAGGAAGGCATGAAAGTTCACGTCGGCGGCAGTACATATTCCCTCAAGCCGGGAAGCGCCGGGCGGATCGTGCTGCTCGTCGCGGCCGTCATCGTCGTCGCTACGAGTTTCTATTCGGTCGGCGCCGACGAGGTCGGGGTCGTCCAGCGGTTCGGCCGATTTGTGCGTCGAACCGAGCCGGGACTGCATATGAAGCTCCCGCTCGGTATAGAGCGCGTCGGCAAGGTGAAGGTCAAGAAGGTCTTCAAACAGGAGTTCGGTTTCAGGACGATAAAGGCCGACGTGAGGACGCAGTACCGCGAGGGCCAGAACCGCGACGAGTCTCTGATGCTGACCGGTGACCTGAACGTCGCTGAGGTCGAGTGGATCGTCCAGTACAGGATAAAGGATCCCTACGACTATCTGTTCAAGATCAACGACCCGGAGGAGACGCTCCGCGCAATGTCCGAAGCGGTGGTGCGGCGTGTCGTCGGCGACCGAGACGTGACGGACGTCCTCACAGTCGGCAGGATCGAGATCGCGAAGGACGTGGAGGTGGGGCTGCAGGAGCTGCTCGACCGTTTCGAGTCCGGTCTGCAGATCGTAACCGTCAAGCTCCAGGACGTCAACCCGCCCGAACCGGTCAAGCCGGCGTTCAACGAGGTCAACCGCGCCAAGCAGGACAAGGAGAAGATGATCAACGAGGCGTGGGAGGAATACAACAACCGCATACCGCGCGCAGCCGGCGAAGCGGAGCAGATGATCGCCGAAGCGGAAGGGTACAGTATCCAGAGGGTCAACAGCGCGAGAGGCGACGTCGCTCTCTTCACGCAGGTATACCGCGAGTACCGGAACGCGCCCGACGTGACGCGCCGCCGTCTGTATCTCGAGACGATGAAGGAGATCATGCCCAAGATGCAGGAGATCATCATCGTAGACGAGAACCAGAAGGCGATTCTTCCGCATCTTGATGTCGGAAGAGGGGCGAAGGGAGGGGAGGGAGAATGAACAACGCGAGAAACATAGCGATCGTCGTGCTGATAGTCCTCGCTGCACTCGTAGCCCTGAACGCGTGCTATATTCTCGGCGAGGCGGAACAGGCCATCATCACGCAGTTCGGACGGCCCATCGGAGGGGCCGTGAAGGACGCGGGACTCCACTTCAAGGTACCCCTCATACAGGCGCTTCACCGCTTCGACAAGCGCATACTCAACTGGGACTCCTCGGCCGACCAGATCCCGACGGCGGACAAGAAATACATCTGGCTCGATACGACGGCGCGCTGGCGGATCGTGGACCCACTGAAGTTCTATACATCCGTCGGCAATTTCGCAGGGGCGCAGACGAGGCTCGACGACATCATCGATTCCTCCTCGCGCGATATCGTCTCGCGCTATGTGCTCGTCGAGGTCGTCCGCAACTCGAACAGGATCCTGGAACCGCCAGACTCGAGCGCCGTCGGCGAGACATACCTTGAGAATACGGAGGACGACGGCCTCATACACGTTCAGGAACGGATATCGATCGGCCGCGAGGAGATCACGAAGATGATACTCGAGCGGGCGTCCGAGCTCGTCCCTCAGTACGGCATCGAGCTCCTCGACGTGCAGGTCAAGCGCCTGAACTATATAGAGGACGTGAGGAAAAAGGTCTACGAGCGGATGACGTCGGAGCGCCAGCGGATCGCGACGAAATACCGTTCCGAGGGCGAGGGAAAGCGGGCGGAGATCGTAGGGCAGATGGAGCGGGAGCTCAACAGGATCCAGTCCGAGGCGTATCGCCGCGCGCAGGAGATCCGCGGCGCTGCGGACGCTGAGGCGACCCGGATCTACGCCGAGGCGTACCGTCAGGATCCAGAGTTCTACTCGTTCCTCAAGACGCTCGAAGTCTATCGCGAGACGGTCGGTGACAACAGCCGGGCGATACTGACGACAGATACCGACCTGTACCGGTACATACGCCGGATCGGCGCCAGATAGGGCCGAAACGGGGAAAAACGTCATCGGGGAGCCCTTGGCCGTTGGGCGCAGGCTCCCCGATGTGATATAGTTCTCGGGCGTCCCTGTCCGACGCAGCACGGGAGGACTCGATGGAGATACGCGGCCTGCAACGGACAGTGGCGGTGCTGTGCGCCGCCGCTGCCGTCCTCTGCCTGTCCGGCGGCGCCGCCGCCTGGAACCATTCGGAGATAGAGTGGCTCACGATAGAGACAGAGCACTTCTCGATCCACTACCACGCGGAAGTCGAGAGAAGCGCTCTGGAGGTGGCGCGGATCGCGGAAGAGGTCTACGGGCCTATAACATCCCTCTACGGATACGAGCCGGATCGGGTGCACATCAACGTCACCGATCGCGCGGGGCTCCCAGAGGGGGCGTCGTACTACTATCTCGACCGCATCGACATCGACACTGACGATGTCGAGTTCCAGCTGCGCGGCACGGCGAACTGGCTCAGGAACGTCGTCACGCACGAATTCTCACACATGGTATCTCTCCAGGTCTCGATGAAGATGCCGAGGTGGCTCCCGGCGATCTTCCTTCAGGGATTCGGATTCGAGAAGGAGAAGCGTCCTGACGTTATCACGGGATACCCCAACTTCATAGGATCACTCCCGCTTGCGGGGGAGATAGTGCCGAACTGGCTCGCCGAAGGCGTCGCGCAGTACCAGGCCGAGGGGTCTCACAACGATATCTGGGACTCGCACCGCGACATGCTTCTTCGGACTGCGGTCCTCGGAGGCACGCTTCTCGATCTTGACCGGATGGGGGTCTTCGGCAAGAACTCGCTCGAGGCAGAGATGCTCTACAACCAGGGGTATTCCCTCGTACGGTTCATTGCGGCGCGATACGGGGACGAGGCCGTCGCCCAGATCATCCGCGCGCACCATGCATGGTACCGAACCGGTTTCGGGGGGGCATGCAGGAGCGTTCTCGATATCTCCGACTCCCAGCTGTACGATGCGTGGAAGGCGGAGATCACGACGAGGTACGGCGAGGTCGAGGCGCGGATAGGGAAGGATACGAGGACCGGCGAGCCGGCAGCCGGGGAGGGATTCCTCAATATGCACCCGGTCGCCGATGCGGACGGCGGGCTGTACTACGTCTCGAACCGCGGACGCGATTACCGCGACATGGACCTCGTGTACAGGGACGCCGGGGGAACGATCGTAACGATCGCCGCCGATCTCGCCTCGGGAGCAGACCTCTCGAGGGATCGGAGCATGCTGTGCTACGCGCGGCGTACCGACGACAATCCTCACGGGTACCGATTCGACGACATATTCCTGCTCGACGCGGCGACGGGCAAGGAACATCGCCTGACGAGAGGGCTCAGGGCGACCGACCCGTCGTTCTCAGGCGACGGATCGCAGATCGTCGCGGTAGCATCTTCAGGCTGCGGAGACCGTCTCGTCCTGGTGAACGTCGCCGACGGATCGACAGCGGAGCTTGTCGCCGAAATCCCGGGGCGCCGGTTTTTCGGGCCGGTATGGGGTGAAGGGGGGATACTTGTATCGGTCTTCAAAGGGACGAGCAGGGACATCGCGGCAGTCGATCCCGGGACCGGGGAGCTTCGGACGATCGTCGGGACCGCAGCGGACGAGAGGGATCCGCGGTGGTGCGCAGACGGCGCGGGATTCCTCTACACAAGCGACAGGACAGGCGTATTCGACGTCTATTACGCAAGCCCTGAACGGGGCGACCTGATGGTCACGCGAGTGACGGGTGGAGCGTTCCAGCCGTATGAAGCGGGCAATGATCTCTATTTCGCCTCCTTCTCTGCCGAAGGGTATGCGATACGCCGCCTCGAGCGATGGCGGTCTGTCGCCACCCCCGTGGATCCCGCCGAGGACGACGGGGACCTGATGGCCAGACGGGAGCGCTTCATCGGATGTCCCTCTTCCGGACCGGTACCGGCCGGGGCGGAGGAGCCGCGGCGGTTCAAGGTCACATACACGCCGCCGTTCCTCTTCCCGCGCCTGATGGTATACGACGGATCGTTCAGGGTCGGGCTGGCGGTCGATTCGAGGGACCAGCTCGACCGTCAGGCGGTCTATGCGGCCGGGTCCGCGGGTTTCGACGGGGAATTCGACGCCCAGCTCGGATTCGAGGTGCGCCAGTTCAAGCCGACGTTCCGGTTCGACGTGCTGCGTATGCGAAAGTACCACGAGTACACCGACCCGCTCGCCGGGGACGTCAAGGTCAGGTACGATCTCTGGGATGCATACTTCGCCGCCGTGCTCGAGCTCAGCGAACCGACACTGATGCATCGACGCGACATTACCTTGCTGTACAATCACGGCGAGTACGGACTGAATATAAATGCCTGGAATGTATACGATTACGAGATCGGTTGGACCTACTACAAGGCCGACGAGTACTCGCTGCTCTTCGACTACCGCACCGTGCGTCGCGGGATCGACGCGCAGATCAATCCCCGCCGGGGGCGCACCATGCATGGAGAGGCGACGCTCTCGAAATCCCGGCTCCAGTCGGGAGAGTTCGAATACTCGTTCCAGCCGCTCTATGACAGGAACGATTTCTCCAGGTTCGTCGTCTCGTACGAGGAGTACCTTCCGTTGCCGTTCTGGAGTCATGCGCTTACCGTCTACGGCCGAGTCGGATGGATCGACAGGGAGAACATAGACGATTTCTTCTATCTGTATCTCGGGAGCCGCGACGGGCTGCGCGGCTATTCATACTACAGCATCGGGGGAACGAAGAACGCCATGGGAAGAGTGACATACCGTTTCCCGATACTCCGCTCCATAGAGCGGCAGCTGCCCGTGTTCTATCTTCGCTCTCTCTACGGCGCTGTCTTTGCCGAAGCGGGGAAAGCGTGGAACGAGAACAAGTTCGACCTGAACGGGAACAACAAGGACGTGGGATACGAGCTTCGCATGGACGGGTTCACCTTCTTCAGCTATCCCCTCGCGCTCTCGTTCATCGGCGCCTACGGGCTCGACACGATAGAGTACCGGGACCCGTTCTATGAGACGGTTGTGTTCACGGAGGGAAAGGAGTGGCGCTATTACGGGAGCGTGTTGTTCTCGTTCTGAGACGAGCGCCGCGGACGGTCCGATATGAGAGTGAGGCTCGGGGGATACAACGTCGATACGCGTACGATCGAGGAGCTCTCGCGTGGCTTTGGCCAAGAGGTGACTCCCGAGGTACTTTCCGCCTCGTATGCGCGGATCAGCCGCGATCCGCGGGATGTGACTGTGCTGCGGGAGGAGGCGCGACGAGAGGTAGACCGCGCGCGCAGGTCGAATCGGGCGATCGTGTTCGGGCTCGGCCACTCCTCGGTCGCCGAGCACGCCGTGTTCAATTTCGACATCATGGACGTGTCGCGGCTCGCCGTCGAGGCAGTCGAGCATTTCAGGCTGGCCTCCTTCACGGAGAAGTCACAGCGATATATCAGGCTCGGCAAGGATTTCGTCAGACCCCGCGAGATAACGGAGAGCGGGTTCGGGAAGGACTTCGAGCGGCTCGTATCGAGGCTGAGCGACGCGTACCTGGAGCTGTTCGAAGCGATCCGCTCGACCGGAGCCGACGAGGGAACCGCGCAGGAGGATGCGCGGTACCTGATGCCCCTGGCCACGGCTGCGCAGTTCGGCATGACGGTCAACGCGCGCGAGCTCGAGTACATGATCGGCAAGCTCGCCGCCCATCCGCTCGAGGAGCTGAGGGAGATCTCGAAGCGGCTCTCGAAGGCCTCGCGGAAGGTCGCTCCGTCGCTGGTAAGGTATCCGGAGCCGACCAGGCACACAGTCGCGGCGACATCGGTCCGACGTAGGATGGCGTCTCTCTGCGACCGCACGGCCCCGACGGAGCAGTCCCCCGTCGCGCTCCTCGAGGCGACGCCGGACGCCGATACGAGACTCGCCGCGAGCCTTATATTCGGGGCGGGCGCCGCATGCTACGACGACGCGCTCGAGATGGCCAAGCGGCTGGGACGCCGGGAGCGTGCCAGGCTGATCACCCGGTCCCTCGAACAGATGGAGCCGTGGGATGGCGTCTGGCGCGAGTTCGAGAACATCGTATTCATCTTCGAGGTCGTCGTCTCTGCATCGTGCTACGCGCAGCTGAAGCGGCACCGTATGACCACGCAGATCGTACAACGCTACGACCCCCGTCTGGGCATCTCGATACCGCAGACGGTCAGGGACGCCGGCAGCGTGGGGAGGATGCGGGAAGCCGCCTCTTCGGCGCAGAAGCTCTACCGGTCGATGCGCCGCGATGCAGGTCCTGCCGCCGAATATGCCCTCACCAACGCACACAGGCGCCGGGTGCTCCTGCAGATCGATCTGAGGGAGCTGTACCATTTCTCGCGACTGCGAAGCGATGCACACGCCCAGTGGGAGATACGACGCGTATCGGAGCTCATGTGCGCACAGGCGAGGAGGGTGTCTCCCGCGGGGAGCGCGCTCCTCGGCGGCAAGGATGAATTCCCCCTGCTGCTGCATCGTCTTGAGCGCGCCTGATCCGAGGCCTCGTTCGGTCCGAAAGGGGGCGGGATGAAGCCGTTCATCGATCTCGTACGGGAGAGGCGGAGCGTCCGCGATTTCACCGCCGAACCCGTTCCGCGCGAGCTTCTCGAACGCTGCCTGGAAGCGGCCCGTCATGCCCCGTCGGCCTGCCACCGCCAGGAATGGCGGTTCATCGTCACTGAGGGCCTTCTGAAGGAGCGTATAGTAGCAGAATGTCTCGGAGATCCCCCGGTGCCAAACCGCTGGGCGGTCGATGCGCCGGTCATCGTCGTTCTGGCCACGGCGAGGGAGATCGTCACGCATCGCATCGGCGCAGGGATCCGCGGGGTACGGTACGATCTCATCGACGCGGGGATCGCCGGAGAGCATTTCATCCTCCAGGCGGCGGAGCTTGGGATCGGGACATGCTGGATCGGCTGGTTCCGGAAGCGCCGATTGAGGAGGATCCTCGGGCTGCCGCGCCGGTGGGACATCCCGGCGCTGATCGCGGTCGGGTATTCCCGATCGGGACAGGCGCCAATAGGGAGAAGACCGATCGAGGAGATCGGGGAATTCAGGAGTCGATGACGGGATGGACCGGGCGGATGCGATACTCGAGATAGAGGGACTGCAGTGCGCCATAGGTGGCTCGCCGATACTCGCATCGGTCTCGTGCTCGGTGCCCCGCGGCGGTTTCGTCTCGGTGATCGGTCCGAACGGCGCAGGCAAGACGACGCTCCTGCGCTGCCTCGTACGAATCGTGCCGTTCCAGGGCGGGTCGATCAGGCTCGACGGTTCGCCGCTCGCTGCCTACCGCCAGAAAGAGCTCGCCCGGCTGGTCGGCTACGTGCCCCAGGGGGATGCGCGCCATCTGCCGTTCACCGTCGAGGAGTTCGTGCTCACGGGGCGGTATCCCTATCTGAGCCCCTTCACACGGATAGGGCGAGAGGACAGGGAGGCCTCGCAAACGGCGATGGAGGTCACCGGGACCGCTCGCTTCGCTGACCGGCGCGTATCGACGCTCAGCGGGGGCGAGCGTCAGCTCGTGATGATCGCCGCAGCTCTCGCGCAGGGCCCGGGGATCCTTCTTCTCGACGAACCGACGGCGTTCCTCGATCCCCGCCACCAGGCGTCGGTGATGTCGCTGCTCGTCGACCTGAACCGCCGTCACGGTATGACGGTGATGATGGTCACGCATGACGTCAATCAGGCGATCCTCGCGGGACAGCATGTCGCGGTGATCGACGGCGGCAGGACGGTCCACGAGGGTCCCGCCGGTATGCTCGCCGGCTCGGGAGTCCTCGAGCGGGTCTATCGGCGCAGGTTCCTGTATATGCCGCATCCGAGGCTCGGATGTGATATCATAGTACCGGACGTGGGTGATGATGGCAGCGAGACGTAGCATCATACTGACGGCGATCGTCGCGGCGGGGGTCGCTGTCGTGCTGCTCGCGCCGATGGCGGGAGTAGAGCGGATAGGCCTCGATGCGATCCGATCTCCCCGGGGGACGGATGTGGCCGCCCAGATCCTCTGGCGGATCCGCGTCCCGCGCGTGCTTGCCGGCTTTATCGCCGGCGCCGCACTCGCGCTGAGCGGGATGACATTCCAGGCGGTCTTCCGGAATCCCCTCGCCACTCCGTTCACGCTCGGCGTCTCGAGCGGCGCAGCCTTCGGAGCCGCACTGGCCGTCATGACGGGTTTCACGCTCGGAGCTGTCGCACTGACCGGGCAGTCGCTGAGCGCCTTCGCATGGGCGGCGTTGTCGATCGGGCTCGTCTACGGACTCACGAAGGTCCGCAGGGGATTCTCGACGGCCACGATGCTGATCGCTGGAGTCGCTGTGAACTTCTTCTTCTCCAGCCTCATGCTCTTCATGCAATACCTCAGCGATTTTACGCAATCGTTCCGCATGGTCAGATGGCTGATGGGTGGAGTCGACGCGGCAGGATTTCAGGAAGTAGCCGTGATGGCAGTGTTCGCCTGCGCAGGTTCACTGGTCGTCTTCGCCCATCTCGCAGAGCTCGACCTGCTCTCGATGGGGGACGACATAGCAGCGGGCAGAGGCGTTCCGGTGCGACGTGTGCGCCGGCTGCTCTTTCTCTCCGCCTCGCTGATGGTCGGCGGCGTCGTGGCCGTCTGCGGTCCGATAGCGTTCATAGGGATGATGGCGCCGCATATCTGCAGGCTTCTCGTCGGTCCCGGACACCGTACCCTCGCGCCGGTCGTGCTCGTCGTCGGCGGAGCGTTTCTCGTCGCCTGCGACGCGCTCGCGCGAACGGTGATCGCCCCGGCCGAGATTCCTGTCGGCGTTATCACGGCGCTGCTCGGAGGCCCGTTCTTTCTCTGGCTGCTTGTCGGCGGAAGCTCGGAACGGAGCATCCTCTACCAGGAGGATGGGGTATGAGAGCCGATCAGGACGGGCATCCCGGCACCGGTCCCGTCGCCGATATATTCGATATCAAGCGTTTCGCCATCCACGACGGACCGGGGATCCGGACGACGGTCTTCTTCCGCGGCTGCCCCCTAGAATGCTGGTGGTGCCACAATCCCGAGGCTCGCCTGCCAGAGTGCGAGGTCTCTTACCGCAGCAGAGCGGTCGACTCGACCCTGCCTCCCGACGATAACGTCGTCGGACCGGCCGTCCGGTTACAGCGCCTTGTCGACGAGGTGGCGAGGGACAGGATATTCTACGAACAGTCAGGGGGGGGCGTGACAATGTCGGGGGGGGAGCCGTTGATGCAACCTGCTTATCTCGAGGCGCTGCTGCGCCGGTGCCGGGAGATCGGCATATCGACTGCGGTCGACACCTCGGGATATGCGCCTCGGGATGTCTTCGAGGCGCTCGACGGCCTGGTCGACCTGTACCTGTTCGATCTGAAGATCATCGACGAGGACGACCATCGCACATACACTGGAGAAGGGAATGCGCTGATACACGAGAATCTCGATATGCTGCTCTCCAAGGGTGCGCGGGTCATGCCCAGGATCCCCATGATCCCCGGGATGACCGAGACCGAACAGAACATCGACTGCCTCGTCGCATTCCTCCGCGCCCGTCCGGGGCTCGGAGAGGTCTGCATACTTCCGTACAACAGGCTCGGGGAGGACAAGGTCAGGCGCCTCGGGCTCACGTACCGGCCGGGAACGATGCCGATGCAGACCCGGCAGCGTCTGCGAGAGATCGCCGGCCGATTCACCGATGCGGGGCTCGATGTGAGGATCGGAGGGTGAAGAGGATGAACGAACGTATCAAGCGG
>Ga0316578_10000124_pt1 | contig 19049 bp, 13 predicted proteins | sample J0NA_2_FD_203076 | JGI IMG/M metagenome (GOLD analysis project Ga0316578, IMG submission 203076) | Rhizosphere microbial communities from salt marsh grasses in Alabama, United States - J0-2_160517rDrC | ecosystem: Host-associated > Plants > Roots > Rhizosphere | place: USA: Alabama | collected... | reverse complement strand
TTTGGCAGCCGCACGCGCCCCTGATGAATCATCATCGGCTATTAGAATGTAAGGTAATTCGCATTTTTTGTCCGTCATAAAAATTTTTCCTTTGCTGAACAATCATTTTGCTATACGAAACAAGACCTGGATAATTAATACAGTCAGACACGAAATAAGGGCATTCAGGAAAACCAGCCGCAACCGGCATCTCTATGCCCGTTTTTGTGCACACTAAATATAAGAAGATCTGCAATGCGCGGCTATCGGAATCATTCCGATATTTAGGTAGGATTTCCGCTGACTTTTATGTCCGTGATCGTCTGACACGGAGATACAGGTGAGTCTGCCGGCATTTTGGAAGCAGTCGTTCAAAAAAGCTTGAGAATGTCAGGGTAAGTATCCTATTTTACTTTTAAGCGTTCACAAATTTCATAATCATCTTCAGCCGGGCCTGCGATTGCTCGAGGCTTCCCAGTCGTTTTTCCACCGTGCCTGATGCCCGAAATTAATGCGCTCTTGATTCCTGTAGGGGCAGGTCATATAGTTTATTTACAAATCTCAAATACAGGTTTCACCCTATCGATGTTTTTATGTGTATTTCCTAATTTGAGAGCGGTTGCATGATACCGAAGGCGGTGGCGGATTTCCTTCGGCAAAGGAGAATTCAGAATATATAATGACTGAAAATGAACGCGACGACAGGCCCGAATCTAAACTCTCAAAGCGGCTGGGCAGAAAGAAATTTGTCGGCCTCGGTCTTTTGGCCGTTATTCTTCTTGTGGCGGCAGGTGCTTCCTATTGGTGGTTTTTTAAGTACAATCGTGTTAGTACCGACGATGCCTATTGCAGGGCCGACAGCGCTCAGATCAGCAGCCGCGTGCCCGGAACAGTTCAGCGATTGCTGGTGGATGACGACTATTTCGTGCAAGCCGGGCAGACCCTGATTAAACTCGATCCTGCAGTTTATAAAACTTCAGTCCGGAAAGCTCAATCCCGCCTGGCCCAGGCCGAAGCCGATGTCGGAGCGCTTGACGCTTCAATTTCACAGACAGACTTTCAAACAACAGCTCAGATCGAGAAGGCTGAAGCTGCGTTAAAGGCTGCTAACGACAAGCGTCTGGCAAGCAAGCACCAATTGTCGGAACTGGAGAGCAAACGGGCTGGGGCATTGGCGGAATTCACTCTGGCCGAAAAAGAATTTAAGCGCATTAAACAACTTTTTCACAGCGCCGCCGTTTCGGCTGAGCGACTCGATGAGGCGCGCGCCAAATTTAAGCAGACTCAAGCAGCCCTGAATGCGGTCGCTGCGCAGATATCTTCACAAAACGCCGCACTGGAGGGCATCGAACAAGAAATTAAAGAAACTCAAGCGCAATTAAAATCAGCCCGCGCCGCCCTCTTTAAAATCGACAACCTGCGTCACCAGTTGGCCTCCCTGAAAGCCCAGCGCGACGGTTATAAAGCCGATCTGGATGAAGCAGAATTAAATCTTTCCTACTGCACGATTGCAGCACCCATCGCCGGATTTATCGCCCAGAAGTCAATTCAGGTCGGCGATCGCGTTCAGCCGGGGCTGGCGCTCATGGCGGTCGTCCCTTTGCAGAAAATCTATGCGGAAGCCAATTTTAAGGAAACCGATCTTACCCATGTGCGCCTCGGTCAACCGGCTGTCATCGAGGCGGACATTTATCCGGATTATATTTATCATGGGAAAGTGGTCGGGATACGAGCCGGCACCGGTGCCGCTTTTTCACTGCTTCCGCCCGAGAATGCAACCGGCAACTGGATCAAGATCGTGCAGCGCGTTCCCGTAAAAATCGCATTTGATGCACCTCCTCCACCCCGTTACCCGCTGCGGGTGGGGTTGTCATTGACGGTTACTATCAACACTTCGGATCGCAGCGGCAAACTGCTGCGGTCTGAAGCGGTAAGCGCAATGCCAAGCTCACAAAGATGACGATGTCCATGGAAACACGTCAGACCAACAAGTGGATTGTGGCCCTTACGGTTATGCTGCCGACTTTCATCGAGATCATGGACATCAGTGTTGTTAATGTCTCGCTGCCGCATATCCAGGGCAGCCTCAGTGCGGGGCTGGACGAGGTAACGTGGATCCTGACTTCTTATCTGGTTTCAAATGCTATCATCATACCGATCAGCGGATGGCTGGCCGGCATTTTTGGAAGAAAACGCTATCTCATATTTTCTTTGATCCTCTTCACCGCCAGTTCGGTGCTGTGTGGATCCGCTTTTTCGCTGGCGGTAATCATCGGCGCCAGAATTTTTCAGGGCATCGGCGGCGGCGGTCTGCAACCCATCTCTCAAGCCATTCTGTTGGAATCGTTTCCTCCTGAAGAGCGTGGTCTGGCAATGGCCTTTTTTGGAATGGGTGTCGTTCTGGCTCCGATTGTGGGTCCGGTGCTTGGCGGCTGGCTGACAGACACCTGGAGCTGGCGCTGGGTATTTTATATTAATCTGCCGGCGGGCATTCTTGCAATTGCGCTGGTTTTTCTTTTCGTCCAAGACCCCGACTACATTCGCCGGCGTCATGTTAAAATTGATGGTTGGGGCCTGTTTTTTCTTACTGTAGGGCTGGGATGCCTGCAAATTGTGCTGGATAAAGGGCAGCGAAACGATTGGTTCAGCTCGAACTTTATTGTCACGTTCAGCCTTATCTCAGGGGCAGCCCTGATCCTCTTTCTAGCGACCGAGTTGCGCAGCTCCCATCCGGTGGTGAATCTGAGAATTTTTAAGGATCGCAGTTTTGCCATCGGAAACCTGATCATGTTTACCGGGTTTTTCTGCCTTTTTGGCAGTATCGTGCTGCTTCCCCTCTATCTGCAGAATCTCATGGGATATACGGCGTTTTGGGCGGGACTGGTTCTCGGTCCGGGAGGCATCGCTGCCTTTTTGATCATGCCCCTTGCGGGCCTGATGATGAAAAAAAATGTCAGCCCGCGAATGCTGCTGGCCATTGGACTATTTGTAAGCGCGGCCTCTCTGTACCTGATGTCCGGTTTTAACCTGGATGCAAGCTTTGGGGCGATCGCACTGCCCAGGATCATTCAAGGCTTTGGACTCGGGCTTTTCTTCGTGCCGCTTTCGGCAGCGACGTTTGCGGGCATCCGCAATGAAGAAACCGGAAATGCCTCGGGGATTTTCAACCTGTTGCGGAATCTGGGAGGCAGTTTCGGGGTGGCCTTCTGCACAACGGTCCTTGCTCGCCGCACCCAGCTGCACCAGACATTTTTAGCGGAACATATCACCCCCTATAATCCGAGTTTTCAACACTATTACCATCAGATTCAACAATGGCTGCAAATTCATCAGCCGCAATTTGCCGGCCCCTCAGCCGCTCTCGGTGAAATATATCGACTCGTATTGAGACAGGCTCATATGATGGCATTTAACGACACGTTTTGGATGTTGGCTCTGGCCACGGCAGCGCTGGTACTGCTGACCATTTTTTTCCGACAACGACAAGACACTGCGCCCGGCGCAGGCATACACTGAAGACGACCTATGGACATACTGACGATTTTTTCGATCCTGATCAGCCTCTCGGCTGTTTTCAGCTTCATCAATTACCTTTACTTTCATCTTCCGCGCACCATTGGATTGATGCTGTTCGCGCTGGTGCTTTCGATTGTTTTAATTATCATCGGACACACCGGCTGGGACGTCCGGGATCAGGCTGCGGGAATTATTCAACGCATCGATTTTAATCGCTTTTTGCTGCAGGGGATGCTGGGGTTTCTGTTGTTTGCCGGGGCGCTGCATGTCGAAGCCAATGAACTGATGCGGCACAAGTGGATCATCTTTTTACTGGCCACCGCAGGTACCATTTGTTCAACGGTTTTGATCGGTATTCTCGCCTGGCTGGTTCTTCGTCTGATGGATCAAACGCTTCCGTTAATCTATTGTTTGTTGTTCGGTGCCCTGATATCTCCCACGGATCCGGTAGCCGTGCTTGGGATTCTCAAGGAGCTGAAAGTTCCCAAAAGCATTGAAACGCAGATGGCCGGGGAAGCGCTTTTTAACGACGGGGTGGGAGTGGCGCTCTTTATTGTTTTAACGCGCATCGCTACCGGAGCGCCCGGTGTCTCCATCGGCCAGTCCGCCCTGCTGTTTGCCAAAGAGGCTTTCGGCGGGATCCTGATCGGATTGGCTATCGGCTGGATTGCCTATCAGATGCTCAAGCGCGTAGACAATTATCAGGTGGAGGTCCTTATCACCCTGGGCCTGGTGATGGGCGGCTATGATCTTGCGCATAAATTGCACACCTCAGGTCCGCTGGCCATCGTCGCGGCCGGCTTGCTGATCGGCAACCACGGCCGTGCCTTTGCGATGTCGGAGACCACCCGCAAAAATCTCGACACTTTCTGGGAACTCATCGATGAGATCCTGAATGCCATCCTCTTTATTCTGATCGGTATCGAAGTGCTCGTGTTGGAAATCAATTTTCATCATTTTCTGGCCGGTCTGGTGATCATTCCGCTGGTTCTGCTGGTTCGACTGGTGAGTGTCGGGGTTCCTTTCGGCCTGATTGGACAGCGAATGCCATCTCGTAAAAACGCTGTCAAAACACTGACCTGGGGCGGATTGCGCGGTGGGATTGCCGTGGCGCTGGCGCTGTCAATTCCGCAGGGTCCGCCACGGAGCATCATTGTGTTCATCACTTACATGGTAGTGGTGTTTTCGATCGTTGTCCAGGGGCTCACCATCAAAAAATTTCTCAAAAAATGGGGTGTCTGAATCCCAAACAAAGAAGTCTTAACACACATCTTCACCGCAAGCGCGTCTCATTGCGTCCTGCGATTCTTTGTGCGTTTGCCGATCATTTTTCGCGACCATCGGTGCACTGAGTTCCGAAAACGAGGCTTTACGATTTCCTTGATCTCTGCGATTTTTAGTTCAGCAGCAATTTCTCCCTGCCGGATGAGTTCCTTGAAAGCGAAAAAATCGGTCCAGCCGAAGTTTCTGACTACGGGTTCGATAACCACTTCGGCGTTTATCCTGCCCGCTGTGCTGAGATAATAATTCATAATCTCGGTGGCGCGGTGTATGGCATCAATACCATCTTCGACGGGGTGATTCCGTCTCAGAATCAATCCGACATCTACGCCGACAACCACGTCGGCGCCGTTTTCTTTGGCGGGGATTGCCGGAAGCACATCGATCAAGCCCCCATCCACCAGCACCGTCCCTTCCCACTCAACAGACGGCATAAATCCGGGGACCGCACAGCTTGCCATCACGGCCCGGATAAGCGGTCCGTGCTTCAAAACAACCGGCCGGCCCGATAGAAGATCTGTCGCGGTTGAAAAAAAGGGGATGCGGGTATCTTCGATTGCGATATCCGGAACAAAGGCTTCCACGCTCGCGCGCAAATCATGTTCTGTAAGCACGGCGCTTCTAAACAGGGCAAGATTCAAAAACATTTCCTTCTGAACGGTTCTAGCAAGCCGATGAAAAAAATCGGGCTTGAAGTCCACATCCCAGTATGATCTTTCAAGTAATCTGAGCCTTGTTTTTTCCTTTGTATGGGGCTCGAGAACTTCGGACACCCGCCTCTCCAGGGCAAACGCGTCGGGATTTACCGCGTAGGCCGCTCCAACCAGAGCCCCGATACTGGTTCCGACAATGAGGTCGATTGGAATACCTTCCCGCTGGAGCACCTTCAGCACCCCAACGTGAGCAATACCACGCGCACCCCCCGCGCCGAAGGCCAATCCAAGTTTAGGTTTTCTGCACATTTCAGTTCACTTTCATGATCGTATAGACTATTATGCGGATTAAGAAGTCAGAGACTCGAAAATTAATAGCATATTTATTTCCGAAAACGAAATGATACCGAAATTTCAGCGTTTTTTTTATGATGAGCAAGCGGTAATTTCCTAAATACATCGATTACTAAAAAAAACATAATCTACCCCATTTTTTTATTGACACTGTTATCATATTCTGTTTGCAAATTTTTAGATCCCTTTAAACGGTGTTTCACATTTATCAAATGTCAATACCTTTGGGGTACCGGGGGGACAAATAGGGGGCAGATGAAAACAAAAATCTATTTCGCTTTAATCGGAGCGTCATCCCTGTTCACTACGGCTCTGCTTGGAGGTTGCAGCCGCATGCTCCTGTTTGATCCCAAAGGACCCATCGGCGATGGCGAGAGGTTCGTCATCCTTGCGGCGTTCGTGCTGATGCTGATCGTCGTCATTCCCGTCTTTGTCATGATTTTTTGGTTTTCCCTGAAATACAGGGCCTCCAATAGCAAGGCGATCTATATGCCGAAATGGAGCCGATCGGGCAAGATCGAATTTGCCATGTGGCTGGTCCCCTTTGCCATCATCACGGCCCTCGGATTTCTGACCTGGAACGAGACCCACCACCTGGATCCCTACAGGCCCATCAACTCAGGCGTCAAGCCAATCAGCATCGAGGTCGTGTCTCTGGACTGGAAGTGGCTGTTTATCTATCCGGACTACGATGTCGCTGTTGTCAATCAAGTCGTATTCCCGATCAAGGTTCCCTTAAGCTTCAGGATCACGTCGGATACGGTATTGACTTCCTTTTTCATCCCCCAGCTGGGCAGCCAGATTTACGCTATGGCAGGTAAACAGAGCCGGCTGCATCTTATGGCTGATGAATCGGGTATCTATGCGGGCCATAATCAGCAATTCAGCGGCCGCGGCTACGCCGACATGCACTTCAAGGCGATTGCCACTTCCCGGGAAAAATTCGAAGCATGGGTGCAAAAAACCAGACAGTCAGCGGACAAACTTGATCCGGAACGATATGAGGAACTCGGAAAGCCGAGCGTCGGCTACCCCGTGATGTACTTCTCTTCTGTCACGCCCGGTCTTTTCGACCACATCATCCGTAAATATCTGCCCATAGGCATGAATTCTGCTGCCATGCGCAAAGACGACTCCGGTTCCACACGTGTGAAACCAACCACTTTGGAGAGACGTTGATATGTTCGGGAAATTAAGCTTTGCGGCAATACCTTTCGAAAATCCGATCATTATGGGTGCCGTAGGCGGCTCGATTTTGCTGGCCGTGGTGATTCTGTCTCTAATCACGTACTACCGAAAGTGGACAACCCTTTGGAAAGAGTGGCTGACGAGCCTCGACCACAAAAGGATCGGCATCATGTATATTATCCTGGCAATGGTGATGCTGCTGCGCGGATTTTCCGATGCCATCCTGATGCGGTCCCAGCAGGCCCTTGCCGCCGGCATGGCGCACGGCTATCTGCCACCCGGACACTTCGACCAGATATTCAGCGCCCACGGTACGATCATGATCGTCTTCATGGCCATGCCGTTTCTGGTCGGGTTGATGAATATCGTCGTACCTCAGCAAATCGGTGCACGCGATGTAGCTTTTCCCTTTTTGAATTCAGTCAGCCTGTGGTTGACCGCGGCAGGGGCGTTGCTGGTTATGATATCGCTGGGTGTGGGTGAATTTTCCAGGGCCGGATGGTCGGGCTATGCACCGCTGGTAGAGCGACAATACAGTCCCGGAACAGGGGTCGACTATTGGATATGGGCTTTCCAGATCGCCGGCGCGGGTTCGCTGATAACCGGCATCAACTTTTTGGTCACCATCCTGAGGATGCGCGCTCCGGGAATGACACTCATGCGCATGCCGCTGTTCTCTTGGACCACTTTGTTCACCAATGTGCTCATGATTTTCGCATTCCCGGTGCTGACCGTCGCCCTTACCCTGCTGACGCTCGACCGCTACCTGGGCATGCATTTTTTCACCAACGCACTTGGCGGCAACATAATGATGTATGTCAATCTTTTCTGGATCTGGGGACATCCCGAGGTTTATATTGTCATCCTGCCGGCTTTCGGCGTCTTTTCGGAAGTCGTTGCCACATTCTCCGGAAAACGGTTGTTCGGATATAGATCGCTGGTCTATGCCACCGCGGCAATCATGGTTCTATCTTTTTCGGTATGGGTGCACCATTTCTTTACGATGGGTGCCGGTCCCGATGTCAACATCTTCTTCAGCATTACCACCATGCTGATTGCTATCCCTACCGGGGTCAAAATCTTCAACTGGCTGTTCACCATGTACCGCGGCCGTATAAGATTCGCCACCCCTATGTATTGGACCCTGGGATTTCTCTTCACCTTTACTGTCGGCGGCATGGCCGGCGTGCTGCTGTCGGTGCCGCCCGCAGACTACGTGTTACACAACAGCCTGTTTCTGGTCGCCCACTTCCACACCATGCTGATCCCCGGCTCGCTTTTCGGCTTTTTCGCTGGCTATTACTACTGGTTTCCGAAAGCGTTCGGCTTTCCCCTGAACGAGAAGTGGGGCAAAGGCGCATTCTGGTGCTGGATGATCGGCTTCTACCTTGCTTTTGCACCTCTGTATGTGCTGGGTTTCATGGGCATGCCCCGGCGCATGGAGCATTACGCCAATCCGGCCTGGCAGCCGTATCTGGTAATCGCTGCTGTGGGTACGGCTGTGATTCTGATCGGCATCATATTCCAGATGATTCAGTTGGCCGTGAGCATCAAGCATCGTCATGCTGTCCGCGACCTGACCGGCGACCCCTGGGACGGCCGCACCCTGGAGTGGGCGACTTCCTCACCGCCGGCTGTCTACAACTTTGCGAAAACGCCGGTCGTGCATGACATCGACGCATTTGCGGACATGAAGGAAAAAGGCATCGCCTACTCGCCGCCGGATCAATACCACGACATCCACATGCCGAAAAACACGGCGACGGGGCTTATTATCGGTGCAATGGCCGCCGTGTTCGGATTCGCCATGGTCTGGTATATATGGTGGTTGGCGATCCTCGGCGCCTTTATCTTGCTTCTTACGGTGATCGCCCGCGCATCAGATGACGGAACGGATTACATCGTGCCTGCCGCTGAAATAGAACGGATCGAAAAGCGGCGTTATCGGCAATTGACTGCCGCCGCGGCAAACCGCCCGGCAGACGGTCCGGCCATGCGGCAATCTTTAGCGGAGATGTAAATAATGACCATTGACGCCTCGACCATCGACACATTTGCTCGCAAAGAAATTGAACACCCGGATACCGTCGCAAACCATGCATTTGGTTTCTGGCTATACCTCATGACCGATCTGGTGCTGTTTGCGGCAATCTTTGCGGCATTTGCCGTCTTATCTCACAACTACGCCGGCGGCCCAACGGGAAAGGAACTGTTTGACCTGCCCTATACCTTCGGTGAAACCATGTTTCTGTTGTTCAGCAGCGCAGCTTACGGCCTGGCTGTGCTGGCCATGTACAAAGGCAAGAAGAATAGCGTCCTGACATGGCTCGGCGTCACCTTCCTGCTGGGTCTCGGATTCATCAGCATGGAGGTCAATGAGTTTTACCACATGATCCTAAGCGGGAACGGGCCTCAGCGCAGCGGCTTTCTGTCGGCTTTTTTCACACTGGTGGGCACCCATGGCGCCCATGTGACATTCGGGTTGATATGGATGGTGACTATGATGGGGCAAGTCGTCATCAAAGGGTTGACTGTGCCGGTCCAATCCCGGTTAATGCGCCTGAGTATGTTCTGGCACTTTCTGGATATCGTCTGGATCGGCGTATTTACCATCGTTTACCTGATGGGGAGCACGTGATGAACCAAGCACACATTGACACCACCGGTGCCAGCAGGGGAAGTTTTAAATCCTATGCCACCGGATTCATTCTCTCGATCATTTTAACCGTCATTCCGTTTGCGCTGGTAATGAGCGGCACCTTGTCCGAAGCGGCTGTTTTATGCGGCATTTTTGCCGCAGCCATCGTTCAGATTCTGGTGCATCTGCATTACTTTTTGCATCTGGATACTTCATCGGCAATGCGCTGGAATGTTTTGGCTGTGCTGTTAACCTTGCTGATCATGACCCTCTTCGTCTGGGGCACACTGTGGATCATGGGCCACCTGAATTACCGACTGATGTGAGCATGGCGGATATGATCAAAAAATATTTATTTGTGACCAAACCGGGGATCGTCTTGGGCAACCTGATCAGCGCAGCGGGTGGCTTTTTGCTTGCCTCCAGAGGGCGTATTCATATCATGGAGTTGCTGTCGACCGTCATCGGCATATCCCTTATCGTCGCTTCCGGCTGTGCTTTCAATAACTGTATTGATAGGAACATGGATCGCAAAATGTTCCGGACACGCAGCCGCATTCTCGCCCAAGGGCTGATGTCGCCCAGAGCCGCCATATTGTATGCATCGCTGCTATGCATGACGGGTATCCCGCTGCTCTGGGCGGCAACGAACATACGCGCCGTTGCTGTTGTACTGGCAGGTTTTATGGTTTATGTGGGCATATACAGTCTGTACTTGAAACGCCATTCTGTATACGGCTCGTTGATCGGCAGCCTGGCTGGAGCCGCGCCTCCCCTCGCCGGATATTGTGCGGTCAGTAACCGCTTTGACATGGAAGCGTTGATCTTATTGTCGATCTTTATTTTATGGCAGATGCCGCACTGTTACGCCATCGCAATTTTTCGATTTCAAGATTACACCGCTGCATCAATTCCCGTGTTGCCGGTCAAGCGGGGGATACCGGCTGCTAAAAAACATATCGTAGGTTATATACTCGCCTTTATGGCGGCCTCGCTGATGCTGACATTCGGCGGGTACACCGGATACACATACCTTGTGGTGGTGGCCGTTTTGGGCCTTTCCTGGCTGGTCATGGCTTGGTCGGGCTACGCGACATCCGATGACCGACTCTGGGCCAAGAAGCTGTTGGTCGTTTCCATTCTGAACATATTCGTTCTGAACGTCATGATGTCGATTGATTATACGGTGTCTGCCACTTCAGAAATGATCCTGACATCTGTGCCATAGTCCTGCACGGCGCACCCGGAAAACCTGGGAAAAATGGTCACATCTTTAATATAAAATATTGCACTTTATAAGGATTGTCCGGGTGCTCTGGAAAAAGTAACGATATGGCTGGATTGATTCAAATACTTCGACGCCGTAAACTGGCTCGCCGAGCAATGCCTGAGGGCTGGTTGACCATCCTGAATTTACAAGTACCCTTTTACGGGCGCCTGGCGGATGAAGATCGCACTCGCTTTCTGCAGTATCTAAAGCAGTTCGTGTGGGAGAAGCATTTTATCGGTGCCGGTGGAATGGAAATAACCGATGAGGTGCGGGTCGTGATTGGGGCCTGTGCGGTGCGACTGATTCTGAATCTGAGCCTTTCCTACTACGACCGGCTGACGGAAATTATCGTGTACCCCTATGTGTACAGTCACCGGGATGACAATCGGGCCATTCTGGGCGAAGCCCAGGATTGGGGCACGGTGGTGCTGTCGTGGCCGGCAGTTTTGCAGGGCCTTGCCGATTCCAGAGATGGGCACGACACCGCTCTGCATGAGTTTGCCCACGTTCTGGACCGGGCGACCGGCGAGTTTAACGGTACACCGAAGCTAAAGAGTTCGGAGGATTACCGGCCCTGGGCGCAAATCATGAGCCGCCATTACCTGCGTTTGAGGCAGGGCGTTACCCCGGAGAGCAATTCCCTGCGCCCCTACGGTGCCGTTAACGAAGCCGAATTCTTTGCTGTGGCCACGGAAGCATATTTTGAAAGGCCCCATCAGCTTAAAAACTACCTGCCGGATTTGTATGCCGAGCTGCAGGAGTTCTACGGTGGAGACCCTGCCTCCGAAACAGAACCTCGAATTTGAGGGGAGAGCAGGCTTTTTGAGACTCGCCATAGTTTAATCAATAATCAGCAGCGGAAGCCGCCGCTGCTTCAACGAGGAGAATCACACAAATGAATACGGCATCGAATGAAAGCGCCGGCATGTTAGCCGGCCAGCGCGCCTTGGTGACCGGCGCCAACAGCGGCATCGGAAAGGCAGTCGCAAGAGGCTTGGCCGAGGCTGGAGCATCGGTTGTGGTTAATTACGTCTCGAATGAAGCGGACGCCTGTCAGGTCGTACAAGATATCGAAAGCACCGGCGGAAAAGCAATGGCCGTTCGGGCCGACGTCAGCCGGGAGGACCAAGTGAAAGCCATGTTCCGTAAAATGTTTGCGGCTTATGGCAGCATCGACATCCTGGTCAACAATGCCGGGTTGCAGCGGGATGCGGCGTTTCAAGATATGACGCTGGAGCAATGGAATTTCGTATTATCCGTAAATCTCACCGGGCAATTTCTGTGTGCCCGGGAGGCAGCCCGAGAGTTTATTCGCAGGGGTGTGGTGCCTGAATTGTCTCTGGCGGCGGGCAAGATTATCTGCATGTCGTCGGTTCATCAGACCATACCCTGGTCGCGGCATGCCAATTATGCGGCTTCCAAGGGAGGGGTGATGATGCTGATGCAAACAATGGCCCAAGAACTGGCCGCCTATCATATTCGTGTAAATTCAATTGCACCCGGTGCCATCAAGACACCGATCAATCGCAGCGCCTGGGAAACGCCGGAAGCGGAACGGAAACTGTTGCAACTGATCCCCTATGACCGCATTGGATTGACCGCTGACGTTGCCAAAGCGGTCGTTTGGCTGGCGTCGGACCAGTCGGATTACGTAACCGGGACAACGCTGTTTGTCGATGGCGGGATGATGCTTTACCCGGGATTTCGAACCGGAGGATAGGCCGATTGTGAGGAAACGATGACCGCAGAAGAAAAACGACTCAAGGAGGCCCGCAGCAAAAAATCGCACTGGCTTCGCTGGGGACCTTATTTAAGTGAACGCCAGTGGGGTACGGTGCGCGAGGATTACAGCCCGCATGGGACCTCCTGGGATTATTTCACCCATGACCAGGCCCGCTCACGCGCATACCGCTGGGGCGAAGATGGTCTGGCCGGCATCTGCGACAACCATCAACGCCTGTGTTTTGCCATTGCGCTCTGGAACGGCAGGGACCCTATTCTTAAGGAAAGAGCCTTCGGCTTAAACGGAATGGAAGGCAACCACGGCGAAGACGTCAAAGAATACTATTTCTATCTGGACAACATCCCCAGTCACGCCTATATGAAATATCTCTATAAATATCCGCAGCAGGCCTATCCATATAATCAGCTGGTTCAGGAAAACAGTCACAGGGGACGACGAGATTTTGAATTTGAACTGCTGGATACAGGTGTATTTGACAAGGGACGCTATTTCGACGTTTTTGTGGAATACGGCAAAGTTTCTGCCGAAGATATCCTGATTAAAATCCTTACCGTCAATCGCGGACCTGAGAAAGCCGGGGTGCATCTTTTACCGACCCTCTGGTTTCGCAACACCTGGTCCTGGGAACCGGATACCGCCAAGCCCTCCCTTTCACTGAGCAGGTCCGATGAAGGCCTCAGCGTGCTTGAAGCTTTCCATCCCCAGCTGGGCAAGCGCTGGCTCTATTGTGAGCAGCCTGCCGAAATCTTATTTGTTGAAAACGAGACGAACCATCAGAGGTTGTTTGGCGTCCGCAATACAACTGCTTATGTCAAGGACGGTATCCACGATTATATTATTTATGGCCGGCATGAATCTGTCAATCCAGAAAAAACCGGAACAAAAGCCTCGGCCCTTTATAAGCTCGGCATCGAATCCGGCCAGATCCAAATCATCCGGTTGCGCCTGAGCGATACCGAAGGTCTGCGGGAGCCCTTCGGGGAACAATTTGAGGCTATTTTGGCACAGCGCAAGGAAGAGGCTGATGCGTTTTATGACCGCATTTGCCCCTATCCCCTTACCGACGATATGCGCCGGGTTCAAAGACAGGCCTTTGCCGGGATGCTGTGGAATAAACAGTATTATTACTATGTGGTTTATGATTGGCTCAATGGCGACGCTTGCGGACCGCCGCCGCCCGCAGAACGTCAAAAGGGCCGTAATTGCAAATGGTTGCATATTCACAGCGAGGACGTTCTCTCTGTGCCGGACAAATGGGAATATCCCTGGTTTGCGGCCTGGGATTTGGCCTTTCATACGGTCCCGCTGGCCATGATTGATCCTGATTTCGCCAAGCGACAACTGCTGAGACTCACACGCGAGTGGTATATGCATCCCAACGGTCAGTTGCCGGCCTATGAGTGGGCATTCGGAGATGTGAATCCCCCGGTTCATGGCTGGGCCGCCTGGCGGGTCTACAAAATCGAGGAGAAAATATACGGGCGCAAGGATAAGATCTTTTTAGAGCGCGTTTTTCAAAAGCTGCTGCTGAATTTCACCTGGTGGGTCAATCGAAAGGATACGGAAGGTAACAATGTCTTTGAAGGCGGCTTCCTCGGTCTTGACAACATTGGTATATTCGATCGAAGCGCCCCTTTGCCCACCGGGGGGCACCTGGAGCAGGCGGACGGCACCAGTTGGATGGGTATGTTCTGCCTGAATATGTTGACCATTGCATTGGAGCTGGCCAGGGAGAACCCGAGCTACGAGGATATCGCCTGCAAATTTTTTGAACATTTCCTTTATATCGCCGCTGCCATTAACGGTCTCGGAACTGGGCAAAGCGGTTTATGGAACGAGGATGACGGGCTTTATTATGACGTCATTCATATGCCCGGCGGCGATTGTGCCGCCATGAAAATCCATTCCCTGGTCGGTTTGATTCCGCTTTTCGCCGTTGATACCATTGAGTGCTCAACGCTTGAGGCGTTGCCCGAATTCAAGCGCCGGTTCGGATGGTTCATCCGGAATCGGCCCGATCTGATAAAAGACTGCGCGGATATGGAAAAACAGGGAGTTGGCGGCCGAAGACTGCTGTCCATCGTTGATGCATCCAAGCTGCGGCACATCCTGCGAAACATGCTGGATGAAACAAAATTTCTGGGTCCGTACGGGATTCGGTCCATGTCTAAATTCCATGCGGATCACCCCTACGTTTTTGATGTGGGCGGCCGGCATTTTTCACTGGATTATGAACCGGCGGAGTCGGCAACAGGCCTTTTCGGGGGTAACTCCAACTGGCGCGGCCCGGTCTGGTTTCCGATCAACTTTCTGTTGATCGAGACATTACAAAAATTTCATTATTACCTGGGAGATCGTTTCAAGGTGGAATGCCCCATCGGTTCCGGCCGGGAAATGACGCTATGGGAGGTATCTACTGAATTGTCCAATCGGCTGATACGGATATTCCTAAAAAACGATTCCGGCCGCCGCCCGTACTACGGGGGTCTGGAAAAGATTCACAACGACCCGCACTGGCGAGATCTTATTCTTTTCAATGAGTATTTTCACGGCGACAACGGGGCCGGCCTGGGTGCCAGCCATCAAACGGGCTGGACCGGCCTGGTGGCTAAACTGATTCAGCAGTTCGGTGAATATTACCTGCAGCAGAAAGCACCCGGGCTGATCGAGAAAGAATTCGCAGAAGATTCTCGATAAGCAACCAATGTCGCGCCTCCGCGTCAGATCCCGGAGTCGTTTGCATGATTTCAGCGCAGTCGATAACTTCTGATCGAAAGCGCGACGCAAAGCGGCTGCAAAGCATTTCATCGGTGCTGTTAACGAAGCTGAATACTTTGCTGTGGCCACGGAAGCATTTTTTGAAAGGCCCCATCAGCTTAAAAACCACCTGCCGGATTTAGTTATTTTCAGCCCATGAAAGTTCTCCGGCTCGTAAAGTTTTCATTGTCTAAAATATGTAAAATATTCTATCAAAATACACAACATCGCCCATTGCTTTGATGATTTTTCCGGTATATGCTTGCTTGACTTTGTCCCCTTTTTTAGGTCCGGAAAAGATCGACAACGGCTCGACGCGATTCGGCCACCATAACTGCAGGAATTGGAGGTCAAAGAGATGGAACTGCCCATGACAGGTTCCTTCCGCTCCGACGGACAACCCCTGACCCTCAAGGAATATGAAGCCGTAGGCGGATATCAAGCGCTGCACAAAGTGCTGCACAAACTGACACCGGAAGCGGTGATTCAGATCGTTAAAGACTCCAAACTGCGCGGTCGCGGGGGTGCCGGGTTTCCGACCGGCCAGAAGTGGAGTTTTATGCCAAGGGACGACAACGCATCCGCCGTAAAATATTTAACCTGCAATGCCGATGAAATGGAGCCCGGGACCTTCAAGGATCGCTTTCTGATGGAGAACAGTCCGCATCAGCTCATCGAGGGGATCGCCATCGCATCTTACGCAATTGGGGCTGAAACAGCTTACATCTTCGTGCGTGGATTGTACCGGAAAGCGGTCGAACGGTTGGTGAAGGCTGTCAACAAGGCGCGTACGCACAACTATCTCGGCAAAAATATCCTCGGCTCTCATATGAATCTGGATCTCCATGTGCATTCCAGTGCCGGCCGCTATATCTGCGGCGAGGCTTCGGCCATGCTCAACGCCCTTGAAGGCCGGCGCCCAATCCCCCGGCATAAACCGCCGCATATGTCGACCGAGGGCTTCTTCGGGAAGCCGACTGTCGTGAACAATGTCGAGACACTTTTCAGCGTGCCGCCCATCCTTGCTCACGGCCCACAATGGTACCTCAGCCTGGGACGAAGCGCTGAGGGCGGCACCAAGATCTATTGTGTCAGCGGCAAAGTTAAGAACCCGGGAGTGTGGGAGCTGCCGATCGGCATTACCATCCGCGAAGTGATTGAGCAATATGCTGGCGGAATGCGTGAGGGGGTAAAATTACGAGCGGTAATCCCGGGAGGTGCTTCCAGCGGTTTCGTCCTCGAAAAAGAGCTGGATACCCCATTGGATATCGCCTCACTGGATAAAGTGGGGAGTCGTTTGGGCACCGGAACCCTGATTGTCCTCGACGATCAAACTTGTCCGGTTGCGATGGTCCTCAACTTGCAACAGTTCTATGCCGATCAATCCTGCGGCTGGTGCACCCCCTGCCGCCAAGGACTTCCGTGGGTGGTTGAGCTGCTGCGCACAATTGAAGAGGGTCACGCCAAGAGGGAAGACCTCAACCTGCTGCCGGAATTAATTGAGACCATGGCACCCGGTCATACCTTTTGCGATTTGGCGTCCGGGGCGATGGAACCGCTGGTAAGTGCGCTCAAGCACTTTCGGGACGATTTTGAGCAACACATCGATCGGCAACAATGCCCGTGGAGGTAACCGATGTCCACCATCTACATTGAAGGCCGGCCCTATGAGTTCAAAGAAGGGCAGAACCTACTTCATGTTTGCCTCTCGCTAGGCTTTGACATTCCTTATTTTTGCTGGCACCCGGCCATGGGCTCGGTGGGTGCCTGCCGGCTATGTGCGGTGAAGCTCTTCAAAGATGAGAAGGATCGCGCAGGCAAGATCGTGATGGCTTGTTTGACACCCGCCGCAGACGGCACGCGTATTTCTATCGAAGACCCTGAGGTTAAGCGTTTTCGGAGCCGGATGATCGAGCTGCTCATGACCAACCACCCCCATGATTGCCCCGTTTGCGACGAAGGCGGTGAATGCCACCTGCAGGACATGACGAAGATGACCGGGCATACCTATCGGCGCTTCCGCTTCAAGAAGCGAACCTACCGGAATCAGGAATTGGGTCCGTTTATCCGGCATGAGATGAACCGCTGCATTCACTGCTATCGGTGCGTACGCTTCTACAACGAATACGCCGGAGGCCTCGACCTGGCCGCTTTCGGTGCCCATAATCAGGTTTACTTTGGGCGTCACGCCGATGGCCCTCTGGAGAGTGAGTTCAGCGGCAATCTGGTCGAAGTCTGTCCGACCGGGGTCTTTACTGACAAAACTTCAGCCCGGCATTATAGCCGCAAATGGGACCTGCAGACGGCGCCTTCAATATGTGTCCACTGCGGACTGGGTTGCAATATCTTTCCGGCCGAACGTTCCGGTGAATTGCGTCGCATTCGGAACCGCTACAACGCCGATGTGAACGGCTACTTTATCTGCGATCGCGGGCGTTACGGCTATTCGTTTGTAAACCACCCTCGTCGTATTCGGCAGCCCTTGCTGAAAAGCTCCGCAGGCAAAGTTGAGGCGGACCCGGTTCCGAAAGATAGCATCCTGAAACGTCTGGCAGACCTGCTTTATTCCGGCGATACCGTGATCGGCATCGGCTCGCCGAGAGCGTCGCTGGAGGCCAATTTTGCACTTCGCACCCTCGTAGGGCCGGAGAACTTTTATCTGGGAATGTCCGAGCAGGACTATGAGCTGGTAGGTCTGGCCATTGATATGCACCAAAACGGTCCGGCGCGTTCGCCCTCCCTGCGAGACCTGGAAATGGCCGACGCCATGCTGATCCTGGGAGAAGATATCACCAACACCGCGCCGATGCTGGCTCTATCGTTGCGGCACTGGCTGAGGCGGCGGCAAACGGCAGAGGAGATCCGCCTGGGCATCCCCTACTGGAACGATGCGGCCATCGGTGAGATTGTCCATGAAGAGCCCAGCCCGCTCTATGTGGCCACAACCCACGCCACCAAACTGGATGCCGTCGCCGCTGACTCCGTGCGGGCCGCACCGGCGCAGTTGGCACAGCTCGGATTCGCAATCGCCCACGCCCTTTCAGCAAAGGTTCCGGCGGTTGCAGAGCTGGACGCGGAGCTGCATCCGCTGGCAGAGGAAGTTGCAGACAAGTTAAAGAGCGCCAAGCGGCCCATTATCCTCTCGGGTACAAATCTGGGCAGCGCCGCCGTCATGCAAGCGGCTGTCAATGTAGCCTGGGCCCTGTGCGCCGAGGGCAAACCATCGGAGTTTTGTCTGGTGGTACCCGAGTGCAACAGTCTCGGCTTGCGCCTCATGGGCGGGCGGCCGCTTTCCGAGGCATTTGAGGCTTTAAAACACGGCCGCATCGAAGCGGCCGTTGTCCTGGAAAACGACCTTTACCGCCGGGCGCCATCCAAGGTCATCGACCGATTCACAGACGGCTGCCGCCATCTCATTGTGCTCGATCACCTGCTCAATGCCACCTCCTCGCGAGCTGAAGTGGTGCTGCCGGCTGCCACCTTTGCCGAGTCCTCCGGCACCCTGATGAACAACGAGGGACGCCTTCAGCGGTTCTACCAGGTTTTTGTGCCTGCGGGTGAGATTCAACCCAGCTGGTGTTGGCTGCGCGACATAATGGCCGTTAGCGGGCGTCCGGAAGGCAGGCAGTGGCAGCACCTTGATGATATTCTGGCAGCAATGGCGGAAGC
>Ga0316578_10000123_pt1 | contig 19056 bp, 16 predicted proteins | sample J0NA_2_FD_203076 | JGI IMG/M metagenome (GOLD analysis project Ga0316578, IMG submission 203076) | Rhizosphere microbial communities from salt marsh grasses in Alabama, United States - J0-2_160517rDrC | ecosystem: Host-associated > Plants > Roots > Rhizosphere | place: USA: Alabama | collected... | reverse complement strand
GACGGCCTCCGGGCTCGCCGCCGCGAGCACGACCGTGATCTCGCCCCGCGTCTCGTTCTCCGAGTAATAGTCGGCGAGGGAGGCGACCGTTCCCCTCCGCGTCTCTTCGTGCAGCTTCGTGATCTCACGGCAGACGCAGCAGGGCCGATCGCCGATGCCGAGCCCCGCCCAGTCCCGGAGAAGCGCCCCGATCCGGCCCGGCGCCTCGAACGCCACCACGGTCACCGGCTGCGAGACGCTCGTCGCCAGCCACGCGCGCCGCTCCGACCCCTTGCGGGGCGCGAATCCGAGGAACAGGAAGCGGTCCGCGTCGAACCCCGAGAGGCCGACCGCGGCCGTGACCGCCGACGGGCCGGGCACGGAGCGCACGGGGAGCCCGGCCCCCGCGACGGCGCGGACGACGCGGGCCCCGGGGTCCGACACGGTGGGGCTCCCGGCGTCGGTGACCAGCGCGCAGCGGCCACCCCCTGCGATCAGCGCCACCACCTCGGCCGTGCGGGCGGCCTCGTTGTGGGCGTGAAGGGACCGGAGCGTCGCGCGGACTCCGCTCCGCGCGAGGAGGCGCGCGGTTCTGCGGGTGTCCTCGGCATAGACGACGTCGACGTCCGCGAGGGTCGCCACGGCCCGGGGGGAGAGGTCCTCGAGATTGCCGATCGGCGTCCCGACGAGATAGAGGGCGGGCTCAGTCATCGCGCGACCACGCCCTCCGTCGCCCGGGGGCGCGGAGGGCGCGTTCTCCCGTCCGATCACGTCCGGCCGGAGGGCCGGACGTCAGACGTGCTCCTGGATCTTCTCCTCGAGGTACTTCTTCGGATAGGCGCCGACGATCATGTCCACAAGCTCGCCGTCCTTGAAGTAGAGGATGCTCGGGATCGAGCGGATGCTGAATCGGCCGGCGACCTTGGGATTCCGGTCCACGTCCAGCTTCCCGACCTTGACCTGACCCGCGTACTCTTCCGCGAGCTCCTCGATGATCGGCCCGACCATCCGACACGGACCGCACCACTCGGCCCAGAAGTCGACGATGGCGAGGCCGTCCGTGCCCCCGATCTCCGTCTCGAAGTTGGCGTCCGTGATCTCTGTGATCTGGGCAGTAGCCACGGCAGTCTCCCGAATTTCGTGTTGGTCTTTCGCGGTCGTCCCGTCTACATTCGCCCGCGGACCGGCCGCTCCGGGCCCGGTTTCCCACGCCCTCGCGACGCGGGAGCGAACGAGATTGGACAAGATCGACCACATCGGAATCGCGGTCAATTCCCTCGCCGAGGCCGTCCCCGTCTGGACGGCGCTCCTCGGAGAGAACCCGGCCGGGGAGGAGGAGGTCCCCGCGGAAGGCGTGCGGGTCGCCTTCTTCGGACGGGGGCCGGGACGGGTGGAGCTGCTGGAGCCGACGGGAGACGACTCTCCGATCGCCCGCCACCTCGCGCGGCGCGGCGCCGGCGTGCACCACGTGTGCCTCGCCGTGGACGATCTTCGGTCGGCGCTGGCGCGGGCCGAGGCCGCGGGTCTCGAGCTCCTCCCGCCCGGCGTGCGGCAAGGCGCCGGGAGTCGCGAGGTCGCGTTTCTTCACCCCCGCTCGGCGGGTGGCGTGCTCATCGAGCTCTCGGCACCGAAGGACCGAGATCGCCCGGCCGATCGCTCCCCTGGCGAACGGGCGAACGGCTAGAGGCCGCCGGCCACCGCGTCGACGTTGAGGCGCTCCACGAACCAGCGGCCGTCCTTCGAGGGCACCGTGATCACGGGAACCACGACGCTCCCCTTCCGGCTCCCGGTGAGGGCCGCCTCCCAGCGAACGCGATCGGGCCCGAGCATCTCCAGGTTCGCCTGCCGCAGCGCGTACCCGCCGTTCCGGAGGAGCTTCGACAGGACGATCATCCGGGACTCGACCTCCTCGATGCCGAGCTCGTCGACCGCCGGGCCGCGCTCGGTTCCGAACAGCTGTCCCATCTGCCGATAGTCCTCTTCGTTGGCCGCGTCGAGAAAGCCGCGGACGGCCGCTTCCGAGGAGACGGCTCCATACGGTCCGCCGGACGACTTCGTCGGACCCGACGAGGCGCAGGCCGCCACGAGGGCGCTCGCCAGCATCAGGAGCGGGGTGGCGACGCGACGCGGGATCGGGAAGACGGACACGGCGACCTCCGGACGTACGGGACGACGACGGCCAAGGGCCCGGCCCGTCCGGGCCCTCCGGCGACGGGAACGGAAATCTGTCCGACGCGCCCGGGCAGTCAAGCGCCCGCGCGCTCGAACGCGAGCGCTCCGTCGCTGCCGACGTCGACGCGAACCGTGTCGCCCTCGACGAACCGGCCGTCCAGGAACGCGAGGGCGAGCGGGTCGGAGATCATGTGCTGGATCGCCCGTTTCATCGGCCGGGCCCCGAACGCCGGATCGTACCCCTCCTCGGCGATCGCGCGCCGGGCCTCCGGCGTGACATCCAGCGTCACGTCCCGTTCCCGCAGATAGCCGGCGAGCCGGGCCAGCTGGAGCCCCACGACCTTCTCGAGGTCCTCCCGGCTCAGCGGCCGGAACACGATGATCTCGTCGATCCTGTTCAGGAACTCCGGCTTGAACGCCTGGTGCAGGGCTTCGCGCACCCGGGTCTCGACCGTCGCCCAGTCGTCCGCGGCGTGCTCCAGGATCCACGCGCTGCCGATGTTGCTCGTCAGGATGATCACGGTGTTCCGGAAGTCGACCGTGCGGCCCTGCCCGTCGGTGAGCCGGCCGTCGTCGAGAATCTGGAGCAGCACGTTGAAGACGTCCGCGTGCGCCTTCTCGATCTCGTCGAACAGGACCACGCTGTACGGGCGCCTCCGGACCGCCTCGGTGAGCTGACCGCCCTCCTCGTAGCCGACGTAGCCGGGGGGAGCGCCGATCAGGCGCGCGACGGCGTGGCGCTCCCCGTACTCGGACATGTCGAGACGGATCAGCGCGTCCTCGTCGTCGAACAGGAACTCCGCCAGGGCCCGCGCCGTCTCCGTCTTTCCGACTCCCGTGGGGCCGAGGAAGATGAAGCTGCCGACGGGCCGGTTCGGGTCCTGGAGGCCGGCGCGGCTGCGCCGCACGGCGTTCGCGACCGCCGAGATCGCCTCCTCCTGATCGACCACCCTCTCGTGGAGATGGTCCTCGAGATGGGTCAGCCGCTCCTTCTCGTCCTCCATCATCCGGGTGACCGGAATTCCGGTCCACGCCGCCACGACCTCGGCCACGTCCTCGGGGCCGACTTCCTCCTTGAGGAAGCTCCCTTCCGACTGCATCCGGGTGAGCTCCGCCTCGGCCTCCTCGAGCTCGGAACGGGCCTTCGGAACCTGGCCGTAGCTGATCTCCGCCGCTCGCTGGAGATCCCCGGCCCGCGTGGCCTGCTCCGCCTGGATCCCCAGCTCCTCGATGGTCCGCTTGAGCGTGCGGGCCCGCTCGATCGCCTCCTTCTCCAGCGTCCAGCGCGACTTCATCCCCGCCAGGCGCTCGCGGATCTCCGCGAGCTCCTCCTCCAGGTCCCGTCGCCGCTCGGCGCTCTTCGGATCGGATTCCTCCCGGAGCGCCTCCCGCTCGATCTCGAGCTGCGTCTGCCGTCGCGTCAGCGCGTCGATCTCCTCCGGCATCGAGTCGATCTCGATCCGGAGCCGCGAGGCCGCCTCGTCGATGAGATCGATCGCCTTGTCCGGGAGAAAACGCTCGCCGATGTACCGGTCCGAGAGTCGCGCCGCCGCGACGAGCGCCGGGTCCGTGATGCGGACGCCGTGATGGACCTCGTACTTCTCCTTGAGCCCGCGGAGGATGGCGATCGTCTCCTCCAGCCCGGGCTCTCCGACGAAGACGGGCTGGAAGCGGCGCTCGAGCGCCGGGTCCTTCTCGATGTGCTTCCGGTACTCGTCGAGCGTCGTGGCTCCGACCATGCGGAGCTCGCCGCGGGCGAGCGGCGGCTTGAGCATGTTCCCGGCGTCCATCGCGCCTTCGGCGGCTCCGGCACCGACGATCGTGTGCAGCTCGTCGAGAAAGACGACGTACTTCCCTTTCGCCTCCGTGATCTCCTTGAGCGCCGCCTTCAGTCTCTCCTCGAACTCCCCTCGGTACTTCGCGCCGGCGAGCATCGCCGCGACGTCGAGCTGGATCAGGTGCTTGTCGCGGAGGCTCTCCGGCACGTCGCCCTCGACGATTCGCTGCGCGAGGCCTTCGACGATCGCCGTCTTCCCCACGCCGGGCTCACCGATCAGGACGGGGTTGTTCTTCGTCCGGCGCGAAAGCACCTGCATGACCCGGCGGATCTCCGCGTCCCGCCCGATCACCGGATCGAGCTCGCCGCGGCGCGCCCTCTCCGTGAGGTCGATCCCGAACCGCTCGAGAGCCCGGTACTTTCCCTCCGCCTCCGGGTCCGTCACCTGGTGAGGGCCACGGACTTCGGCGAGCGCTTCCCGGAGCGTCGCCTGGCTCGCGCCCGCCGATGCCAGGATCTCGCGCGTGCTGCTCGCCGACCCGCCCGCCAGGGCCACCAGGAGGTGCTCCGTCGAGACGTAGAGGTCCCCGAGCCCCCGCGCCTCCGCGTCCGCGTCGTCGAGGATGCGCGACAGCTCGCGGCTCGCCGCCGGCGCCGCCTCCGACTGTCTCGGGAGCCGCTCGAGGCCGCTCCGCGTGGCGGCGGCCACGGCACCGGGGTCCGCGCCGGCCTTCCGGAGGACGGGCTCCACGATTCCCTCGTCCTGCTCGAGGAGCGCGGCGAGCAGGTGCAGGTCCTCCACCGCCGGATTCCCCGCGCGCCGGGCCATCTCCGCCGCCGTCTGCAGCGCCTGGCCGGCGCGCACGGTCAATCTGTCCGCCGGGATCATCGCTCTCCTTCCACGTTACTCGCGCCGCGAGCGCGGAGGCCCCGGATCGGCGCCCGCCCGCGACCCGCTCAGTCGATCTCCACCTTTCGTCCGGACTCCCCGCCCCGCTTCGGCATCCGGAGCTCCAGGACTCCCGCCTCGAGGCGCGCCCGGATGTGGTCGGCATCCACGTCGGCCGGGAGACGCAACGTCCGCCGGAACGCGCCGTAGCTTCGCTCGCTGCGCCGGACCACCGTCCCGTCCGGGTACCCGGGTCTCGCGCGGCGCCCGCTCACGCGCAGCTCATCTCCTACCGTGCTCACCTCGACCGAGTCCTTCTCGACGCCGGGCAGATCCAGCTGCACGAACCAGTCGTCGGTCGACTCGGCCATCTCGATCCGCGGGTGACGGCCCGGCGCGCCGGGACCGAACGCGCGGACGTTCTCGAACACGTCCTCCACGAACTCCTGGATCTCGGAGAGCGGGTTCGCCCGTCCGGTGCGCGATCCGGCCCGCGTCCCTTCCTGCTGCTCGGGCTCCGTGTTCTCCTCTTCCACCACCCTCTCCTCGTCCGTCATCGCGTCCTCCCGCGCTGGGGTTCGCCCCGATGGGGGCAAGAGGCGTGCCCCCCGGACCTGCCTGATCGGCAGGGATCCCCGCCGCGCAGGCGGATCGGCTCTCGACTCCTGTCAGCGCATCAGGGGACCGTGCAGCAGCGCGTTCGTGAACAGGACGAAATTGGAGCGCCACATGAGCCGGAACAGCGGATCGTCGGCGAACAGGATCAGGCGGCCGCGCCCTGCGGAGGCGTCGACGAGCCACGACGACGCCGCGATCTCGGCGAGCTTCTCATCGCTCACGACGCCCGAGACCGCGGTCAGATCCGGAGCGAAGCCGACGACCGTCTCGAACGCGTCCGTCGGCTCGAAACTCAGGTCCTCGATGTGGAGGACGAACGCGCGGCCGTCCGCGTTCGCCTCGCCCAGCCCCCAGGCCAGGGGATGCGACGCGTCGACCCGCACCGGGAGAATCACGCCGTTCACGGCGTCGTCCCAGGCGTCGGTTCTCCGCTCCTCGCGCGTCCGCATCCCGCGCCGGCGCCTCGCCTCCTCCTCGTCCTGCGGCTCATCCAGCGCCCGGCCCTCGACGTCGCCGATCTCCGTCCCGGCCCAGCGCGCGGACCCGCCCACAGCGACGAGCGTCCCCCCCCGCCGGACCCAGTCCGCGAGCCCCTGCACGGCACGGTCGTCGAACGCGCCCGACGGCCAGCCGTCCGGAAGCACCAGCACGTCCCAGTCGTCGAGCGGCAGGCGGGACAGGGCCCCGCCGTCCAGCGCGTCGAACGGAATGTGCGCGAGACGTTCGAGCAGGAACCAGACCGCTCCGAACGACGTGCTCGAGATTCCTTCCCCCCGGAACACTCCCACGCGCGGCACGGCGAGCTCCAGCGACCAGGGAGTGCCCAGATCCCGACCGCTCTCGGTGAGCGCCGTCCGCACCGCCACCGCGCCGGAAAGGCCGGCACGGGCGAGTCGCACGTCGGCGGCCGAGTCGGCGGGCAGGAAGCGGGTCCCGGCCGGCCATGGGCGTCCCTCGTGCGTGAACGGCGCTTCGAGCGCGATGGCGCGCCCGCCGCCCTCGAGCCAGCGCACGATCGGACCGGCGTTCTCGAACGACGGCGGAACGAGCCAGCCGATCGTGCCCGGCGCCGGCGCCGCCGGCGCCCCGGCGGACCCGGTCTCCCGCGGAGTCGCGACCGACGACGGAGCGAACGCGTCCGGGACTCCTCCGCGCAGCGTGTGGGCCTCGACGCCGTAGGCATACGGGAGGGACCACGCGGTGATGTCGTACGTGCCCGTGCCCTCGCTCCGGATGTACGCGACCTCCGGCTTCAGCAACGTGAGCGCGAGACGCCCGCGCGGCTGGCGCGCCGGAACCCGGACCGTCCCGGCCGGGAACTGCCGGCGCGAAGCGAAGCCCTCGTGGGGCCTCGCGTTCGCCTCGAACGGCCGGGTCGCCCGCTCGGCGCGGACTCCCTGTCGATCCAGGGAGGCGACCAGAGCCTCGAGGCCTCCGGGGTCGGGTCCGGGAACCAGCAGGACGTCGGAGTCCTCCACCGGAAGATCCCTGTGGAAGGCGGCGTAGTCCTCGAGCAGCTCTGACCGGCGACGCGCGGCCGCCCGGAGCGTGGTCCGCCCCGCGACCCGGTGATGCGCCAGGCGGTCCGCCAGGGTGAGGAAGCTCCCGTCCGGACGTCGCACGGAGAGCGCCGCCCGGGCGCCGCCGGCCTGCTCGAACGTCATCCCGATCGCCCCGCTCAGACTCGGCCAGGTGTCTCCATACCCCGGATAGAACAGATCGAAGGTCTCGCCCGTGAAGTAGAGCCAGCCGCGGCGGTCGAACTCCGCCGCCAGATCCCGGCCGAACACGTCCGCCCACTGCAATGTCGATTCCGGGTAGATGGGGTTGACCGGGGTCGCGGCGGGGAAGAAGAAGTAGCTGCTCGTGTAGCCCATCTCGTGGAAGTCGACGTGCACCTGCGGGTGCCATCGGCTCCACTCGGCGAGCCGGGCCTCCGTCTCCGGCTGCGTCGCCCAGGTCCAGTCGCGGTTCAGGTCGAACAGGTAGTGGTTGCCCCTCCCCCCCGGCCACGGCGGGGCGTGCTCGGCCGACGCCGGCTCCGGATTCGGCGGGTCGCCCCGCACGGTCCGGTACCAGTGCACGTAGCGGTCGCGGCCATCGGGATTCGCCACGGGATCGATGAGGACGATCAGGGAGTCGAGCGTCCAGGCGAGGTCCGCGTCCCCTCCCGCCAGGTCCCACGCGGTCCACAGCGCCGCCTCCGTGGAGGAGCTCTCGTCGCCGTGCACGCCGTACATGAGCCACACGGCGGCAGGAACCTCCGCCGCGATGCGCTCGACGTCCGACGCGGGAAGGTCGGGGTCCGTCAGACGCTCTCGCTCGGCCAGGAGCGCGTCCAGTCGGGCGAGGTTCGCCGGGGACGAGAGCACCAGGAGTCCGAGCTCCCGCCCCTCCGGGGTCGAACCGTAGGGGCGGTACAGAGCCCGGTCCGAGCGCTCGGCGAGGAGACGCGCGTAGCCGAGGGCCTCGAAGCCGTCGGTAAACGCGTCGCCCGCCTCGCGACCGAGCGCCTCCGCCGGAGACGGAGGTGCCTGCGCGCGGGCCGGCGACGGGAGACCGGCCGGCGCGAAGAGCGCCGCGACGGCGAGGAACACCGAACGGGACGGCGGTGTCGTTCGCATCGGGATCCGGAGTTCGGGGTGCGGCTTCGGCATCCGGACGATCCGGGCCGACACGCGAAGCTACCGGAGCGCTCGCGGCGCCTCAACGGTCGCCGGGTCCGCGCGTTGACACGCGCGGATCACGTGCCTAGGCTCGGCCCATGCTTCGCGCCTTCTCCCGCCTGCGAGCGTCCGCCGCCGTCGCGGCCCTCCTCGTCCTCGCGGCGGGCTGCGCCGGCGAGCCGGGCGAGCCGGCGCAGCCCCTTCCCATCGAGGAAGACGTCTACGTCGCGATCATGGCACGGATGGACCTGATCCGCCGACGCGGTCTCCCGACCGATGCGCCCGAGGCGCGGGAAGCGCTCGCCGACTCGGCCCGGGAGGCTCTCCTCGCGGAGCGCGGCGTCGCGCCCGGACAGCTCCTGCGGTTCGCGGAGATCGTGGGCGCCGACCCCGCCCGGATGGAGGCGATCGCGGATCGGATCGCCGCCGTCGCCGATTCCCTGCGACAGCTCGAGGCGGCGGCCCGCGACTCCGCGGCGGCGGCCCGTGATTCGGCGGCGGGTCGGGACTCCGCGGCGGGTCGGGATCCGGCGGCGTCCGGGGCGGCGGACTCCGTCGCGGTCCGCGATCGCGTCCCGACCGGGGGGTCGGAGCCCCCGGCGGAATCCGCCGGGGACACGGCCCGCGTCGCGACCCCCGAGGTCCCCGTGCGCTCGCGGCTCGAGCGTCCCGCGCGGCTTCCCTCCCGGCCGCGAGCCGGGGACACGACGCGCGTCCCTCCGCCCCCCGGTGCGCCGTCCGACTCGACCTGAGCCGGACGCGTCCGCCCGTTGCCCCCACGACCACGAGTGGTAGCTTGGGCCTGTTCCGGCGGAGGCGGCGAGCTGATCGGCGCTCGGCCCGCCTCCGTCCTCCTGGGATCGCGCGCTTCCGCGCGCACCGACGAGCGGCCCCGTGCCCGAGCGACCCCGCGACAGCGACATCGCAGTCCCTCCCGGTTCCGAGCCCGGCTCGGGCGCCGGGCCTGTCCGTCGCCTCGGGCGGTTCGGGATCGGCGCCGCGCTTCACCTGGGGCGGGCGGGGATTCTGGGCTGGGCCACGGCGGTCGCGATCCTGCGGCCGGGCGAGTACCGTCGGCAGGCGTTTCAGCAGGCGAAGCTGATCGGGATCGACAGTCTGCCGCTGGTGCTGCTCGTGGCGGCGCTGAGCGGTTCGATCCTGGCCCAGCAGAGCGGCTACCAGTTCACCGAGTTGCCCTGGTGGGTGGTGGGCAACGCCGTGGCTGCGGGCATGCTCACGGAGCTCGCCCCGCTGCTGTCAGCGATCATCATGGCGGGTCGGGTCGGTGCCGGCATCGGGGCCGAGATCGGAACGATGAAGGTGACCGACCAGATCGACGCGCTCCGGACGCTGGGGCGGGATCCGGTGGTGGAGCTCGTCGCCCCGCGCGTGGTCGCCGGAGCCATCATGATGATCCCGATCGTGATCCTGGCCAACGTGGTCGGCATCTTCAGCGGCTGGATCACGGGGATCGTGATGCTCCCGATGACCACGCAGGACTACATCTACGGGGTACAGAGCTACTATCACGCCGCCTCCCTCATCTTCTCGCTCGTGAAGGGGTTCTTCTTCGGGATCACGATCACCTTCACGGCGTGCTACATGGGGCTCCGTGCCGAGGGGGGAGCGGCCGGCGTGGGCCGGACCGCCACGAACGCGGTCGTCGCGATCATCGTGGCGCTGATGGTGCTCGACGTCGTCCTCGCCCCGCTCTACAAGGCCTTCCAGTGACGGCGGGGAGGCGACGGCCATGATCCGGATTCGGGGGCTCCGAAAGTCGCTCAACGGGAAGCGCGTCCTCGACGGGGTCGACCTCGACATCCACGAGGGCAGCAGTCTCGTGATCATGGGACCCTCGGGGACCGGGAAGAGCGTGCTCCTGAAGCACATCGTGGGGTTGTTCGACCCGGACGACGGTGACATCCTCGTCGAGGGAATGTCGGTCTCGAAAGCGGGCGCGAAGGAGATCCTCGAGATCCGCTCCCGGATCAGCTACGTATTCCAGAACGCCGCCCTCTTCGACTCGCTCACGACGGCCCAGAACATTCAGCTCGGGCTCTCGCGGGAGCACTGTCGGCAGGTCGACGCCTTGACCGATCCCCTCGTCCGGGAGGCCGTTTCCCACGTGAATCTCGGCCCCGAGGTCCTGGGGCTGCTCCCCGCCCAGCTCTCGGGCGGGATGCAGAAGCGCGTCGCCATAGCGCGCGCGATCGTCGGGAAACAGAAGTACATCCTCTACGACGAGCCCACGACCGGGCTCGACCCGGTGAACGCGAGCGTGATCAACCGCCTGATCGCCCGACTGCAGGGAGAGATCGGGGCGACGAGCGTGATCGTCACGCACGACGTCGAGAGCGCGTTCTTCCTCGGGGACCGCATCGTGCTCCTCGACGGGGGACGCGTCCAGGCGGAGGGAACGCCGGACGACCTGCGGCAGTCTCCCGATCCCATCGTGCAGAACTTCCTCCACCCCAAGCTCGAGACCGAGGAACTGGTCGGATGAGAGACCCGGGACTCCGCAATCAGCGCCGGACCGAACTCCAGGTGGGCGCCCTGCTCCTCCTGTCGCTTGTCGCGCTCGTGCTGGGCGTGATCTGGATCAGCGGCGCCCGGCCGGGCACGCCCCGGATGACCCTCTACGCCGCCGCGCCGGAGGCGGGGGCCATCGCCGAGGGCTCCCGGGTGACCCTTCGCGGCGTCGACATCGGCTCCGTCGAAGGCCTCCGGCTGCAGCCGGAGGGTGTGCTTCTCGAGCTGGACCTGCGGTACCGCGGGGACCTTCCCGCCGACACGCGCGGCGAGGTGCGCGCCGCGGCCTTCCTCGGCCAGGCGGCGCTCGCGCTCCTGCCCGGCACGTCCGATCGCGTTCTCTCGGACGGCGACACGATCGCGGCGGGGACGGCCCCCGGGCTGCAGGATCTCGCCGGAACGCTGGGCGAGGATGCCTCGGAGGTGCTCGGGCAGGTGCGGCGGATGCTCGACGACACGACCGTCGCCGACCTGCAGCGCGGCGTCGGGTCGTTCGCCGGAGGCATGGAGCAGCTCGAAGCGATGTTGCGATCGGAATCGGCGTCTCTCGAGCGGATGATCGAGGGCCTGTCCGCCACGTCGGCTCACCTCTCGGAGCTGACCGGAGGACCCGAGCTCGAGCGGACGATCGCCCGGCTCGACTCGCTCACCGCCGTCCTCGTGGGCACCGGCGACGACATCGACCGGACGGCCGGGTCGCTCGCCTCGGTGCTCGGCAAGATCGACCGCGCCGAGGGGTCGCTCGGACTGCTGGTGAACGACTCCACGCTCTACGTCCGGCTCAACGGTGCCCTCGAGAACCTCGAGGCGGCCAGCGAGGAGATCGCCCTGCTGACCCGGGATGTCCGCGAGCGGCCGGAGCACTACACCAAGGGCCTGAAGTTCTCCGTGTTCTGAACGGCGGCGACGACGTCAGGAGCCGAACAGGGGACGGAACAGCAGGAGCCACAGCGCCGCGACCGCCAGCACGAGCGCCAGCAGCAGCTTCGCGCCGGTCGACAACAGGGGCCACGAGGACCCGGGCGCGCCGGCCTCGGCCACCGGGTAGGCCCCGGTCCTCCGAACCTCTCCCTCGGGCGTGACCTCGAACGCCCACGCGAGGATCAGCGCGACCGGCAAACCCGCCACCGAGAGGGCGATGAGGTACCGGAGGGCGCTCTCGAACCCCCAGTTTCCAAGCAGCAGGTCGCCCACGCTGCACACCATCCAGGCCACGCTCACGTAGATCGTCCCCACGGACCAGACCTTCCGGCGCCGGAGCTCCTGCCAGAAGCTCAGCGGGCCGCTCCCGCCGGAACCGGGGGCAGGGAGATCGGACCCGGGGGAGACCGCCAGGACGTCGCTTCCCTCCAGCGCGGCGGCCATCTCGGCCGCCGACTGGAACCGGTCGGCCGGCAGTCGAGCGAGGGCTCGTCGGAGGGCGGCGTCGACGTGCTCCGGGACGGACGGGCGGGCCACGCGCAGCGAGCCGGGCGCTTCCGTGAGTCGGCGCGCGATGGCCGCCTGGGGCGTCCGCGCGGCGAACGGCGCTTCCCCGCAGAGCATCTCGCAGATCGCGCAGGCGGCCGAGTAGAGATCGCTCCGGTGGTCGAGCGGCTCCCCGCTCGCCTGCTCCGGGCTCATGTAAGCCGGCGTACCCACGACGATTCCCGTCGCCGTCAGCCGGGACCCGCCGCTGCGCTCGAGCGCGCGTGCCACGCCGAAGTCCCCGAGCAGGGCGTGCCGATCCGACAGGAACACGTTCGCCGGCTTCACGTCGCGGTGCACGATCCCGTGCCTGTGGGCGTAGGCGAGGGCGTCGAGCAGCTCCGCACCGATCCCGAGGGCCTCCTCGACGGGCAGCATCCGCTCGCGGGCGAGCCGGTGCCGGAGCGTTTCCCCCTCCAGGAGGGGCGTGACGTGAAACAGGAGACCGTCGGCCTCCCCGGAATCGTAGAGAGGCAGGATGTGCGGGTGCGCGAGGCCCGCCGCGATCGCGATCTCGCGGAGGAAGCGCTCCCGGCCGAGCACGGCCGTGACCTCGGGGAAGAGGACCTTCACGGCCACCCGACGGCCGTGGCGGAGGTCGTCCGCCGCGAAGACGACGGAGGTGCCCCCGTGGCCCAGCTCGTCGCCGATCGCGTAGCGTTCGGCGAGCGCCGCCGTGACCCTCTCCCCCAGCCGCCTCGAGGTCATCCGGACACCTCCGCGTCAGAGTCCCGTCGGTCGGTCCACGAATCCCCATGCGAGGTCGAAGCGGTCCGCGAGTCGAGCGGCGAGCGCCTTGACGCCGAGCGTCTCGGTCGCGTAGTGCCCGGCGTACATCACGTTGATGCCGAGCTCCACGGCATCGTGGAAGGTGTGGTGGGCCCCTTCCCCCGTGAGGAAGGTGTCGAGACCCGCGTCGTGGGCAGCCGCGATCAGGGAGCCCGCCCCACCGGTCACGATCCCCACCCGACGCACGTGGGGAGGTCCGCCGGGGATGACGCGGGGCGCCTCGCCGCAGACGTCGCGGACGCGCTCGGCGAGCGCGTCCAGAGAGAGATCGGCCGCGCACCAGACGCCGACGCCCTCGAACCCCGCCCACGCCCCGAACCGCCCCTCGCCCTCGAGCCCGAGGCCGCGGGAGAGCAGGACGTTGTTTCCTACTTCCGGGTGGACGTCGAGCGGAAGATGCGCGGCGTAGACGGCGACGTCGGCGTCGAACAGCGCCTTCAGCCGCCGGTAGGTCCGACCGACGACGGGGAGCGGGTCGCCCCAGAACAGCCCGTGGTGGACGAGGAGCAGCTGCGCACCCTCGCGCGCCGCGGCATCGATCGTCGCCTGGGTGGCATCGACCGCCGCGCAGACTCTCTCCACGGGCGAGCGCCCGTCGACCTGGAGCCCGTTGCGAGCCCCGGGGGCATCGGGGATCGACGCGACGTCGAGGTACTCGTCCAGGTACTCCACGATCTCGCGCAGGTCCGCCACGGTGCCCTCCTCCTCGGGTGCCCCGCCGGCCGCCCCGCGTCCGAGCGGCCCTCCGCCCGCATCCTACCCGCGAGCGGGCCGCCGGTCACGACCCGGCCGGATACGGCCTCAGTACGCCCGGGCCCGGACCACCTCCCCGACCGACGGCGCCCCGCACAGGCAGCGGTCCGCGGGCTGCGCCGAGCGGAACTCCTCGTCCGGCAGCACCCGGATCGTCGCCTTCGTCTCTTCCTTGACCCGGTTCTCGCACGCCTCGTCGCCGCACCAGCCGGTGAACACGAACCCGCCGGGACCCTCGACGATCGCCCGGAACGTCTCGAGCGACGTCACGCCGCGATGCGTGTTCGCCTCGCGCCGCGCCCGGGCCCCCTCGAGCAGCTCCTCCTGCATGCTCTGCAGGAGAGCCGGGACCGCCGTCCCCAGCTCCCCCGCGGGGATCGGCCGCTTCCGGTCGCCCCCTTCCGGCGTGAAGCGCCGCACGGACACGAGCTGGCCGGCCGCGACGTCGCGAGGGCCCACCTCCAGCCGCAGCGGCACGCCGCGGCGCTCCCACTCGTAGTACTTCGCGCCCGGGTTCATGCCCTCCCGACCGTCCAGCCGCACCCGCACGCCCGCCGCGGCCAGGGCCGTGCGGGCCTGCTCGCCCGCCTCGAGCACTGCCGTCCGCTGGTCTTCGTCGCGCCAGATCGGGACGATGACGCACTGGTACGGGGCGAGGCGTGGCGGGAGCACGAGGCCCGTGTCGTCGCCGTGCGCCATGATCAGCGCCCCGATCAGGCGCGTGGAGACGCCCCACGAGGTGCTCCAGACGAATTCGTGCTCCCCGTCCTCGGTCTGGTAGCGGACGTCGAAGGCCCGCGCGAAGTTCTGCCCGAGGTTGTGGCTCGTGCCCGCCTGGAGCGCCCTGTTGTCCTTCATCAGCGCCTCGGTGGCGTACGTCCGAACCGCACCGGCGAACTTCTCCGACTCGGTCTTGCGGCCGGTGAGCACGGGCATCGCCATCTCATGCTGCATGAACGACCGGTAGACGCCCAGCATCCGTCGCGTCTCCTCCTCGGCCTCGGCCTCGGAGGCGTGCGCCGTGTGCCCCTCCTGCCACAGGAACTCCGTCGTGCGGAGAAACGGACGCGTACGGAGCTCCCAGCGCACCACGTTCGCCCACTGGTTGAGGAGAACCGGAAGGTCGCGATACGACTGGATCCAGTCCCGCACGATCGGCCAGATGATCGCCTCGGAGGTGGGACGGACCACGAGCGGCTCCTCGAGCTCGGCCCGGCCCGCGTGGGTGACGATCGCCGTCTCGGGCGCGAAGCCCTCCACGTGCTCCGCCTCCCGGTCGAGCGCCGACTTCGGGAGGAAGAGCGGGAAGTAGGCGTTCTCGTGGCCCGTGGCCTTGAACCTCGCGTCGAGTCCGGCCTGGATGAGCTCCCAGATCCGGTAGCCGTAGGGGCGGATCACCATGCAACCCCGGACCTGCGTGTGGCCGGCCAGCTCCGCCTGCTGCACGATCTCGTTGTACCAGGCGGAGAAGTCCTCGGCCTGTGGCGTCAGTCCTCTGTCGTTCCCCATGATCACCCGTCGTCCGGCGGACCGCGACGGGCCCGCCCGTGAATGCGGCTCAGTCCGCCGCGATCTCCTCCAGCGGCACCCGCCGCTCCTCGCCCGACGCCATGGTCCGGACGAGGGCCTGGCCGGCCGCCTCCTCTTCGGGTCCCAGCACCACGGCGCGCGCCGCGCCCGCCTGGTTGGCGGCCTTGAACTGTCGCCCGACGCTGCGCTCGCTCAGGTCGTAGGCCACCCTCCGGCCGGCCCCGCGGAGAGCGCGCGCGATCCGCAGGGCGAGCGGGCGTTGCGCCGGCGTCACGCAGACGAGGTAGTCGTCGACCGCCACGGGACCGGACGGGACGAGCTCGCGCGCGCGCAGCAGCTCGCCGAGCACGACGTCTCCCATCCCGAATCCGAGGGCCGGAAGGTCGGGACCGCCGACGGCCGCCAGCAGGCCGTCGTAGCGTCCCCCTCCGCAGATCGCCCGGAATTCCCCCTTGCGATCCCAGAGCTCGAACACCGTGCCCGTGTAGTAGGCGAGTCCCCGAACCAGGCTCGGGTCGAACGCGAGAAAGTCGCCGAGCCCCGCGGCCTCGAGGTGGCCGAAGACGCGCTGCAGCCGCTCCCCGCCCTCCCGGACCTCCGGGCTGGACCCGTACTCGGCGATCAGGTCGGGCAGCTCCGCGCCCCGGAGCGCCAGAATCCGCTCCGCGGCGATCTCGTCCGCGCCGGCCGCGACGAGTCGCTCCCTCACCCAGTCCTCCGACTCCCGCTCGATCTTGTCGATCGCCGCGAACGCGGCGCCGTGGCCCGTCTCCGGGACGCCCAGCGATCCGAGGACGCCGCCCAGCACGCGCCGGTCGGAGATCCTGGCGACGACGTCGTCCGCTCCGAGACCGAACGCGCCGAGGATGTCGAGGCCGGCCGCGATCACCTCCGCGTCCGCCAGGTCCCCTGCTTCCCCGACGATGTCCAGATTGAGCTGGAAGTGCTCCCGCAGCCGCCCTTTCTGCGGCCGCTCGTAGCGGAACAGCTGCGGGATCGAGAACCAGCGGATCGGCTTCGGCAACCCGGCGGCGCGCGCTCCGACCATGCGCGCGAACGTCGGCGTCATCTCGGGCCGCAGCGCCACGTCCCGGCCGCCCTGGTCCGTGAACCGGTAGAGCTGGCCCACGATCTCCTCGCCGGACTTCCGGATGTAGAGCTCGAGAGGCTCGAGGGGCGGCCCGTCGTACTCGACGAACCCGTACCGCGCCGCGACCGACCGCCACACCGTCTCGATGTGTCGTCGGAGCGACATCTCCTCGGGATAGAAGTCGCGAAATCCGGGCAGACTCGACAGTTCCATGATCCGCGGAAGCTAGGGGACGCGCGGCGTGCCGGGCAATAGAACGCGCCGCCGGGGACGGGTCCCGGACGGCGCGTCCGACGCGCGGGGTACGGGTCGGCTCAGGCGGATGCCGCCGACTCTCGCTCCTCGCGACAGAATCGGTCGTACGCGGCCCGCAGGTCGTCGGCGATCTCCGGCGCGGAGCGGCCCTCGATCTCGTGCCGCTCGAGCATGAAGACGTGCTCCCCGCCGCGGAACAGCGCGATCGAGGGGCTCGACGGACGATAGCCGACCATGTACGAGCGGGCGCGGTCCGTCGCATCGACGTCCTGTCCGGCGAACACCGTCACGATGCGGTCGGGCTGCACCTCGTGACCGGTCGCGATCATCACGGCGGGTCGTGCGTTCGCCGCGGCGCAGCCGCAGACGGAATTCACGACCAGCAGCGTCGTACCGTCGGTCCTCTCGCCGAGCGCGGCGTCCACCTCCTCCGGCGTGCGGAGCTCGCGGGCGCCCACCCGCAGAAGCTCCTCGCGCATGGGACGGACGACCTCGGGATCGTAGGGCATGCGTCAACTCCTCCGTGAGTCTCGTGAACCGGGCCCGGCCGGGCCCTCCATCTCGTTCGTGCCGACAGACCGTTCCCCGAGCCGACGAAGCGCGTCGCCGACGGTGTGGGACGACCCGGTCACGACTACCGTCCCGTCTCCGGCGAGTTCCCGGGCCCGCCGCAGCGCCGCCGGAAACGCCGTCTCGACCTCGACCCGGTGACCCGGGACCGCCGCGCGCGCCTCCCGGGGGTCCCAGCGTCGGGACGGGGGCGCGGAGGGGGGGACCGTGAACACCGCGGCCGACATGCCGGAGAGGACCGGGTCGAGCATCTCGCGCCAGGGCTTGTCGCCGAGAATCCCGACCAGGCCGACCCGGGGACGAGGCAGCCGCACCTGCGAGAGGGTCGCCGCGAGGGCGCGGGCGCCGGCCGGATTGTGGGCGACGTCGAACACCCACGTGCCGTCCTCCCCGACCCGGACGTCGAACCGACCGGGCCACCGGACGTCGGCGAGCGCGGCGGCGGTCCGATCGGCGCCCGCACCGATCCCGCACGACTCGGCCGCCGCCAGGGCGAGCCCGACGTTCACCGCCTGATGAGCGCCGACGAGCGGGATCCGGAACGCGCGACCGTCCGGGAGCCCGTTCGATCGGTACACGAACGTCGTCCCGTCCCGGTCCGTGGCGATCGACTCCACCGCCGGCTCCCGGCCGAGCACCCGCAGCGATGCGCCCACGACACGGGCCCGCGTCTCCACGACGGCCAGCGGCCGTTCCGACATCGGTCCGGCCACGGCCGGGACGCCGGGCCTGAGGATGCCGGCCTTCTCGCCCGCGATCGCCTCGAGCGTGTCCCCGAGATAGTCCGCGTGGTCCATGTCCACGTTCGTGATCACGCACGCGTCGGGCGTCAGCGCGTTTGTCGCGTCGAGTCTTCCGCCCAGGCCCACTTCGACCGCGGCGCGTTCGACGCCGGCCCGCGCGAAGGCCAGGAACCCCACGGCCGTGATCGCCTCGAAGAAGGTCGCGTCCTCCCTCCGCGCGAGGGGGAGGACGTCCGCGGCGGCCGCCGCCAGCAGGTCCACGTCGACGGGACGCCCGTCCACGCGGATCCGCTCCGCCGGATCGACGAGATGAGGCGACGTGTACAGGCCCGTGCGGTGTCCCGCCGCGCGGAACACGGCCTCGACCCCCGCCGCGACGGACCCCTTCCCGTTCGTGCCGGCGATCAGCACGCTGCGAAACGAGAGGTGCGGGTCGCCGAGGTCGGACAGAATCGTCCGGATGCGTTCGAGCCCCCAGACGATGCGGGTCGGAGGGCTCAGCGCGAGGAGCTTCTCGAGCGCGCGATCTGCGCGAGGCGACCCGCTCAGCACATGTGGCCGAACAGGCGTGCGACGGTGTCCCGCATCCGGTCGCGCGGGACGATCCGGTCCACCATGCCGTGCTCGAGAAGGAACTCCGCCGTCTGGAAGCCCTCGGGCAGGTCCTGCCGGATCGTCTCCTTGATCACCCGGGGACCGGCGAATCCGATCAGCGCGCCTGGTTCCGCGAGATTCACGTCGCCGAGCATCGCGTAGCTCGCCGTGACCCCGCCCGTGGTCGGGTGGGTGAGGATGCTCACGAAGGGCAGCCCGTGCTCGGCGAGACGCTGCAGGGCCGCCGAGGTCTTCGCGAGCTGCATCAACGAGAAGATCCCCTCCTGCATGCGCGCGCCGCCGGAGGCCGAGACGATGATCACGGGTCCCCGGGCGCTCACGGCGCGCTCGATCATCCGCGCGATCTTCTCGCCCACCACCGAACCCATGCTGCCGCCGATGAACGCGAAGTCCATCACGCCGGCGAACACGTCCCGACCCTCGATCCGGCCGCGTCCGGTCATCACGGCGTCGTGCGGCCCCACCTTCGCCTCCGCCTGCTCCACCCGCCGCCGGTAGGGCTTCGAATCGACGAACGCGAGCGGATCCGCCGACCGCATCTCGAGGTCGAACTCCTCCTCGAATCCGGCGTCGAACAGGAGCTGGACGTAGTCGGCGGCCGGGATGCGGAAGTG
>Ga0316578_10000121_pt1 | contig 19126 bp, 17 predicted proteins | sample J0NA_2_FD_203076 | JGI IMG/M metagenome (GOLD analysis project Ga0316578, IMG submission 203076) | Rhizosphere microbial communities from salt marsh grasses in Alabama, United States - J0-2_160517rDrC | ecosystem: Host-associated > Plants > Roots > Rhizosphere | place: USA: Alabama | collected... | reverse complement strand
ATGGTTTGCCAAAGCGGAGTCTTCTCTCAATGAGGCCAGAAGGCTTCTGGAAGAAGGTGCTGAACTGTCGAAAATCTTTGATGAAATTGCAACCAGCCGGGCGGAGCTTGATCGGGCCAAAAGCATAGCAGCGGTATCCAAAGTCTCGCTGGCTGAAGCTATTCAAGGGCGCGAGCTGGCCCGTAAAGCCGGTGCTGCTGCGCTCGGCAAAGACTACCAGGCTGCAGAAGAAGCGTTTTTAAACCTCTCCCGAGCGATTGAAGAAGAAGACCTCGGTTATGCCCAACGCAACCAGCCCGCCGTCACTGAACAATTCCGTCAGCTGGAAATAAGGGCGATAAAAATTAGTACCATCGGTGAGGTTCGCAACCTGCTTCGGGCGGCCGAAAAACAAAAATCAGATAAAATCGCTCCGGAGTCCTATGCCGCTGCCAAAAACAAATATATAGAAGCCGATACGTTTATTACTGAAAACCCCTACCAAAAAGAGCAGATGAGTATGCTGGCCAATGAAGCGTTGTTTTTGGCGCGCCGCCATATGGAAATTGCCGCAGAGACCATCAAAATTCAGCAGATGGCGCCGGAACAAACTGCCTTGAAAATGGAATCCATCCTGCATGAAATATCCAGCCACCTGAGGGCGCCGGATATGAGAGATCAATCATTTGAACAGCAGAATAAAAGCATTCTGGCGACAATTTCAGCTCAGCAGGCTGACCATGAATTTACAGCGAATAAGATTAAAACACAGCAATTAGAAATCACCGATCTGCAGCACAAAATCGCTTCGCTGGAAGGCCAGAGCCGTCAGCAGCAGCAGCGGCTTAGGGCCGAAAATCAATTAAACCAGCTTTTCAGCGAGGTCAGAGGTTACTTTGATCCCAGTGAAGCTGAAGTGTATAAAAGAGAAAATCAGCTGATTATCCGGCTGAAAGCCATCCACTTTCCAGTTGGACAATCAGTGATCATGCCGGATAATTACGCTTTGCTCGGCAAAGTCCAGCGTGCCATTCGGGCCTTTGGAGAACCCGATGTCATTATCGGCGGCCATACCGACAGCACCGGACCGGAACCGCTAAACGAGCATCTGTCCCAGCAGCGGGCAGAAGCGGTTCGTCAATACCTGGTTGCCAACGGAATTTTGCCTTTTGATAAAATCATTGCCGTCGGATATGGATCCATGCGTCCACTGGCCTCGAATTCAACTGAAAAAGGCCGCGCGATGAATCGTCGCATTGATGTAACCATTGCGCCAAGCGCCGATTCCGCTCGTTAGTGTTGTGTCCCAGAAATATGGAAATCTGTCCATTTTATATTATGCTCACGCAAAGCCGCTAAGACGCAAAGAATTTTGACTTAAACAAGAAAAAAACCCTTGGGGTCTTTGCGTCTTTGCGTGAGGCCAAAAGCTGTCGTTCACTTTAGCCATCTTGATCATTTTGAAATTTAGTGCATTTGTTGTTATAAGCACTTTTTTAAGTTTAAAACTTCAGCAGCGCATGTTAGTCCGCCGGAGGCGGATTGAGATAGATTCTAGCAATACTGGCCCGCTTATCGGCAAAGAAGATACAGGATATCGTCGAAAGCGGGTCTTTTTATGGGCGCTTTTGACCTAAATCAATGATCTAGCGCCGAACAATCATCTATGATGGTGCATACACAGATTAATTTTCAATAACGGGAGGCCGCAATGAAGCAGCTTAATCTTTACGAGGAGAATGATTTCTCCGAAAAAGCGTTTAAAAAACTTCTGGTGCACGACTCACCTTATTTTAAAATCCTCAATTTCAATTTCAAGCCCGGTCAGGAACTGCCGGTTCACAACCACGATATCGAAGGCCAGTTAAGCCTGGTTATCCTGGAGGGTGAAGGCGAGTTTTTAGGCGAAGGTGATACGACCATGCCGGCAAAATCCGGTGACGTGGTCATCAGCGATATTGCCGAACCTCACGGCCTGCGTGCCAAAACCCATCTCAGACTGCTGGTAACCATCGCGCCACCGATTTAGGTCGGCTTTTCTAAAAAGTGACTAAAGTGAACTAAAGTTGGAAGTGACTAAAGTTAAGGTATCGCTTTGCTCTATCTTTTTTATGCATGATAGAATGCCTCAACTTTGGTCATTTTAGATCACTTCAGTTGCTTGCTACTTTAAGAAATTTAAAACCAAACCAGGTTTAAAACGTTTAGATTTTGGTTGAGGGCAAGGCGTGATTCGGTTCAAAAGCGGAGCGTACACGCAAGTACGTGAGCATTTTGAACCGGATCACAACGCAGCCATCAGCCAAAAGATAAATGTTTTAAACCTGGTTTTTTTCGATGATCGGGATGAGGAGTTTTTGCGAAGGCTGCAACGCGCCGAAGTTCAAATCGGCATTGTATTTTTTGATTAACCACAGCGGTACTTCAAATTTCTCTTTTGAAAGCGTCCAGATGTTGTCTCCCTTTCTAACGATATAGGTCTGGACTTTTTCAATTCGAAAGGATGCAAAAAAATCTTCGCTTAATTCCTTATGAAATTCAAACCTTTTTTCTTCAAATTCTTCTTTGGAAACCCGGTGCAATGGAATTTTTATCTGCTGGGCAATACGAATCGCTCTTCCATAGGGAAATCCATTTAAGCGCCGAATCTCCCAAGCTTTAACACCTAACCATTCGGCATAATGCCCCAAGGTTTCTTCAACTTCTACCCGAATGGTGCCGATGTGTTTGCCTTGATCGTACCAGATACGCTCAATAGCAAAATTTCCCTGTAAGATTTCCGGATTAATTTCGCGCACCTGAGCAGCGGGCGAGACTGACTCGGCCTCCAACTCCGAAAAGCTTGCCATTGCGGGTTTTGCTTCCACCTGTTTTTGATCCTCTGACGCTATGGCTGTGTGTTCCTCAACAAGATCTTCTTCTATACTGGCCAATACCGGGGCTTGCTCTTTGCGGGCCTCGCCTTTTGCCGGTTCGGCCGGAGGATTTTCAAGCGCATTTTTCTCCTCACTATCGGTTGGCCTTTTGCCGGCAAGATCCATGGATGATCGACGTTCGGTATTTTTTTGCCTGGTTTGCAAAAGCGAAGAATCTGGAGCCAATTTTTCCTGCGCTTCTCCAGATTCAGCGGTTGCGTTCATGGCGAGCACCATATCAACTGTCGGGCTAGTTAAAGGCTGTGCCTCGATCGATGGCAATCTCCGGGATTTTGTTAGATTTTTTCCGTCAGTTTTTCCGCTTTCTATCCTGGCAAGCGTTATCGGTTTCTCATCTGGTAAGGGAATTCGCAAATTTTGGTTCACATAGATGGTGGCACGGGTATTAAGATTGTTGGCTGCAATTAGATCGCGCAGCTTTATGCCGTGCATCCGGGCAATTTCTCCAGCCGTATCCCCTCTTTGAACAGTGTAAATGCGACTGCGTTTCTGGTAATTCTTAAAAATTTTCGGTGCCAGCTCCGCCATCATACTTTCCCAATCCTGACCGGATCGCATTGGCAACCGCAGGCGAAAGCCTTTCGGCACATATTTTTGTCCCCTGAGAACGGGGTGTCGCAATGCCGGGTTGAGGTTGCTCAACACAGCAAGCTCCAGATTCAGTTGCCGGGCGATTTCCGGTAGAGAGCCATAACCAGCCAACACAACTTCCTGACTTTGAACAGGCTTGTCCAATACCAGCTCACCGAAATATCGATGACAATCACGGGCGACTTCCCGGGCCGCCAAAAACTCAGAATAAAAATTACGCGAAGCAAATCTAAAAATGCGACTGCGGTATTCGTTGAATATGGTCTCATAGCTTTCTTTGTGCCTTTTGGCCCGCAGCATGCCGGCAACGCCGTGGTTGTAAGCCGTTATGGCCATCGGCCAGTTACGAAATTTATTATAATTCCTTTTCAGCAACCGGGCGGCCGCTCGCGTGGAAAGGATCGGATCCCGCCGCTCATCGACCGCATAGCTGACCGTCATAAAGTTTTTGCCGGTCGAACGGGTGAATTGCCAGATTCCGGCTGCACCGAATTTACTGTAAGCTTTGAGATTAAAAGATGATTCTACGTGCGGCAGATACACCAAATCCTCCGGCAAACCTGAATCGCGGAAGATCTGCTTCATTTCGGCCAGGTAGGCACCGGATCGAACGATACCCTGTCGAAACGGATCTTTCTGACCGACCTGACACCGCAGATTTCGCATCGCGTGCTGGAAATCGGCAGGCTTTGCTTGCTCACCGAATAAAACCGCTACGCGTTGTTCCTCAGGCCCGTCCGGCGCTTCACCCCCTGCGAGTTTCACCAAGATCCGCTTATATTTCTTTTTGGCCCTTTTTATCCGCTCCCGGTTTATTTTTCTGCTGCCATGGCGATGGGGGTCTTTCAGTTCGATGACATCATAAATAATTCCCAGGTTTCGCTTATCATGAATAACACCCTGGTTGGTTGAATATTGGGTATATATTTTTTCCCAGAATGAGACATTGGGACGAATGCTGTCAAACACCGGAAAGGTTTCCGGTTCAATGAGGGTATCCGCACCGGCTTGCAAGCTGCATAAGACCATCAGGATGGAAAAAACAGCTAAAAAATAGATTTTGCTCAGACGATTTTTCATGGTCCAGGATAATTCGTTGCCCGTTACCGTACCCCGATATCGGCCATCGAAGATTGGTAATATTTAGAACCTATCTCAAAAATAGGATTTTGGTCCAAGATCGAGGCTCCAACAAAGATATTGGGCCAAAAGACATTTTTGAGATCGGCTCTAGTGACCAATGGTGAATGGTAAACGCCAACCGGGGTCGCTGGGATTAATACCCGCTTAAGTATTATAGCAAAATCCAAGCCAAGATCCGCAAAAATTGATAAATAACAATATTTCAATTACTTATGAAATTTTCTAATTCATGCCCTCCCTCAAATTTGAGAAAATTTTGACAAAATAGCGCAAAATATTTCCCAATTTCAGCAGCGGATTGCGCAACAGCAATGCGTCGCATCATTTAGATATCTTGCAGAAACTTGTCTGGATTCAGCATAAAGCTTCGGTAGACCTGGAAATGCTCGGTTTCTTCATATTCGATCTGGTCTAAAGAGGACGGGCTGAAGCGGTATATTCTGGCTTCCGGGCAGGCCAGCAGAATCGGTGAGTGGGTGGCAATGATAAATTGGGCATGACCGGCACGACTCATTTGAGCGAGCAGTTTCACCAGCTCAATCAGGCTCGACGGGGAAAGCGCTGTTTCCGGTTCATCCAAAAGATAAAGCCCCTTGATCTTAAAGCGTGACTTAAAAAAAGACATCAGTGATTGACCGTGGGATTGAATCATCAATGATTTGCCGCCAAAATACTTCAGTAATCCGGGATCCATGGTTGCCCATTCATCAATGATCTGGGCAAAATTTTTAAAAATTTCCGAAGCAAAAAAAGAACCCGGAACGGTGTCCTGCGACCATTCCACTTCGACTGCTTTATAAAATTGGGTTTCGAATGGATTATATTGAAATCGGGCCCTGAGCTGCCCCCGCCATATATAGATACCGCAGCGCTGACTGATGGCCTGTAACAGCGTAGACTTACCGGTGCCGTTTTCACCAACAAAGAACGTCACCGGATGGCATACATCAATGGTTCGCGGCTGACTGAAAAGGTCCAGGTTAAACGGATAGCAGTCTTGAGCGGGAAATTTTTGAGGAAAAATACTAACCTGCTTGAGATGCATCGGAGATCTCCTGTAAGGGGTTTAGCATATAATTAATTTGCTGTTCGTATTCTCAGGCTGGATTTTTCAGCCACAAAAAATGGAGCTTAACACCATTTCAAGTTTGCAGGCAAAAATCAAGTGTTTTAAATACTGAAAAATCGCTGTTTTAGAAAAAATCGGCTAAATGCAAATCCGTTTAACACAAAATTTTTTATTGACACAAGCTACCACTTTGTGAGACTTTTTTCACTGCAAACGGATAACCAATTATGGGCACTGGGTATATCACCCTTGCAGACAAATCACCTGGGTGCTGCAGCAGCACCGGACCCGAATCCAGTTATCCACTCTTTCCAATTGTCCTTATTACGGTACACAGGCGCTATTTACTCGCTTAAACCGTTCTTTTGATACCTCCTATTCTGGCCGCGAGGTATATGCCTATATCTGTTAAACCCGAATAAGCCTTAAGGGGGGAAACCAATGGCCAAACTAAAACTATTGCTGCCCTATAATTTTACCAGCTTTGATCAAAAAGCGTTGGATTTTGTGATCAACACGTTTGGGAAAACAAAAAATTCTGAAATCACCGTATTTAATGCCTACACACCCATTCCTGAAATTGATACGGCGGCAAGCTCTATTACGGGCAAATTGAAAGGAAGTCTGAGTTACCTTTCTCAGAAGATTTCCGAGCAGGAAATTGAGCTTCAAAGCATCAAAAAAAAGCTGGTGGAAAATGGATTTGAACATGACCGGGTTCAAACCGTTTTTCAGCCGCGCAAAAAGGAGGTTGCCGCTGAGATTATTGATTTTGCCAAAAATCACAAATTCGATGTCATTGTCATCAGTCACAAACCCGGCAAGGCGACCCGATTTTTTACGGGAAGCAGATACAGTAAGGTGATCTCTGCCTTAAAAGATGTGACTGTCTGCGTTGTGTCTTAGTGTCAAATAAAAACAGCCCCTGTGAAATTAAAAGCTGTGCATTCCGTAACCCGATAAAAATTCAGGTGGTTGAAAGCGCTGATTAACCCGCAAAGGAGGGAAATTTCATGCCTGTCGAAGAAAAAATTGATATTGATATTTTTAAAGTCGTCTTCAGAGCGATAGCCGAATCGGATAATCTGGAAATCATGGCCAATCATCTGACCCAGCTTCTGGTAGCGGCACTGGAAATTAAGGGATGTACGCTGTTCGCGCTGAATCAGGAAAACGAAGAACTGGAGGTATTGGCAAGCTTTGGATTGAGCATGAAATATTTAAACAAAGGACCTTTGTTAACCGGCAAAAGCATCGGGGCGACATTGCGGGGACAACCCATCGTCATCCGCGATGTGAATAAAACCGATCAACTGCAATACCCGGATGATGCCAAAAATGAAGGCATCGGTGCCATTGTTTCCGTTCCCATCTTATTTTACAATAAAGTTATCGGCGAATTGCGCCTCTATCACCATGAGGCCTGGGACATTTCCGACAAAGATATCGACTCGCTGCTGGTGCTGGCTGAAAATATCGGTCTGGCAATGACCTATACACGGCTGCTTAACGCATTCAAGGCTATAAAATATACGGTGCAGGAAGTCCAGCCAATCGGGGTGGAAGCCGCTGAAGACTAGCTTAAAATAAGACTTCGAGTCCACCATCGAATCCAAAACTGTTTAAAGCGGGTTTGTAAAAGGCGTCGCTTGCCCATACAATTTTTTTTTGGATAATCCCATCATCCTCTCAATTGCCGGATTGCGCTTCCAGGTATTCATTAACCGGTGTACACCTGCCCAAATTCTGATTCTATTATGATTTATAACGCTTCCGTCTTTGGAAAGTTTTTCGTGCACCGGAAACTTCAGGCACGGGGTCTTTTTCATTGACTATACTGCTCCGATGTAACAGAGTATAGGATTTAAATCTCTCTATCAAAGGAGGGAATGGCCTACCACGATGAAGGAAACCGCAAAACGAAATCTAACTCCTGAAGCCTGGGCAAAAAAATTAAAAGCGTATTTTTCCGGCCATGAAGGAGCCGTCATCGCGTACAGTGGCGGGGTTGACAGTGCTCTGCTGGCATATGTCGCCCATTTGACTTTGGGAAACAAGATGCTGGCCGCATTGGCAGACAGCCCCTCGCTTGCGCGCAGGGAATATCGTCATGCCGTAGCTTTTGCAAAGGACCACGACATTCCGTTACAGATTATTGATACCCGGGAAATGCAAAATCCATTTTATGCGGCCAACCGGGGCGATCGCTGTTACCATTGCAAAAAGGCCCTGTTTGAAAGGATCGAGGAACTGCGCATGCAGCCGGGCACGCCCTTCAGCAACTCAACCTGGCCGGTTTTTTACGGGGTTAATCTTGATGATCTTGCAGATTACCGTCCGGGCATGCAGGCGGCTGACGAGGCCGCCATTCAGGCACCTTATCTGGAATTAGAAATGGATAAAGCCGTGATCCGCACGGTCTGCGACTTTTTGGACCTGGAAGTTGCCGACAAACCCGCCATGCCCTGCATGGCCAGCCGAATTGCCTATGGCCAGGAGGTCAGTGTGGACAAGCTCAAACAGGTTGAGGCGGCAGAAGATTTTCTGGGCAGTCTCGGCTTTAAGGTATTAAGAGTTCGGCACCACGGCGATACGGCCAGGATTGAAATCATACCCGAGGATTTTGAGTTGGCCATGGAGCATCGGGAGACCATCAGCCAAAAGCTTCACGGACTCGGCTTTTTGTATGTCACCCTGGATTTGGACGGCTTTAAAAGCGGCTCGCTTAACGCAGCCCTAAGGGAAAAGTAAATACGTTACTCATTTGGCCTAACCAGAGAATATCAAAATATAACATACGATTATTTTGCAAAGATAAATTCGAAGCACGAAGCACGAAATCCGAAACAATTTTCAAAATATCAAATTCGAATGTTGAAAACTTTTGAATTTTTGTCATTTGATATTCGGATTTGTTTCGACCAATTTGATAAAATCAGGCGAAATTCGGATTTCGAATTTTGTTATCTCAAGAAGTAGATTTTCCAAAAAGATTGGACATTTAGAATAACGTAAAATGAAGAATAAAAAAATAAAAGTGGCTGTCGGCCTGAGCGGTGGCGTGGATTCCTCGGTTGCTGCGGCTTTACTGTGCAAGCAGAATTATGAAGTTTTCGGGCTCACCATGGAAATTTATGACGGATCCGTTCATCTTGATGAATCTGCCAGACATGCCTGCTACGGCCCGGGCGAGAAAGAAGATGTTGAATCGGCGGCTGCCATTTGCGAAAAACTCAAGATTCCGTTTCAGGCAATCGATCTGAGACAGGAATATAAAAACCATGTCATCGATTACTTCCGAAATGAATACCTGGAAGGTAAGACCCCAAACCCGTGCGTGGTGTGCAACCAGAAACTCAAGTTCGGATTTCTTCTGGAAAAGGCCAGACAGGCCGGTTGCGACTTTGATTATTTTGCCACCGGCCATTACGCCCGGATTGTAAAATCGCATAACCGCTTTTTGTTAAAGCGCGCTACGGACCGCTTAAAAGATCAGACCTATTTTCTTTACGGCCTCACACCGCAGCAACTGGCGCGCTCGCTGTTTCCGGTGGGCGATCATACCAAGCAGCAGGTCCGGGAGATGGCACACTCGCTCGGACTGCAAACAGCGGATCGCGAAGAAAGCCAGGATTTTATTGACGGCGGGGATTATTCCATTCTTTTTTCTGAAAACGAAATTAAAACCGGGGAAATTGTATCTGAAAAAGGTCAGGTGCTCGGTGAACACCGGGGGATCATTCATTATACCATCGGCCAGCGCCGCGGCCTGGGCATTGCCTCCCACCAGCCGCTGTATGTCAGCCGAATCGATGCGGCCAACAACCGTATTGTTGTCAGTCATCATGAGCAGCGTTCAAAGGGTTTGGTTGCCAGCAATTTAAATTGGATTGCTGTCGATCGAATCGAACAGCCACTGGAGGTGCAGGTCAAAATCCGCTTCCGGCACAAAGAGACGGACGCAACGGTTTATCCGCCGGATGGGGATCAAACCCGGATATTATTTAAGAAACCGCAGATCTCGGTAACTCCCGGGCAGTCCGCAGTGATCTATGCTGACGATACGGTGTTGGGTGGCGGCATTATCTCCGCCGCTCTGTGATCAGAAGTCGTTTCAAGACATTTTTTGTTGACACAGCTGCCACAATGTATCAAATTAAGGTTTCGACCTTGAAAAAATACATACTCCGTTAAGGGAAGAATCTTATGGAAAGTGCAGAATTTAAAGAGTTTAGAGCAAAATTAGGCAAAACCCAGGCTCAAATAGCCCAGCTGTTAGGGGTATCGCTTAAGGCCGTGCACAGCTATGAGCAGGGATGGCGCAGCGTACCCGCAGCGGTTGAGCGCCAGATGTATTTTTTAGTCGTTAAGCAAAACGCCAAAAAGGGTAAATTGAAAGCATGCTGGCAGATTAAAAAATGCCGCCCGGAGCAAAAAAGCCAATGCCCGGCCTGGGAATTCGGGGCGGGTGAGCTTTGCTGGTTTATCAATGGAACCATTTGTGACGGTTCGGCTCAGAAAAACTGGAAAGAAAAGATAAAGATATGCAAGAACTGTGAAGTGTTCGGGCCCCTGATCGCATAAGCTTCCTGCAGCATACCAGTGACCTTTCACCTAAATTCAACCGCCGTGATGGCTGGCTGTCAGCACACCTGAGAATTCCAACCTTAAAAAAAATAGGACTCAAAAAATGAATGCCAATTCTAAATTTGAAACGCAGTGTCTGCATGCCGGCCAGCAACCGGATCCGGCTACAACCGCCAGAGGGGTGCCGGTGCACCGCACTTCTTCCTACGTATTCAACAGCACCGAACATGCCGCCAATCTTTTTGCACTCAAGGAGCTGGGAAATATATATACGCGCATCATGAATCCCACCCAGGATGTACTCGAACAGCGGGTTGCAGCCCTGGAAGGCGGTGCCGCCGCCCTGGCCTTAGCTTCCGGAACATCGGCCGTGTACTATTCGATTATCAATATCTGTGAGGCCGGGGATGAAATTGTATCTGCCACCAATTTATACGGTGGTACCTATACGATGTTTGATTGCATTCTTCCGCAATTGGGAATCCGGGTGAACTTTGCGGATGCCCGTGATCCCGACAATTTTGCAAAAGCGATCACCGAAAAAACGCGAGGCATATTTATTGAAACGATAGGCAACCCAGTGCTGGATTTTACGGATATCAGCGCTGTCGCAGAAATTGCCCACAACCACAATCTACCGCTGATCGTGGACGCCACCTTTACCACACCCTATTTATTGAAGAGTATTGAATATGGTGCTGACATCGTAGTGAATTCCCTCACCAAATGGATGGGGGGACACGGCACCGGTATCGGAGGCATTGTTGTAGATTCGGGAAAATTTAACTGGCAGGACCCGAAATTTAAACTCCTCAACGAGCCCGATCCCAGCTACCACGATATCCGTTACGCCCATGATCTCGGCGACATGAATCCCATCGCTTTTATCCTGCGAATGCGGCTGGTGCCCCTGCGCAACCTGGGAGCATGTATTTCCCCGGATAATGCCTGGATGTTTTTACAGGGACTGGAAACCCTGCCTTTGCGCATGCAGCGTCACTGTGAAAATGCGTCCGCAGTGGCACGATTTCTGAAAAAACACCCGAAGGTTGAATGGGTACGGTATCCCGGGTTAGAGGATGATCCAACCTATCCGGTTGCCAGAAAATATCTTAAAAAAGGCTTTGGCGGCATGGTGGTTTTCGGGATCAAAGGCGGCCTTGATGCCGGCCAAAAATTCGTGGACAGCTTAAAGCTGTTCTCCCTTCTGGCTAACGTTGGCGATGCCAAAAGCCTTGTTATTCACCCTGCAAGTACTACTCATTCTCAGTTAAGTGAAGAACAGCAGAAAGCCGGGGGGCTGACGCCAGACCTGGTACGCCTGTCTATTGGTCTCGAGCACATTGATGATATCAAACAGGATTTAGAACAGGCATTTGCTCAAACCTGATTTGTCTTGCCCTTATCAAAAAAATCAAGTAACAGAGCCAGATAGCCCTTTTGCACCGTGATTTGGATAAAGCGGTAAAAAAGGGGCCCAGTTTCTAGCATTGCCGAATCTGGTATTTAAAAATTAGTCACCGCGAAAGCACGAAAAAACTGAAGCACGAAAGAAAAAAATGAGTTTTTCGTGCTTTCCAAATTTCGTGTTTTCGTGTTGATGTTCAGATTTATACCGCTTTTCATAATTTTATTCCGAATTAAGGAAACGCGGCATAAACGGGTGTACGGTTGTAGAAAAAAACATTCAATTACCTGAACGTTTTTTTGACAACCACTAAAGCGGCTTTTCGGCTATGAGTGAATATATCGAACACGACCAAGAAGGTATTTCGGTAGGTATTGTGGAGAAGAAATTCTTCACTTTTGCCGCTCCGCCCGACCAAATGGTACTGGAAAACGGCGCCCGGCTCGGTCCGGTAACCCTTGCCTATGAAACCTACGGCAAATTAAATGCGGATAAAAGCAATGGCGTTTTGATTCTGCATGCCCTTTCCGGAGATTCTCACGCCGCCGGTTATTACAAGGCAGAAGACGATAAGCCCGGCTGGTGGGATATCATGGTGGGGCCCGGCAAGGGAATTGATACCGATAAATATTTTGTAATCTGCTCCAATATTATCGGCAGCTGTATGGGATCTACCGGGCCCTGCAGCACCAACCCGAAAAACGTCCAGCCCTATGCGCTTGATTTTCCGGTGGTTACCATTGGCGACATGGTTGCGGCTCAAAAAAAGCTGATGGATCATCTGGGAATCGAAAAAATTTTGTGTGTCGTGGGCGGCTCTATCGGCGGCATGCAGGTGCTGGAGTGGACGGTAAGGTACCCGGAAATGGTGGTTTCAGCCATTCCACTCGCCAGCACTACCAAACACTCGGCTCTGGCCATTGCTTTTAACGAGGTGGCCAGACAGGCGATCATGGCCGACCCCAACTGGAACAACGGCAACTACTATTACGGGCCCAAACCAAATCTGGGGCTGGCGGTCGCCCGCATGATCGGCCATATTACCTATTTATCGGATGAATCCATGCGGTTGAAGTTCGGGCGGCGCTTACAGGATAAAAGCGATTTTTCATTTAACTTCGATGCAAATTTCCAGGTGGAAAGTTATCTGCGTTATCAGGGCAAAAAATTTGTGGATCGCTTCGATGCCAACTCCTTTCTCTATATAACCAAGGCCAGCGATTATTATGATATGGGAAATCAATACGGTGAAGGTTCAACGGTAAAAGCCTTCTCAAAAGCCAAGGCCAAATTTCTGGTGGTATCCTTTACTTCCGACTGGCTGTATCCGACCTACCAATCCAAAGCCATGGTCAAAGCCATGAAGAAAAACGGATTGGATGTAAGTTTTTGTGAAATCGAAGCCGAGTGGGGCCATGACGCTTTTTTGATACCCAACCCACGCTTGACGACTCTGATCAAAGGATTTTTAGAACGTGTCGGCCGTGAAAACACCAAATAACAGCATGCGCTTTGATCTTCAGATTATCGCTAGCTGGATAGACCCGGGATCCCATGTTCTCGATCTGGGCTGTGGCAACGGCGAACTGCTGCGATTTTTAATGAACAAGAAAAAGGTGACCGGTTCCGGCATCGAGCTCAAAGAAGAAAAGGTGGCCGCTTGTATTGAAAAGGGATTAACGGTCCTTCAGGGGGATATCAATGAAGAAGTCCCTGATTATCCCGATCAAACTTTTGATTATGTTATCTTAAGCCAAACCCTGCAGCAGGTCTATGAGCCGGACGCACTTATTCGCGCGATCATGCGCATCGGCAAAAGAGGGATTGTCAGTTTTCCGAATTTCAGTCATTGGGCCTGTCGGATGCAGCTGCTGGCCTCCGGATATGCGCCGGTCACCAAACAGCTGCCCTATCAATGGTATAACACACCCAATATCCGGGTGATTACCATCAAAGACTTTAGAAAATTCATTCATGATGTCGGTTTGAAAATTCTAAAAGAAGTGGCCATTAATACCCATTCGCAGGACCGCCACGGTAAGATTATCAAGTTTTTGCCCAATGTCAGGGCAACTTATGGCCTCTTTTTGATTGGGAACAAACAGTCGTGAAGCCTGCAGATACTCAATAAATGCATTAAACAAAACATCAGCTGCTTGATTTCGCCCATAAAAATGCCTAAAGTTTAAAATGCCTAAAATCAAGGAATTCTATCATATTAATAATAGACGATTGAGCGCAGCGAAACCATAACTTTAGGCATTTTAGCTCATTTTAGTCATTTTAGGCACTCTACGTTGTGCTAAATTTTTTCATCTAATTCACCTTGCGAATTGGGCTAAAAAAAAAGGAACTTTAAAAATAATGAAAATCGTATCCATCGCAACCAGCAAGAAAAAAGGAACTCAGAAAGTTACGGTTGATGAAGCCTTTTTAAAAAAAGAGCATGGTCTCGAAGGCGATGCCCATGCCGGCACCTGGCATCGACAGGTCAGTTTTCTGGCCTCCGAGGAAATTGACAAAGCCCGTGAAAAAGGCCTTGAGGTAACCTTCGGCGATTTTGCCGAAAACATCGCCACCACCGGCGTTGACTGGAAAAACATTCCGGTGGGAAGCCGTATCCGCTTGGGGCAGAATGCTCTGGTTGAAATTACCCAGATCGGCAAAGAGTGTCATAAACGCTGCGCCATTTACTACAAAGCCGGCGACTGCATCATGCCGCGGGAAGGTGTTTTTGCGCGGGTGCTGGAGGAGGGAAAGATTCGATGCGGAGATCCGATCAGCATCGAGAAACACAGCAACGAATAACAAACATCTAAATCAAATTTGCAAACGGGCAAACAAGAATACGGGCACAAGAGCACACAGGCAAACACGGTTTTGCACCCGACCCCTCCCCATGACAGATGTTTTCCAATCGTGCCTTTCCATGCGAACTTCATCTTTACCCGAATTTTTCATAGACATTGCCGAACGGTCAGCTGCTGGGTTATTCCCCGGAGGATTCATCCTATGCCAATAAGTAACGCGGTTTTTTTGAAGTTTCTCGGCAAAGAATTGATCAACCCGATCACCTATCTGGTCGCTTTTTCGATCGGTGCCGCCATCAATGTCTTGCAGGGTAACAGCATTTTTTTCAGCAGTTCCCTATGTTGTACCCCTCTTTGTGCAGGGCTTTGCGAAAACCTCGTTAAAATTTAAAAACAAGCACCCGTTTGATGAACGCGTTAACGCGTTTCCGGCAGGGCAAGGAGCCAGAGGACGATGTCATGCTGGTGGTCATCAAGATCGTGGAGGTTTGATGAAAAATAAAATAAAAAAAGAAATGCAACGACAGGAATTGGCCGATTATCTAGAACAGCTGGCCGAAGCACTCCGCAAGGGGGATTTTGAAACGGGAGAGCACCGCTGGTCGATACCGGACACACTGCAGGCGAAAATCAGCCATAAAGAAAAAAAGGGCCGCATCGACACCAAAATAAAATGGCGCTGGTCAATCCTGGAGCAATACGAGCAAGCGGCCCGGGAAGAGGTCATTGCCTGGAAGGATTCATGGAAAGCGATCAAAAAGCGGTTGGCCCGCAGTTTTAAAGCGATCGAAAAAACCGTTGCCGGCGGCAAAATGCCTGATGCCGGTTTACTGGCTGAATTTGTCGGCAAATCCCGTGAGATGGCCAGATTCGCCGAACCGGAGTGGCAGGCGGCCATGGATGAATATATCGACCACCTCGGAACTCTCAAACAGGCCGTGGAGCAGAATCAGTATGAAATCGTTCAACATGAAATTCGGGATCTGAAAAATCGGATGGCACAATGCCATCGGGATTTCAAATAATCGGCGGCAGGTTCAAAGGTTATATAACAGAAGACAGATGACAGAGGTCAGATGACAGATGAAAAATCGAGTAGGGTCGGCCTCCGTGCCGACCGCTGAACGGCGGGCACAGAGGCTCGCCCTACTTCTGAACCCCGGACCTTTGAACCCTGAACCCTTGTAAAATAGACCATTTGCATATATTAAATTCCAGGTAAATTAAATCCAACAAACACCGCCAACAAACCAACACATGAAAACATTCATCAGTTTTGAAGAAGCGCTCGAGTTGACACTGACCAATGTCGCTGCCGGCGAAACCGAAATACTTCCCCTGGATCAGCTGACCGGAAAAATTCTTGCCGAAGATATTGTCGCCAAAGTTGACGCTCCATCCAGCACCTCTTCCCGTAAAGACGGATATGCGGTGATTTCATCGGACCTGACCGGCGCCACTGAAGATAACCCCGTTGAATTGAAAGTGGTGGGGAATCTTGCGGCCGGGGATGTAGCCAATCTGAAAATTGCCGGCGGACAAGCGGTTCGTGTCACCACCGGTGCCCCATTGCCCGAAGGTGCCAATGCCGTCCTTTCCGAAGAATTCTGCCAACCGTCCACAGACGCGATTATTGCACACCATATCGCTGAAGAAGGACGCAATATTCTGGAACGCGCAAGCGACATCCACCGGGCAGAAACGGTTGCGACAAAAGGTGAAAAACTGTCTCCCGCATTTATCGGGCTGATTGCTTCAGCCGGTCTGCATAGCGCCCCTGTCCATAAAGTGCCGAAAGTGGCGGTCATTGCCAGCGGTGATGAAGTGGTGGCTCCAGGAAAACCGCTGACCGAAGGAAAACTGTATGCCAGCAATATGATCGAGATTTGTTCCTGGTTAACATTTTGCGGCCTTCCGTATTCCGCCGTGCTTGTCGGCGACAGCCGGCAAGAAATTCAATGCGCTATTACGACCCAGCTTTCAGATGCAGATGCCTTTGTGACCAGCGGCGGGGCCTGGGGCAGTGAACGCGATCTGATTCTAGACGTGGTCGCGAAACTGGATTGGCAGGGAATTTATCGCCGGGTCAGAATGGGCCCCGGAAAACCGGTGGGATTTGGTCTTTTGGAACAAAAACCGTTTTTCATTTTGCCAGGCGGGCCACCGTCCAACGAGATGGCTTTCCTGCAGCTGGCACTTCCGGCATTCATGAAGATGAAAGGGGAAACCGACTTTTCTTTTCCAGTGGTCCACGCACAATTGACTGAAACCGTCCGTGGCCATAAGGACTGGACCCAATTTATTCACGCTCGCCTTGAAAAAGAAAAACATCAGCTCATCGTCAAACCTGCCAAACTAAAAAGCCGACTCATTTCAATGGCTTGCAAAGACGCTCTGATTATCATTCCTGAAGGCTGGGAAGAATGGATCGCCGGTGAAATCATTAGCGTCCAGCTTGTAAATCCGTTTCCTGCCGTTTTCAGGTAGGATGACGTCAATGCTCATCAGAGCAAAACATTATCCGTATCTGTTCGTATCACGCAAAAAAAGCAGCGATCATGTCATTTTCTTCCTCCGTCTAGCGCAATGCTGCTTCAATTTTATTTCGTAGGCGTCTCTGCAATCGTCATTTTTGAGCTTGGCCTACCCATTAGGCATAATTTTGAATTCCTATTGACCTAAACAAGAACATCTGTTCATATACGCTTTGGGACCGATGCAGAATCAGAAAAAAAACAACACCGAGGCGACCGAAGTCTCCTTTTCCCGTGATCTGGGACTTTTCGACGCAACCATGATCGGTATCGGCGCGATGATCGGCGCCGGTATTTTTGTTCTGACCGGCATTGCGGCCGGCGAAGCCGGTCCGGCGGCGTTGCTGTCTTTCGCGCTCAACGGTCTGGTAACCCTGTTGACGGCGCTCTGTTATGCGGAACTGGCTTCGGTCTATCCCAAATCGGGCGGCGGTTATTCCTATATCAGCAAGGCGTTCCCCGGCCCGGCGGGTTTTGCTGCCGGTTGGATGTTATGGTTTTGCTATATCATTGCCTGTGCCCTATATGCGCTTGGCTTCGGCAGCTATTTCTGGGAGTTTGTTCAAAGCTATTTTGCACCACTCGCCAACTTTGTATTCGCCCTGGCGGGTCACAAAGCGCCTGCGCTGATGATGACCGCTTTGGTCAGCGTGACTTTCATTTTGGTTAATATGCGGGGCACGGCCTTTACCGGCAATGTCGAAAACATCATTACGATGGCCAAAATCGTCATTTTAGCTGTTTTTATCCTGTACGGGCTAAGGCAGATCCTTCAAATCCCCAGCGAGGCCGTTGCGAGCTTCAAACCCTTCATGCCCAGGGGCTTTTCCGGCGTTGTCATTGCAATGGGGCTGACGTTCATCGCCTTTGAGGGTTACGATCTGATTGCCACCGTCGCTGAGGAAATCAAGGCGCCGGAAAAAACCATCCCCCGCGCCACCCTGATATCGCTGTCCGTTACGGTTTTCATTTATCTGATGATCATGATTGTCTGTATTGGCGCAATTCAACCCGAAACCGGCAAATCCTGGGAATTTTTAGGACACTATCAGGAAACGGCGATTGCCAGGGCTGCCCGCAACTTCATGCCCTTTTTTGGCGTTGCCCTGATCATTTTCGGTGGACTGCTGTCGACTGTATCCGCTTTGAATGCAACCATCCTGGCCTCATCGCGAGTGGCCTTTTCTATGAGCCGGGACAAAATGCTGCCGTTGTCCCTGAGCAAGATCCATGCACAGCGTCGCACGCCGCATATCGCCATCGCGGTCACCGGTGTGATTGTACTTGTCATGGCTTTGTTTTTTCCGATTCAGGTCATCGGTTCGGCCGCCAGCGTCATGTTTTTGCTGACATTTACCCTGGTAAATCTGTCACTCATCGCCCTGCGCCGCAAATTTCCCGAACTGAAAGGCGGATTTCGCGTTCCGTTATATCCGGCCACGCCCATCGTCGCCATCGTCCTGAACATGTATCTGGCAGTTTATCAGTTCAACTTCGACCCAAGAGCCTGGTACATCGCCATCGCCTGGGTCGTTATCGGCCTGTTTATATATTTTATATACTTTGAAAAGGCCGCGGCCACTGTAATGCCGCAGGTGCTCGAAGTCCAGCAAACAACAGGATCGAAACAATACGATTACCGAATTTTAATTCCGCTGCATAACCCCGATCACGTGATTCCATTAATGAAACTGGCCGTCCCGATTGCAAAAGCCAGCGATGCTGAAATTATTGTTCTCGGCGTGATCAATGTCCCCAGAAATCTTCCGCCGCATGAGGGTATGCGATTTGTCCATCACAAAACGCCGCTTTTGAAAAAAGCAATTCAATACGGAACCGCGCAGGGGGTCGAAACCCGCTCTGCGGTCCGTATTGCCCACCAGGTGTGGGACGGTATCCTTCAAACAGCCGAAGATGAGCAGGCGACGCTCGTCCTGATGGGCTGGAAAGGCTATACGTCAACGCGTGACCGCATTATGGGCGAAGTTACCGACAAGGTTGTTCGCCTTGCACCCTGTGATCTGATCACTGTTAAGTTGCTGGGCGACCATCCCATTCGGCGCATCCTC
>Ga0316578_10000119_pt1 | contig 19275 bp, 21 predicted proteins | sample J0NA_2_FD_203076 | JGI IMG/M metagenome (GOLD analysis project Ga0316578, IMG submission 203076) | Rhizosphere microbial communities from salt marsh grasses in Alabama, United States - J0-2_160517rDrC | ecosystem: Host-associated > Plants > Roots > Rhizosphere | place: USA: Alabama | collected... | reverse complement strand
CGGGCATCAGCACGGCCAGCGCGACCACTTGCTGGATGGTGGCCTCGAAGCGGCCGATGACCCAGGCGGCGAGGAAGGCCGTGAGCAGGTTGACGCCCAGCCACAGCGCGCGGCGCCGAGCGCTCAGCAGCACCGGTGCGAACATGTCTTCGCCTTCGCTCAAGCCCGCCTGGCCGAGGAACTGGTGGTCGGCCTCGTCGCGAATCACGTCCATGACGTCATCGACGGTGATGCGTCCCAGCACGCGGCCGTCGTCGTCGATGACCGGCGCCGAGACCAGGTCGCGCTGCTCGAAGCGGTTGGCGACATCATGGGCGTCGAGGCCCGCCGGGATGGGCTGTACGTCCAGGGTCATGACCTCGGCCACCGACTCGTCCGGGTCATGGGTGACGAGCTCGGACAGGTAGAGCACGCCCAGGTAGCGGCCGTCCCGGTTGACGACGATGAGGTTGTCGGTGATGTCCGGCAGCCCCTCGCGGCGCCGGCGCAGATAGCGCAGGACCACGTCCAGCGTAACCTCCGGGCGCACCGTGACCATGTCCGTGTTCATCAGGCCGCCGGCGCTGTCTTCGGGATAGGACAGCGCCGTTTCCAGGCGCTCGCGGCGTTGATGGTCCAGCGAGCTCAGCACCTCGTTGGTGACCGTTGCGGGCAGGTCCTGGACCAGGTCGGCGAGATCGTCGGTATCCAGCCCCTCGGCCGCGGCCAGGATCTCGTCGGGCTCCATGCCGCGCAGGAACTCGTCGCGCAGGTCGTCGTTGAGGTAGGTCAGCACCTCGCCCTGGGCGGCGGGCTCCACCATGCCCCAGACCAGGTCGCGCTGCGGCGGCGGCAGCGATTGCAGGACGTGCGCCATCTCGGCGGGATGCAGGGCGTTGAGCATGCGCGTGGCCTTGCGCACCGAGCCGCTCTCCAGCACCTGGTGGAGCCGGTCGATACGGCCGGTCTCGGTGTCTTGCGGGGTTTGCTCGATGGTCATCGCGGTGGTGTCCGATGCGGTGTTGCGGGCGCGCGAACGGGCCGCCGCGGGTGGACGCGGCAGCATTCCGGACGCGGGGGCCGGCGGCCGCGTCCAAGCGCGCCGCCGAGGGGCCGGACAGTGTAGCAGTAACCGAGCCGGTACCGGCTCAGTGCGGGGCGGCCTGCTCCAGCGCCGTCAGCAGCTCGGGCGGGGTCAGGTCGTCCAGGCGGTCCATCAGGTCCTCGATGGCTGTCTCCAGGGCGCCGATATGACAGCCGCGGACCACGTCCTTGACCTCCAGCAGCGAGCCCGGCTGCATGCTCAGCTCGCGCAGCCCGAGGCCGAGCAGGACCCGGGTGTAGAGGGGATCGCCGGCCATCTCGCCGCACATGCTGACCTGGGTGCGGGACCCCGCGGCGGCGCGGATGGTATAGCGGATCAGGCGCAGCACGGCCGGATGCAGGGGCTCGTAGAGATAGCTGACCGCGTCGTCGATGCGGTCGATGGCCAGGGTGTACTGGATCAGGTCGTTGGTGCCGATGGACAGGAAGTCGAGCCGCCGGGCCAGGCCATCGGCCATGAGCGCCGCCGCCGGCACTTCGATCATGCCGCCGATGGGCATCAGCGGGTCGAAGGCGAGCCCCTGGCGGCGCAGCGTGCGGCGGGTCTCGGCCACCATGCCGAGCACGGTCTCCACCTCCGAGATGGCGGAGATCATCGGGATCATCAGGCGTACCGGCCCTTCGGCCGAGGCGCGCAAGATGGCCCGCAGCTGAGGCACGAACAGCTGCGGCTCCTTCAGGCACAGGCGGATCGCGCGCAGGCCCAGGGCCGGGTTGGTGAGCGAGGCGCCCGTGTCGATGACCGTGTCGGCGTGCTTGTCGAGCCCCAGGTCCAGCGTGCGGATGGTCAGCGGGATGCCGTCCAGACCGCGGATGATGTCGACGTAGGTGGCATAGTGCTCTTCCTCGTCCGGCAGGCCGCTGCGATTCATGTACAGGAATTCGGTGCGGTACAAGCCGACGCCGGAAGCGCCGTTGGCGCGGGCCGCCTCCACGTCCTCGGGCAGCTCCAGGTTGGCGAGCAGGACGATGGGGACGCCGTCGCGGCTGGTGGACGGCTCGCGCACCAGCCGCCGCAGGCTGGTGCGGCGGGCGTCGGCACTCTCCAGCCGGTGCTGGTAGTGATCCAGAATGGCAGCGTCGGGCCCGGCAAGCACCGTGCCGCTCTCGGCGTTGACCACCAACAACTCGCCGTGGCGCAGCAGGTGGGTGGCATTGTGCACGCCCATCACGGCAGGGATCTCGAGACTCCGTGCGAGGATAGCGGTGTGTGACATCGGGCCGCCGTGCTCGGTGACGAAGGCGGCCACGCCGCGGTGGCGCAGCAGGATGGCATCGGCCGGGGTCAGGTCGCGGGCGACGATCACGCGCCCGCTGATGTCGGCGGCGGCTAGCGTCTCTGCCGGCGGCTCGTCGCTGAGGTAGACCTGGATCTGGCGCACCACGTGGTCGATGTCGTCGCGCCGGGTGCGAAGATAGTCGTCGTCCATCTGGTCGAAGATCTCGACCAGGATGTCGCGCTGGAGCTGCAGCGCCCAGGCGGCATTGATGGCGTTCTGGCGGATCAGCTCGCGAGTGGCGTCCACCAGGGACGAGTCGGTGAGCATCAGCAGGTGGGCATCGATGAACTCGGCGATGTGCACCGGCGTCGTGGCCGGGATCTGGCGGCGCACCGACTCCAGGTGGCGCCGGGCGCAGGCAAGTGCGCCGTCCAGGCGTCCCAGCTCGGCGTCGACGTGCTCCTGTGGGATACCGTGTGGGCTCGCCACCGGGTCACCGGCAAGTAGGAACGCGTTGCCGATCGCGACCGGGCGCGAGCCGACGACGCCGACCCCGAGCAGGGCGGTGGTCATTCGCCCTCTCCGAAGCGGTCGGCGACCAATGTGGCAAGAGCCGCGGCGGCGGCCTCCTCATCCGGGCCTTCCACCTCGACGAGGATGCTGGTGCCGCAGGACGCGGCCAGCATCATGACACCCATGATGCTCTTGCCGTTGACCCGCCTCCCGTTGCGCTCAACTTGCACCGAGCTCCGGAACTCGCCGGCGCAGGTGACGAACTTGGCTGCGGCACGGGCATGCAGGCCGAGACGGTTGACGATGTCGAGCTCTTTTCGAATCATGGGCTTGCGTGGATCGAGACATGCATTCGGGAGCCGCCACCGGTGAGACGCGTCCGGCCTCGGCCAGTCAAGGATAGGGGCGGCTGCGGTGCCGCGGCCAGCGCCGATGCCCTGCGGCCTGCGCCCCGCGGCTCGCGGCGGCTGCCCCGGAAGGCGGGCGCGCAAAACTTAGGCGCCGAGTACGGCCCCATGGCCGGGCCTTGGAAGTCAGCCCGATCATGGAGCTCCGCCGGGGCAATTCATGACCCCGTCGTGACCGCCGCTCAGGGCCTTGTCGGCTAGGTCCGGCAGCTCGAGGTCGGCATAGTTCAGCACTCGCACCAGCATCGGCAGGTTGACGCCGGCGAGCACCCGCACCTGCTGGCGGGCTTTCAGCGCATTGGCGATGTTGGCAGGTGTGGAACCGAACAGGTCGGTCAGCACCAGCACGCCGCCGCCGTCGTCGAGCCGCTCGGCGCAGCGCACGGCCTCGGCGCGCAGCTGGTCCGGGTCGTCCTGCACTGTGACCGGCAGAGCGATGGCGGAAAGCGGGCAACGGCCGAGCATCCGCGTTGCCGTCTCCAGCAGCTCGGCGCCGATGCGGTTGTGCGTGATCAGCAGCAGGCCAACGGTCATGGCAGTTCACGGTGCCGCACCAGCACACGGTGGCCCGTGTCGCGGAAATGGCGGCCGAGGGCCTCGACCATGTACACAGAGCGGTGCTGGCCGCCGGTGCAGCCCACGGCGATGGTCAGATAGCTGCGCCCGTCGGTCTCGAAGCGCGGGATCCAGCGGTCCAGGAACTGGATCAGGTCCGTGCGCATCTGCTTGGCCTCGGCAGAGCGCTCCAGGAACTGCACCACCGGCGCGTCCAGGCCGGTGAGCGGGCGCAGCTCCTGTTGCCAGTGCGGATTGGGGAGGCAGCGCACGTCGAAGACGAAATCCACACCCATGGGCACGCCGTTCTTGAAGCCGAAGGATTGCAGCAGCACCGAGGCCTGCGCCGCGGCGGTGCCGTCGAGCCCTTCTCGCAAAAGCTCGCGCAACTCGTGAACATTGGTATGGGTGGTATCGATCTGCAACTCGGCGACGTATTGCAGCGGCTCCAGCAGCCGGCGCTCCAGCTCAATGGCCTCCACCAGCGAGCGGTCGCCGTCGGTAAGGGGATGCTTGCGGCGGGTCTCGCTGAAGCGCTGGATCAGTGCCGCATTGGCGGCGTCCAGGAACAGCACCCGCACCCGGATGTCGCGGGCCTCCAGCTCCCGGATGATGCGGGGGACCTCGGCCAGGCGGTCCGGGCCGTTGCGCGCATCGATGCCGACCGCGGTGCCGATGCTGTCCCCCCGGCGACCGTCCCCGGCATGCTTGAGGCCCAGTGCCAGGTCGCGCAGCAGGAACAGGGGCAAATTGTCGATGCAGGAGTAGCCGACATCCTCCAGGGTGCGCAGCGCCACGGTCTTGCCGGCGCCGGACAGTCCGCTGACGATGATGAATTCCATGGCGCTGTATTAGGCTGAAAGCAGTGGGCGTTGGATGTGACGGCGCGGGCTCGCATCAGGCGTCGCCGGCGAAGCCGGCGCCCGGCACCGCCTCAGCGTCGGCATCCCCGGCGACGGCCCGCGCCTGGCGGTCGATCAGGTCGACACTGGCATCGTAGCCGCGGATGCGCAGGATCTGATTGCGTGCGGCGGTCTCCAGGAGCACGGCCAGGTTCCGTCCCGGGGCTACCGGGAGCGTGACCTCCGGCACCGCGACGCCGAGGATCGTGCGCGAGGACAGGCTGCCGCGCAGGCGATCGATCTGTGCCAGCTCGTCGCTCGCAAAAGACCGCATGTTGACGATCAGGTTCAGTGTTTCGCGCTGCTGCACCGCGCCTTCCCCGAACATCGCCCGCACATTGAGCACGCCGAGGCCGCGCACCTCGAGGAAGTCCCGCAGCAGCGGCGGGCAGCTGCCCTGTAGCGTGTCCGGCGTGATGCGTGCGAATTCGGGCGCGTCGTCGGCGATGAGACGGTGCCCGCGAGCGATCATCTCCAGCGCCAGCTCGCTCTTGCCGACGCCGGCATCGCCAACCAGCAGCAGGCCCATGCCGAGCACGGCCAGAAACACGCCGTGAATCACGGTGCGCTCGGCAAGCGCGTGGGTGAGGAAATACTGCATGCGGTCGACCACTTCCTCGTCCCGCAGGGACGAGGCCAGCAGCGGGGTGCCGGTCGCCTGCGCCAGCTCGAAGAATGCCGGGGCCGGTTCGATATCCTCTGCGAAGATCACCGCTGCCGGGCGCGCGGCGAATAGGCGCTCGACGGTGTCGCGGTAGGCCGGTGGACTGAGGTCGGCGAGATGCGCGATCTCCGGTGCGCCCAGCACCTGTAGGCGATTGGGGTGGATGCAGTTCAGCGAGCCGACCAGGCTCTGCGCCGGATTGCCGTTTCCGGGGTCGGCGATGCTCGCCAGCAGCGGGCGCAGCGCCGCCGGGGGCGGTGTCAGCCAGCGCAGCCGCAGGCGCGGGCCGATATGCTCCACCAGCCCCTGCAGCGACCGCACCGAAGTCATGATTCCGGGGCGTTGCTGCCGTGGCCGTTCAGCAGCACCAGGACCTGCTGCGGGGCGGTGCAGTCGCGCAGTGCCTGGCGCAGGGCGGGATCGTTGAACATCGACGCCAGCTGCGAGAGGAGCTCCAGGTGGCGCTCGTTGGCCGCCTCGGGCACCAGCAGGCCGAAGGCGAGGTCGACCGGACGGTTGTCGAGGGCGTCGAACGCGACGCCGTCACGCAGCTGCACGAAGGCCCCGATCGCATCATCGACCTCGCGGACCCGGGCGTGGGGCAGCGCGATGCCATGACCGAGTCCGGTGCTCCCCAGCCGTTCGCGCTCGTTGAGACGGTCGAAAATGCTGTCGGCGGCCAGGCCCGGCACCGCGACGGCCAACGCCGAGGCCAGCGCTTCCAGGAGCCGCTTCTTGCTCTGCACGTCGACGCGCACGCGCACGCGCGGTTCGACGATCAGGTTCGGCGGCAGCATTGACCGTGCCTCCCGGCGGTGGCAATGGCAGGACGACAGCGGCGGGCGGTCCGTCGCGGCAACCGGTGGTCGGGAGGCGGCAGCCGCCTCAGGTGCGATCGTGACATGAAGGGTGACTGGGTGAGTTGCAGGTCAGGGGCGAAACGCCAGGGCCTGGTGCGGCTCCGGCGTCCCGGGACGACGTGTGCCGCCGGTGCGGGCACCGGCGGCCGCCGACTCAGTCCTCGCGCTCGCCGGCGGCCAGCGCTTCCGCGCCCGCCGCTCCGGCGGCGCTCTCCGGCTCGTTCTCCGTCGCTGCCTTCTGACCGTTGCCGCGATGGCTCGTGCGCTTTTCCTTGTACTTCAGCACCTGGCGGTCCAGCTTGTCGATCAGGCCGTCGATGGCCGCGTACATGTCCTCGTGGACGGAGTCGGCGAAGACGTTGGCGCCGTTGATATGGATGGTCGCCTCGGCCTTCTGACGCAGCTTCTCGACGCTGAGGATCACGTGCACCTTGATCACATGGTCGAAGTGACGGGCCAGACGGTCGAACTTGGTGTCGACATAGCCCTTGAGCGGCTCGGTGATAGCGACGTGATGGCCGGTCAGGTTGATTTGCATAGTGTCACTCCAGTGTTACAGGCGCCTGCTTCGTCATGCCAGGCGCTTGCGCTCGTTCGAGGGTGGGATACCCATTGCCTCGCGGTACTTGGCGACGGTGCGTCGCGCCACGTTGATGCCTTGATCCGACAGGATGCCGGCAATCTTGTTGTCACTCAATGGCTTGTTCGGTGTCTCGGCGGCGACCAGCTTGCGGATCACGGCGCGGATCGCGGTCGAGGAGCATTCGCCGCCCGAGGCGGTGCTGACATGGCTGGAGAAGAAGTACTTGAATTCTAGAGTGCCGCGCGGGGTATGCATGTACTTTTGCGTGGTCACGCGGGAGACGGTGGATTCGTGCAGCTCCAGGGAGTCTGCGACGTCACGCAGAACCAGCGGACGCATCGCCTCCTCGCCGTGCTCGAAGAAATCCTGCTGCAGCTCGACGATCTTGGCGGCCACCCGCAGCACCGTGTCGTTGCGGCTCGCCAGGCTCTTGATGAACCATCGCGCCTCCTGTAGGTGCGCCTTCAGCGAGGTGTTGTCGGGGCTCTGGTCCGCACGGCGGATCAGCTCCGCATAGCTCTCGTTCACCTTCAGTTTAGGCGTTGTTTCCGGGTTTAGCTCAACCTGCCAGAGGCCGTTGCGTTTGCGCACCAGCACATCCGGGATCACGTACTCCGGGCGCACGTCCGCTACCAGCGAGCCCGGCCGCGGGTGCATGGAGCGGACCAGCAGCAGGGCTTGGCGCAGCTCCTCGTCGTCCACCTTGGTGTGCCGGCGCAGGTCGTCGAGGTCGTTGCGCGACAGTGCCGGAAAATGGCGCTCGCAGATGCGAATGGCGAGCTCGCGGTGGGGCTGCTCCGGCGGCAGCTGGCGCAGCTGAAGCAGCAGGCACTCGCGCGGGTCCCGGGCGCACACGCCGGCCGGATCGAAGGACTGAACGCGGTGCAGTACGGCCTCGACCTCCTCCAGCTCCAGCGTCGTGTCGCCGACGATCTCCGGGATCTCTGCGATGTCGAGGCGCAGATAGCCGTCCGCGTCGATGGCGTCGATCAGCGCCTCGGCGATGGTGCGGTCGCGGCTGCTCAGGTGGCATAGGTTGAGCTGCCAGTCGAGGTGGTCGTGCAGCGTCTGCGGACGCGACTGCTGGGCGAACAGGTCGAAATCGGCATTGTTGTCGGCGCCGTGGGCCGTGGGCGGCATGTAGCTGTCGTAGGTATCGCTCCAGCTGCTGTCCACCGGCAGCTCCTCCGGCATCGACGGCTGATCGCCGTTGACCTCGGCGTCGACCCGGGCGTCCTCGGAGCGGCGCAGTGCGTCCCGCTCGGCGGCGTCGGCGGAGACCTCATTGTCCTCCTCCGCCTCCAGCATCATGTTGGACTCCAGTGCTTCCTGGATCTCGCGCTGCAGGTCGAGCGTCGAAAGCTGCAGCAGCTTGATCGCCTGCTGGAGCTGTGGCGTCATGGTCAGCTGCTGACCGAGACGGAGTTGGATGGTTTGTTTCATCGAGCCTGAGGATCAGGAGTGGTACACAACTTGAATGTCTGATCCGATTCTAGCCGATTCCTGGACTGCCATCGCCGCCTGCGGTCGGCAGCTTGCTGCCCGGTCGCCGCGCCGCGGGATGACCCTCCCGCCCTGCCGGTACCGCGCTTGGCCATCGTGAAGACCAGTACGCACAACGAAAGGGATAGCACAGAATCGGCTCCGCGGGCCCGGCTCCGTCGTCACAGCACGAAGTCCTCGCCCAAGTAGACCGCCCGCACGCGCGGCTGCTGGAGCACGTGGTTCGGAGTACCGTCGGCGATGACCCGGCCTTCGCTGATGATGTACGCGCGATCGCAGATGTCGAGGGTCTCGCGCACGTTGTGGTCGGTGATCAGCACGCCGATGTGGCGCGCGCGCAGGTGCGCGATGATGGTCTTGATGTCGCCGATGGCAATGGGGTCCACGCCGGCGAAGGGCTCGTCGAGCAGCATGACCTTGGGCTCCACGGCCAGCGCGCGGGCGATCTCCAAGCGCCGTCGCTCGCCGCCCGACAGGCTCAGCGCCAGCGAGTCGGCGACATGGCCGATGCCGAGCTCGTCGAGCAGTTCCTCGCAGCGGCGTCGGTTCTCCGCGCGGCTCACGCCGCGGCGGGTCTCCAGGACGGCCATCAGGTTCTCGCGCGCCTTGAGCTTGCGGAATACCGACGGCTCCTGGGCCAGATAGCTGAGTCCGCGGCGGGCGCGGGCATGCATCGGCCGCAGCGTGATGTCCTCGCCGTCGAGCACGATCGCGCCGGCATCGGCGGCGATCAGGCCCACGATCATGTAGAAGCTCGTAGTCTTGCCGGCACCGTTCGGCCCGAGCAGTCCGACCACCTCGCCGGCCTCCACGGCCAGATCGACGCCGTCGACGACGCGGCGGCGGCGATAGGTCTTGACCAGCCCGCGGGCGCTCAGGGTCGGCATCACTGCTGGGGCTCAAGGCGAATCTTGACGCGTTCGCGGCCCTGCGCACTGGTGCCGGCAGTGACGCGCTCCGTGATGCGGTTGTAGACGATACGGTCGCTGGCGAAGCGGTCCTCGCCTTGGATCAGCACGGCGTCGTCGATCAGTGTCAGCTCCTCGCGGCCGGCCTCGTATTCCATGCGCAGTGCCCTCCCGCGGACCTCCTCGGGGTTGTCGTCCAGCAGCTGGCGGTAGCGCACCGGCTTGCCGATGGCGATGATCTTCTCCGGCTGGCGGTTGGGCCGGTGGTGGACGAGGACCTCGTCGGCCAGGATGTGCATGCTCCCCTGCTGCACGTCCACGTTGCCGATGTAGAGGCTGATGGATTGCTGCTCATCCAGCTCCGCCGCATCCGCTTCGATATACATCGGCTTCTCCTGATCGTCTTCCAGTGCGTACACCGGCATGACCTTGGCGGTCAACAGCAGCGCCAAGGCGGCGGCCGCGAGGCGCCGATCCGGGTGCCGGAAGCAGGACGGTGCAGTGGGCCGATGCATGTCGTGTTTCTCCAGGGGGACTTGTGGCCGGTAGGCGCCCGTCGGCTCAGGGGGCGGCGCCGGCGGGCTCGGCAGCGCTGGCAGCGCTGGCAGCGCCGTCGACGAAACGCTCACGGGCCCGCACCCGGCCGAACAGCTTCGCACGCATGGCATCGCCGAACCAGACCCGCATCCCCTGCTGCGCCGTGAGCCAATCTTCGCCGCTGTCGAGCTCGGCGAAGCGGGCGGTCTCGGCGTAGTCGGTCTCAGGAAGGATCAGCATTTCGCTGCTGCGCAGCAACAGCGGCGGCCCGGTGGCGGTGGCGGCGCGCTCGATACGGACGTTTTCTTCCAGCAGTATTTCGTCGCCCGCGGCATTGACCCAGCCTGTATCGGCGCGCGCGCGCCAAGGGGGGCCATCGTCGGCATAGACAATTAGTCGCGGCTCGGTCAGCTCGGCGCTGCCGTCGTCGGCATAGTGGCGCACTTCGCTCGCGATCAGGCGCCGGTCCGGGCGGCCGCGCTCATCCATGACCAACGCGTCGACGCGATCGACGATGTAGTCGGGGCGGCGCTCCTTCGCGACCGGGGGTGGCGCGGGCGGCGTGCTGGCGCGCTGCAGCCACCAGGCGCCGGCGCCCACCAGCGCCAGCAGCACGGCCAGCGCAAGCTCGCGGCGGCCCGGCATCATGCCCCCCGGCCGGCGTTGCCGCCGTCACAAATAGCGGGCATACAGTGCTTCGAGCTTGCCTTGGGCATCGAGCAGGAATTCGCAGACGTCGCGGGCGGCGCCGCGGCCGCCGGGGGCATTGGTGTGCCAGTGAGCGTGGGCGCGGACCAGCGGGTGGGCATCGGCGACGGCGATGGCGAGTCCGACGCGGCGCATTACCGGCAGGTCGACGACATCGTCGCCGACGTAGGCGATGCGTGCATCGTCGACGCCGACGCGCTCCTTCAGGGCCTCGTAAGCGGGCAGCTTATCGCGCCGGCCCTGGTACAGGTGCTCGATGCCAAGGCTTTCCATGCGGATGCGCACCACCTCCGACTGGCGACCGGTGATGACCGCCAGCGTCACACCGCTGTCGCGAAGCATCACCATGCCGTGGCCGTCGCGGGAGTTGAACGCCTTGTATTCCTGGCCATCGTCACCGAGGAACAGGCTGCCGTCGGTCAGCACCCCGTCCACGTCGAAGACGACCAGCTCGATCTTCCGGGCACGTTCTTTCGGATCCAGCATCAGGCCTCACCCCAACCGCGGGAGCATCACCGCGTTTCAGACATGGTCCGGTATGATAACCCCACCTGCCTGGGCCGCCAGCCCACGGACGCTGCCGCCGCGGAAGACGAACCTGTTGTGACCTCCTTCCATCCCGAAGCTGCCGCCGGCATCCATATCGCCCCTGGCGGCTGGGCGGACCTTGCCGACGCCGATACCTTCTATCCCGGCGATCTCCCGGAGGACTGGCGGCTGACGTATTTTGCGAATGCGGTCGGGGCCGTGCTGGTGCCGTCGGAGCAATGGGTGGATGCGCCCCCGGGGGAGCTGGTCGGGTGGCGGGACGACGTCCATGACCGGTTCCGGTTCTTCCTGAACTACGCGGGAGATCAGGCGGCATCCGTCGCCGCCGCGCGCGCTGCGCTGGGCGTGTTGTTGGAGGCTCTGGTGGGCACGCCGGTCGGCGAGGACGGCGTTCGCCCCTGCCTGGCCCCCGACCGGCCCGACGGCCCCGCCATCGGCTACGCAGCTGCGCCGCCGGATGCCGTACGCGGCGATCTCCGCGGGGCACGCCACTGGCTCCGGGAGCTGGAGCGCCGGCACGGCACACCGCCGCGGCTGGTCGTGCTGGCCCGCCCCACGTCCGCGGAACTGTCCGCTTGGCAGCAGCTGGTGGGACTGCTCGGCCTGGCGCCATGATGGAGGGGGCGCACTCTCCTGGGATCGGGCTCGGTCCCGAAACCGCTCGACGGCCCGGGGAGCCGGCCAAGCCGGCGTCAGGCTTTTAAACCGGGCAAGTCCCGATCTCGATCCCGATTTCGATTTTGCGGTCCTACGCCCCGGCACCAGGCTTGGACCCCTCCTCAACGCTATTTTGGGCCACCCGGCGGGGCGACGCGCGGTGCTGCCGCCAGGCGCCGCGCTTGACGCTCCATGGGGCGCACTCGACAATGGCGCGTTTTTAGCCCTCATTCCAACGGAGCCGCTGCATGGGGCAGGGCCGTCCCGATCCCGAGCCAACGCCTGTTCGCCCGGCCGCCGGCCCCGCCGGCGATGTGCTGGTGCGCATCCGTGGGCTCCGTTTCAGCCGCGGTTCGCAGACCATTTTCGATGATGTGGATCTGGACATCCGGCGTGGCCTGGTCACGGCCATCATGGGGCCAAGCGGAACCGGAAAGACCACGCTGTTGAAGCTGATCAGCGGGCAGCTGCATCCGGATGCCGGCACGGTCGAGGTCGACGGGCAGGACGTGCACCGGCTCAGCCGCCGCGACCTGTACCGGCTGCGCACCCGCATGGGCATGCTGTTCCAGAGCGGCGCGTTGCTGACCGACCTCAGCGTGTTTGAAAACGTCGCCTTCCCGTTGCGCGAGCATGCACGGCTGCCCGAGCCGCTGTTGCGCAAGTTGGTGCTGATGAAGCTCGAGGCCGTCGGCTTGCGCGGCGCGGCGCGCCTGATGCCCAGCGAGCTCTCCGGCGGCATGGCGCGGCGGGTGGCGCTGGCCCGGGCGGTGGCGCTGGACCCGATGATGATCATGTACGACGAGCCCTTCACCGGCCAGGACCCGATCTCCATGGGCGTGCTGGTCGCGCTGATCCGACAGCTCAACGACGCCAGCGGCCTGACCAGCATCGTCGTCAGTCACGATGTGCGCGAAACTGCCGGCATTTCCGATTATCTCTACATCATCGCCAACGGCCGGGTCATGTGCGGCGGGACGCCGGCACAGGTGGAGGCCGACGATTCCCGTTGGGTGCGCCAGTTCATGGACGGGCTTCCGGACGGACCGGTCCGCTACCACTATCCAGCCGAGCCCCTGGAGCAGGACTTGTTGGGCGGACCGCGGCGATGATCGAGGCGCTCGCCAGCCTCGGCCGCAGCGGGCTCGCCGCCCTCGCCAGCCTAGGCCGGGCGCACCTGCTGCTGCTCGGTATCATCGCCGGCCTGCCGTCGCTGCTGCTGCGGCCGCGGCTGCTGATCATGCAGTTGTTTGGCATCGGCGTGCTGTCGGTACTGATCGTCGTCGTTTCCGGCCTGTTCGTCGGCATGGTCCTGGGTCTTCAGGGGCACTACGTGCTGTCGCAGTTCGGTGCCTCCGAGAGCCTCGGTGTCACTGTGGCGGCCTCGCTGGTGCGCGAGCTCGGGCCCGTCGTCACGGCCCTGCTCGTGGCCGGGCGCGCCGGCTCGGCGCTGACCGCCGAGATCGGCCTGATGAAGGCAACGGAGCAGCTTTCCGGTCTGGAGATGATGGCCGTGGACCCGGTCAAGCGCGTGCTGACGCCGCGCTTCTTCGGCGGCCTGCTGGCCATGCCGCTGCTGGCGGCGATGTTCAGCGCCGTCGGCGTCATCGGCGGCTGGTTTGTCGGTGTCGGCCTCCTCGGCGTCGACGACGGCGCCTTCTGGAGCCAGATGCAGGCCAAGATCGACCTGCACGAGGACGTCGTCAACGGCGTCATCAAGAGCGTGGTCTTCGGTTTCGTCGTGACCTGGATCGCGCTCTACGAGGGCTACGACGCCATGCCCACCGCGGCCGGGGTCAGCCGCGCGACGACCCGCACCGTGGTGCATTCGTCCCTGGCCGTGCTGGGCCTGGATTTCGTGTTGACGGCACTGATGTTCGGAGATTGATCCATGGCACGCATGCGCACGGTGGAATTGCTGGTCGGCATCTTCATGGCCGCTGGATTCGTCGCGCTCTTTTTCCTGGCGATGAAGGTCAGCAACCTGAGCACCGCGGCGGACGGTGACGGCTATCTGCTTACCGCCCGCTTCGAGAACATCGGCAGCCTCAAGGTTCGCTCGCCGGTGACCATGGCCGGCGTGCGCATCGGCCGGGTCGATTCCATCGGCTTCGACCAGGACACCTATCAGGCAGTGGTGAGGCTGCGCATCGACCAGGACTACGACCGCATCCCCAGCGATACCTTCGCCAATATCTTCACGGCGGGGCTGCTCGGGGAGCAGTATATCGGTCTCGACCCCGGCGCCAGCGAGGACTATCTGCGCGGTGGCGACCGCATCGAATTCACCCAGTCCGCGCTGGTCCTTGAGCGCATGATCGGCCAATTCCTGTTCAGTAAAGCAGAGGGAGGTGACAAGTGAAGGCAATCCTGATGGCTCTGTCCCTGGCGCTGCTGGCCGCTCCGGCGGCGGCGATCCAGGCCGACGACTCCGCCACCCGGCTGGTGCAGCGCACTGCCGACCAGATGCTCGGCGCCCTCAAGCACCGGCGTTCCGAGATCGATCACAACCCACAGCTCATCAACCAGCTCGTGGACAACATCCTGGCGCCACACTTCGATTTCGAAATGATCACCCGCGCCGCCGTCGGCCGCGACTGGAACAGGGCCAGCGCGGCGCAGCAGCGTGCGCTGACCTCGGCCTTCCGCGAGATGCTGATTCGCACCTACTCCAAGGCACTGCTGAAGTATTCCGACGAGGACATCGTGTACGAGCCCTCCCGGCCGGGCACCCGCAGCGATACGGTCGTCGTCTCCACCCAGGTACGCGCACCGGGGGCCCCGCCGATCCCGATGGACTATCGCATGCACAAGAAGAGCGGCAGCTGGAAGGTCTACGACGTCATCATCGAGAACGTCAGCCTGATCTCCAACTACCGCAGCCAGTTTCGCGCCACCATCGCCCGCTCCGGCATCGATGGCTTGATCGACGAGCTCCAGGCCAAGAACGCCCGCGGCGCCTGATCCTTGCCGATGGCCGAGCTCATCGAGACCGCCCCCAAGCATTTCCGCATCGAAGGCGACCTGAACCTGGCCACGGTCCCCCCGCTGGCCGCGGCCGGCCGGCGGCTGGCCGAGGCCGGGGGGGCGGTGGAAGTGGACCTGGGCGGCATCGGGCAGGCCAACAGTGCCGCCGTGGCGCTGTTGCTGGAGTGGACCGACCAGGTCCGCCGCGCCGGCGGCTCCATTCGCTTCAGCGACTGGCCCGAGTCCATGGTGCGGATCGCCGACTTTTCCAATGTGGATGGTCTGCTTGGCGTTCATGATGCGCGGTGAAAGCGTAGGTTCGGGTGCTTCGGCTTGGCGCCCTGTCTTGTTGCTGTGACGCAGCTTTCGGAATCGAAATCGCGGCCGGGAATCGATTTCGGTTTGGATTTCGATACCGATACCAATTGGGGCGAGCCCCCGCTTCATCGCCTTCTCAATGGCAGGAACCGAATGACCCACAACGACACCAATCACGCATGGACAAGCTGCTGATTACCGGCGGCGTTCGCCTGGACGGCGAGGTACGCGCCTCCGGAGCCAAGAACGCGGCGCTGCCGATCCTGGCGGCGGCATTGCTTGCGGACGGCGAGTGTATGCTGGCCAACGTGCCGCACCTTCGCGACATCACCACCACCATGGAGCTTCTCGGCCAGATGGGCGTCGGCCTCACCGTCGATGACCGCATGCGCATCCATGTGGACGCGCGGCGGGTGACCCGCTTCGCCGCGCCCTATGAACTGGTCAAGACCATGCGCGCGTCGATTCTCGTGCTGGGCCCGCTGCTGGCCCGTTTCGGCGAGGCCGAGGTGTCGCTTCCCGGCGGCTGCGCCATCGGTGCCCGGCCGGTCAACCTGCACATCGACGGGCTGCGCGCGATGGGGGCCGAGATCCGCGTCGAGAACGGCTACATCCACGCCCGCGCCAAACGCCTGCGCGGCGCGCGTTACGTAATGGACCTGGTCACCGTAACCGGCACCGAGAACCTGATGATGGCCGCCGCGCTGGCCGACGGCGAGACGGTGCTGGAGAACGCCGCCTGCGAGCCGGAGGTGGTGGACCTCGCCGAATTCCTGAACCGCATGGGCGCGCGCATCCGCGGTGCCGGCACCGGCACCATCCGCATCCAGGGCGTCGAAGGCCTGAGCGGCACCGACTACAGCGTGCTGCCGGACCGCATCGAGACCGGCACCTTCCTGGTTGCCGCGGCCATCACCGGTGGTCGCGCTCGGGTGCGCGACACCCGCGCCGACCTGCTCGACGCCGTGCTGATGAAGCTGCGCGAGGCCGGCGCCGAGATTGCCATCGGCGAGGACTGGATCGATCTCGACATGGGCGGCCGCCGGCCGCGCGCGGTGGACATCCACACCGCCCCGCACCCGGCCTTCCCGACCGACATGCAGGCGCAGTTCTGCGCGCTGAACAGCATCGCCGATGGCACCGCCATGGTGCGTGAGACCGTCTTCGAGAACCGCTTCATGCATGCGCTGGAGCTCCAGCGCATGGGCGCCGACATCCGCATCGAGGGCAATCTGGCCGTCGTCCAGGGTGTCGAGCGGCTGACCGCGGCGCCGGTCATGGCCACCGACCTACGGGCCTCGGCCAGCCTGGTCCTGGCCGGGCTGGCCGCCGAAGGCGAGACCCTGATCGACCGCATCTATCACATCGACCGCGGCTACGACAACATCGAGGAAAAGCTCTCCGGGCTCGGCGCCTCGATCCGCCGGGTACATGGCTGACTGGGGAGTTTCTCGGAGCGAGTTGCTAGGATGGATGCCCCGCCGACGTGATCACCGATTGCAATGTCCAACGATACGCTGACCATCGCCCTTTCGAAGGGGCGCATCTTCCAGCAGACCCTGCCGCTGCTGGCCGCCGCCGGCATCCACGCGACCGACGATCCCGAGACCAGCCGCAAGCTGATCCTCGATACCGACGATCCGAGCGTGAAGCTGGTCATCATCCGTGCCAGCGACGTGCCGACCTATGTCCAGTACGGTGCAGCCGACCTCGGCGTCGCCGGCAAGGACGTGCTGCTGGAGCACGGCGGCGAGGGTCTCTACGAGCCGCTGGACCTGCGCATCGCCCGTTGCCGCATGATGGTCGCCGGCAAGCCCGACGCCAGCCTCGACGCCGGCCGCCGCGGCCGGCTGCGCATCGCCACCAAATACGTCCGCTGTGCCGAGCGCCACTTCGCCGCCAAGGGCCAACAGGTGGAGGTCATCAAGCTGTACGGATCGATGGAGCTGGCGCCGTTGGTGGGCCTGTCGGACCTGATCGTCGACCTGGTCGAGAGCGGCAACACGCTCAAGGCCAACGGCCTGGTGCCGCTGGAGCACATCTGCGACATCAGCTCGCGGTTGATCGTCAACAAGGCGTCGTGGAAGATGAAGCATGCGCGCGTCACGGCCCTGGTCGAGGCGCTGCGGGGGGCGGTGGGCTGAAGGACGTCCGGGTCCGCCCCAACCATCGGTATCGGTATCGATTTTCGAGACCGAGACCGAGACCGAGACCGAGATCGAGTAAACCCATCGACCCAGTTCCCAGCCCACCCATGTCTCAGATCCACCGCCTCGCCACCACCGACGCCGACTTCGACACCCGACTCGATGCCTTGCTGGCTTGGGAGTCGGTCTCGGACAGCAAGGTCCGCCAGAGCGTCGATGACATCATCGCCGACGTACGCGCCCGCGGCGACGCCGCGCTGATCGACTACACCAGCCGCTTCGACCGCTGGCGGCCGACGGACGCCGGCGCATTGGAACTGCCGCCCGAGCGTCTGCGCCAAGCCCTGGACGCCATCTCCGCCGAGCGCCGCGAGGCGCTGGAGACCGCCGCTGCCCGCATTCGTGCCTATGCCGAGCACCAGCGCCTGCAGAGCTGGGAATTCCGCGAGGCCGATGGCACCGTGCTCGGGCAAACGGTCACGCCGCTGGACCGGGTCGGGCTCTATGTCCCCGGCGGCAAGGCCGCCTATCCGTCGTCGGTGCTGATGAACGCGATTCCGGCCAAGGTCGCCGGCGTGCCGGAACTGGTCATGGTCGTGCCGACGCCGGACGGCGAGCTGAGCGACCTGGTGCTCGCGGCAGCCGCCATCGCCGGCGTGGACCGCGCCTTCTGCATCGGCGGTGCCCAGGCCGTTGCCGCGCTCGCCTACGGCACCGACAGCGTGCCGCCTTGCGACAAGATCGTCGGGCCCGGCAACATCTACGTCGCCACCGCCAAGCGGGCTGTATTCGGCCAGGTCGGCATCGACATGGTCGCCGGCCCGTCCGAGATCCTGGTGCTGAGCGACGGCGGAACCGACCCGGACTGGCTGGCCATGGACCTGTTTTCCCAGGCTGAGCACGACGAGGACGCCCAAGCGATCCTCGTCGCCTGGGATGCCGATCACCTGGATGCGGTCGCCGCCAGCATCAACCGGCTGCTGCCCACCATGGAGCGCGCGGCCATCATCGAGACCGCGCTGGCCGAGCGCGGCGCCCTGATCCTGGCTCGCGATGCCGACGACGCCGCGGCCGTCGCCAACCGGATCGCCCCCGAGCACCTGGAGCTCTCCGTCGCCGAGCCCGAGGCCCTGGCCGCCAAGATCCGCCACGCCGGCGCCGTCTTCATGGGCCGCTATACCGCCGAGGCCCTGGGCGACTACTGCGCCGGTCCCAACCACGTGCTGCCCACGTCGCGCACGGCCCGGTTCTCGTCGCCGCTCGGCGTCTACGATTTCCAGAAGCGCTCCAGCCTGATCATGGCCTCCGCCGACGGCGCCGCCGCGCTCGCGCCCACCGCCTCGGTGCTGGCCCGTGGCGAAGGGCTTACCGCCCATGCCCGCTCCGCGGAATACCGCGGCAAGGGCTCATAGTTTGGCCCGACCAGGAAGCGGCGCTGGCGCTCGCGGTTCAGCGCCAGCAATCCCGCGCCTGGAGCCCGCGGTTTACCGCGGGCGAGTCCTGGGCCGGCAGACGCTCGTGCTGAAGCCCGGGCTCCTCTCGACATCACCCTGAACCGCGCGGCTCGCACCGCAATCGCCGCTACACCCGAACCATCTTCAGCCTCCCGTCATCGATGACCATCGTCCGCCCGGAAATCGCGCGCCTCAGCGCCTACCATGTCCCAGACGCCACCGGCCTGATCAAGCTCGACGCGATGGAGAATCCCTACGGCTGGCCCGACGACCTGCGCGACGCCTGGCTCGAGACCCTGCGCCATGTCTCGCTGAACCGCTACCCGGACCCCCAGGGCCGCGAGCTCCAGCAGGCCCTGCGCGAGGGAATGGCGATCCCGCCCGAGGCCGCCATCCTGCTCGGCAACGGCTCCGACGAGCTGATCCAGATGCTCGCACTCACTGTCACCGCGCCCGAACCGGGCCATCCGACGACGGTGCTGTCCGTGGACCCGGGCTTCGTCATGTACCGCATGATCGGCCTGTTCGCGGGGCTGGACTATGTCGGCGTGCCGCTAAAGTCCGACGACTTCGGGCTAGACCTGGATGCGATCCTGACCGCCATCGATGCCCATCGCCCGGCCCTGACCTTCATCGCCTATCCCAACAACCCCACCGGCAACCTGTTCGGCACCGCCGCCATCGAGGCCGTCATCGAAGCCGCGCCGGGGTTGGTCATCGTCGACGAGGCGTATGCCCCG
>Ga0316578_10000118_pt1 | contig 19279 bp, 16 predicted proteins | sample J0NA_2_FD_203076 | JGI IMG/M metagenome (GOLD analysis project Ga0316578, IMG submission 203076) | Rhizosphere microbial communities from salt marsh grasses in Alabama, United States - J0-2_160517rDrC | ecosystem: Host-associated > Plants > Roots > Rhizosphere | place: USA: Alabama | collected... | reverse complement strand
CTCGCCGTCGACGACACCGGCGCCGTCCACGTCGTGTGGATCGACCACCGGTCCGAATGGGAGCAGATCTACTACCGGCGCCTGTCGGCCGGGGAATGGGGACCTGAGACACGTGTGAGCTCGGGTGACTACACGCACTACCACCCCAGCATCGTCTCGGCCGGCGGCACGGTGACGATGATCTACTGGGCAAACTCGCCCTCGCCCCAGACGGCCGGCGTCTTCGCCCGCACACTCGAGGGGGACACATGGAGCGATTTCGTTCGCATCTCCTCCCCTGCCTCCTACGCCTCGCTGACCTGCCTCTGCGGGGAGCCCGACGGACGGCTCCACGCCGGGTGGGTCGATGTGCGCGACGGCGATATGGAGATCTACTACAACGAGTACCTCCCGCCGGGGACAGGCATCGCCGACGATGCGGACGGGCAGGACCCGGAGCTCCCGGCGCCGCCGCTCTCCCTCGCCATCGCCCCCAATCCATTCACCGGCCCCGCGAGGATGACGCTGACCACCGTGGCGCCCGGCCGGGTCACGATAGGCGTCTACGACGTGGCCGGCCGGCTCGTGCGGCGCATCGCCTCCGCCGATCTCGCCGGAGGGCTGCACCGGTTCGAATGGGACGGAAGGGACGAGGCCGGACGGAGCGCGCCGCCGGGGGTCTACTTCGCCCGCGCTCGAGCGGGGAAGCAGACGCTCACCGCAAAGATGGTCATGACTCGCTGAGAGCCCCTCAGATGTAGGCGTGCAGCCCTCCGAGGAAGAGATTCCCCAGGAAGCTGAACAGTATGATCGCCAGCCCGACGATAGAGGCGATCGCGAGCCTGCGCCCCGTCCAGGCCCCGCGGATGTCCTGATGCAGGACGAGCGTATAGTAGAGCCATATGACCAGCGCGCCGGTCTCCTTCGGGTCCCAGCTCCAGAACCGCCCCCACGCGCTGCTCGCCCAGACCGCCCCGGCGAAGAGGGCGCCGATGAAGAAGAGCGGATAGCCGAACCGGATCGAACGGGAGATGATCTCCTCGAGCAGCTCGCGCGGCGGGAGCCGGCCGCCTTCGTCGGTGCGCCGCAGCAGGTGGAAGACCCCCGCGCCGGCCGCGACGAGGAACGCCCCCTCGGATATCGCGGCTATCGAGACGTGGATGTAGAACCAGTAGCTCTGCAGCGCCGGCATCAGCTGCTTCGACGCCTCCTTGGGGAGGAGCGAGGCTATCACGAGGACGACGATCAGCACGGGCGAGACGATCACCCCCGCCGTCATGCGCCTGAACTTCGCGAGGAAGAAGACGAACGAGAGGGCGATCACCCACGACATCGTCACCGCGTACTCGTACATCGTCGAGAACGGCGGATGCGTGGTGATCACCCACCGCGCGGCGAGCCCCGCCGTGTGCATCGCGAGCCCCCCGGTGAAGAGGACCGAGGCGATGACACCGGCGCGCCGCCAGCCTGCGGCCGCGTGTATCGCAAAGAGGATGAACGAGGCGAGATACAGCCAGAACCCGATCCAGAACAGGGTGATGTCGATGTGGCTCATGCCGTTCAGTCCTTTCCCCGCAGCGCGGCCGCGGACGATACCGCCGCCGCGAGCTCCCGGGCGATCCTGCCCGTCTCCTCACGGAAACTGACCTTCCACCTCGCATGGGTCCCGACCGCGGCGATCCCCTCGGCGTCCATGCTCCCGCGCAGGACGCGGTAGTGCCAGAGAAGGAGGGCGAGCAGACCCGCACTCGCCATGACCATCCCCCACACGAGCACCGGCGCCCCGGGATTGACGGAGATCTCGAGCCCCGTGTAGTACCGCGGCTCGAGATCGGTGACGCGCAGGCGCCGCACGATCGTGAACTCAGTGCCGAACTTCGGATGCAGCGGAAAGATCCAGCCCGACTCCCGGCCCTGTGACCCCTCGATCATCAGCTCCAGCGCCGGGTTGTTCATCATGCCGCTCACCGATCGGGGCACGCCGCCTATCATCCTGAAATCGGGCTTGAAGCGCCCCGCCCTGACCGTCAGGCCGGTCCCCGGGACAGGCACCCGCTCGCCCGGGACGATGCGGACCGCGACCGGCGGGCCTCCCCCCTCGGGAGTCACCCTCAGGTCCACCCATTCGAACTCGTCCTCTGCTATGTAGTACGAGCTCTGCAGGATGCTGTATCCCCCGTGCCGCAGCGGATGGTTCACCTCTATCTGTTTTGCCGCGACGGTCTTCCCATCTTTGTCGAGAATGGTCAGGTCCGAGATGTAGTCGCGGATGCGGCCGTTCTCCGCATATATGATGCGGAAGTCGTCGACGCGTATCGAGAGCCCGCTCCCGGCCAGAGGGAGCATGTCGCCGCGGGCGCCGTAGAGTATCTCGCTCGACCCCATGCGGCTGCCCATCACCCCGCCGACGGTGATCACGAGCAGGCCCGCATGGAAGACAAAGCTGCCCAGCGACCGCCACCTGCCTGCGACCGCGCTGAAGAGGACCGTCTCCCCCTCGCGCCGCCAGGCGAGGCGGTACCCGCGCCTGTGCAGGACGCGCCGCAGGATCGAGAGCGCCGCCTCGGCCCTCTCGGGCGGAAGGGGCTGCGGCGCCCCGTGCCGTTTCCCGTAATGCGACAGGGGATCGGCGCGCGCCTCCTCCGGCGCCCTGCCGTCGAACCGCACCTCGAAGCGCGGTCCGTCCCCCGAGAGGGGAAGCGGACCGGGGGCGGGAAGCCGCAGCGCCGGGCCGAGGAAGCTCCGCCACCGGCTGGCAAGGCAGAGCAGCAGGACGACGAAGAAGAGTGCGAGCACCCCCGAGTACCAGAACGAGTGAAACGGGTCGTACAGGCGCAGGGCGTCGACCACCGATACGGTCCACTCGCCCCAGTTCTGCACGTAGACCTCCCGGTGGGCGGGGAGATCGGGCGGGACGAACTCGGTCGTCAACCAGCCCGCCGCGCTCGCCCCGAAGAGGATCGCTATCACGGCGACGGCTGTCCGCTGGCTGATCAGCGGCCCGCGCCCCCGGCGGTCTCCGCTCTGCTCACGTCTATCGGCCATGAGGCGAGTATACCCGACCGGCGCGGGATTGTCAGCAGAATCGATCCCCGAAAGATGTTTACCGGCCGGCCGCGAGGGGGTATAACCGGCGTATGAGTCGACACCTGCTTGTACCCGCGCTGCTCGCCGCGGCGCTCGTCTCGTGCTCCGGAGGGACGCCGGAAGACGATGCGCGCGGCGATTTCGACAGCATCGCCTCGGCGGCGCTCGATCTGTACCGGGAGCTGCATCCCCTGCGGTGGTCCGGCCTCGGCCTGGCGGGAGCCGATTCGCTCCTGTTCACCTTCACGGAGCGGGAGATGGCGGAGGCCGCCGAAGGGCTCGACTCCCTGATCGAGACCCTCTCCTCCCTTCCCGCCTCGAGCCTCGACCGCCAGCGCCTCGATGATTCCTTCCTCCTGCTCGACTGGATGAAGGGAGAGCGGTTCGCGCTCGGCGAGCACGGCGCCTGCCGCAGCAATCCGCTGCTGTACTGCTGGATGATCGAAGAGGCGCTGTTCTCGATCCCGTCACGCCCCGGACCGCCGTATCCGGGCGAGGCCGGACAGTACGCCCGGCGTCTCGGCGCTCTGCCCCTGCTCGTCGAAAGCGCCGCGCTGCTGCTCGAGCGCCCCGGCGTCGCGCTGCTCGAGGAGGCGGTCCGTCGTCTGGACCGTGTGCTCGAAGCGATACCGGCGCTCTGTGACGAGGCGCGCCGGCGTTACGGCGAGCCGCTCCCCGAGTGCGCAGCCTCGGCCGCTCCCGTCCGGGACCTTCGCGCGGCGTTCGCCGCGCTTCTCGAAGGGCGGCCGCGCGGCCGTGTGATCATGGGGCTCGAGGATCTCTCGCTCGTGATGGAGTATGCCGAGCATCTCGACGTCGATCCGGCCACGCTGATCGCCCAGGCCGAGGGCACCCTTCGCCGTCTCGGGCGGCGCCCGCAGCCGGCGGACGGCATCCTCGCGCTTCCACCCGCCGATCCCGACTCGCTGATGTCGTCTATAGAAAAGGCCGTCGCGGCGCGGCGCGTCTTCGGGGCGGCGCGGCCCCGCCCCGCTCTGGCCCGGGTCCGGCCGCTCTACGAACCGCTACGCATCCCGGTCGATCCGTACCTGACGGTGCCAGTGATCCCCCGGCGCCCGGTGAGGCCCGAGTGGCCCGGTCCGTCCACGGGAAATTGCATCCCCGTCACTGTGGTCCCGCCGGGCGGGGACGGCGATCCCGACCGCCTCTTTTACGATCTCGTCCTGTCGTGCTCGGCCATGACGGAGCCTTCCCGCAGGGCGTGCCGCGCCGCGACCGCTCTGCGGACGGTCTTCTCGTCGGAGACCTACCGGTACGGATGGGAGACGCTCGTCGTGCAGGAGCTCTCGCCGCTCTTCCCCGCGCGCCGGGCGGCCATGGCGCGCATCGAGGGGGAGCAGCGGGTCCTCGCGCTCGCCCGTATGGTCGTCGTCTTCCGCCTCCATACCGGGATATTCACGACAGAGGCGGCGAGAGACTACCTCACCGAGACTGCCGGCCTCTCCGGCCCCGCGCTCGAGGCCCAGGTCGCCGCCGCGGCGGCCTCTCCGGCGGCGGCCTTCGACGGCGTCGCCGCGGTGCTGCTCGAACAGATGAAGAAGACTGCGGGGGGGCGTCCCGGCGAGGCGGGCAGGCTCAGGGAGACGCTGCTGGAGAACGGGATGCTGCCGCTCGCGCTGATCGAAAAGAAGCTCCCGGGATGAAACCCGGCAGGCTCCTGACCGTACTCAATACGAGACGGAGGTACGGCATATGAGAGCTATACTGATGCACACGCTGCTCGCATCGGTCCTCGCCGCGGTCTGCTCCCCCGGCGCGGATGCCGGCGAGGTCAGGCGCGACTACCACAGGAGCCTCGCGGTCGAGCGGGGGACGGTGCTGCGTCTGCGGCACGGGGACGGAGATGTGCTGATCGCGCCCTGGGACAAGGACTCGATACAGATCGCGGTGAAGTACCGCGCCGAGCACAAGGGATTCGGCGACGCGAAGGCCGACTTCAGACTCGACATCCGCGAGAAGCACGGGGTGATAGAGGTGATCGGCGAGGAGAGCCGTGAGGGCATTCAGCCGTTCATCGTCTACATCCTCAAGGAATACCGGTACACGATCTACGCCCCGCCATGGATCGGGCTCGAGCTGAACGGCGACGACGGCGACGTCGAGATCGAGAAGTGCACCGGCCCCATCGAGATCCGCACGGACGACGGCGCGGTGAGCCTCATCGACTGCTCAGCTCCCCGCACGACGATCAGGTGCGAGGATGGGGACATATCGATAGAGGGGCACACCGGCGCGATCGACATCGTCGCGGACGATTCGGACATGGACATCGACAGGTGCGCCTTCGGGAACTGCCGCATCAAGGCGGAAGACGGGCGTATCAGGGCCCGTGACTGCTCCGGCGACTTCGAGATAGAGCGCGATGACGGAGACACCGAGCTGCTGCGCATCAAGACCGGCGTGATGAGCCTGCGTTCGGAGGACGGCGAGTTCGAGATCGAGCTGCTCGAGACACCGTCTCTCGATCTCGACATCGGCACCGACGGCGGCGACGTCGATCTCTCGCTCCATCGGGGGATCTCAGCGGCGTTCTCCGTCGACGTCGACGACGGGACGATCCGCGTCGACCTGCCCGGTGCGAAGGACGTCCAGAAGGGCAGGCGCTGGATGTCGGGAACGCTGGGTAAAGGCACGGGGAAGATCCGCATCAGGACCGTCGACGGCTCGGTGTCGCTGCGCGAGCTGCACTGACCGGTGCGGAGGCGCCCGCTAGAACGGCGCATCCTTGGCCCGGTACTCGACCTTCCCGCCCACTATCGTCGCGACGACCCGCGAGCTGAGGATCGCCTCGGGCGGTCCGTCCATGATGTCTTCGGAGAGCACGACGAGATCGGCCAGCATCCCCTCCGCGATCCTCCCCCGTCCGCCCTCCTGGTGAGCCGCCCAGGCGGCGTCCGCCGAGAAGGCCCTGACCGCTTCGAAGACGGTGAGCCGCTGCTCGGGCGACCAGCCCCCCGGCGGAGTGCCGTCGGTGCGCCGGCGCGTCACCGCGGCCCAGATCCCCAGTTTGGGATCTATCGATTCCACGGGAAAATCGGAGCCTCCCGGTATCCGGCACCCCGTGTCGAGGAGCGAGCGCCATGCGTAGGCTCCCTCGAGCCGCCCGGCGCCGAGCCGGTCTCCCGCCCAGGGCATGTCGGAGGTGCAGTGGGTGAACTGCATCGAGGGTATCACGCCGAGCTCTGCGAATCGGCCGATGTCGTCCCTGTCGATGATCTGCGCGTGCTCGATCCGGTGCCGCCGGTCGGCCTGCGGCCCTGCGCCGGGAAGGCCCTCGTATATATCGAGCACGAGCCTGTTGGCCCTGTCGCCGATCGCATGGATGGCCACCTGGAATCCGCGCTCGTGGCAGGTCTTCACGCGCGCGCGCAGCAGGTCCGGATCGGTGACGAGGATCCCCGTGTTCCCCGGATCGTCGTCGTACTCCTCGAGCAGCGCGGCGCTGCGCGCGCCGAGGGACCCGTCGCTGTAGAGCTTCACGCCGACGATAGAGAACCACCCGTCCGGATCTATCGAGGGGCCCGCGGCGAGGAGGCTGTCGAGATCGTCTCGCTCCCCGCTCCAGTACGCGGTGATCCTCAGCGGGATACGGTCTGTCCCGCAGAGCTCGTCGTAGAGCGCTGCCGTCTGGGCCCCGATCCCCATCTCGTGCACCCCGGTCAGCCCGGCGGCGAGGCAGTTCTGGGCCGCCTCAGCGAGCAGCCGCCGCCTCTCGTCGAGCGAGGGCACGGGCACTATCCCGCGAACCAGCTCGATCGCCTCGTCGAGCAGCAGACCGGTCGCCGCACCGTCGCTGTCGCGGACGATCCTGCCTCCCGGCGGATCGGCCGTGCCGGTCCCGATCCCCGCCGCCTCGAGCGCCGCCGTGTTTGCCAGCGCGGCGTGTCCGCAGACGCGTACGAGCAGCACGGGATGCCCCGCGCTCACCGGGTCGATGTCGCGGCGGTGCGGGAAGGACGGCCGCTCCCAGTCGTTCTGGTCCCATCCGCGTCCGGTGACCCACTCTGCGTCCCCCGCCGCGGCGGCGCGTGAGGCCACGAGCCGGACGATATCGTCGAGCGACGAGGTGCCGACGAGGTCGAGGGAGGCGAGCGACAGGGCGTACCCCGAGAAATGCGTGTGCGCGTCGACGAATCCGGGAAGCACGCACCGCCCTCCGAGATCGTAGCGCGGCGTCCCCTCGCCGGCGAGGGCGAGGACCGCTTCATCGTCGCCGACGGCGATTATCCTTCCGCCGGCGACCGCGACCGCCCGCGCCCGGGGGACCGCATCGTCCATCGTGTATATCGTCCCGTTGTAGAAGACAGCTTCGGTGCGCGGTCCCTCCCGCTCTTCGCTCATCGCTCCTCCCGGGCCCGGACAGGCGGCCAGGGCGCACAGCAGCGCCGCCGCGGCCGCCGCGGACAGACGGTTCCTTCTCGACATGAGGATCTCCTTGCGTGACATCGATCGGCGAACACCGCCGGCTCAGCGGTGCAGCTTCTTGACGGCGCCCCAGCTCGACTCCTCGAGCGGGGTCCCGCTGCATCCATAGCTCTGCGTGAATGCCCCCATGTTCACTCCGCAGGCGTTGTTACCGGCCCAGCAGGGGGAATCGATATGCAGCAGATACGGGTTCGAAGTAGAGCTTGCCGCGTAGCAGAAACGGGGCATCTCGGAGATGTCTCCGGCGCCGGTCGCGCAGCCGCTGTACGGGACCGTGCAGAGATAGATATCGTTGCAGGTGAGCGTCGCCGAGCCCCCGGTGCAGAGCGCGCCGGTGCCGCAGCTGTCTATGATGTTGCGCCGCCAGGTGACCGCGCCGCCGGCCGTCTCTATCCCCGTACCGCACCCGACGACAGTCAAGTTCCCGATCACCGATCCGCTTCCCCCCGAGAACCGCACGCCGGTGCCGCACTCCTCGACGAGGCAGTTCGCGATGGAGGGGACAGACGCGCCGGTGACGTCGATGCCTGTCTCGCACTCGACGAGGTTGCAGTACCACACCGTCGGCGAGCAGTCCTCCACGGCTATCCCCGTCGCGAACGCCTGCATCTCCAGTCCCATGAGGATGAACCCCGCCCCCGCGCCCCGGATCGTGATCCCCGTCCCTTCAGAGGGCGCCGATGCGACGACGATCGCCACGCCGTTGTATCCCTGGAAGAATATGCTCTTTCCCTCTATGAGGAGATCGTCCTCGCTGTACGTCCCGCCCCAGACCCTGATCCCGTCGCCGGAGACGGCGGCCGAATCGATGGCGGACTGTATCGTGGGGGTCGTCCCGTGCCCGTCCGGATAGACATCCCATGTCGCCGCATTGGCCCCCCCGACAAGAGCGAGTATCGAAAGAAGTGCGGTACAGGTCATTCGTGTCACGCGAACCACCTCGGTGATGAACATATCATCCGCCGGCGGCAGCGACCAGCGCAAATTGTCCGTGCGCCGCTTGCCCGCCGGCCGGGTTTTGATTATTATCATCCCGAATGCAAGATTCGAACCGGAGCGAGGACGGCTGATATGGATTATGGCAGGGGCTACGGGACATGGCAGAGGATCGAGCCGGGGGGCGGCGCGGTCCTGAAGATCGTCGTCGCCAATGTGGCAGTCTTTCTCCTGCAGCTCGTGCTGATCAGGACCTCGTTCACCGATCTGCTCGCCCTGCACCCGCGACTCGTCGTTACGCGAGGATATGTATGGCAGATAGTCACTTACATGTTCCTCCACGGCGGCGTCTTCCACATCGCCATCAACATGTTCATCATCTGGATGTTCGGCAGGACCCTCGAGCAGGTCTGGGGGAGCCGGCGGTTCGTCCTCTTCTACTTCGCCTGCGGTCTCGGCGGCGCCCTGTTCAGCTTCATCTTCGCCTACAACGCGACGGTCATCGGGGCCTCGGCGGCGGGATACGGGATACTGCTCGCCTATGCGGTCCTCTTCCCCAACCAGCGGCTGCTGCTCTGGTTCTTCCTGCCGATACGGGCCCGCACCCTGGTGATCGCCCTGGTCGTCATCGAGCTGGTCGAGGGACTCACGGTCAGCGACGGGATCGCCCATTTCGCCCATATCGGCGGGATGGCCGCCGCGCTGATCTTCCTGCGCGACGAGTACCAGCTGCGCCGGCTCAGGGCGCGCATATCTAGCGCCTTCTCCCGCTTCCCCATCAGGTTCAGCTTCGACAGGGACGAAAAACCTCGCGATGACACGGAGAAGGTGAATTCGATCCTCGACAAGATCGCCGAGAAGGGATACGAGAACCTCACCGAGGCGGAGCGGCGCATCCTGGAGCGGTATTCCGATGATTCCCGGGACAGGTAGGGACGATCAGCTCTCCAGAGAGCGGATCGCGTAGCCGAGCGACTCGCGCTCCTCTTCGCTGAGGTCGCGCGACGGGGTCCCGTCTTTCACTTCTATGGCATAGGCGCGCGTCGAGTTGCGCCCGACGATGCTCGTGAGCATCCAGCCGTTTTTGCGGCGGTCGAGGATGCTCAGCGAGAAGCTCTGGTTCCCCCCGATATCGTCGAACGCGTTGTACCGGACGAGCCCGACGCCGCTGAAACAGCCGTCGATCAGCTCCATGACGACCTTGAGCTGATCGGCGTGCTGACGGATGAACTCGCGGTTCTCGTCGACCCCCTTCAGCAGGGCCCTGAGCGATTCCTCGGTGCCGGACTGGCGGTGCAGCACCGCCATGGCCCGGAACGGCCTCCGCATCCGCACGACCTGCGCGAGGACGATCGCCGAGATCACGAGGGCCGCCGCTCCCAGGCAGAGCGAGACGACGGCGACGAGGTCGGTATGCGCGGCGAAGAAGGCGTTCATCCCGTGTGTTCCTCCGTTCAGTGGAGTGGAGCGTAAACCGCCGCATACGAATGTGTAAAGAAGATTTTTCCCCCGGCGGCGCGTAAAAAAAAGGCCATGCGGCCGGAAGAAAGATGAAATGCCGAGGGCGGGACTCGAACCCGCACGGGTCTCCCCACTACCCCCTCAAAGTAGCGTGTCTACCAGTTCCACCACCTCGGCATGGATGCACGGAGATCGTCCGTCCCGGCTCCTACTGTCCGGAGTCGGACGGGGCTGTCTGCTGCTCAGTGGTCTCGTCTGTCGGCGGGACCGTTCCCAGCACGTCGTCGATGTCCTTGCGCTCCTCGGGGACCATCGTGCCGTATTCCGCCTGGCGCCGCGCCGCCCTGCGAAGGGCGCTCTCGGTATCCTTGCCGCCGCGCCCGCCCGAGAGGAACGCAAGCGACAGGGACGTCACCATGAAGATGATGGCGAGGTACGTCGTCGCCTTCCCGAGGAAGGTCGCCGTCTCTCTCCCGCCGAGCAGGGCCTGTCCGCCCCCGCCGCCGAAGGCGCCGGAAAGACCGCCTCCCTTGCTCGACTGCATCAGTACGACCACGATGAGCAGGACGCATGTGATGACGTGCAGTATCACGAAAATATCGAACAGCATACAGCCTCCAGCTTTGTAAAGGATTAGTTTAATACATGGGGGGGGGCCGGTCAAATGATTTCGTTGATCCCCTCAGTCCTGCGGCCCGGCGGCTGCGATGATCGCGGCGAACGAGGCGGCATCGAGGGAAGCGCCTCCCACGAGGGCGCCGTCGATCCCTTCCCGGGAGAGCAGGTCCCGGGCATTGTCCGGCTTGACGCTCCCGCCGTAGAGGATCACCGCCTCCTGGGCCTCCGGCTCCCCGAAGAGGTCTCCGAGCAGCCCCCTGATCACCGCGTGCATCGCCCCGGCGTCCCCGGGAGTGGCGGTCCTGCCCGTCCCGATCGCCCAGACCGGCTCGTAGGCGACCACGACCCGTGTCGCCTCCGCCGGGTCGAGGCCGTCCAGCCCCTCGCGCAGCTGCCGCTGCACTACCCCCTCGGCGTTCCCCGCCTCGCGGTCCTCGAGGAGCTCGCCGACGCAGTAGATCGGGAACAGCCCCCCGGCGAGGGCCGCGCGGAGCTTCCTCGCCAGGAGCGTCCCGTCCTCGCCGATGACGTGACGGCGCTCCGAATGACCGACCAGCACGTACCGGCATCCGAGGGCGGCGATCATGGCGGCCGATATCTCCCCCGTGAAGGCCCCGTCGGGCTCGTACCAGAGATCCTGGGCGCCGATCCGCAGCGGACTCCCCTCGACGGCGGCGGCGACGGCGGGGATCGAGGTGAACGGAGGGATCAGGACCACCTCGCAGGGAGGCGGCGAACCGGCGAGCCTGTCGCGTATCGAGCTCGCCAGCGCGGCTCCCGCGGCATGGTCGAGGTTCATCTTCCAGTTGCCGGCGATGATCTTCGGTCTCACACCCGACCTCCCGTGCTGCGGCCCGGTTCAGGCGTCGCTCAGCGCCGCGACTCCCGGCAGGACCTTCCCCTCGAGCATCTCGAGGGACGCGCCGCCTCCGGTGGAGACGTGCGTCACCCGGTCCTTCAGATGGAGCTGTCCCAGCGCGGCGACGCTGTCTCCCCCGCCGACGACCGATGTGGCCCCCTCGGAGGTCGCCTCCACGATCGCCCGGGCGACACGCTTCGTCCCTTCGGCGAATTCGGGGATCTCGAATACCCCCATCGGCCCGTTCCAGAATATCGTCCCGGCCTTGACCAGCTCGTCCCGGAAGACGGTGACGGTCTTCTCGCCTATGTCGACCCCGGCCCAGTCCTCGGGGATGTCCCCCGTCGAGACGGTCCTGTGCTCGGCGCCGGCGGCGATCTCCTTCGCGACGACGCAGTCGACCGGAAGGAAGATCCGTTTCGCCGGCCCCTTGCCGGAGCGTTCCATCAGCTCCCGGCACATGTCGAGGTACGATTCGTCCAGCAGCGACGTGCCGATCTCGAGACCGGCCGCCTTGAAGAAGGTGAACGCCATCCCCCCGCCGATCACGATCCGGTCGACCCTGTCGAGCAGGTTCCGGATGAGGCCGATCTTCCCGGAGACCTTCGCGCCGCCGAGCACGGCGACGAACGGCCGCGGCGGATCGTCGAGCAGGGCGCCGAGGGTCTCGAGCTCCTTCTCCATCAGGAACCCCGCGACGCGCTCCTCGAAGTGGTGCGTGACCCCCTCGGTCGAGGCATGGGCCCGGTGGGCGGTGCCGAAGGCGTCGTTGACGTACACATCGCCGTACCGGGCGAGCTGCGCGGCGAACCGGGGATCGTTGTCGGTCTCTCCCTTGTAGAACCGCAGGTTCTCCAGCAGGAGGATCTCACCCGGTCCCAGCGACTGCGCCTGCTCGAGCGGCTCGTCCCCGATGCAGTCGTCGACGAACCGGATCGGGTTCGGGATCAGCTCGGCGAGCCTCCACGCGACGACCTTGAGGCTCAGCGAAGGCACGCGAGCGCCCTTGGGCCTGCCGAGATGGGACATGAGCACGCACGAGGCGCCGTTCTCGACGATGTGTCTGATCGTGGGGAGGGCGGCTCGTATCCTCGTATCGTCGGCGACATCGCCTTCCTTGGTGAGCGGGACGTTGAAATCGACCCGCATCAGGACCCGCCTTCCTTCGAGCGGAACATCCCTGATCGTCTTCTTGGGCACCGTCATCCCTCCTCCGCTGCCGTTTCCCGCCGTCTCGCCTCTACTTCAGCAACAGCCGCAGCATGTCGACCATGCGCATCGAATAGCCGTACTCGTTGTCGTACCACGAGAGCACCTTGAACACCCGCGGGGAGATCCCCATGGTGGAAAGACCGTCGAAGATCGACGAATGGGGATTGCCGATGACATCTACGGAGACGATCGGGTCCTCGATGTACTCGAGGATCCCCTTGAGCGATGTCTCGGCGGCGCGCCGCATGGCGGCATTGATCTTCTCTACTGTCGTCGACGTGCGCAGCGTCACCGTCAGGTCTACGAGCGACCCGTCGGAGGTCGGCACACGGACCGCGTACCCGTTCAGCTTGCCGTTGAGCGCGGGGAGCACCTTCCCCACGGCCGAGGCCGCTCCCGTGGTGGTCGGGATCATCGACATGTACGCCGCGCGCGCCCGGCGCAGGTCCTTGTGCGGCAGATCGAGTATGTTCTGGTCGTTCGTGACCGCGTGGATTGTCGTCATGAGGCCGTTGACGATGCCGAACTTGTCGTTCAGGACCTTCGCCACCGGTGCGAGGCAGTTCGTCGTGCACGACGCGGTCGAGATGATGTGATGGCGCTTCTTCGAGTACTTGTGGTCGTTCACTCCCATGACGATCATGATGTCGGGGTCTGGCGAGGGCGCCGAGATGATGACCTTCTTCGCCCCGGCGGCGAGATGCTTCGAGGCGTCCTTGCGCTTGCGGAACAGCCCCGTCGACTCGATCACCACGTCGACGCCGAGCTTCGCCCACGGCAGCGCCGCCGGGTCGCGCTCGGCGAGGACCTTTATCCGCTTTCCGTCGACGGAGAAATCCCCGCCTTTGAGTACCTTGACCTTTCCGGGATACCGGCCGTGGATCGAGTCGTACGTGAGAAGGTGCGCAAGCGTCTTCGCGTCGGTGAGATCGTTGACGGCGACCACCTGCAGCCGCCTGTCCTTGTGGGCGCCGCGGAACACGAGCCGCCCGATACGTCCGAATCCGTTGATCGCAACCTTGATCGCCATCTGCCGTTCCTCCTTGATTGCGCCCGGCGTGGCCTCCGGCCCGGCCGGCGCGTGAGAACAGGTGCATCTTCGACGCCGGTACGCGGCTATTCAAACACAGCTCGCCCGTACCTTCAATGGGATTTTTCCGCAGGCGAGGGCCGTCCCGGCGGCGAGGACCACGATACGGGCCGGGTGGGCCCCCAGAAGGGCGCCGGCGCACGCCGCGGCTGTGGCCCCCGAGGTGACGAGATCGTCGACCACGATCGCGGTCAGGCCGCCGAGGCCGCCGGCCCGGCGGAGCTCGAACGCCCCGTGCACGTTCGCGGCTCGCCTCGCACGGTCGAGCTTCGACTGCGCACGGGTGCGTCGAGCGCGCCTGACCCGCCCGCGAATGACGGGGATCCCCGTCAGCGACGAGACCCCCTCGGCGAGAAGCTCCGCCTGGTTGTACCCGCGCGAGGCGAGCCGCGCCCCGTGGAGCGGGACTGGGACGAGGGCGGCGCGCGGCGGGAGCCCCATCTCCCGTTCGAGAGACCGCGCCATCCACCAGGCCAGCGGCCATGCGGCGCGCCTTCCCCCCTCGAACTTGAGGAAGCGCACGAGGGAGACGAGCGTCCCGTTCTCACGGAACGGCGCTATCACACGCGCGCAGCCGGGCGATGAGGCCGCGTTTCCCGGATCTCTCAGCGGCGCGAGCTTCATCCAGCACGATGCGCAGAGGACCTCTGCCCCCGGACCGCGTCCGCCGGGTCCGGGCGGGCACGCCTCGAGGAACGCTATCGTCTCCGGCGGCCAGCCGTCCGGTATGCGTACCCCCTCGCGGCCGGGGACGGGACCGGTCGGCGCCGCGCAGATCGCGCACCGCGGCCTGATGAGACTGTCGAGGAGAAAAGAGAAGAACCCCCGCACCGCCCCTCCCCCGTCCCCCAGGATGCTCTCAGCGCGCCTGCCCCCCCGCCCGCGACCGTATCGCCCCGGCGACGAGCCAGACCGTGCCGAACAGCACGAGTCCGACGCTGAGGACCTGGTTGATGGTCAGCACACCGCCGACCATCGCCGAATCCTCGTAGTACCTGAAGAAATCTATCGTGAATCGCGCGACGCCGTAGAGTATGCACAGCCACGCGAAGAGGAACCCGTCGAACCTCATCCTGCGGTCGAGGACGAGCAGTATCGCGAGTATCAGCAGGCCGTAGAACGAGGCGTAGAGCTGCGTCGGATGGATCGCGGCGCCGGGGAAGGTCCAGCCGGCGGGCGACCGGACGGGGAATTCCACGCCGAGGGAGCAGGTCGTCGGGTTCCCGAAGCAGCAGCCGCTGAGGAAGCAGCCGATCCGCGTGAGGAAGACGCCGGCTGCTATCGACGGCGCGCAGACATCGGCGACCCTGAGGAACGGGATCTTCCTGCGCCGCAGGAAAACGGCCGCCCCCGCGACGGCGAGGACGAGACCGCCGTAGTACGTCGCTCCGCCCTGCCACAGCGCGACGATGTCGAGCAGGCCGTGGAAATGGTCTCGATGCGTCAGGATGTAGAGTCCGCGCGACCCGATGACGGCGGCGAGCACGAGCACGATGCTCAGGTCGTATATCATGTCGGGATCGAGTCCGCGCCGGCGGGCCCGGCGGCTGGCCAGCACGATGCCCACGAGAAAGCTCAGTGCGAGCATGAACCCGTACGAGTAGATCCTGATCGCTCCGAGTTTGATGAGCACCGGGTGCATCCGAGCCTCCTTACCATCCGCTGACGCTGAGCCCCTCGACGAGCACGTCCGGGGACCCGCACGGTCCCGAGAACCTCACGCTCCCGCCGATCATCGCGATGCCGCCGAGCAGCGCCGTCACCGTGCCGCTGACGGTCATGCCGCTTACCGCCTCGGCGAACCGCCCCGCGCTGATCCGCCGTCCCGTGATCCCCACCGAGAAGTCCCCCGATATCGGGTCGGCGGTGTGCATCCCCATCACCTCCTGAATATAGAGGCCCTCGGGGAGCGATTCAACCGGATTGGGGCTTCCCGGCGGGGCGGGGACGACATAGAGGTTCGTCGGGCCCGCAGCGGGGAGACTGCGGTACGATCCCCTGTCGGCATTCCCCGGACGGGCCGCGCCCCCAGCCTCCCGCGCCGATCGGCACGTATGGAGGAACTCCAGCAGCGTCCCCTCGCCTATGAGCATCCGCCGGCGGCGGACGACCCCCTCGTCGTCGAACCCCGCGTTGAAGCATCCGCCGGGCAGGAACGGGTCGTCGACGAGCGAGAACCCCGCCGGGGCGATCGGACGCCCGAGCGAGCCGGCGAAGACCGTCGTGCCTCGAACGGCCATCTCTCCCGAGAGACATTCTGAGAGGAGAGCAACGACCTCGGCGAACGCCATCCCGTCGAAGACGACCGGATATCGCCCGGTCGGCAGCGGTCTCGCGCCGAGCAATCCCGCCGCCCTCCTTCCCGCCTCGGCCCCGACGGCGCCGAAGTCGATCATCCCCGGATCGACCGCCTGCGCATAGTAGAATCCCGTTCGCACGTCCCGGCCCGAGGCGGCTACCGCCCCCGCCGCGCAGGCGCACATCCCCCTGCGCTCTCTCCGGTAGAACCCTCTCGAGCCGGCCACGTGCACTTCGGCGGTGACCTCGGAGTACCCGGCGCTCTCCGTGTTGACGATGCGACCGTCTGCGTCGAGCGACGCCGCCTCCATTTCGAGCGTCCCCTCTATCTTCATCTGCGCGGGGCGTTCGATCGGCAACGGACCGCCGACGCCGGCGGGGACCGGTTCCTCCACCGCATCGGCCAGCGGGTCGAATCCGGACGGATCTCCCGCTTTTGCGCAGCGCACCGCCTCGTCGACCACCGAGCGCAGCCCGTCCGGGCCGAGGCCGCTCGTCCAGGCGAATCCCGTCCGCCCGTCGCCGGCGACGCGCACGCCGACGCCGGCGTCGCGCGAGCGGTCGACCGATTCGACGGCGCCGCGGTAGACGTCCACGGAGAACCGCTCGACCGTCTCGCCGTAGGCCTCGCACTCGTACCCCGACTCCGCGGCCGCCTGCAACACCGTGTCGAGGATCCCCTTCACCGGATCGGACCTCCTCAGTATTCGTAGAAGCTCGCGCTGAAGTTCAGGAGCAGCCCGATGAGGAAGCAGCTGACCAGCATCGAGCTCCCGCCGTAGCTGATCAGCGGCAGCGGGATGCCGGTGACCGGCGCCAGCCCGACCGTCATGCCGAGATTGATCAGCACGTGGAAAGCGAAGTACGAGCATATCCCGATCGTCGCGAGCGACGCGAACCGGCTCTTGACCTTTGTCGCGAGATAGAGCCCGCGGATGATGATGACGAGGAACAGTATGATCACTCCGAGCGCGCCGAGGAAGCCCGCCTCCTCCGAGAGCACCGAGAAGACGAAATCGCTGTGCCGCTCGGGAAGGAAGGCGAGCAGCTTCTGGGTCCCGTGGAGGAACCCCTTGCCGGCGAACCCTCCCGATCCTATCGCGACCTTCGACTGGTAGACCTGCCAGCCCGATCCGAGGATGTCCGACTCGGGCCGGAAGAAGGCGAAGATCCGCTGCTGCTGGTACGGTTTGAGCCGGGCGATCAGCGTCGGCACGACCAGCATGACGGCGAGGTTCGCCCCGACGAGCATGATGCTCTGCAGCAGCTTCGTCCGGCGGCGGTATGCGATCACGAGGATCAGGATGAAGAATATCAGCAGCGGGAACGGATACGTCCCCTCCTTGAGGACGCTCTTGCTGAAGATCGTCAGGAATGCGCTGACCACGGGGCTGAGAAAGAGGATCATCGCACCCTCGTCGAGGCCCCGCCAGTATAGCATCGGGAGCAGGAGCGCGGGAAAGACGAGGGCCGTCCCGAGGTCGGGCTGCTTCATGACGAGCAGGACGGGAACGATCACCGCGCCGAACGCGACGACGATGATCCGCACGCGGTTCGGATCGTGCCGCTTCTCGGCGAGGAACCTGGCGAGCACGAATATCAGCGCTATCTTCGCCAGCTCGCTCGGCTGTATGCGAAACCCGCCGAGCGCGATCCACCGGCTCGATCCCTTCGCCGGGGCGAGGAAAAGGACCGCCACGAGCAGGAGGAGCGCGCCGATATAGAGCACGACCGCGCCCGCCTCGTAGTACCGGAACGGGATGTAGTACGCCGCAGCCATCGCGGCGAGACCGAGCAGCGCCCAGAGGAGCTGCCGCTGGAAGAACCTGATGTCCCCTCCCGTGACAGCATCGCGCAGCTCGGCTGGGACGTGTCCGACCGAGTACAGGTTGAGCAGCCCGACACCTATCAGCAGCAGCGCGGCGAGCAGGATCAGCCAGTCGAGGTTGTGGATCGAACGGTCGCTCATCTCTCTCCTCCCGCGGCGCCGGTGGGGTGAAAGTACTCGCTGAGGATCGCACGGGCCATCGGCGCGGCCATTGCGCCGCCGTGACCGGCGTGCTCGAGGACGATCGCCAGGGCGATAATGGGATCATCGGCCGGGGCGTAGGCGATGAAGAGGGCGTGATCCTCGCCGTGCGGATTCTCGGCGGTCCCCGTCTTGCCGGCCACAGCGACGCCGCGGACCGCCGCGGACCGTCCCGTCCCCGTCTCCCCGGCCACGACGTCGCGCATCGCCCGCTGTATGATCGAGAGCAGTCCGACGTCTATCTGCGGCACCTGCTCCGCCTTTTCCTCGAACCGGTACACGACGCTTCCGTCCGAATCCTCGATGCGCCCGACGACGTGCGGCCTGATCCGTTTTCCGCCGTTGCCGATCATGGCGGCCATCTGGCAGAGCTGCAGGGGGGTGGTGAGCAGATCTCCCTGCCCGATCGAGTAGTTGAGCAGAAGCCCTCTCGTCCAGCCGTGGCGGCCGTAGCGGCGGTCGAAATACGCCTTGTCGGGCAGCAGCCCGCGCGCCTCGCTCGGCAGGTCGATCCCCGTCGGCCTTCCGAGCCCGAACAGACGCCCCGCATAGGCGAAATCGTCGGCCTCGAGCCGCTCGCCTAGCTGGTAGAAGTAGACGTCGCAGGAGTTCATGATCCCCTCGAAGAGATTCGATGAGCCGTGCCCCTCCGGACGCCAGCAGCGGAAATACCGGTTGCCGAACTGCCAGCCCCCGTAGCACGGCTGCAGGCGATCGTACGGTCTCACCGCTCCTGTGTGCAGCGCGGCGTATGCGACCAGCACCTTGAAGGTCGAGCCCGGCGGGTAGGTCGCCTGGACGGTCCGGTTGAAGAGAGGTTTGGCCGGATCCTCGTTGAGGGCCTTCCACTGCTCCGTGCTGACGCCGCCGATGAAGATGTTCGGATCGTAGACGGGCCTGCTCACCGCGGCGAGGATCGCTCCGTCGCGCGGGTCCATCGCGACGATGCACCCTTTGTCCCACGTGAACGCCGCCTCGACGGCCCGCTGCAGGGCGATGTCGAGCGTCAGGTAGAGATCGTGCCCCGGCACGGGCGGGCGCGATTCGACGAATCCCTCGAGCTCCCGGCCCTCGAAGGCGACGCCGTAATCCCCGAGCCTCGTCCCCTCCGCGCTGATTTCTACGATCCGCACGCCGTCGATGCCGCGCAGCCATTCCTCGTACATGTATTCGACGCCGGTGCGCCCGATGATATCGCCCCGCTGGAACGGCATCGGGCCGTCGAGCTCGGCATCGGTCACCTCTCCCGTATAGCCGAGCAGGT
>Ga0316578_10000116_pt1 | contig 19314 bp, 15 predicted proteins | sample J0NA_2_FD_203076 | JGI IMG/M metagenome (GOLD analysis project Ga0316578, IMG submission 203076) | Rhizosphere microbial communities from salt marsh grasses in Alabama, United States - J0-2_160517rDrC | ecosystem: Host-associated > Plants > Roots > Rhizosphere | place: USA: Alabama | collected... | reverse complement strand
GAACTCGTCTACGGGATTGGTCTTCGCACCATAAGGGAGGCGCGACAGGAAGCGCGGCATGGCCAGCCCGATGTAGCGCGCGTCCTCGGATTCGCGCAGCGACTTCCACGCGGCGTACTCGGGGGTCTGGAAGATCTTGGTCAGGTCGCGTGGGTTCGCGAGCTCCTGCCAGCTCTCCATCCGCATCACGGTCGGTCCGGCCGCGGAGATGAAGGGGGCGTGGATGGCCGCGCAGACCTTCGACATCTCTCCAAGCAGCTCCACGTCCGGCGGGCTGTGATCGAAGTAGTAATCGCCGACGATGCACCCGAGTGGCTCGCCGCCGAATTGACCGTACTCCTCCTCGTAGAGCTTCTTGAAGATGGGGCTCTGGTCCCAGGCGGTCCCCTTGAACTTCTTGAGGGTCTTGTGCAGATCCTTCTTCGAGATGTTCAGGACCCGGATCTTGAGCATCTCGTCGGTTTCGGTGTTGTTGACCAGGTAATGGAGCCCCCGCCAGGCCCCCTCGAGCTTCTGGAAGTCCTCGTGGTGCAGGATCTTGTTGACCTGCTCGGTGAGCTTGCGGTCGATCTCGGCGATCATGGACTCGATGGTGCGGACCGCGTCGTCCGAGATCAGGGCCGTCTGCTCCAGCGCCTGGGATGCCAGGGTGGCGACGGCGGACTCGACCGCCTCGCGGGCGCGATCGGTCCTGGGCTTGAACTCCTGCTGGAGCAGCGCGGCGAAGCCGCCGGGTTCGAGGGTCGTGGTCTGGGCTTCAGCCGCTGGGGCCGCCTGGGTATCGGTCTCGGCCATGTTACTTCTCCTCCGCCTGAGTCCCCTCGGACTCCTCTGTCGGCTTGGGTGCCGCCGCGAGGGCCTGCAGCAGCGTCGGGTCCTTCAGCGCATTGGCGATCAGCTCCTCGGCCCCACTCTTGCCATCCATGTAGGACAGCAGATTGGAGAGCTGGGTGCGCGCCTGCAGCAGCTTGTTCAGTGAATCGACCTTGCGCGCCACGGCGGCGGGGGAGAAGTCGTCCATGCTCTCGAAGGTCAGCTCGACGTTGAGGTTGCCCTCGCCGGTCAGGGTGTTCGGCACCTGGAAGGCGACCCGCGGCTTCATGGACTTGAGGCGGTCGTCGAAGTTGTCGACGTCGATCTCCAGCATCTTGCGATCCGCGACCTGGGGCAGCGGCTCCGCCGGCTTGCCGGAGAGGTCCGCCATGACACCCATGACGAACGGGAGCTGGACCTTCTTCTCGGCCCCGTAGAGCTCGACGTCGTACTCGATCTGGACCCGCGGCGCACGATTGCGCGCGATGAACTTCTGACTACTTTCTTTGGCCACGGAGCTCCTCCGATTGATTGTTAGGGTGCGAGACGGCGCCGACGCGCAGAGGCCGACGCCGCGTGACTATTCAGACCCCTCGCCCAGACCGCACACCTTTTCGATCTCGGTCAGTGCCTCGGGGGCGAGATCGCGGACGATGTCCACGAAGCTTCCAGTTGCGAGCCGCCGGGCCCGCTTGAGCAGCAAGGGGACGGGGCTCGAGGGTTCGTAGCGGGAATAGTAGTCGCAGATACGATCGATGGTGCGAACCACGTCATCCCGAGAGGCGATCTGGGCGGGCGCGGCCGCGAGTCCCGGGCCTTTGGCGGCATTCTGATCCAGTGGGGCCTCCTGGGCCTGCGCGGCCTCCGCCTCTGAGGTGTCGGATGTCGGGGGGAGTCGCTGCTCCAAGTGACCCTTGAGCACCTTCTCCACCGCGGAGAGGAGCTCGGTCAAAGGGTCCAGATCCGGCATTTGATCGGTTCTGATCCGCTGCCAGAGGACATCGACGACGGATCGCAGCCGTTCCTGGGTCAGGGAGACGGCGTTCGTCGATTCCTCGAGCTGTGCGATGTCGCAGTCCTGAAAGACGGCATTGACCGCCGTGGCGTCGAGTGCCTTGGCGTCCGGTGGTGCGCTGACATGCCCCTCCGCGACCTCGATGTCCCGATAGGTGAGGGGGCCGAAGACCGGGGAGCGAACCAGGGTGGCGGTTCGCAGGAAATCCAGCAGATGCTCGCGGTCGCAGAGCTCGACCAGCGCGTTGATCCGTGCGGTGGGGTCGTTATCGTCCTCGGGATCGAGCAGGGGGTAGAGGTCGTCCCAGTAGCGCTCCAGCAACCCCTGGATGAGTCCGAGTCCATCCGCCAGTCCCGCGAACCCTTGGAGATGGGCGAGCGCCCGCGTGAGTAGAACCCCGACCCGCAGGTCCTTCGACCGCGTCATCAAGGCTTCGCAAAGCGTTCGAACCTGGCGCCAGTCGGGCTCCTCGGCCGCAACCACGGTGTCGCCCATCCTGCGCTCGGGGGCCCCGAGGGCGGCGCGGAAGGCGGCCAGGTAGGCGGGGTCGTACTCCAGGTCGGGCCCGGCGGGGGCGTCCTCGGCGACAGGCCGCAGGAGTCCATCGAGGTCTATCGCGCTCATCCGATACTCCAGATCCAGAAGCCGGCGCCGGCGAGCCGAGCGTCCGTCGGGGGTCCCGGGGCCCTGCCCATTCCTGGAAGGATCCCGAGGGTGAGCACCCGCTCGAGCCCTCTCTGCTGGTGCCAGGCTCGGTTGGCTCGCCAACGAGACAAAGAGTAGACCGCAATTAACCTAGTCCACAAGTGGGGAGCATGAGCGGGGGGGCTCCGCCGACCAACGGGGCCGTCGCGGGCACTCGGTCACCTGAAGCGGGCCCCGCGGAGGGTCTGCCGTTCATGGACACGAGATCCGCCCGCCGCCGTTGATCAGGCGAGAGGCCCCTTGTATGACCGTCGATCGGTTTCAATATTGGACACAACTTGGACAAGTCGCCGGTCGAAGCCAGTCGGGCCTCGACGCTGACACGAACGACGGGGGCGGGTGGGTTCCTATGCAGCACATCGGGGTGGTGGGGGGCGGAATCGGGGGTCTGGGGGCCGCCTGGCTCTTGGATCGGCGCTATCGGGTCACCCTGCTGGAGCGAAACCGCACCTTGGGCGGTCACACCAACACCCTCATGGTGGAGCATTCCCGCGGGTCGTTCCCCGTCGACACCGGCTTCATGGTGTTCAACGAGCGCAACTACCCCAACCTGTGCAAGTTGTTCCAACACCTGGACGTGTCCTCCTATCCCACCTGCATGTCCTTCTCGGCGAGTCTGGAGGGGGGGCGGTTGGAGTACGCGGGGACGGACCTCAACGGCCTCTTCGGACAGCGGACCAACCTGCTCAGGCCGGCCTTCCTGCGCATGCTGGCGGAAATCCTGCGCTTCAATGTCGCCGCCAAGGCATTTCAGGCCCGTGCTTCGGGTAACGATTTGACCCTCGGGGAGTTCCTGGAGCGCGGGCGCTACTCGGAGTCCTTCGTGCGGCACTATCTGCTGCCCATGGCGGCCGCCATCTGGTCCTGCCCCACGGAGCAGATGCGTGCCTTCCCGTTCCTCTCCTTCGCCCGCTTCTTCAACAATCACGGCCTTCTGGATCTGCGCGACCGCCCCCAATGGCGAACCGTGGTCGGCGGCGCTCGGAGCTATGTGGAGCGCATGCTGGCCGGCATGGGGGCGGAGGTGCGTACCCGCTGCCGGGTCCAACGGGTACGCCGGCTCCAGGATGAGGTCGAGGTGGAGGTGGAGGGCGGGGAGCGCCTGCGCTTCGATGCCGTGGTGTTCGGCTGCCACGGGGACGAGGCACTGGCCCTGATCGAGGGGCCGACGGACCTCGAGCGGGAGCTGCTCGGGGCCTTTCGCTACCAGCCGAATCGGGTCTACGTGCACTCGGATGCGGACCTGATGCCTCGGCGCCGCCGGGTCTGGTCTTCCTGGAACTACCTTCGGGGGGCGGGCGAGGACCCCAATGGTCCGGTGACCGTGACCTATTGGATGAACCGACTCCAGCGGCTTCCGACCGAGAGGGACATCTTCGTCAGCCTGAACCCGGTGCGGCCGCCTCGGCCGGAATTGGTCATCGCCCGGTTCGACTACAACCATCCGGTCTTCGACGCCCGTGCGATCGCCGCCCAGCGGCAGATGCACAGGATCCAGGGGCGCGACCGGCTCTGGTTCGCCGGCGCGTATCTCGGTAACGGGTTCCACGAGGACGGTCTACGCGCCGCCCTGGAGGTGGCCGGGGCGCTCGGGGTGCAGGCGCCCTGGATCGCGCGCGACGCGGCCAGACCCACCGTTGCGGGCGTCCGCCCCGATCTTCAGCCCGAGGCCCTGAGACCGTGACCGCGGCGGCTGGTCAACTCATCCTGGGTCAGGTGATGCACCGCCGCTTCTTCCCGGTGCAATACCGGTTTGTGTACCGTGTCTTCAGTCTCCTGCTGGACCTCGACCGCTTGGACGACGTCGCCCGCCGTTGCCGGTTGTTCTCCCACAACGCCTTCAACCTCTTCGCCTTTTATGACCGGGACCATGGGGCCGGAGATGGCTCGCCGCCCAAGGAGTGGCTGCTGCGTCAGCTCGCGGCGAAGGGTCTGGATCTTCCAATCCGGCGCATCGAGATCCAGTGCTTTCCCCGCATCCTGGGGCATTGTTTCAACCCTCTGAGCGTGTGGTTCTGTTTCGGGCGGGGAGATGCGCTTGTGGCGGTGCTGTGCGAGGTCCACAACACCTTCGGCGAGCGCCATAGCTACCTGCTGCACCAGGACGGGGAGGCTATGGCGTGGCCGGTGCGCCACGCTCACGCCAAGGGCTTCCACGTCTCTCCATTCATCGGGATGCAGGCGGACTACCGTTTTCGCTTCGCCCGGGCTGGGGAGGAGTCCAGCACCGTGATCCACGAGTATCAGGACGACCGCCTCATGCTCGTGGCGGTTCAGCGGGGCGAGGCCCGTGAGTTGAGCGACGCCAATCTGATGCGCGTGGCCCTGACCTACCCGTTCCTCACCCTCAAGGTGGTCGCCATGATCCATTGGCAGGCCCTCAAGATCTGGATGCGGGGCGCAACCTATTTCCCCAAGCCGACGCCGCCCCGGGAGGAGATTTCCTGATGTCCGCGGAAGAGCCCCTCGACTTGCCCTTGCAGACCCGCTCGCGCCGGGTCGCCCTGTGGTCCTGGGCCTTTGGCCGCTTCTGTGAGAGTCTGGCCTTCGGTACCTTGCTGCTGCGGTTTGGCGAGGACGGTGGCCGGATCTGCCGGGGACCCTTTGCCGGTGCAACCGCGGAGATACGCATCCATCGGCCCCTGCGACTGCTGGTCCGGCTGGTCGCGCGGGGGGAGATTGGGTTCGCCGAGTCGTACATGGAGGGGGACTGGTCCACCCCGGATCTGCCGACGCTCCTGGATTTGCTGAATCTCAACGCGGAGCATCTGTCGGGCGCGGTGGAAGGGACCCTGTGGTCGAGGTGGCTCGCCCGTCTCGTCCACCGATTGCGGAGCAACCACCGCCGCAACAGCCGGCGCAACATCGCCAGACATTACGACCTCGGGAACGACTTCTACCGGCTGTGGCTGGACCCGGGCATGACCTACTCCTCGGGTGTCTTCGGGGACCCTGCCGTGGAGCCCCTGGAGCGCGCACAGGCGCGCAAGTACGATCTGCTGCTCGATTGGATCGATGCGCGGCCGGGGGAATCGGTCCTGGAGATCGGCTGCGGCTGGGGCGGATTCGCGGAGGCGGCCGCCCGGCGCGGACTGCGGGTCACCGGGGTCACCCTGTCCCAGGAGCAGCTCGCTTACGCCCGGGCGCGCATCGCCGCGGCTGGGCTATCGGATCGAGTGGAGCTGCGCCTCCAGGACTACCGGGATATCCAGGGTCGTTTCGACCATGCGGTCTCCATCGAAATGCTCGAGGCGGTGGGGGAGGCCTACTGGCCGACCTACTTCCAGGCCCTGGGCCGGCTGGTGCGCCCGGGCGGGCGCATCGCCATTCAGGTGATTACCATGCACGAGGACGATTTCCCGCGCTACCGATGTGCCGCGGACTTCATCCAGCTCTACATCTTCCCGGGTGGCATGCTCCCTTCCCCGGAGCGGTTGGACGTGGAGATCCGGGCGGCGGGGCTGCAGCTGCGCGAGGACCAGCGGCGCGGCGCTGACTACGCGGAGACTCTTCGGCGCTGGCGCCGAACATTCCACGCCGCCGAGCGGGAGGTGGAGCGGCTGGGCTACGATGCCCGATTCAGGCGCATGTGGGACTACTATCTGGCCTATTGCGAGGCCGGCTTCGACTCTGGCTCCATCGATTTGCAGCAGGTGCTGATCCAGGTCCCCGACGCGGGGCTCGAACGTAGCTAAGAGCCAGGCGCTCGGGATCGGGCCGGGCGCAGCCCCGGGCGCGCGGTAGCCCAAATCAGACGATTACGGCCAGATCCCCCGTTGCAGGGTAACCTTGGCCAATCGGTCCAGGGCCTCCACCAGGGCGGCGGTTCGCAGGTCCGTGCACAGGCTGCCCTCCTCGCATGCCTCCGGCAGGGACCGCCAGCGGCCCACCACCCGGTCGGTCGCGCTGAATAGGCGTGCCCGCAGGCGACCGTTGATCTCGTCCAGCGGCCAGCTGTGGTGCTCGATGTTCTGGACCCACTCGTAGTAGCTCACGGTGACCCCCCCCGCGTTGACGAGGATGTCGGGTACAATCAGGACCCCCTGGTCGCTCAGGATGTCGTCTGCTTCCGGGGTGATGGGTCGATTGGCCCCCTCCACGATGAGCCGGGCCTGCACCTGGTGCGCGTTGCCGCTGTGAATCTGACCACCCAGGGCGGCCGGCAGGAGGATGTCGCAAGAGAGTGCCAGAAGGTCCGCGTTGGTGATGCTGCGGCTGCCCGGCAGTCCGACCACGGTCCCGGCCTCGGAGCGATGGGCCGCCGTGGCGGCGAGGTCGAGGTTGTCCCCGTTCTCGGCGAGGATGCCGCCCCGGGAGTCGCTGATGGCGATGATGCGGGCACCCTTCTCCTGCAGGAGCCGGGCCGCGACCCCGCCTACCTCACCGAAACCCTGGATCGCGACGCGCGCCCCGGCGAGCTCGTCGCGTCCCGGCAGTCCGCCGAGGGCCAGGAAGCGCTCGACACAATAGACACAGCCGCGCCCGGTCGCCTCGCTGCGGCCCTCGGAGCCCCCGAGTTCCAGGGGCTTGCCGGTGACCACCGGCAGGTTGTTCTCCCCCGGGTGCAGCCGGTCATAGGTGTCATAGATCCAGGCCATGGTCTGGGCATCGGTGTAGAGGTCCGGTGCGGGAACGTCGGTGAAGGGTCCGATGTTGTCCCCAAGCTCGGCAATGAAGCGTCGGGTGATGCGCCGAAGCTCCCCCTGGCTCAGCTGCTTGGGATCGCAGGTTACGCCCCCCTTGGCCCCGCCGAAGGGCAGACGGAGAAGGGCAGCCTTCCAGCTCATGAGGGCGGCCAGCGCCGTGACCTCGGGCAGGTCCACCTCCGGGTGATAGCGAATGCCGCCCTTGCCCGGACCCAGCACGCGACTGTGCAGGACCCGATGGCCAACAAAGCTCTGGATGGTGCCGTCGTCCATCTCGATGGGCAGATTGACGCTGATGGCCTGGCGGGGCAGACGAAGAAAGTCCACCAGTCCCTGGGCGATGTGCCCCAGGTGGGCGCGGGCCCGTCGGAACTGTTCTGCGATGATGCGCTCGGGGTCGAGCTCCGCGGCGGCGGGTCCACGGGGGAGGTCGCGGCTCGGCGGTGCCCCGTCGGGGCTGTTCGGGTTGGTTATCATGGGGTGTCTCCCTGGGGGCGGGACTGGGCCCAGAGCTGGCGTGATCCGATCAGCATCCTTCGGCATTCGCATCAGTCACCCGCGACGGGCGCCGGGGGTACTCCGAAGGCGCCAAGACGTCTGGAAATTCCGGACTCGGACATCATCATTCCCGATGTCGGCGAGGTCCAGTGCTCCCCCTGGTCCTGAGCCCACGCTGTCATCGTCATGAGGAGGCGAAATGTATCAGAGCTACTCGGTCCCGGGCCGCGTTCGCGGCAGCGTGGTCGGCAATATGTTGGTGTGGCTCGTTGGGGCCTTGACGGTGGGCGGCGCGCTTTCCCTTTGGCTCGGTGATCACCGGGTCCCCGACCCCGGTACCCCGGCCGAGATCGCCGCGCGGACTGCCCCATTGGGGCGTCTGACGCTCGTCGAGTCGCCGCCCAAGGCCACCGAATCGGCCGTATCGGCGGCGGAGCCTGGGAGCGACACGGGGGCCGGCGGGGCGGATGCCCCCCCGCCCGATATTCCCCCGGCCACGGGGGGTGGTGAAGGGTCGGTCCCTTCGAGTGTCGGGTCCCCGTCCGCTCAGGGGCCGATTGCCCGCGAATCCGCTGACATCGAGGCCGTCGAGAAGATCGTCGCCCCTCCTCCGGCGGCCGACACGCCGTCCGCGGGCGGGTTGGCTGGCGTCGATGCCCCCGCCGCCGATTCGGATGCCGAGGCCTCGACGGGGGAGCGTCCGGCCAAGGGCGAGCCCAGGGTCACCGATACGGTCTCCGGGCCAGCCGTCACGATCCCGCCCGGCGAGAGTCAGGCTGTCCGTTCCAGTCCTTCCCAGGCCGCGGTGCCCATGGGGGAGCGGGCAGCACGGAGACCGGGCCCCGCGGTGCCTTCCGGCCCTCCCTGGTACGGCCCCTATCAGATGGTTCCGATCCATCGACCGGACCTGCCCGGCGCCCCCTATCAGCTCGTCCCCCTGGTGCCCGGCGGGCAGTGAGGTCCGTCCCTGTCGCGCTGCCAGGCGACCCTCGGGTGGGGCCGTCGAGCCTGGCCGTTCACCCTTGAGTCGATCAGGGTTGGGGCGGCACCGGCTCCAGCCGCCAGATTTCCTCGTTGTACTGGGCGATGGTGCGGTCGGATGAGAAGCGACCGCTATGGGCGGCGTTGAGGATGCTCATGCGCAGCCAGCGGTCCCGGTCGCGATAGGCGGCTGCCGCACGCTCCTGGGCCTCGATGTAGCCTCGGAAATCCGCCGCCGTCATCCAGGGATCGTGCGGGTTGCGGATGGAGAAGATCACCGAGTCGAAGATGCCGCCCTCGAACTGGTTGAAATGACCGGACTCCAGGAGCCCCATGACCTGGAGCAGGGAGGAGTCGGAGGCGATGATCCCGTTGGGGTCATAGTGGCCCCGGCGCTGCTCCACCTCGGCGGCGGTGAGTCCGAACAGGAAGAAGTTCTCGTCCCCGACCTGCTCCCGGATCTCGATGTTGGCCCCGTCCAGGGTTCCGATGGTCACGGCCCCGTTCATCATGAACTTCATGTTGCCGGTCCCCGAGGCCTCCTTGCCGGCGGTGGAGATCTGCTCCGAGAGGTCGGTGCCCGGCGCGATGGTTTCCATGAGAGAGACCCGGTAGTCGGGCAAGAAGGCCACCCGCAGCAGCCCCTCGGTCTCGGGGTCGCTGTTCACCACGCGCGCCACGTTATTGACCAGCTTGATGATCTGCTTGGCCATCGCATAGCCCGGGGCGGCCTTGCCCCCGATCAGCACGCAGCGCGGGGTCCACTCGTGGGTGTCGCCGCGCTTGATCCGGCCGTAGAGGTGGATCACGTGCAGGATGTTGAGCAGCTGTCGCTTGTACTCGTGGATGCGTTTGACCTGGACGTCGAACAGGGCCTCAGTGGGGAAATCCACGTGGCAGAGACGGGAGACCGTCTCCGCGAGTCGGCGCTTGTTGTCCTGCTTGATCTCGTGCCAGCGCTCCCGGAAGGTCGGGTCCTCGGCAAAGGGCGCGAGACGTTCCAACTGGGCCAGATCCCGCACCCAGCCACTGCCGATGGACTCGTTGAGGAGCTCGCGCAGTCCGGCGTTGCACATGGCGAGCCAGCGCCGCGGAGTGACCCCATTGGTCTTGTTGTTGAACTTGCGGGGCCAGAGCTCGTAGAAGTCCCGGAAGAGCCCCTCCACCAGGAGCTTGGAGTGGAGCGCGGCCACCCCGTTGACCGAGTAGCTGCCCACGATCGCCAGATAGGCCATCCGCACCTGGGGCACATGCCCCTCCTCGATCAGCGACATGCGCTGCAGGCGCTCGTTGTCGCCGGGCCAGCGGCTCGCCACCTGGGCCAGGAAGCGCGCGTTGATCTCGTAGATGATCTGCAGGGGCCGCGGCAGGAGCTGCTCGAACAGCCGCACGGACCAGCGCTCCAGGGCCTCCGGCAGCAGGGTGTGATTGGTATACGCCATGGTGCGGGTGGTGATCGACCAGGCCTCGTCCCATTCCAGGTGCTGCTCGTCGACCAGCTGGCGCATGAGCTCCGCCACCGAGATGGCGGGGTGGGTGTCGTTGAGCTGAAAGCAGTTCTTGTCCGCGAAGCGGCTGAAGTCCCGACCGTTGAGCCGGATCCACTCGCGAATCACGTCCTTGATGCTGGCACTGGCCAGGAAGAACTGCTGGCGCAGCCGCAGCTCCTTTCCGTTCTCGTTGGCGTCGTTGGGGTAGAGCACCATGGTGATGTGCTCCGCGTCGTTCTTCTGGGCGACCGACTCCGGATAGCTGCCGGAATTGAACTCGTCCAGGTCGAACTCGTCGGTGGCGGCGGCCTTCCAGAGGCGCAGGGTGTTGATGGTGTCGTTCTTGTAGCCCGGGATGGGGATGTCGTAGGGGACGGCGAGTACGTCGTGGGTGTCCACCCAGCGAACGGCCATATGGCCCGCGTGGTCCCGGTAGAACTCGGTGCGGCCCCCGAAAGAGATTCGCTGGGTGTACTCCGGGCGCTCCAGCTCCCAGGGATTGCCGTCCCGCAGCCAGTGGTCCGGTTCCTCCACCTGGTAGCCGTTCTCGACGAGCTGGCGAAACATGCCGTACTCGTACCGCAGCCCATAGCCCTTCACCGGGAGCTGCAGGGTGGCGCAGGAATCGAGGAAGCAGGCGGCGAGCCGGCCCAGGCCCCCGTTGCCCAGCCCGGCGTCCGGCTCGGGCTCCGATATCTCCTCAAGCAGCACCCCCATCTGATAGAGGCCCTGCTCCACCTGGTTGCCGATCCCGAGGTTCAGCATGGCGTTGCACAGGGCCCGCCCCATGAGGAATTCCAGGGAGAGATAGTAAGTGCGCTTGCAGTCGGCCGCGTCGTGGGCGTGACGCGTGCGCTTCCAGCGCTCCATGAGGCGGTCCCGCAGGGTGATGGCGAGCGCCTTGTAGGGGTAGTAGGCCGATCGGCAGTCCCGATCCCGGCCCAGGGTGTGGGCGTAGTAGCGCTGAAAGTCCTCGGCGATTCCCTCGGCGTCCATCGCGAGGGCTGCGGGCTCGAAGAACTTGGTGTTGGGTTCGCTGCGAACCAGGTTGACGAAGGGCGACATGGCAAGTCCTTGGAATTCTTGTGATCGATGGGTCTCTGGACCCGAAATGCTCGTTCGGGGAAGCGCTGCATTCTCTGTGGCTTATCGCCACCGAAAATGCCAGGCGATCCCTCGCCCGGAGGGGAAACGCGATAGATCAGCGTCTCCCTTGGGGTCAGGCAACCGTGTTGCCCTGTCCCGGGCTCGAGGGCATTGGGCTCAGGGGATTCTACAAGCAATTGCCGAGCCCGATGTTGGCACTTTTGGATCCGGGCGGGTCATCGAGCGCCTGGTTGCGGACTCGGGGTCAGAAGTACACGGCCGTCATCTTCCATCCGGTCCCCTGAAGGGACAAGCGAGCGAAGACAGGGGATTCGGCGGGCGCACCGATACGGAGCGAGAAGTGGATGGGATCATCGAAGAAGGCGCGGCTCAGGGCCCCCGCGAAGCCCTCGCCCGGGGGCGAGTGGCTCAGCAGGCGCCGCTGCACCCAGTCGAGGCTGACCTGATGCTCGATGGCCCCGGTGCCGTTGCGCCGAATCGCGTGCTCGATCCAGTGGATGAAGTCGTCCGACACCGGGCCGATGCTGCTCGCCTCCTCCTTGTTCAGCTTGCGACGGATCTCCTCGCGCACGGCATCGAGGTCGACCAGGTGGGCAAGGGCCACGGGGTCATTCCGGGTCAGGGCGCGATCGAGGCGCCAGAGGGTGACATAGGGCCAGGCCAGATAGGCCAGCAGGACGACGGTCGGGATCAGGAGCTGCGAGATCGGCAGTCGCCGCTCGCCGATGGTGTCCACAGGCCGGCGGGCGAAGGGGAGACCCAGCCTCACGCCAGCTCCGCCTGCAGACGTTCCAGCTCCTCGCCCAGGGCGAGCCACTCGCCCTCGGCCTCGCCGAGGGCCGTCCCCACCTGGCGCTGCTCCTCCAGGAGGGTGAGCAGACGCGGCTTGGACTCGGGGGTGTAGAGTCCGGAGTCCACGAGGCACTGATCCAGCTCCCGGCGGCGACGCTCCAGGCGCTCCAGCTGTTGCTCCAGTACCTTGAGGCGGTTGCGCAGGGGCTGCATGGCCTTGCGCTGCTCGGCCTTGTCACGCCGTTGCTGCTTGCGTTGACCTCCCTGGCGGTCGCCGGGCTCGCTGGGGCCGGCATCGGGGTCGCGGGCCGCCAGCCAGGCGGGGTAGTCGTCCAGCTCGCCGTCGAAGGGCGCGACCGAGCCCCCGTCCACGAGGAGCAGGGTGTCCACGGTCACCCGCAGCAGATGGCGGTCGTGGGAGACCAGGATCATGGCCCCCTCGAACCCCTGGAGGGCCTCGGCCAGGGCGTGCCGCATCTCCAGGTCCAGGTGGTTGGTGGGCTCGTCCAGCAGGAGCAGGTTCGGCCTTTGTCGGATCAGCAGGGCGAGCACCAGCCGGGCCTTCTCTCCTCCGGAGAGGGGCGCAACCGGCCCCAGGGCCCGATCCCCATCAAACCCGAAGCCGCCCAGGTAGTCTCGCAGGGCCTGCTCGGTGGTCCCGGCGTCCACCCGCTGCAGGTGGCGCAGGGGACTCTCGTCCGGGCGCAGCTGGTCCAGCTGGTGTTGGGCGAAGTAGCCGACGCGCAGCTCCTGGGCGGTCTCCCGGTGGCCGCCCGAGGGATCCAGCTCGCCGGCCAGGATCTTGACCAGCGTCGACTTGCCCGCCCCGTTGGCCCCCAGGAGTCCGATCCGATCCCCCGGCGAGAGGCTGAGATCGACCCCTGCGAGGACCAGGCGCTCGCCGTAACCCGCGCGGATCCCCTCCAGCCGCAGCAGGGGGTGCGGAAGGTGGCGCGGCGGCTCGAAGTCGAAGCGAAACGGCGAGTCCACGTGGGCCGGGACGATCAGCTCCATGCGCTCCAGGGCCTTGAGTCGGCTCTGAGCCTGGCGGGCCTTGGTGGCCTTCGCGCGGAAGCGCTCCACGAAGCGGTGCATGTGGGCAACCTCCCGCTGCTGGCGCTCATAGGCCGCCTGCTGCTGGGCGAGCCGTTCCGCACGCTGGCGCTCGAAGGCCGAATAGTTGCCCGTGTAGAGGGTAAGACGCTGCTGGTCCAGTTGGAGCGTGTGGCCGACCACCGCGTCGAGGAAGTCCCGGTCGTGGGAGATGAGCAGCAAGGTCCCGCGATAGGCCTTGAGCCAGCCCTCCAGCCAGATGACCGCGTCCAGGTCCAGGTGGTTGGTGGGCTCGTCCAGCAGGAGCAGGTCGGAGCGGCACATCAGGGTGCGGGCCAGGGCCAGGCGCATCCGCCAACCCCCCGAGTAGCTGCTGACCGGGCGGCGCTCCTCTCCCGGGGCGAACCCCAGACCGTGGAGCAGCCGCGCCGCCCGGCTCTCGGCACCGTAGCCGTCGATCGCCTCGAGCCGGCCCGCCAGCTCCCCGTGACGCAGCCCGTCGCCGGCCGCGTCGGCCTCGCCCAAGTCCGCTTGCACCTCCCGCAGCTCCCGGTCCCCGTCCAGGACGAACTCGATGGCCGGGTCCTCCCCTCGGGGTGTCTGCTGGGCCACGTGGGCCAGCTCCCAGGCGGGGGGCATGGAGACCTCTCCGGCGTCAGCGTGGAGCTCACCCCGCAACAGGGCAAACAGGCTCGACTTGCCGCACCCGTTGGCCCCCACCAGGCCCACCTTCTGGCCCGGATAGATGGTCAGGCTGGCCCGCGAGAGGAGCAGGCGCGGACCCCGGCGTAGGGAGAGGTCTGTGATCTGGAGCATCGTCGATTCGCGCCTCTAGGACCCGGCACCCCGGTCGAGGCGTCGATAGTTTACCGCCTCGCTCAGGTGATCCAAGCCGATGGCGTCGCACTCGGCCAGATCGGCGATGGTGCGGGCGACCTTGAGGATTCGGTGGTAGGCCCGTGCCGAGAGGGCCAGGCGATTCAGGACCTGCTGCATCAGCCGGCGGCCCCCATCGTCGAGGGCGCAGGTCCGCTCGATCTCCTTGGGTGACAGGGCGCTGTTCATCTTTCCCGCGCGGGCGAGCTGGCGCCCACGAGCCGCGGCGACCCGGCCGCGCACCCGGGCGCTCGTCTCGCCGGGGCCCGCATCCGGCGTGCCGAGGTGGGCGACGTCGATGCGCGGGACTTCCACGTGCATGTCGATACGGTCCAACAGGGGGCCGGAGATGCGCCCCCGATATCGGGCGACCTGGTCGGCGGTGCAGCGACAGCGTGCGCTGCCGTCCCCCAGATAGCCGCAGGGGCAGGGGTTCATGGCCGCCACCAGCTGGAAGCGCGCCGGGAACTGGGCCTGGCGGGCGGCGCGGGAGATATGGATCTGTCCGGACTCGAGGGGCTCGCGCAGCACCTCCAGGACGCGCCGGTCGAACTCCGGCAGCTCATCCAGGAAAAGCACGCCCAGGTGGGCGAGGGAGATCTCCCCCGGGCGCGGATTGCTTCCGCCTCCCACGAGGGCCACGCCGGACGCGGTATGGTGGGGCGAGCGAAAGGGCCGCAGCCTCCAGGTGGCTGGATCGAAGGGGTCGCGGTCGCTCACCGATCGGATGGCGGCCGCCTCCAGGGCCTCGGGCTCGCTCAAGGGGGGAAGCAGGCCCGGCAGACGGTTGGCCAGCATGGATTTGCCGGTGCCGGGAGGACCGATCATGAGCAGGCTGTGGCCGCCAGCGGCGGCGACCTCCAGGGCCCGTTTGGCCTGCTCCTGGCCGCGTACCTCTCCCAGGTCCGGATAGTCCGGCTCCTGCACGGGACCCTGGTCCGCGGCCTGGACCGGGAGCGGCCGGGAGCCGTTCAGGTGCTCGCAGACCTCCAGGAGGTGGCGTGCCGGGCGCAGGCGCAGTCCGCTCACCAGGGCCGCCTCGGCGGCGTTCTCCTGGGGCAGGATCAGCTCGCGCCCCGCGTCCCGCACCGCGACGGCCGCCGGCAGGACGCCCCCTAGGGGCCGCAGCGCCCCCGACAGGGCCAGCTCACCCAGGACCTCCACGCCCTCCAGGGCGCCGGTGGCGATCTGGCCGGAGGCGCCCAGGATCCCCAGGGCGATGGGCAGATCGAAGCGACCGCCCTCCTTGGGCAGATCCGCCGGGGCCAGGTTGATGGTCACCCGCCCCGCGGGGAACTGGAAATGCCCGTTGAGCAGGGCCCCGCGCACCCGGTCCTTGCTCTCCCGCACGGCCAGCTCGGGGAGTCCCACCATGGAGAGGACGGGCAGCCCCGCGGCGAGGTGAACCTCCACTGTCACCGGTGGGGCCTCGATGCCCTCCCGGGCGCGGCTGTGGAGGACGCAGAGCCCCATGGACAGACGCGCCCGCTACCGTCCCCCGGCGTGCCCCGCGAACGGGCTCACTCGCCTTTCGCGATGGGGGCCGGGGCCCCCTGCGCCTCGAGCTCGGCGATCCGGGCCTCCAAGCGGGTGAGCTTCTCCCGGGTGCGGGCCAGGACCGCGGATTGAACCTCGAACTCCTCCCGGCTGACCAGGTCGAGCCGGGACAGACCAGCCTCCAGGGAGGCGCGCAGGTTACGCGCCATGTCATCCCGGAGGGTCTGCATCCCCTTGGGGAGTGAAACGGCGAGGCGCCGCGTCAGGTCGTCGAGCTGCTTGGGATCCAACATCGCGGAAACTCCAGGGTTCGTTAGGGAAGGGCCGAGTCTTGCGCTTCCCGTGCGGGCGAGGATGGCCCGCCCTGCCCGAGGGCCCCAAGCCCTCGGACATTTTCCTCAGGGCGGCCCAGGACCCCCCCAGGGAGCCGGACCGAGGCGCTTCGGTCGGGATTATAGGGTCAGGTGCCAGCCCCGTCCGTCTTGCCCGTCAAACTCGGGGCCGTCTCGCGCGACGCACCAAGGTGATGCCGAACGGCCCGGTTCCCGCCCGGCGTCGCACCACGGTGGTGCGTAATCCTGTTGCGAGATCCGCACAAGCCCGGGAGTTTCGTTGTGTTTTCGTTACAGTGTTGTTTGGCACGGAATCTGCTGACTCGTCCGTACGTCGATGAGACCCCCGACGGTCACCTGAGCGTGTTCAAGCGAGCACTGAGGATCTTCGCGCCGATTCGAGGCCCATCCGTATCTGACAGCAATGAGGTAAAAAACGAACATGAACGCAACACGCATTCCCAAGGCTGCCCTGGCCGCATCCCTCGGTTCCCTGATGCTGGCGCTGACGGCACCGGCCATCGCCGAGGACCCCTATAGCATCAGCGCCAACATCGGGGCCGTGAGCAACTACATGTGGCGCGGTGTCACCCAGACCCAGGATGGGGCCGCGGTCCAGGGCGGGCTCGATTTCTCCCATGAGAGCGGGTTCTACGCGGGCACCTGGATCTCCAACGTGGACTTCAATGACGAGGGCGGGCCTCAGATTGCCACCCCCAAGCTCGATGAGTTTGGCGACATTATTTTCTACGATGAAGACGAAAAGTACCCTGTCTACGAGACCACCGGCCTATCCGACCCGAACTCGCCCAATTATGAAATGGACTTCTATCTGGGGTTTGGAAACAACATTACCGAGGACCTCGGCTATAACCTTAAGGCTATCTACTATGCCTACCCGGACGGTCGCGATTCCGACTTCGCCGAGATCGACGGGAGCATGACCTTCAAGTGGCTCACCCTGGGTATCGCCTACACGGTCTACGGGGAGAACGACGACGGCCTCTTCGACAATGGTGATATCTACTACTACGGAGGCTTCGAGTACGGTGATCTGCCCTTCGGTCTAAGCTTCAGCGCCCGCGGCGGCTACTATGATTTCGACAACGACCAGGTGCCGGTTGGCTTCTATGTGAGCAACGGCGAGGTCTTCGAAGTCACGGACAGCGCGGACTACTGGAACTACGGCGCCTCCATCAGCAAGGACGCCGGGGACTTCGGCACCTTCAGTCTCAACTGGGACCAGAACAGCGGGAAGCAGGCGGTCGGCTACGACAACGATCCCAAGTTCTGGGTCGGCTGGCTGAAGGAGTTCTAAGGCCGTTACCCCCATCCATTCCCAGGCCAGGGGGGATCCCCTGGCCACCAACGGAGCTTCAAGTCATGAAATTGGTTTCAGCCATCATCAAGCCCTTCAAGCTCGACGACGTGCGTGAGGCCCTGGGCGACATCGGCGTCTCCGGGATCACGGTCACGGAGGTCAAGGGCTTTGGGCGTCAAAAGGGCCACACCGAGCTCTACCGCGGCGCCGAGTACGTGGTCGACTTCCTTCCCAAAATCAAAGTGGAGATCGCCATTGACGACGGCCTGGTGGACAAGGTCATCGAGGCCGTCACCAGCGCCGCGCGCACCGGCAAGATCGGCGACGGCAAGATCTTCGTTTTCGAGCTACAGCAGGTGATCCGTATCCGCACTGGCGAGACCGGATCCGACGCCCTATGACGCACACGACTAGGAGATGAAACGGTGAGATTTCCGCTATCGAAACTGAGTCTAGGCCGTGTGGGCCTTGCCGCGATCATTGGCCTGCTGCCCCTGGCCGCCCTCGCCGAGGAGGCGCCGACACTCAATTCCGGCGACACCGCCTGGATGATCACGGCCACCGCCCTTGTGCTGTTGATGACAATCCCCGGGCTGTCCCTCTTCTACGCCGGCCTGGTGCGCGCCAAGAACGTCCTCTCGGTGCTTATGCAGTGCTTCGCGATCACCGGCCTGATGAGCCTGCTCTGGGCCATCTACGGCTACAGTCTGGCGTTCACCGACGGCGGCTCCCTGCAGGCCGTGATCGGTGGGCTGGATAAGCTCTTCCTCGCTGGCATGACCGTGGATTCGGTCGAGGGGACCATCCCCGAGTCGGTCTACATGACCTTCCAGATGACGTTCGCCATCATCACCCCGGCGCTGATCGTGGGTGCCTTCGCGGAGCGGATGAAGTTCTCCGCCATGCTGATCTTCATGGCCCTTTGGCTCACCCTGGTCTATGTGCCGATCTGGCACTGGGTCTGGGGCGGTGGCTGGATCAGTAACGCGGGCAGCCTGCTCGGGCTGGTGACCGAGGGCTCCGGCGACGCGCTGGACTTCGCCGGCGGTACCGTGGTGCACATCAACGCCGGTGTCGCCGCGCTCATGGCGGCCTTGATGCTCGGCAAGCGCAAGGGCTACCCGGCCACGGCGATGCCGCCCCACAACCTGGGTCTCACGGTGATCGGCGCCTCCCTGCTGTGGGTCGGTTGGTTCGGTTTCAACGCTGGATCCGAGCTGGCCGCGGACGGGACCGCGGGCATGGCCATGACGGTGACCCAGCTGGCGACCGCGACCGCGGCCCTGACCTGGATGTTCCTGGAGTGGATCAACCACGGCAAGCCCAGCGTGCTCGGTATCGCCACCGGCGCGGTGGCGGGTCTGGTGGCCATCACCCCGGCCTCGGGGACCGCTGGACCGATGGGCGCCATCGCCATCGGCTTCGCGGGCTCCTTCTTCGCCTGGATCGCCTCGACCAAGGTCAAGCGAATGCTGGGCTATGACGACTCCCTGGACGTCTGGGGCGTGCACGGCGTGGCCGGCATCGTCGGTGCCATCCTCACCGGCGTGTTCGCCGCACCCGCCCTGGGCGGTGCCGGGCTGGGCGATGGTGTGGACAGCATCGGCGTCCAGGTCATCATCCAGACCGTCTCGGTGATCGCTGTCCTGGTCTATGGCGGCCTGGTCAGCCTGATCATCCTCCTGGTCGTGAAGGGGACCGTCGGGCTGCGGGTCACGGAGGAGCAGGAGACCGAGGGTCTCGACCTGGCACTCCACGACGAGCGCGGCTACATCCTGTAACCGCCCAAGGCGGCCGGCAGGATGCCGGCCGTCCCTCTTCAACGCGGCGACGGCCGGAGCCGAGGCACCCTGGGGTGCCCGGTCCGGCCGTCGCCGTTTCCTGACCGTGGGTGTGCGCGGTCGCCTGCTTGCCCGCCGCGTGATGAAAAGGCCAGCCGCGCGGTGAGACGGGACCCCTTCCTCGACCCTGAGGACCTCGGCGGCCCGCTCGGGCCGAGCTAGGGCAAGGCCTCGATCGCCTCCAGCAGCTCCCGGTGGCGTGACCGCATCTGATCGGGAAGCCCAGACTCCTTCGCTCCCTTGCAGCCCCCCGCCTCCCTTAGGGTCTCCACGAACTGCTCCTGCATGCGCCGCTGCGCCTGGCGGAATCCCCGCTCGGGGAAGAGGTCGTCCTGGATGGTGATGAC
>Ga0316578_10000114_pt1 | contig 19379 bp, 16 predicted proteins | sample J0NA_2_FD_203076 | JGI IMG/M metagenome (GOLD analysis project Ga0316578, IMG submission 203076) | Rhizosphere microbial communities from salt marsh grasses in Alabama, United States - J0-2_160517rDrC | ecosystem: Host-associated > Plants > Roots > Rhizosphere | place: USA: Alabama | collected... | reverse complement strand
AGAGTTGAAGCGGCTCGGCCGAGACATCGAGGTCCGTTCCGCCGGCCTCGCCGCCCTCGCCGGCGCGCCAGCCGATCCGCTGGCCAATGAGCGGATGGCCGAACGCGGCCTCGATCTCTCCGGCCACCGGGCCACCGCGGTGCGCCGGGATCAGGTCCGTGCAGCGGACCTGATCCTCGTCATGGAGCACGCGCAGCGGCGCTGGCTGCTGAATGCTGACCCTGCCGCCGCCGGCAAGACTTTCCTGCTGGGCCACTGGCGGCGCGCCGAAGTCCCCGACCCGTACCTGCAGCCTCCAGCGGCCTATGACGAAGTCGTCGAGCTCATCGACGCGGGCGTCGCCGACTGGATCGGGCGCCTCTAACCGGTCGCGGCGCTCGCAGCCGGATTAGAACGGCGGCTCGTCGAAGGACGGCGGCTCGGGTGCACCATCGGGCGCAGCCCCCCCGCCGGCGGGCGCCACCCTCCACGCCTTCACATCGGTGTACCAGCGCCCGTTGTACTCGCGGCTCTCTACGTCGATGCTGACCGTCAGCTCCTGTCCCTCGCGAATGCCGAGCTGATCGATCCGGTCACCCCAGACCATGAAGCAGACCTGCTTGGGATAGTCGCCCGGGATCTCGATGATGTACTCCTGCTTGCGCCAGGTGCCGCGGGCGGAGGTGCCGGACTTCTCCGGCAGGACTTGCGTGATCTTGCCTGTCAGTTCCAAACCTGAATTCTCTCCTGGTTGTAGGTGATTCGTTTGCCGGACCCTGCGGGGCTCGTCCGCATTCCGGCGGGAGAGGGTTCCGCGCTCTCTCGCGGACCGCCCCCCGTCAATCCAACAGTTCTCCCTCGACCACGCCCTCGAACACCAGCTGGCCATCGGCCACGTCGACCTCAATGATGTCCCCCGGCGCGAAACGCCCGGCCAGGATCTCTTGAGCCAACGGATTCTCGAGTTGGGCGCGGATCGCGCGTTTGAGCGGGCGGGCGCCATAGACCGGATCGAAGCCGGCCTCGCCGAGCAGGTCCAGGGCCGCGTCGCTGAGGGTGAGCTTCATGTCGCGGTCGGCCAGGCGCTGCTGGAGGTAGCGAATCTGGATGCGGGCGATGGCACGGATCTGGTCTTCGTCCAGCGGATGGAAGACGACGATCTCGTCCAGCCGGTTGATGAACTCGGGCCGGAAGGCCACGCGGACGATCTCCATGACCGCGTCTTTCATGTCCGCGTAATTGGCCTCGCCGGCCTTCTGCTGGATGACATCCGAGCCCAGGTTCGAGGTCATGACGATGACGGTGTTGCGGAAGTCCACGGTACGGCCCTGCCCATCGGTCAGGCGCCCGTCGTCGAGGACCTGGAGCAGCACGTTGAACACATCCGGATGGGCCTTCTCCACCTCGTCCATCAGGATCACCGAATAGGGCCGGCGGCGGATGGCCTCGGTCAGGTAGCCGCCTTCCTCGTAGCCGACATAACCCGGCGGGGCGCCGATCAGCCGCGCCACCGAGTGCTTCTCCATGAATTCGGACATGTCGACGCGGACCATGGCCTCTTCGGTGTCGAACATGAATTCGGCCAGGGCCTTGCACAGCTCGGTCTTGCCGACACCGGTGGGGCCCAGGAACAGGAACGAGCCGATGGGCCGGTTCGGGTCCGACAGGCCGGCGCGGGAGCGGCGGATGGCATCGGAGACCGCGCGCACGGCCTCATGCTGGCCGACCACGCGCTGCTCGATCTCACCCTCCATGCGCAGCAGCTTGTCGCGCTCGCCTTCAAGCATCTTGCTGACCGGGATGCCGGTCCACTTGGAGACGATGTCGGCGACTTCTTCGGCGCCCACCTTGTTGCGCAGCAGCTGGGTCGGACCCTGCTCGGCCTCGCTGGCGGCGGCCAGGCGTTTCTCCAGCTCCGGGATGCGGCCGTACTGGAGCTCGGACATGCGGGTGAGGTCGCCGGCGCGGCGCGCCGTCTCCATCTCGACACGGGCGCGGTCCAGCTCCTCCTTGATGTGCGCGGTGCCCTGCACGGCCGCCTTCTCGGACTTCCAGATCTCGTCCAGGTCGGAGAATTCCCGCTCCAGCTTGTCGATCTGCTCTTCCAGGTCCGCAAGCCGCTTCTTCGATGCCTCGTCGGACTCCTTCTTCAGGGCCTCGCGCTCGATCTTGAGCTGGATCAGCCGGCGGTCCAGCTTGTCCATCTCCTCGGGCATGGAGTCGATCTCCATGCGGATCTGCGAGGCAGCCTCGTCGATCAGGTCGATGGCCTTGTCCGGTAGCTGGCGATCGGTGATATAGCGATGGCTCAGCGTGGCCGCGGCGACGATGGCCGGATCGGTGATCTCCACCGCGTGGTGCACCTCGTAGCGCTCCTTCAGGCCGCGCAGGATGGCGATGGTGTCCTCGACGTTGGGCTCGTTGACGAGGACCTTCTGGAAGCGCCGCTCCAGCGCCGCGTCCTTCTCGACATACTTGCGGTATTCGTCGAGTGTCGTCGCGCCGATGCAGTGCAGCTCGCCGCGGGCCAGCGCGGGCTTGAGCATGTTGCCGGCGTCCATGGCGCCCTCGGCCTTGCCGGCGCCGACCATGGTGTGCAGCTCGTCAATGAACAGGACGATATTGCCTTCCTGCTTGGCGATGTCGTTCAGCACCGCCTTCAGGCGTTCCTCGAACTCGCCGCGGAACTTGGCGCCGGCGATCAGCGCGGCCATATCCAGCGACAGCAGGCGTTTGGACTTGAGTCCTTCCGGCACCTCGCCATTGACGATGCGCTGGGCTAGGCCCTCAACGATGGCGGTCTTGCCGACGCCGGGCTCGCCGATCAGCACCGGGTTGTTCTTGGTGCGGCGGGCCAAGACCTGGATGGTGCGGCGGATCTCGTCGTCGCGGCCAATGACCGGGTCGAGCTTGCCCTGCTCGGCTCGCTCGGTCATGTCGATGGTGTATTTTTCCAGCGCCTGGCGCTGCTCCTCGGCATTGGGGTCGTTCACCGACTCGCCCCCGCGCATGTTGTCGATGGCCTTTTCGAGCGCGCCCTTGCTGGCGCCGGCGTCGCGCAACAGGTTGCCGAGCTCGCCCTTGTCCTCCAGCGCCGCCAGCACGAACAGCTCGGAGCTGATGTAGGCGTCGTTGCGCGCCTGCGCCAGCTTGTCGGTCAGGTTCAAGAGCTTGCCCAGCGCGTTGGAGACGGTGACGTCGCCACCGGTGCCGGATACCTTGGGCAGGCGCTCGACGGCCTCGCCCAGGGCGGAACGCAGCCGGTTGACGTTGACGTCGGCCTGAGCCAACAGGTGGCGCACGGTGCCGCCGTCCTGGTCCAGCATCGCCATCATCAGGTGCACCGGCTCGATGAACTGGTTGTCCCGGCCCAGCGCCAACGATTGCGCATCGGCCAGGGCCATCTGGAACTTGCTGGTCAGCTTGTCCATTCGCATGGGGATCGATCTCCGACAAAACTTAAGGTTATTGCCGATTTGCGGGATGCCGACCGGAATTCAAGCACTCTTCCGCCGGGAGTGCCAACCCGCCGTATCGCCCGCGCCGGCCGGGCAGTCGCTACCGCGAATCGGCAGCTCCGGCGTGGTCGAGGCCAATGACCCAGGCATGGTACGCGCGGCGGCGTCGAGCGCTCTATCGGGCTTCATTCCTTCACCCGACGCGGGTTTCGTGCCCGATCGCGGTGGCGACGGCGCGACCCGCGCACCGCACCGGCGCGCTCTTCTGCCGGTGGCCGCCCCGGGAGCCTGATGCCCGTCGTCCGTTGATCCGACAAAGCGTCCCGGCCCGCGCTGAAGTCAGGAAGAAGAGATTGATGGTGCCGTCCGTGGCTCGGCCGGCGCCTTGCGGCGCCCGCTGCTATCGAGTCAGTGCCCGACGAGCCGAGCCGGGCGGATGAGCGCGCCCGCTTGCGGCGTCAGGCGCGTCACCCACAGGTCCTTCGCTGGCCCTCGGTCAGCCGCCGCGGGCCGCGAGCAGGTCGCCCAGCGCCCGCAACAAGTCGGTCTCGGTGATGATGCCGACGAGATGGCTGCCGTCGTCGGACACGGGCAGGCAGCCGATGTGGTCGGTCATCATGCGCTCGACGGCAGCGGCGAGGTCGGCATCCGGCGCGATGGTGGTCACCGGCGTGTGCATGACCTCGCCCACCTCCACCGGGGCCTCGTGGAAGTAGCGCGCCGCGAGCTGGAGGTCGCGGCGGGCGAGGATGCCGACGCAGCGGCCGTCGGTCACTACGGGCAGGTGGTGGAGGTCGCGCTGCTCCAGAATCTCGAAGGCCTCCTGGTAGTCGGCGCCGGCTTCGATCGTGACGGGTGTCGGGCTCATGTAGTCGCGAACGCGCATGGGGGATTTCCTCGTTATTCGGTCGGCCTTGGGCCGAGTCTCGGGTGGTCGCCCCACATTGAACCAGGGATTGACGATGCGCATTGCTGCCGGTCAACGGCGACGTCGACACCGGACACTGATCCCATGACGGGCATCCATGCGCAGACAGGCGGCGCCCATTCGGTTAGCATCGCGGCCTATGCTGTAACCGCTTCCCGTGACAACGCAGCCGAGGCATCCGCATCATGACGCGTGGCATTCAACTGAAGCAGCTCAGCGAAACGGATCTGGGCCATCTCGGCCTGCCGGTGGACATGCTGGTCGCCGCCGACAGCGCATTCGACGTCGACGGCCTCGATGCCGCCCTCGACACTCTGGCGGACCTCGAGCCGGAACTGGAAGATGGCGTCCTTGACCCGCTGGCCATCACCCGCGAAGTGCGCCTTTGTCTTGAGGAGACCCTGTCGCTGCTGACGGAGGCATTGCCGCCCGACCAGCGCTGACGCGGGACCGGAGTCCCGGCGGGTGCAACTCTCGCCGACCGCAGCCCTGTCCACGTGTTTTCCCTCATGTCCTGCGGCGACGCCGCGCGGCGTCAGGCCCGTTGCGAATGCGGGTGTCGCCAACAGGTCAGACCGCAGCAGCGCCCGGCACCGCAGGACTAAAAAAAGGCCGCCGCGACAGGGTGTGTATCTGTCGGGGCGGCCAAGAGGCTTGCTGCCCAGAAAACGCCGGAGTCCCGGAGAGCCGCTGCCGATCTTTGCGGGCCGGCTTGCGCCGCGCCCATTCCGGTTGCGCGAGGACGGGGACGCCGACTCAGGCGCCGTGATCCGCCGGGCCCTCGCCACCACGACCGCCGGCCGAATCATCCGATCCGCTGCTGTCGTTGTGGGTCACGACCCCGACGAGGAATCCACCGCTCAGGATGGCCACCAACATGCCACCGATGGTCAAAGCGTCGAAACTCATGGTACTGCCTCCGTTTCAGACGTGGTCGCGAGGTCCGTGCACCCTCCTTCGCCGCATCTCGGCTCCTCCGACGCGGCCAGGACGGGTCAGACCGACGATGATTGTGCACCCCGGCCGTGACCAGCGTATTTCGCCATATGCTAATGTTGTAACAGAATGTTGCAGTCTCCCTTTTCCCCAGTTCGGCGCGACACGCCGGCCGGGATCGGAGGCCGCTGCCGGATGTCTCCCCCGCGGCTACCGCTGAAACGATGAACGCCACTCCACCCGATTCCCCGACCCGCGTCCTCGTCGTCGATGACGATGCGTCGCTCCGCGAGCTACTCGCGGGCTATCTGGAGCGCGAGGGCTTCGTGGTCAGCGGGGTGGCCGACGGCGTGGCCATGTTCGAATGGCTCGACCAGCATCAGGCCGACATCATCATCCTCGACCTGATGCTGCCGGGCGAAGACGGGCTGTCGCTGGCACGCCGGCTGCGCCAGACCATGCCGGTCCCCATCATCATGCTGTCCGCCCGCGGTGACGAGGTGGACCGCATCGTCGGCCTCGAGGTCGGCGCCGACGACTACCTGCCCAAGCCGTTCAACCCACGCGAGCTGCTCGCCCGCATCCGCGCCGTGCTGCGTCGCCCGGCCCACGCCGCCGACGCCGCCGTCGAGGAAAGCATCAGTTTCGGGCCCTACCGCCTGTCCCTTGATGCCCGGCGGCTGACGCGCGACGGCGAGACCGTAACCCTGACGGGTAGTGAGCTCGATCTATTGCGCATCTTTGCCGAGCATCCGAACCGGCTACTCGACCGCGACCGTCTGCTCGACCTGCTCAAGGGCTACGAGCGCAACCCCTTCGATCGCAGCATCGACGTCCAGGTGGCCCGGCTGCGGGCCAAGATCGAGCCGGACAAGAAGCACCCGCGCTACATCCGCACGGTCTGGGGTCGGGGCTACATGTTCACGCCCAAAGGCGACGGCTGACCCCCAGCAGCGATGCGCCTGCTCCCGGCCTCGCTTTTCGCCCGCGCCCTGCTGACCCTGATCGTCACATTCGGCAGCTTCGCCGTCATCACCTTCGGCGCCGTCGTCTACTACGCCCTGTTCCCGGTGGTCGAGCGCTCCACCGCGGACCTCGCCGCGTTCATGGACCTCTCGGCGCGCACGTTGGTGCAACTGCCCGAGTCCATGCAAACGGACTACCGCACCAAACTGGTAGACGAGTTCGAACTGCGGCTGCTGACCGGGGATGAAACCCCGGAGGAGCTGGACGAGTACTTCTTCCCCTATGTGGCCCGGCTGGGTCAGGCCCTGAGCCGGCGCCTGGACCGGCCGGTGCGGATGCGCAGCAACATCACCGGGGGCAAGCGCTGGTTTTGGGTGGAGCTGCCGACGCCGCAGGGACCGGTATGGGCCGGCATCCCGCGGGATCGCATCAGCACCCGGCCGCTGGAAGGGGTGTTCGTGATCTCGTCTCTGGCCGTGCTGCTGTTGGTGCTGACCGCGGCCGTGCTCGCACGACGGGTCACGGCACCGCTGACGCGCCTGTCCCAGGCCGCCGAGGAAGTCGCCAAGGGACGCTCGCCCGAGCCGCTGCCGGAGAAGGGGCCGCGGGAGCTAGCCAGTCTGGCACGGCAGTTCAACGAGACCAGCCAGCAGGTGCGCGAGCTGCTGGCCGACCGCACGGTGCTGCTGGCAGGCATCTCCCACGACCTGCGCACCCCTCTGACACGCCTGCGCCTGGCCGTCGAGATGCTGCCGGAGGACACCGATCCTGCCCTGACGGACCGCATGGCGCGGGATATCGAGGAGATGAGCTCGCAAATCAGCCAGGCCGTGGAGTTGGGCCGCACCCTCGGTGCCGGCGAACGCCATCCGACGGACCTGGGCCAGCTCATCGGCGAGGTGGTGGGCGACCGTCCACGCATCCTATGGCTCGGCGTGCCGCCTTGTATCCACCCCGTCAATGCCATGGCGCTGCGCCGCATCCTCGGGAATCTGATCGAAAACGCGCTGCGCTACAGCCGCGGCCCCGTCGAAGTGCGCATCGACTGCAAGCAGCCGAGGGCGGCGATCTTCGTGCTCGATCGCGGACCCGGCATCCCCGAATCGGAGCGCGATGCCGTGTTTCGGCCCTTCTATCGCATCGAGCGCTCGCGCAGCAGGGAGACCGGCGGCTCCGGCCTCGGCCTAGCCGTAGCCCGCCAGCTCGCGATCGCCAATGGCATGGAGATCCAGCTCAACACGCGCCACGGCGGCGGTACCGTCGCCAGTGTGCGGCTGCCCGCCGACGAAGGCGCCCGCGCCGAGGAAAGCTGAATGGGACCGGGACTGCCGCCCCGTCCCGAGACAGCGCGCCGGATCGAGCCGCATTCGACCGCTACTCGAAGAATCCGGCGACAACCGGGCTGGCCGGGCGCCCGGGCATGCGCATGGTCTTGCGGCTAAGTTTCTCTTCGCAATAGAGCAGCGCGATCGCCCGCGCATGCTAAATTTACCGGCGGCCTGTGCTGGGCGATGCGATGCGTCAACGCGGTTGCCGACGCGCAGTAGACTTCCCTGCCGGCTGCGCGTCTGGCTGCGCGACAGCCGTTGGATCGCCGTCACCCGGGAGAGCACCCGGCAGTTTTCGATGACAATCGCGGCCGGGCGGGATCTGCGGGCAACTTTTTTCAACCGAGCTCGTTGGTGGATACCAGTCGTCCCGCTCGGCGGTGCGGCCATCGCTGCTTCGTGACGATTGTCACATCAATATGACATTGGACTTTGGAGCGCAACATGCTCAAGAAGCTGGTCGAGAATCTACATTCCACGAAAATCGAGGGGCTTGCCGGAAGCTTCAGGCGTGCCGGACGCATCGGCTTCTGGTCACAGCTCGTTCTCGGGGCCTTCCCGGTACTGCTGATGCTCTTCGTGTTTACGTTCAGCGGCGGCTTCGGCACCCGCGCCGGACTGCCGATCGTCGGCTGGCTGACACTCGCCAACATGCTGGTGCTGCTGTTCACGATCATCTGGTTCTCCGGCTATGTCCGTTTCGGTCAGCGCATCGCGGACGCATCGACCCGCCCGGGGGAGGCCGCGGTCGTCAAGCGGGTGTGGACCGGGCTGTTGGTCAGCACGATCGGCGTTGTCATCTCGCTGGTCTTGATGTTCGCCGAAGTCGCGCACCTGTTGTTCTACTTCCTGGCCGCGCCCCAGGGCGGAATCCCGACGCTTCAGACCACCCCCTCGTCGACCACCGGGTCCTGGGTATCCGCCGTCGACATGGCCAGCCTGCTGTCGCTGGTCATGGTCCTGGCGGCCGAGTTCCTGGCCACGATTCTCGGCATGTGGCTGCTGTTCCGGACGACCCACTCGTACCATGAGCTGGAATCCGCCGGGGCCTGAACCATCCAGGCAACGCGGCCGACGGCCTCGCTAGGAAGGGGCCGGGGCGGTTGATCCCTGTGCCCCCCATTTTCTGTACGCGGCCCTGCGGCCGCGGACGGCCTTTACTGTGTTGTCACGATCAGTTCGGAAGTCCCCCGACGACATGAACATCAGCTCCGGTTTTTCGCCACCAGCACGTGGTTTGGTCCTCGCCGGCGCCCTGGCGCTGGTCATCGGGCTGATGAAGCTCGCTGCACCACTCCTGTCACCGATCCTGCTGGCCATCTTCATCGCCATCGTGGCGACCCCCATACTGGCGTGGATGCGGCGGAAGCGAGTTCCCCGGTGGGCAGCGCTGCTCTTGATCGCGTTCGTCCTGCTCGACGTCGGCAGCCTGCTTGCGCTGGTCGCGACCGGCGCACTGGAAGGCTTCCGTGACAGCATTCCCACGTACCAGGAGCGCTTCATGCTGGTGGCACAGCAACTGGGAGGCTGGCTCGAGCGGGTCGGCGTCGAAGGCTCGACCCAAGCCATTCCGGACCTGATGGCCCCCAACAAACTGATGGGCGTGGTCCGGCCGTTGCTGTCCAACGCCAGCGGTATCCTCGCCAGCGGTCTGCTGGTGCTGCTCGCCGTAATCTTCATCCTGCTCGAGGCGCCGTCCCTGCCCGCAAAGCTCAAGGCCGCCTTCGACATCGATAAGGCCGGGGAGGCTCGTATTCGGCGCCTGTTGTTCTCGATCAACCGCTACATGCGGATCAAGGCCATGACGAGCCTGGCTACGGCGCTCTGCGCCTGGGCCCTGCTGTGGCTGTTGGGGATCGATTTCGCGCCTCTCTGGGCCATGCTCGCCTTCTTCCTGAACTTCGTGCCCGTGGTCGGCAATATCGTGATGATGATTCCGCCCACGCTGCTCGCGGTGGTCCAGGTGGGACCGGGTACCGCGGTGGTTGTGGCGGCCGGTTATCTGGCCATCAATACGGCCATCGGCAATGTCATCGAGCCCCGCATCATGGGCAAGGGGCTCGGCATTTCGACACTGGCCGTGTTCCTGGCCCTGCTGTTCTGGGGCTGGCTGTTCGGCGCCGTCGGCATGTTCCTGGCCGTACCGCTCACCGCCGCCGTGATCATCGCCCTCGACGCGAGCCCGGATACCCGCCCCATCGCCATCCTGCTGGGCCCTGAGATCAAGAAGGCGCCGCCAACCGTCAATGCCCCGGTGATCGACGCCGTGGTGGAGGACGAGTTGCCGGAGCGCACGGATCCGGCCGCCGAGGGATAAGCCTCAGCGGCAGGCGCCGGTGCAGCGCACCACGACACGGGCGCAGTTCAGCGACGCAATCGTGTCCGTGCTCAGGTCTAGGGTCCCGCCGCCGGTATGGACCAGCGTTGCACTATTGCATTGACGGCGCTCCGGGGACGTGAGGAGCTCCGTGCGCCAATCGACGTTGGCGCAGGAAGCATCGCCGGCTCCGAAGCGCACGCCGAGCTGATAACGCCCGCAACGCAGGCGCGAATGGGTGATTTCGCCGCGCACACGCCAATCACCGTCGGAGTCCAGGGCGCCCCGGGCGAAGCCGACATCGAATATCCCCGCAGCCGATCCATCCGTCGCCGGCATCAGTGGCCGGTCGGCCTGCCGGATGTCTTGAGGCGTCGCCGCCGGTTTCTCGCTGCTCCGCTGTGCGGCGGGTGCACAGCCCGCCAGCAGGAGCACGGTCGCGGCCCAGACAAGGCCGGGGACAACGCGTGAGCGCATCCGATCGGCCTGCTCCGGCTCATGTGTCATCGTCAGGTCTCCAGGGGTTGAACCTAGAAAGAGCGGTTGACCGCTCAAGGTTGCATGGAAATGCCCGCGGTCGTGGACTTTCCGAAGGCGCTCGGCGCTCACCCGCGGGGCGAATGCCGTCCGGGGCTGTCAGTGCGGCGGCCGCGTATCATCGACACGGTGGCGGGCGGCAATGAAGGCGCTGTGCGGCACGTGCAGCAGCTGTGCGATCTTACGGACCAAATGCTCTTCGTGACGATGAAGCCTGTCGTCGGCCAGCGCCACGGCCCAGAGCTGCTCGATGATCGCGATCTTCTGCTCTGCGTCGTAGTGCGCGTTGATCAGCGAGGTGAACTGGAAATAGTCGGTCGCGTCATCGCGCTCGGCCTCGGCAAGCTCGATCAGTGCCTTGGTTTCGGCCTCGCTGAGGTCGAAATGATCCCGAATGGCGGACTCCACGCGGGCGCACTGTTCAGGCCGGATTTCCCCGTCCACCCGGGTCATTTCCAGCAGCAGGGCGCCGACAGCGAGCTGAATGCGGTGCTCGTCCTGCTGCCTTGAGTCCTGAGCCCCGGGCAGCAGGTTCTCCTGGAAAAATTGCCTAATTTTATTGAGCATCGAGACCTCGTCGGGACCAGAGCCCTGTTAATTCGGAGCGCTGCCGGCGGTCGCATTGGCGCGGCCGATGTGCTGGAGCACCCGCTTTTCCTGATAGTCGTACCAAGGATTGTGGCGCAACCGCAGCAGCCATTGCGCGGGGACCCTAAGCACGCCGCGCTCGCCGCGAATCGCCAATTGACCCAGAAAGACCTGCCCAGGCTTGCGGGGCGGGTCGAGGCCATAGAGCGGATCATCCGGCGGGAACGGCAGATCGACGTGGGACAGCGAGAGGGTATCGCCAGGCCAGGGGGCGGACAAGGATTCACGAGCTGCCGGCGATCCGGAGAACGGCGGCCTGTGCAGGGCGACGGCGTCGCGGGTGTCTGGACTCTCGTTGCCGATCACCGTGACCGCGAAGGGCAGCATATCGTCGGCCAGCAGGCGGGCGGGCAGCTCGGCCGTGTTGGCGACCAGCAGGGATGATTTGGCCGCGAAGCGATTGATGTCGTACAGCAGGAGCTCGTGATCGCCCGGCGCCAGGTGTCGGAGCAGACGATCGACGGCGGCATCGGGCAGCACCGTCGCGTCCACGCTGCTCAGCAGGACCAGGGTGGGCGGAAAATCCTCGATCGGGCCATTCGCCGACCGCTGCCGGATGCGTGCGCTGACCGAGCGCGTCATGCGTCGCACCTGGAGGCTGGCGTTCGCGGTGAAGGCGTTGTAGTTGAACGGGTCGAACTCCGGCACCAGGCTGGTCCATGCGAGCTGTTCCAGCCCCGGCACCTCGGCCAGCAGATCGAACAAGCGGGTCAGCTTGGCCAGGGGCGTGATGCCGATGGCCGGCGACACCAGCACCAGGCTTGCGGGCACCGGCCCCGCCCCGCCGTCGAGGGCATTCAGACTGTAGTCGAGCGCCAGGGCGGCGCCGGTGGAATAGCCAATGATGTGGACCGGCCGGCCGTTCGGGGCCGCGCCGAGGTGCTCGGCCCCCAGCCGGGTGACTGCGGCCATGTCCTCCCAGGTCACGTCCAGGAGGCCCGCCGGTACTGTACCGTGTCCCGGCATGCGCAGGCCAAGCACCTGATAACCCTTCGCATACAGCGCCTGCCCCAGCGCGCGCAGGCTGTAGGGGCTGTCGGACATGCCGTGCAGCAGCAGCACGCCGCCCACCGGCTCCTCCGGAATCAGCTCGAAGGTCCGGTTCCAGTTGGGCTGCCTGCCGCGCGGGTCGGCGGCGCTGCCGGGACTGTAGCGGTTCAGCAGCTGCTCCGGACCCACGGGCGTTCGCGCGTAGACCTCGGCATCCATTTCGTCGAAGACCCGATCCTCCAGGGCCAGATAGTCGTCCAGGGTGCGGATGTCCGCGGCGCGTGCGGCGGTGAATTCCTCGTCCAGCTCCACTTGATGCCAGAGCTCCAGCGCCGGCTGAGACCGGGCCCAGACGATATAGGCGATCAGGACGCCGGCGACGAGCCCGAGCACCGCAACGGCCAGATTGACGACGAGGCGGCGGGCGATGGTGGTCAGTGCCATGATTCAGCGACCGCGGGTCAGGACGGAATAGGTCTTTCCCGCCGGCGTGACGAACTGATAGCGCAGGCGGTTCAAGGGGGCGCCGGGATTCACCAGGCGCAGGTACATGTCGTCGAAGTACTCGGGTACCTCGAGACTGAAGTTGTGAAAGTTTCGGGTGCGGTTCACCGGCGTCACGTCCACCAGCATGACCCGGTTGCTGCCGGGATCGACCAGGGATAACAGGTCCGCGGCCTCGTCGATGAGCTCTGCGTCCGCCTTGGACAAGGTGCTCTGTCCAAGGCGTTGGCTCAGGTTGACCACCCGGCTCAACAGCAGTGCGCGGTCGTTCGAGGACACGTAGATCGTGGTGTCCCGCGCGACCGCCGTAAGCTGCTGCTTGAACTGGTCGTTGAACCGGGCACGGCTCACGTCCGGCGCGGTCAGGACGATATCGTCGATCTCCGGCGCTGCGCCGGCTCGCTCGGGGTCGCGGGCGAGCACATCAACGGCATCGACGAGGACCTGTCCTCCGAGGCTGTTCGAGACCACCCACAGCCGCTGCGGCTGCACGTCGCGCAGAATCAGCCGCAGCGTCGCGGCCAGATCGGCACCGGATTCGCTTGCCAGCCTGCGGGCCAATCGGTAGCCGCTCAGCGTACCGGCCTGGTTTCCCGGCCAGTCGAACACCACCACGGGGGCATTGATGTCCAGAACGTGGGCCAGGAAAGCAGTGCCGCGCAGAGCGAAGTCGAAGTCGGTGCGCAGCCCATGCACCAGCACCAGGACACCCTGGTGCGGGGAGCGGGAGACCATGCCCCTAAGCTGATTCATGAAGGCCGTTCGGTCCGTGGTCTGAACGTTGAGGACGTTGATTTCCTCGTCCAGGAACCAATTGCTCGCGTTGACCCAGCGACCTAGACCCAGCGTAGGCTCGATCTCGGTGTCGAACGACCCGAACTGAAGGCGGTCGCCGCGGGTATTGCCCAAGCGCTGCGACGGTGGGCCTTCGCCGTCGGCAACGGCGCGATTGGAGACGTAGAAAAAGCGGAACACGTGCTCGCCATCGACTTGAGCAACGCGCATACGCCGGAACTGAAAACTTTCGGCTCGGGTCAGTGCCGCGTTGGTCTCGATGAAGAACGCATAGATGCCGATGGCGCCCAGCAGCGCCACGGCTGCCGCCACGACCCATAGCGACCGCTTCATGGATGGCTTCATCGCTGTTTCTTATCGTAATGCTAATGACGATCGCTTTATCTTCGTGGATTGTCTCATTCCTGGAGCCGGCACCGCAATCGCCGATTTTGCCGCCGTTGGTGAACGGACGGGCCGGTAATCGTGTAAAATGTGGGCTCGCCCGTTATTCGGCCGTACCGGCCGTAACGCGTCCTGGAGAACGGAAACGCCATTATCGGCCCGCTGAATGGTCAGGTGTTTAAGCATGCATGGCGGAGGGCATGTGCTGACACGCGCCGGATGGGGATCGTTCACCACCTTCCATGGAATGCGTCGGGCGATAATCCTGTGCGGCTCGCCGCAAGTCTGCTCAACCAACGACTTCAAAGCCATGAAAACCAAGTCCCGATTAGTCGCGATACTTCCCATCACCATGCTGGCGTTGGCCGCCCTCACCCTGTCCGGCTGCGGCACGACCACCACGAGCCGAGCCGGCAGCGGAGCCGCATTCGGTGCGGCCACCGGCGCAGCAATCGGCTCACTGAGCGCGAACGCTGGTCGCGGCGCCCTGATCGGCGCCGGCGCCGGCGCCCTCGGCGGCTTCCTGTACGACCAGCATCGCCGCGGCAACATCGACTGATCCGCGCCCTCGGCGAGGCGCCCGTCAGCCCTCACCGAGGGACGGACGGGCGCAGGACGGGGCAACCCGCTGGCCCCGGGACTGCGTTGCCAGATCCAGGCGCAGGATGCGCTTGAGCTCAGCGATGGACTGCGGATGATCGAATCCGCCGTGACCTGTCGGTACGGCGACCTCCGAGACGGCCGCGCGCAGGTGGGCACTGCTGTACGGCACGACGCCGTCCGAGCTCTGCGACAGCGGGCGCCGACGGCCGCGGTTGCCGAGGATCGTATGCGCGGGCGCCACGGGCGGCCGTCGATCCAGCTCGGCCAGGAACGGCGAGCGCGGCGACAGCCCGTGAATGCTCGTGGGCAAGCGCCCCCGGGGAAGGCCGCGGACCGAGTTGACCACGTCGCTCATCTCATTGCGCACCCAGTCCGGAAGACGAATCAAGCGCGTGCCCCAGACGGCGAGGTTCAGCGTTGCGAGGCGGCTGCCCCGGTGGGGCGTAAACATGAACACGACGCGGCTCACATCCGGACGCGGCTCGAAAACCAATGCCTGCCGCGCCAGATGATCCTCCGGCAGTGCCGAAACGCCGGGCAGGATGCCCTCGGCCTGATCGAGCGTCAGCGAGGACACCTGCGCCCGCGCCAACACGCCCCCCATGCTGTAGCCCACGAGCACCATCGGCTGCTGGACATTATGCCAGGCCACGGCATCGTCCAGCGCATTGCGCAACTGCAGCGCCGACAGCGGCACGGGCTGCGCGGTCGGATAGTAGAAGAACCAGATCTGGTACTCCGCGCGGATGCAGGGGTCGGCCAGGAGCTCGCGCACGAGGCGGTCCCACATGCGCGGCGTGGTCATGAGGCCATGGATGAGGACCAGCGGACGTTTCGCCGGGTCATACGGCTGTAGGAAGCCGACTCGCGCCTCACCCGAGAAGGTGTCGGCCCGCAGCAGGTATTTCAGGCCGCCGAAGATGCCCGGACCCAGCGCGCGCGTAGCGTCCAGCGGTGCCTCGAGATCCATGGCCAAGGGCACCCAACGCGTTCCCACCCCCACGGTCTCCACCAGTTCCGGATCGGCCAGCCCGACTCGTAGCCGTGTCTTCGCCGCGGGCAGGGCGACCGCGGTCACCGCCGTGTGATAGCCCGCACGCGGTGCATTGGGCCCGCCGGGATAGATGCGTCCCACCACGGGCGCGCCGAGGCCGGCGCGGTGCAGGCCCGGGGTGCGGATACGAGGGGAGTCGACCGGCGTCAGCTCGGTGAATGTATCCGGGTCCGGCCGCGCTGGCGGATCGGCGGCAGCGGCCTCGAAGTCCGGCCGCGCCCGTCCGTCGAGCGCGGCCGGCAGCATGCGTGCCAGCGTGCGCCGGTAGGCGGTCTCCGCTGCCTTGACTTTCCGGGACGGCGCGGTGGGGTCCGCGATGACGCCGAGGGCATCGTCGATGCGCTTTGCGCTGGTGCCGGCATCCGGCGGCGCCAGAGACTGGCAGCCGGAGACCGCGGCCGCGACCGCCAGGACGCCGCCGATGATCGCCGTCTTTGCCGGCCGCGTGCGGATGCTGACAATCCGTCTCGTCATCGCTCGTGCCGGCTCCTTGTCAAGCCACTTAGGATGAGAGCGTCATGAGCTGGCGCTCCCCGCGGCGGTTTCGGCCGGCGCGGTCTTCGCTGCCCGTGCCCCAAACCAGGTCACGTAGAGCGTCGGCAGGAAGATCAGAGTCAACAGCGAGGCCACCGTCAGTCCGCCCATGATCGCGTAGGCCATCGAGCCCCAGAACACGGTCGGTGCGATCGGGATCATGCCGAGCACCGTGGACAGCGCCGTCAGCATGATCGGGCGAAAGCGCGACACGCTCGCCTCGACGACGGCATCCCAGACCGTCTTGCCGGCCCGGCGCTCGGCCTCGATCTGGTCGATCAGGATCACCGCATTCTTGGCGATCATGCCGATCAGCGCCAGGATGCCAAGGATGGCGACGAAGCCGAGCGGCTTGTTCGCGGCCAGCAGCGCGGCGACGACGCCGATCAGCCCCAACGGCACCAGGCTCAGCACGATCAACAGGCGCTGGAAGCTCTTGAGCTGGAAGATCAGCAGCGTCAGCATGATCAGTGCCATCACCGGCACGACAGCAAAGACCGAGGCGCGGGAGGCGGCGCTCTCCTCGACGGTGCCGCCGGTCTCGATACGGTAGCCCGCCGGCAGCGACGCGTTCAGGGCTTCGATGTACGGGCCGAGGTCGCCGACGACGGTCTCCGGCAGAATGCCCGGCGCCACGTCGGCCTGCACCGTGAGTGTCGGAACCCGGTTGCGCCGCCACACCAGCGGGTACTCCTGGGCGGCCTCGAAGGTCGCGAATTCATCCAGCGTGACGCTGCGGCCGTCCGGCAGCGACACCGGCAGTGTGCGCAGCACGTCCAGCGACAGGCTCTGGCCGGCCACCTCCCGTGCCACGACGTTCACCAGGTAGATGTCGTCGCGCAGCTGCGTGACCGTGGTGCCGGAAATCGCGGCGTTCAGCGCCGTAGAGACGGCCTGGGTGCTCAGGCCCAGGCGCCGAGCCTGTTCCTGGTCAACGCGAATGCGCAGTTCCCGTTGCGGCTCCATCCAGTCGAAGTTGACCCGGCGGGTGCCGACGTGATCGCCCAGCACGTCGGCCAGGTCCATCGCGATCCGGCGCAGCTGTGATGGGTCGGGACCCAGCACCCGGTATTGCACCGGCCAGCCCACCGGCGGCCCGAGCTCCAGCGGAGAGACTCGCGCGACCACTTGCGGGAAGCGGTCGCGCAGCAGCGTCTCCAGCCGCGGCTGCAGCGCCTCGCGTGCCGCGATGTCTTTCGTAACCAGGACCGATTGCGCAAAGAACGGGTTCGGCAGTTGCACATCCAGGGGCAGATAGAAGCGAATCGCACCTTGGCCGATATAGGTGCTCCAGCGCTCGATGGAGGGTGCGATGTCGGGATCATCCCGGAGAACGGCCTCGAAGTCGTCCACGACCCCGGTCGTGGCGTGGATGGAGGCGTTCTGAGGCAGCCTCAGATCGACCAGCAGTTCCGGCCGGTCCGAAGGCGGGAAGAACTGCCGCGGCACGTAGTCGAGCGCGAGCACGGCGACCACGAAGATGCCGATGGTCACGCCGATGGTCACCCAGCGCGCCCGCATCGCCAGCACCAGGATGGACCGGTAACCCGACAGCACACGGCTCGGCTTGTCCGCCTGACCGGCCTTGGGTGGGCGCAGCAAGGCCATGCCGATGAGCGGGGCGAAGATCATCGCCACCAGCCAGGACGCCAGCAGCGCCAGACCGACGACGGCGAAGATCGAGAAGGTGTATTCGCCGGCGGAGCTCTGCGCGAACCCGATCGGAATGAAACCGGCGATGGTCACCAGGGTGCCGGTCAGCATCGGCAGCGACAGGTGGGCATAGGCATAGGTGGCGGCGGCCACCTTGTCGTCGCCGGCCGCGAGCCGGCGGCTCATCGCGTCGATGGTGGTCATGGCATCGTCCACCATCAGCGCCAGGGCGATGATCAGGGCGCCGAGGGAGACCCGCTGCAGGTCGATGTCCACGATGTCCATCATCGGAAAGACGACGGCCAGCGTCAGCGGAATGGCGACCGCGACGACGCTGCCGGCCCGCACCCCCAGGGAGATGAAGCCAACCGCGAGCACGATCCCGATGGCCTGCCACAGCGAGGTGGTGAACTCGTTGATCGCCAGATCCACCGTATGCGGCTGATCGGCGACCAGGAGGGGCTCGATGCCGACGGGCAGATCACGGGTGATGTCGTGGATCGCCTGCTGGATGTTGCGGCCCAGCTCCAGGGTGTCGCCGCCGTCGCGCATCGCAATGGCAAGGCCGATGGCGTCCTGTCCATTGACGCGGAAGATCGGCTGCGGCGGGTCCGCGTAGCCGCGGCGGACCGTGGCGATCTCGCTCAGCCGCAGCAGCCGCCCGTCGATCACGAAGGTGACGTCGGCGATGTCGTCCGCGGTCTCGAAGGCCCCGGACACCAGCAGGCGGATGTTCTCGTCGGCCGTGCGCAGCACGCCGGCCGGGCTGACGATGTTCTGCGCCCGCAGCGCCGCGATCAGGCGGCTGGGATCGAAGCCGAAACCGGCCAGACGCTCCGCCGAGAAGTCGATGTAGACCACCTCGTCCTGGGCGCCGAGGATGTCGATCTTGGACACGTCCGGCACCGTCAGCAGCTGCGAGCGGATGTCCTCCACGTAGTCGCGCAGCTCCCGGTGGGTGAAGCCGTCCGCGGTGAAGCCGTAGATGATGCCGAAGGTGTCGCCGAACTCGTCGTTGAAGAAGGGGCCGAGTACGCCCTGGGGCAGCGTGTGGCGGATGTCCGCGACCTTCTTGCGCACCTGGTACCAGGTGTCGGCGACCTCGTCCTCGTTCGCGCTGCCCTCGAGGTCGACGAAGATGGTCGTCTCACCGGCGCGGGTGAAGCTGCGCAGGTCGTCCAGGTGCTGGACCTCCTGCAGCGTCCTCTCCAGGCGCTCGGTGACCTGACTCATGGTCTCGTCGAGGGCGGCGCCGGGCCAGATCGCCTTGACGACCATGGTGCGCACGGTGAACGGCGGGTCCTCCGCTCGGCCGAGCTGGAAGAAGGCGCTGGTGCCGGCCACCAGCGCCGCGATCAGAATGAACAGGGTGACGGAGCGATTACGGATCGCCCAATCCGAAAGGTTGAACCGTTTCATTCCGCGGCCCCGGAATCGGCATCGGCATCGGCATCGGGCCGATGATCTTCGCCATCGTCCGCCGCCGCTGGCGACGGCCCGGCCTCGTTCGCCGCATCAGCGGCATCAGCAGCCGCCGGCGCGGCGGCCTCGGGTGCCGGCTCGTTGGCAGCCTGCCGCGGCGCCGCCGGCGCCCCGAGCAGGCGGACCTGCTGGCCGGGTCGCAGCGTCTGGACACCCGCAGTCACGACGACGTCGCCGGCCTGCAGACCATTGTCCACGGCGGCCGAGGCCAGGCTGTAGCGTACGACCCGAACCGGACGCAGCGACACCGTGCTCGTCGCGTCGTCGAACAACCAGACCGCGG